>Ga0209479_1002918_pt1 | contig 10632 bp, 8 predicted proteins | sample DewCreD2012metaG_2_FD_184112 | JGI IMG/M metagenome (GOLD analysis project Ga0209479, IMG submission 184112) | Hot spring sediment bacterial and archeal communities from British Columbia, Canada, to study Microbial Dark Matter (Phase II) - Dewar... ...
CGCCACCTCCGGGATGCGATCATATTTGAGCAGCGCCTCCAGTACGGCAAGCTCTTGCTTGGTCAAGTTTGGAGTCAACTCAATATGTGCTCGCCTCATGCCTGTGATGATTATACCCTGCAGGCTTTTGACCACCATACATAACCCTATGGAGCAAGGGGATTAAGGGAGAGAAGTCGCCAGAGCGTTTCCACTGCCTCTTGGGGCGTCTGGGCAGTGGGCACTTCGAGCGGTTCACCTGCGATTTCGAATCGCCAACTGTTGAGCAGCACAACGGGCTTGCGGAGCCGTAGCCCCAGCGCGATTTCGGAGAGGGTGCCGTACCCGCCACCGATGGCAATCAGCCCCTCGCTGGCGCAGGCGATGAGGTAGTTGCGCGCCTCGCGCAGCCCCGTGAACAGCGGGATATCGATGAACTCGTTGGGGGGCGATTCAGTGGCGTTTGCGCCCGGCAAGATGCCGATGGTCAGCCCGCCAGCCTCCCGTGCGCCTTGCGCGGCGGCGGTCATCACGCCTGTCATCCCGCCGCACAGCAGCACCGCGCCGCGTTCGGCAATCAACCGCCCAACCGCGCGCGCATGCGTTAGCTGTTCGGGCGTGCCCACTGAACTGCCGATGACGCCGATCAGCCGTTTGCGTGTCTGCATGGCTATTCAGGGACGCGGAGCAGCAGCAGGTTCACCGCCTCGCCAATCGCGAAGTGGTACGAGACGCTGCCCAGCGAGAGGCGTTCCAGCAGCGAATGTCCCTTCGCGCCCAGAATTAAGAGCTGCGACTCGGTCTCGCGCATCGCCTCGCGAATCGCGGGGATGGGCAAGCCTTCCACGACGACCGACTCGCACGCGGCGTTCAGGGGGCGCAGCCGTTCGCACACCTGCCGATTGCGCTCGTGCAGATGCTCGATGATCCACTCCACGCCCGACTCTTGCACGGCGGGTGCGGAGCGGGTGAGCGACTGCAGCGTTTCCTCGTCGAGATCGAAGGCGGTTGTGATGGCGATACGGCGGATGCCCTGCGGCGCGAACTGCACGAGGCGTTCAATACAGCGGGCGTTATACTCCGAGTGGTCGGTCGCCAGCACGGCGTGCAGGGGTTTATCGGCAGGCGGCGGGGTGTGGGCGATGAGCAGGCTTTGGCGGGCGTGCGTCAGCGCGGCGCGTGCGACGCTACCGACCAGCATCGCTTGCAGTGCGCCCTTGCGCGTTGCGCCCAGCGCAATCAGGTCGGCGTCCCGCTCGTCCGCCAGCTCCAGTAGCTTCGCGCTTGCCTGCCCGTGCAGTAGGGCGGTTTCGGCGGCGATGCCCTGCGCGTGAACCTGCTGCTGAACGGCGGCGAGGCGCGTCTGCAGGGCTTCGGTTTGCGCCTGCATCGCCTGCAGGTACGCCTCTTCCGAGAAGGGGGCGACGACGCCCACCACAGGCGGGCGCGGCGGCTCCACGACCGACGCAAGAATCACTTCGGGCTGCCCAAACTGCAGCGACTGTACCCATCCCAGCGCGTTTTCATACGCGCCCTCTCCGTCCACGCCAACGACGATATGCATCTCGCGCCTAAGTATACCGCTTCAGTCGCTGTCCAGCACCTCGCGCACCTTCTGAATCAGTTGCGCGGGGGTGTAGGGCTTCGGCAGGAAGTGAACGCCTTCCTGCAGCACGCCGTGATGCACAATGGTGTTCTCGGTGTAGCCCGACACATACAGCACGCGCATCTGCGGGTGCAGGCGAATCAGGTAGTCCGCCAGCTCGCGTCCGCTCATCACGGGCATCACCACATCGGTGATGAGTAGGTGGACGGGTTCGGGATAGCTCTGCGCCAGCTGGAGCGCTTCGGCGGGCGATTGGGCGGTCAGCACGGTGTAGCCCTGCAAGCGGAGCGCTTCAGCGGCAACCTCCAGCACGCCAGGTTCGTCCTCGACCACCAGAACCGTTTCCTGCCCACGGGGGAGTTCGGTGGGCAGCGTGCGCGTTTCACGGAGCGCGCCCGCATGCTCGTAGGCGCGCGGCAGGTAGATCTTGAAAGTGGTGCCCTTACCCTCTTCGGTGTAGACCCAGATGTGCCCACCCAGCTGGTTCACGATGCTATACACAATAGACAGCCCCAGCCCTGTGCCTTGTCCGCGGGGCTTGGTGGTGAAAAACGGTTCGAAGATGCGCTCGCGCACAAAGGGCTTCATCCCGACCCCTGTGTCAGAGACCATTAGCATCACATACTCGCCAGGCACGACCTGATAGTGGGTGCGGGCGTACTCGGCGTCCAGCGTAGTGTTCTGTGTCTCGATGGTGATGGTTCCGCCCGTTTCGGGAATGGCGTCGCGGGCGTTCAGCAGCAGGTTTTGCAACACCTGCATCAGTTGGGACGGGTCTGCCTCCGTAAGCCAAAGCGGTTCACTAAGATAGGTCTGGATTTGGATGGGGGCGGGCATCCAAGTTAGGGCGATGCGCACGGCTTCGTTCACGATTTCGTTCAGATTCACGGCGCGGCGCTGCATGGACTGCTGGCGTGCGAGCGTCATGAGTTGGCGGGTGACGCCCGCGGCTTTCTCGACGGCGATGATGGCGTTGTTGAGGAAGCCCTGTGCGGAGTTGTTGGGAGGCAGCGCGCCCTGCGCGAGTTCGATGTAGCCCAGCACGGCGGTCAGCAGGTTGTTGAAATCGTGCGCCAGTCCACCCGCCATGCGCCCGATGCTCTCCATCTTTTGCACTTGCAGCAGTTGCGTGCGCAGCTGCTCGGCTTCAGCTTCGGTCTGCTCGCGCAGCAGTTCGTGCGCGGCGCGCGTGGTGAATAGCTGGAAAATCTCGCTGATGGTGTCGCTTGGCGTGATGGGCTTGGTGTGGACGATCCAAGCGATGCCGATGACGCGCCCCAGCGGGTCGCGTAGTGGCGCGCCGATGTAGCACTCGGCAGCTAGTGCTTGGAGTTCTGGGTCGTCGGGGAACCGTTGTTGCACGCCTGACGGGTAGGCGCAGAATCCCGCGATGGCGACATTCTCGCAAGGTGTGCCTTGCAGGTGATAGTCCATCGGCTCGTGCAGTACGCCGCCGATGGCGTAGGCAATCCCGTGAACGCGCTGGGCTTCCACCAGGCGTCCGATGTAGGTGTGCGCGCCATCAAACGTGCGGGAAATGGCGCACACCAGCTCCCGCAAGTAGGCGTAGCCCGTATGTCGGGGGGAGATTGCCGAAGTTTCGCGCAGGGCGCGGCGGGGCAGGTGCAAATCGGTCAGGTCGGCGAAACTGAGGTTTAGCAGGTCGTACTCGTCGAGCGGATGCACAATCCCCTCGATAATGCGCTCTTCGCGGTTGGGACGGCGCGCGGTCAGCACGAACGGCGGCTGCGTGCGCGCCCGCTGCAGCATGGCGTCTACCCGCTCGCGCGGCTCGACCAGCAGGTCATAGAGCGTCCGCGCTTGGAGTTCGTCGTGCGAGTAGCCCAGAATGCGCGTCGCCGCGTCTGTCGCTCGATAGATACGCAGGCTATCGGGCAACAGCAGCATACTCGGCATGAAGGTCAGGTTGAATAGCGGCGATGCAACCAGCTCATGCCGTTTCAGCTCCAGAGCGTTCTCGTTGCTCATGCGCGCGCCCTTTTTTGTGGATACTCCCCGGAAACGCAAACTCCTACTTTAAGTTTTGCTGGTGGGCCCGGCAGGATTCGAACCTGCGACCAAGCGGTTATGAGCCGCCTGCTCTGCCGCTGAGCTACAGGCCCACCATACCAATTATACCTAAGCGCATTCTATGGGTTCTCTCCCCACTCTATGAGTAGCTGGTCTATCAGGAGCTGTCCTGTCGTTCCTGCGCCTTCAACAATCACGCGCACGAAAACATCCCCTTCGTAAGAGATGTAGCGTGCGGGGTCAGGAGCAGTTAGGGTCGTTGTTTGGTAGGTGGTGGGTAGAGGAGCCTGAAACACCTGTACGAAGTTCCCGTAGGGATAGCTTCCGGTAGCAAAGTCGTAAATTTCGATGCGATCCGCTGTGTTGCTGGGCATATTTTGCGCACGGCGGCGGTAGGTGAGTCGCAAGTCGCCACGCACTTTGTCTTTGTTTAAGCCTCTCACCAGAAGGTAGAGGACAATGTTCCCGTTATCGGTGCGTGCTTGTGCGATGAGGGGTGAGTTATCGGCGTGGCGCAGTTCGGCAAAGCCGCCACTGACCCGTGCGCCTGCTGTATACCCTTTGATTTGGCGGTCGTGGGGCGCGGCGGCACGCGTGTTGGGAGCGAACGCCCGCTCCAGACGGAATCGTTGGGTGGGGATACCGCGCACGACCACCTGGAGTTCGCCTGCGCGTGATCCTGGTGGAACGGCAACCACGATTTTGCTATCCGTCCACTCTAAGATGGGTATGGGGCGGTTGTCCAGCATAACGCGCCCCCAGAGCCGATTCCATCCAAAGTACCGTCCCGCAATGGTGAGCGTACATCCTTGGACAGGAACGCGGTGTGGGCTAACCCAGTGGATGGTGGGTGCGATTGGCTGCCAGAGTGCGATGCCGTTAGGCAAGAGGGTCACTTCGCGCAGGTATTGAAGCGCACGGTTCGCGTTGACAGTGCCGTAATTCACATACTCTCCCGCAATCGGGTCGGGAATCCGTTCAGCGGAGTATTCCAAGGCTTCGCGGATGGTTTCGATGCGTGCGTGGGGCATCCACGACCAGAGGAGTGCCGCCACCCCTGCGGCATTGGGGGCTGCAGCGGAGGTTCCTGCGAAAGAGCTGGTGTAGCTACCCTCCAGTGTAGTGGCATAGATACCGACCCCTGGCGCTGCGACATCGACCCAGCTACCCATGTTCGAGAAACTTGCCTTGCGGTCGCTGCTGGTTGTTGCAGCGACGCCGACGGCGCGGTCATATCCTGCGGGGTAGAGGGGGAGCGGCTCGTTGTAGTTGCCCGCCGCCACCACGAGAAGGGAGCCTACACGCCACGCATAGTCGGTCGCCGCGCGCAAAACAGGCGTGAGGTCGTCGCTGAAGTAGCTGATGCTCTGTACCTTCGCGCCCATTTGAGCCGCGTAGATGATGCCAGGCGCAAACATCGAGTCGTAGCTGTAGCCATTCGACAAGCCGATTTTGACGCACATGATACGGCACTGAAATGCGACGCCTGCCAGCATAAGGTTGTTGTCGCCCGCAGCGGCGACAATGCCTGCGCACGCCGTGCCGTGCCGTGCCCGTGGTCATCCATCGGGTCAGGGTCGTTGTACGCGAAGTCGTATCCCAGATAGTCGTCTACCGGTCCGTTGGCATCGTCATCGATACCGTTGTTGGGGATCTCGGCTGCGTTCACCCACAAATTGGGGGCAAGTTCGGGGTGGTTGTAGTTGACGCCCGTATCCAGCACGGCAATAACGACTTCTGGGCGTCCGCGTGTCCACTCCCACGCTTGGGGAAGTTGCATCCGATGCAAGTTCCACAGGGATGGGAAAAGGGGATCGTTCGGCGTGTAGGCAAGGACATAGGCACGATCTGGATACGCTTCCTTCACCCAGCCCTGTTTGCGAAACAGCACGATTGTTTCGTCGACCAATCCCCAAGGCACGCGCACCACACTGTAGTTGATTTCGGGCATGTCGCGGATTACAGGGAAGCCCGAACCTTCGCACGCCTTGCGCGAGTCTTCGCTTGAGAAGCGCACGATGATGCGGTCGGGCGCTGCCAAGACACGCGATTGGTTTGTCAGGATGGGGTATTCGCCCCATCCTGTAATCAGGAGCAGCAGGGTGAGAACTCCTGTCGTCATAGCAACTTATTATAGCCTATGTCGCTATGGTGTGAGCGTCTGTCGGCGTGTGGCGTAGCGCAGGATGAATCCTGACGGGGCGGGATTGCCCTGCAGGTAGCTCCACACGGCTTGGGGCGTCGCGCCGCTGGGCGAGACATAGACGCGCAGGGCGACATCCGCCGTCTCGCCGCGCTGGAGGTTCCACGCACTGTTCCAGCCTGCGAGCGTCTCCAGCACGGGCGTTGTGTAGGCGTCTGTGTTGCCCAGCCAGCCTGCCGTGATGAAGTATTCGTAGCGTGCGCCGCTGCTCGCCGACGCGCTCAGCTGGTAGCCAATCGCGGGCGCCTCGCCGTAGGAGAAGTCTTGGGCAGTGAACTGGATAGCGCCCGCGCTATTGACGCTAAGCGCAGGGTTCCCATACGGGGGCGGGAGGGTGACCGTGAGGTTGCTGGGCAGGGTGGAGGCGACTTGCGCCACACCGCGCTGCTCGGAGGTGTCCACATGCACGCGAAACTGCTCCGCCGCGCTCAGCACGCCCGATGGGAAGCGGGGATAGGCAGTCGGCGTCAACTCGTTCAGCGCGGAACCGAGTCCGACAACGCTGCTGCGGTTGCCCGACTGCAGCAGGATGCGCACGGTGGCGGTCTCGTTCGCCTGGGTGTCTAAGCCCGATACAGTGAGTGCGCCGCTGGCGACATCGAACACGCGCACGACCGTCCCGTCCGCCTGCGCAAAGTTGATGGGGTAGGTCGTATTGTTGTTGAACGAGCGATTGCGCTGCAGCCAGACACGGTTGGGTGCGCTGCCCACATAACGCACCGCAATCACATCGTAGACGCCAGGCGGCGTCTGCAGGGAGTAGTCGCCCGCTGTGGTAGTCGTCGCCTCGCCGATGGACACAAGCGCGTTGCCGCCGTTCAAGCCCGCAACGGTACCCTCCACAGTGATGGTTGCGGGCGTCGCGCCGCCACAGGTGAAGTTGACGCTGGGCAACTCTTGACGGGTCGCTTGCACCACATGCACGGTCGGCTTCTGCCCGGGACACACAAACGCGAGCGTGTAGCGCCCGTCGGGGGCAGTGGACGGGACGCTGCCGCTAAAGCCGCCTGATGGCGCAAGCGTTTGCCAAGTACCGTTCGTGCCGTCTTGATAAGCGACCCACGCCGCGCCCTGCACGGCAACTGCAACGGTCGGGCTGGTTCCGCCGCCGCTCGTACCGCCGCCTCCGCCGCACGCGCTCACCAATACTGCAAGCGCAGTCGTCACTAATGCCAATCCGAATAGTCGCTTCTGTCTCATCGTCGCTCTCCAAGCACTTGGACGCCCAAACAGCGGAGAGGTTCTTAGGGTTGGAGAACCCCTCCGCTGCAGAAGATACCCGATTCAGCGCGATTTTTAGGCGGCGATGCTGCTGAGCGCGTCGATGTCGAAGATTTCGCGCAGGTTCAACAGAATCACGACGCGCTCGCCGACCTGCACCACGCCGCTGAGAAACCGCTGCGTGGCTTCGGAGGCAATCGGCGGCGTCGGCTGCACCTGATCGATGGGGATGTCCATCACATCGGAGACCGAGTCGAGGCGCAGCCCGAAGATTTTGTCGCTGACTTGCGCGACCACCACGACGGTGGACTCGTCCTCGGGCAGGGGCGGCAGTCCGAAGCGTGTACGGGCGTCAATCACGGCGATGATATTGCCGCGCAGGTTAATCACGCCCAGCACATAGTCGGGGGCGTTCGGCACGCGCGTGGCAGGCGTGTAGGTGCGAATTTCCTGCACCTGCAGCAGCGGCACGCCGTAGGTCTCGTTGCCGATTTGGAACACCAGGTACTTGTCGGTGTTCATCTCTGTAGCGGTCGTCGTTTCGGTTGGCTGAGTGATTGTTGTCATCGTATTGTCCTCCTTCGTGTGTTTAGGCGACGGCGGCGTACCGTTCGGCGGATTGGCGTCCGCGTCGGATGAGGTCGGACACATCCAGAATCAGCGCGACGCGCCCATCGCCCAAAATCGTTGCGCCTGCGAACCCGTGCACGCGGACGAAGTTCTCCTCCAGGCTCTTCAGCACCACCTGCTGCTGCCCCGCGATTCCGTCGATGAGCAGCGCGATTTGTTCGCCTTCCTGCTCCAGCACGACGATTAGCCCGTCGTGGTCGGTTTCGGGCAGTCCGACGAACTGACGCAGGCGTACCAGCGGGATGAACTCGCCGCGCACATTGACCATTTCGTATTGGTCGAACAGTGCGGTATGCTGCAGGCTCTCGTACTGGAACGCTTCCACGACGGCGGTCAGCGGCACGATGTAATGCTCGTCGGCGACGGTCAGTCCCAGCCCGTCCATAATCGCGAGCGTGAGCGGCACGCGCAGCAGGAAGCGTGTGCCCTCGCCCCGCTTGGACTGCACGCTGATGCTCCCGCCGAGGCTTTCCACATTGCGCTTGACGACATCCATCCCGACGCCCCGCCCCGATAGGTCGCTCACCTGCTGCGCCGTTGAGAAGCCGGGCTGGAACAGGAAGTCGTACAGGGTCTCTTCGGCGGGGTGGTCGTTTTCCGTAATCCAGCCGAGTTGGATGGCTTTTTGGCGCACGCGCTCGGTGTTGATGCCGCGCCCGTCGTCGCGCACCTCGATATAGATGCGCCCTTCGGATTGGTACGCGCTGAGCTTGATAGTGCCTGTTTCGGGCTTGCCGTTTTGGCGTCGCTCGTCGGGCGGCTCGATGCCGTGATCGATGGCGTTCCGAATCAGGTGCGTCAGCGGGTCGCTGAGTGCTTCCAGCAGCGTGCGATCGAGTTCGGTCTCCTCGCCTTCCACCTCGAAGTTGACCTTTTTGCCGAGTTTGGCGGCGGTGTCGCGCACCATGCGCGGGAATCGGTTGAACAGGTAGCTCACGGGCAGCAGGCGGATTGCCATCACACGCTCGTGCAGGTCGCGCACATGGCGCTCCATTTGGGTGATGGCGGCGCGGGTGCGCTCGTCGGTGTCGGCGGTCTGTGCACTGGAGAGCATCGATTGCGCGATAACGATTTCGCTCACGAGGTTCATCAGCGCGTCGATTTTCTCGGTGGAGACGCGGATGCTCTGCGCCTCGCCCTTGCTGGCGGCGGCGTTCACGGCGGCGGTAGCGGCTGCCGCTGCCGCAGCGGGCGTTTCGGTCGGTGGCGGCGTGGCGACGCTTGGCTGGGACGCCGCGGCGACGGTCTCGGCAGCGGTGGGCTGCGCCGTCTCGGTGGGCGCGGCGTTCACAGGCTCGATGCGCACCTCCGCGCCTTCGGCTGCCAGCTCCAGCAGCGCGCGCACGATTGCAGGCTCAAATGCCGTCTCGTACAGGAGTTCCCAGCTGCCGTAGCAGGCGTCTGTCTTGAGCTGCTCCAGCGGCGGGATTTGCTCGCGGAATCGGCACTCGATGACCTGCCCGTATTCCTGCAGTTCGGTCAGCAGTTGCAGGGGGTCGTGTTCGGCGCTGAGGGTTGGGGCAGGCTGATAGGTGATGCGGTACTGGGGCGCTCCCTGCGTGGTGGGTGGCTCGGCAGGGGCGGTTTGGACGGGCGCGCTGGGCATGGGCGCACTCGGCGCAGGAACGGGTTGCGGCGTCTCGCCGTTGATGACCGCGTTGATTTGCTGCAGCAGCGGCTCGCAGGTCGGGTCGCCGACATCGCCTTCGGTGCGCGTGCGCTCCAGCAGCGTGCGAATCATATCCACCGCCTGCAGCAGCAGCGTCGCCAGCTCTGGAGTCAGCGTGCGCTGCTCCTTGCGCAGCGCCTCCATCGCGCTTTCCAGTCCGTGTGTGAACTTGCTTAGGTGCGTGAAGCCCATCGCCGCGCTGTTGCCTTTGAACGAGTGGGCATAGCGGAACAGCGCGTTGACCGTCTCGGGGTCAGGCTCGCCCGATTCGAGGGCAAGCAGCACCTGCTCCATCCCCTCGACCATCTCGTTCGCCTCGTCGTAAAACAGTTGCATCAAGCTGTCCATCGTCGCGCTCCTTAGGTGTTAGGATTGGATGAGGGCGTCCCACACACCGAAGGTGTGGAGATGTTGATACAGTTGCGGGTTTGGCTCGGTGAACTGCACCTTGTAGCCCTGCTCTTCGAGCGACTTGCGCAGGGCGAACAGCACCTGCACGCCCGCGTAGTGGATGGCGGTCAGGTTGCTCCAGTCGATCTGGGTCTCCTTCGGGTTCCGTGCGATTTGCTGGGCGGTTTCGTAGAGCGTCGCTGTTTCGGCGAACCCGATTTCACCGTTCAGCGTCGCCTTGTGTTTCTTGGCGGTTGTCTTGAGCGAGACCTGCATGGTTCCCTCCTGCCGTGATTATCGGCAGGCGTGTGATTTTTTGCAGGGGCGCGGGTATAATTCGGTCGGGCGCCGGCGTAGCTCAGTGGTAGAGCAACCGCCTTGTAAGTGGAAGGTCGGGGGTTCGAATCCCCCCGCCGGCTCCATGCGCTATTCCTTGCGCAACGCCCACACACACCCCACTACCGATTGCGAACCCCTGCACATATGTCCCTATAGGAGAACGCTATGCAGACCTTCCATTCGGGCGAAATTCGCCTGTTCACTATTCAAGGTATCAGTTAGCACGGCGTGAGCAACACCCAACTGCACAACGACTATCGCAAGCCTCGAACCTTCTGGAACTGGTGCTTACGAGAGGAACTCGCTGCCAATAATACCAACCGCGCGTTCAAAGTTCGCAAATTCCTGCGCGTGTAGAATCCCCCCACTCCCTGCTCTCTCCCCCTTGATAAGGGGGGAGAGGGTCGGGGTGAGGGGGGATTTGAAGCCGACGAATTTAGGACTTACGCAGTTGAGGGCGTTGCTTCGTATGTGCTATCATGAAAAGCACACCACCAACGAGGAGATACCGATGAACCGAGCCAAGTGCAACGAACTGGACTATATCCACTTCCTCATCGCGGC
>Ga0209479_1002926_pt1 | contig 10607 bp, 11 predicted proteins | sample DewCreD2012metaG_2_FD_184112 | JGI IMG/M metagenome (GOLD analysis project Ga0209479, IMG submission 184112) | Hot spring sediment bacterial and archeal communities from British Columbia, Canada, to study Microbial Dark Matter (Phase II) - Dewar... ...
CGCCGGTACTCGAAGAGCTCCTCGGGGCGGAACCAGAGGGCGATCTCCTGCTCGGCCTCCTCCACCGTGCCCGAGGCGTGGATCAGGTTGCGCACCGGGCGGCGCTGCAGGTTCGCCACCGTGGGGGAGTCCACCGAGAAGTCGCCGCGGATGGTCCCGGGCGCCGCGCGCACCGGCAGCGTGTCGCCGACGAGCTTGCGCACCGTGGCCACCGCCTGGATGCCCTCCAGCACCGCCGCCACCACCGGGGCGCTGGCCACGTAGTCGATCAGCCAGCCCCGGACCGCCCGGCCGATCTCCAGCGGGTCGTCGCTGCCCGTCTGCGCCTTCACGTCCAGCCCGGCCGCCTGGAAGGCCTCGCGCGTCTTGCCGCCCAGCGTGCGCATGAAGGCCTCGTCGGCCGGGTAGTGGCGCTCCAGGAAGTCACGGGAGGGGTGCACCATCTTCAGCCCGACCAGGCGCAGCCCCGCGCGCTCGAAGCGGCGCAGGATCTCCCCGACCAGCGCCCGCTGCACCCCGTCGGGCTTGACGAAGATCAGCGTGCGCTCGCGGCGCACCTCACCCATGCCTGACCTCCCGGGAGACCTCCGCCTCCCGCGTCCTCACTCGTCGATGCCGTCCCGCAGGAGGGCGGTGTTGCGCCGGTAGACGTAGGCGAAGGACCAGTCCAGCACCACGCCCAGCCGGTTGCGGAGGGTCATGATCTTGCTCAGGTGGATGATACGCCAGGCCAGCCAGGCCGCACACCCGCTCACCAGCCAATGGCCAGCCCGTCCACGCGCGGGTCGGACCCCGCCTCGTACACCCCGCCGCGTGCCAGGATGACCTGCGCCCCGCCCCCCTCCTCGGTGACCATGGGGACCACGCGGTGCCCGGCCGCGCGCAGGGCTGTCGTCACCGCCGGCGGGAACCCTTCTTCCAGCCGCACCTCGGGTTCGCGGGTGATCGTGGCCGGGTCGGTCCCCGGGACGTGCAGCCAGCGCGGCGCGTCCACCGCCTGCTGCACCTCCATCCCCGACTCCACCAGGTTCAGGAAGACCTGCAGGTTCCACTGGGGCTGCCCGTCGCCGCCGGGGGTGCCGAAGACCAGCCGCTCGCCGGCCGGTCCCACCGCCGCCACCGGCAGCAGGGTGTGCATCGTGCGCTTGCCGGGGGCCAGCACGTTGGGGTGGTCGGGGTCCAGCGGGAAACCGCGCCCGGCCCGGTTGTTCAGCAGGATGCCCGTCCCCTCGACCACCTCGCCGCACCCGAACTTCGCCGAGAGGCTGGTGATGAAGGAGACCATGTTCCCCTCCCGGTCGGCGGCGCACAGGTAGGTGGTATCACCCCCACCGGAACCCGCCCCCTGCAGCGCACCCCCGGGGACGCCCGCCGCTAGGGCGCGGCGGATCGCCTCGAGACGCGCGCGTGCGTGTGCCGGGCTGAGCAACTCCTCGAGCGGGTTGGCGACCACCCGCGGGTCGCCCAGGTGGCGCAGCCGGTCGGCGAAGGCCGCCTGCTTGGCGGCCACGGCCAGCACGACCCCCTCGGGGTCGCCCCAGCGCAGCCGCTCCCCCGGGACCTGGGCCAGGAGGTTCAGCATGAGCAGGAGGATGATCCCCTGCGAGGGCGGGGGCGTGGTGTAGACGGTCCAGCCCCGGTACGTCGTGGCCAGCGGCTCGACGACCTCGCTGCGGTGGCGCCGGAAGTCCTCCAGCGTGAAGAGCCCGTCGTGGGCGGCGCTGTAGCGCACGATCGCCTCGGCCAGCGCCCCCTCGTAGAAGGCCCGCCGCCCCTCCCGGGCGACCAGGCGCAGGGAGGCGGCCAGGTCGCGCTGCACCAGCACCTCGCCCGCCCGGGGCGGGCGCCCCTGCGGCAGGAAGACCCGTGCGGAGGAGGGGAAGCGCGCCAGCACCTCGGCGCTCTCGGCGAACCACTCCGCCACGCGCGGGGCCACCGGGGCTCCCTCCTCGGCGTAGGCGATCGCCGGCGCCAGGAGGTCGGCCAGGGAGCAGCGGCCGCTCCCCCAGCGCTCCAGTGCCGTGACCATGGCGTCCACCGCACCCGGGACGCTCGCCGAGGCCATCCCCCGCAGCGGCATCGTCTGGAACCCGCGGCCGACGAAGTGCTCCCGCGTCGCCCCCAGGGGGGCCGCCCCGCTGCCGTTGAGCGCCGTCACCGTGCCGGTGCGACCGTCCAGCCACAGCAGGAAGGTGTCGCCGCCGAGCCCGCTCATCATGGGCTGGACGACGCCGAGCACCCCCGCCGCCGCCAGGGCGGCGTCCATGGCGTTGCCGCCGGAGCGCAACACCTGCAGCCCCGCGGCCGAGGCGAGGGGGTGACCGGTGGCCACCACGCCGTGCCGCGCCATGACGGTCGATCGCGTGCGCATCTGCGTCCTCCTCACCCTGCCGATCGTGGCGTCACAACAGGCCTTCGGCCGTGGCGAAGCCGATGACCAGCGCCCCCCAGAACTGCTTGAAGGCGCGCACGTAGTCGTCGTCGGTCACGGCGATGGTGCGCGGGCCCCGCCGCTCCACCGACGGGAAGAGCGTGGCCATGCGGGCAGGGCTCGTGCGCTTGAAGTCCACCTCGAAGGTTGCCGGCCGCGGCGGCGGGGTGGGCCGGATGCGGCCGGCGGCCACCGCCGCCAGGGCCTGCTGCGCCCGCTCGCGGATCAGCGCGTGGGCGCGCTCCGGGGTGAGGGAGAGGGCCACCAGGCGGTCCACGGCCTCCTTCACCGGCGCCGTGACCACCCCGGGGAGACGCCGCTGCGCGTCGGCGCAGACGGCGGCGTCCCCGGTGACGAGCGCCACCGGGACGCCGAAGGCTCCGGCCAGCGCGGCGTTCACCGCCGCCTCGTCCACCGGCTCGCCGTTGAGGCGCACCTCGTAGACGATCCGCCCGAGGAAGGTGTGGTTGAGGACCCCCTCGCCCCCGCCCTCCCGCTGGTGGTAGCCGACGAAGAAGGCGGCGTCGAAGCCGCCGTCGATCCCCTCCAGCTGCCCCAGCAGCCGGTCGCTGCCGCTCAGCAGGCGGGCGGCGGGGTGGAGCTCCTCCACCAGGAGGTTCGTCATGGGGCCGTGGCCGTCGGCCACCACCACGTCGGTCGCCCCGCCGGCGAGCGCCCCTTCGACCGCCGCGTTGGCCTCCTGGGTCATCAGCCGGCGGAACCGGTCGTACTCCTTCTCCGTCGGCTGGACGTGTCGGGAGACCGCCACGCCGGTGATGCCTTCCATGTCCACGGAGATGTAGACGCGCACCGCTGCCTCCCGTCTGCACCGTCTTCACTGACAACGAAGATATGTCGTTGTAAACGTCCGCCCGGCAAGAGTCCCCATCGGAGTGCCTGCCGGCGGGGGAGCTCCCCGGCTCGTCTGGTCGCGGCCGGCGGAGGAGCTCCCCGGACAGTCCGACGAATCGTCCTCCCCGGTCGATGCCGTCACCGCCTCCCCGCCCGCCCCGGCCCCCGTCCCCGACCCGGCGGCGCCGCTTCGTCCGCCGCCTGCTGCGGTGGTACCGCACCGCCGGCCGGCGCCTGCCCTGGCGCCGCACGCGCGACCCCTACCGCATCCTCGTCTCCGAGGTCATGCTGCAGCAGACGCAGGTCGACCGCGTCGTGCCGAAGTACCGCGAGTTCCTGCGCCGCTACCCCTCCCTCGAGGCGCTGGCGCGCGCCCACGTCGCCGAGGTGCGCGAGGTCTGGTACCCGCTGGGCTACAACGCCCGCCCCGTGCGGCTCTGGCAGATCGCCCGCACCGTGCTGGCGGAGCACGGCGGCCGCCTCCCCGCGGAGCGCGCCCGGCTCCTGCGCCTGCCCGGCATCGGCCCCTACACCGCCGGGGCGCTGCTCTCTTTCGCCTTCGGCCGCCGCGCGGCCCTGCTCGACACGAACGTCCGCCGCGTCCTGCAGCGCGTCTTCTTCGGCCGCCCGGTGTCCGACCGGGCGCTGTGGGCGCTGGCCGAGCGGCTCCTGCCGCGGCGGGCCTACGACTACAACCAGGCCCTGATGGACTTCGGCGCGCTGATCTGCACCGCCCGACGCCCGCGGTGCGACCGCTGCCCCCTCACCGACCTCTGCCGCACCTACCCGCGCCTGGGATCGGAGGCGCGCGCGCGGGCAGGGCGCGCCCCTGCCGGTGAGGGCGTCGCCGCTCGGGTCCGGGTCGACGGCGCCGACGTCCGGACGGACCCTGCCGGCCTCGCCGGGGACGCCGGGGCGCGCGCCGATGCCGGCGAGGCGGCGCCGCGGCCGCGCCGGCGCATCCAGGGCGGCGAGCCGCGGTAGGGGGCCGAGGGGCACAGGTCGGCGAGGGGACAGGCGGTGCACAGGGGGTTGCGGGCCATGCACACCTCCCGCCCGAAGAAGATCAGCCGCAGCGAGAAGGCCGACCACTCCTCCCGCGGCACCAGGCGCATGAGGTCCTGCTCGATCTCGTCGGGGTCGTCGTGGGCGGTGAGGCCCAGGCGCTGGCTCAGCCGGCGCACGTGAGTGTCGACGACCACCCCCGGGATGCCGTAGTACCCGCCCAGGATGACGTTGGCGGTCTTCCGGCCGACGCCGGGCAGGGTGACCAGCTCCTCCATCGTGCGGGGGACGCGGCCGCCGAAGCGCTCCAGCAGCGCCCGGCTCATGGCCTGGAGGGCCTGCGTCTTCTGGCGGAAGAACCCCGTGGGGCGGATGAGCGCCTCCAGCTCCTGCGGGTCGGCGCGCGCGAAGTCCTCCGGCGTGCGGAAGCGCGCGAAGAGCTGCGGGGTGACGCGGTTGACCATGGCGTCGGTGCACTGGGCGGAGAGGATGGTGGCGACGAGCAGCTCGAAGGCGTTGCGGTGGCGCAGGGGGACGCGGGGGTGCGGGTAGCGCTCGGCCAGCCGGGCGATGATCCGCCGGACGCGGCGCCGCGCGGCGGCCGGCGACTCGCCGGTCGGGAGCTGCAGGTCGGTGGCGGGCACGGCTCTATGCTACTCCGTGTACACTCGGAGGCGTGACACCGGCCGCGGGCCGTCCGCGGCCTGCGAGGAGGAGCCATGACCGACCGCCTGACCGCCCTGCGCGACCGCCTGCCGGCTGCCGGCCTCGACCTCGTGGCGATCCCCCCGGGCGACGACTTCCTCTACCTGGTCGGCTACTCCCCGCACCCCGACGAGCGGCCCTGCTACCTCTTCGTCGGCCGCGACGGCGGAGTGCTGCTCGTCCCCGAGCTCAACGCCACGGAAGCGGCGCCGCGGGTGCCGTTCGAGGCGCTCCCCTACGCCGACGCCGCCGGCCCGGCGGAGGCCCTCCGGGAGGCGCGCCGCCGGCTGGGCACTCCGCGCACCATCGCGGTGGGCGACACGATGCGTGCGGACGCCCTGCTCCTCCTCCAGGCCACCTGGCCGGAGGCGCGCTTCGTGCCCGCGTCGACGGTACTGGCCCCGATGCGCATGGTGAAGTCCCCCGAGGAGATTGCCGCCCTGCGCCGCGCCGCCGCGGCGGCGGACGCCGCCGTCGAGGCCGTCTTCGCCGCCGCGCGGCCGGGGCTGCGTGAGGTCGACCTGGCCCGCGTGGCCGGCGAAGCCCTGCGCGCCCACGGCGCCACCGACGTCCCCTTCGCCATCGTCGCCGGCGGCCCCCACTCGGCCTTCCCCCACCACCACAGCACCACCCGGCCGCTGGAGCGGGGCGAGCCGCTGCTGGTGGACCTGGGGGGCCGGGTGGAGGGCTACATGGGGGACATCACCCGCATGGCCTTCCTGGGCGCCCCCACCCCGCGCTACCGGGCGATCCACGCCATCGTCGAGGAGGCGGTGCAGGCCGGGCTGGCTGCGGTCCGGCCGGGGGTGCCGGCGCGCGAGGTGGACCGCGCCGCCCGCGACGTCATCACCCGCGCGGGCTACGGCGCCCACTTCACCCACCGCACCGGCCACGGGATCGGGCTGAGCGGCCACGAGCCGCCCTCCATCACCGAGACCGCGGACCTGCCGCTGCAGGTGGGGATGGCCTTCAGCGTGGAGCCGGGGATCTACCTGGTGGGGGAGTTCGGCGTGCGCCTGGAGGAGATCGTGGTGGTGACCGAGCACGGCGGGGAGCGCCTGAGCGCTCTGCCGCGCGAGGTGCGCGTCCTGGAGGGGTGACCGGAGCGATGCCGGTCCACGCCACGCTCTGCTACATCGTGCGGGACGGCCGCGTCCTCCTCCTGCGCAAGGCCCCACACCTGTGGGGCGGGGACAAGTGGAACGCCCCCGGGGGCAAGCTCCAGCCGGGTGAGGACCCGGTGGCCGGGGCGGTGCGCGAGGTGGAGGAGGAGACGGGGCTGCACGTCTCCGACCTCGCGCCGGCCGGGCTGCTGCGGTTCTACTTCGGCCAGGAGGAGGCCCCCGACTGGATCGTGCACGTCTTCCGCACGGGCACGGTGGCCGGCGAGGCGCGGGCGGGGCGGGAGGGCCACCTGGCCTGGCACCCGGTCGAGGCGCTCCCCTACGACGAGATGTGGGAGGACGACCGCCACTGGCTGCCGCTATTGCTGGCCGGCCACCCGTTCGAGGGGGACTTCTACTTCGACCGCGAGGCGCAGCGGCTGCTGCGGTACACGCTCAACGGCCGGCCTGCGGCGCCGGCCGGGGGGACAGCGTGACTCGCGGCCGAGACGTCAGCCTCAGGTCACGGCGAGGGCGGCGGCCAGCACGAGGCCCACGCGCTGGTGCAGGCGCGCCGTACCGCGCAGCCCCTCCCGCGTGAGGGTCGGCGGATCCGTGACCGTGCGCACCGCCTGCCAGGTGCGCCAGGCCGCAGGAAGGGTCAGGAGGCTCGCCAGCGCCAGCGGCGGCAGAACCCCGGCCACCACCCCGCCGACGAGGGTGGCGTAGGCGGCGGCGACCAGCAGCGCGTACTCCCGCAGCGTGCCGGTGCGCCCGAGCAGCGTGGCCAGCGTCCGCTTGCCCTTGCGGCGGTCGCTCTCCAGGTCGCGCAGGTTGTTCACCACGAGGATGGCCGTGACGAGCGCGGCCAGCGGCAGCGAGGCCCACAGGGGCGTGGGCCCGAGCGCCCGGGTTTGCACGTAGTAGGCCCCCAGCACGATCCCCGGTCCCATGAAGAGGCAGACCACCAGGTCGCCCAGCCCGACGTACCCGAGGGGGAGCGGGCCGCCGGTGTAGGCGTAGCCCGCCAGCACGCTCAGCACGCCCAGCACCAGGATCGGCCACCCGGCGGAGGCCACCAGCCACAGCCCCAGCGCCGCCCCGACGCCGAAGGCGAGGAGCCCGCCGCGCCGCACCCCCTCCGGCGGCAGCAGGCCCTGGTGGATCACCCCGCTGGGGCCCACCATGCCGGGCTCGTCCACCCCCCGGACGTAGTCGTAGTAGTCGTTGATCAGGTTGGTGCCGATCTGGATGGCCACCGCCCCGAGCAGCGTGGCCAGGGCGCGCAGGAGGTCGAACCGCCCGTCGTGGTGGGCCGCCGCCACGCCGACGAGCACCGGGGTCAGGGAGGCGGTCAGGGAGAAGGGCCGGGCGGCGCGCCACCAGACGGATGCGACCGACGGCCGGGCGCCCGGGGCCGCGTGGGGCGGCGTCGCCCGCCCGGCGGTCATGGCCGCCAGGGCAGGGCCAGCCGCTCGAGCCAGTCCAGCGCGGCCGTAGCCACCCACCCGAGCACCGCCGTGACCAGCAGCCCGGCGAACATCACGTCCACGGCGAAGATCTGGTAGGCGCGCCAGATGAGGAAGCCCACCCCCGCGTCCGAGCCGAGCAGCTCCGCCCCGACGATGACGATGAGGGCGAAGCCCATGCCGAGCTTCAACCCGGTGAAGATCGCCGGCGCCGCCCCGGGCAGCGCCACCGTGCGGAACAGGCCCCACCCCCGGGCGCCGTAGGCGCGGGCGATGCGGAAGTAGGCCGGGTCGAGCCCCAGCACGCCGGCCATGGTGTTCAGCAGGACGAGGAAGGAGATGCTGAGGGCCACGATGGTGACCTTGGACCCTTCCCCGATCCCCAGGTAGAAGATCACCAGCGGGTAGACGGCGATCTTGGGGATGGGGTAGATGGCCGCCACGAGCGGCATGAGCAGCGCCCGCACCGTGGCGCTCAGCCCCATGGCCAGCCCGGCCACCACGGCCGGGGCGGCGCCCAGCACGAAGCCGAGCAGGATGCGCCGGACGCTCACGCCCAGGTGGTGGGGGAGCTCCCCGCTGCGGGTCATGGCGACCAGGGTGGCCAGCACCGCGCTGGGCGGAGGGAAGAAGCGGGCGTCCAGTACGCCGGCGCGGCTGAGCGCCTCCCAGGTGAGGAGGAAGAGCAGGGGCGAGAGCAGCGTGAGCCCGCGGGGTGCCCGGGTGCTCACCCCACCACCTCCGCCCGCAGCAGCTCCCACAGCCGGGCGCTCAGCGCACCGTACTGTGGGTCGCGGCGCACCTCCCGGTAGTCGCGCGGGCGCGGCAGCGGCACCGGCACTTCGGCCTTGAGGCGCCCCGGCCGGGCGGTCATCACCAGCACGCGGTCGGCCAGCCGCAGCGCCTCGTCCAGGCTGTGGGTGACGAAGAGGACGGTCTTGCCGCTCGCCTCCCAGATGCGCAGCAGCTCGTCCTGCAGGAGCAGCCGGTGCTGCTCGTCCAGGTTGGCGAAGGGCTCGTCCATGAGCAGCACCGCCGGGTCGGTGGCCAGCGCCCGGGCGATGGCCACGCGCTGCCGCATCCCCTCGGAGAGCTGGTGGGGGTAGGCGTGGCGGAAGGGCCACAGGCCCACCTGCCGGATCAGGGCCTCCGCGCGCGCGCGGCGGAGGGCGCGCGGGGCGCCCATCATCCGCAACCCGTACTCGACGTTCTGGGTGACCGTGTACCAGGGGAAGGTGCTGACCCCCTGGAAGACGACCGCGGCCGCCGCGCCCGGCCACATCCGATCGACGCCGGTCGGGTGGGGCGGCGCGGGCCCCGGGGAGGACGGGGCCGGGACGTTCACCGTCCCCCCGGTGGGCGGGAGCAGCCCGGCCAGGATGTGCAGCAGGGTGGTCTTGCCGCACCCGGACGGGCCGATGAGCGCGCAGAACTCGCCGCGCCCCACGGTGAAGGTGAGGTCCTGCAATGCCACCACCGGCTCTCCGCCCCGCCCGGGGTAGACCTTGGTGAGGCCCTCGACCAGGATCGCCGGCTCCGTCGCGCGCCCGGCCGTGGCGCGGGTGTCCGCGGGGGCCGCGGCCAGCGGCGTGCTCACCGCTGCGCGGTGTAGGGGCCCAGGATCCGCAGCGCCTCCCGGACGAAGCGGGTGTCGATGTACGCCGCCGGCTCGAGCGGCTTCTCGTAGGTGAGGGCGCCGCGCTTCTTGAAGTACTCCTGGAGCCGCTTGAAGTCGTTGAAGTTCATCCGGCCGTTGGGCTCGTGCACTGGCGGGGCGGCCCGCTTGACCACGGCCGCCGGGACCCCGGTGTACTTCTCGACGATGCGCGCCACGTCGTCGCGGCGGTAGGCGTCCCCCTGCAGGTCGCGCGACGCCCGCAGCCAGGCCACCAGGAAGCCGGTGGCCTGCCGCGGGTGGGCGCGCATGAACTCGCCGCTGAAGTACAGCGCGGTGACCTGCATCCCGTTGATGAAGTCGTCGCTGAGGCGGACGATCTGCCCGCGGTCCTCGGCCAGGGTGGCCAGGGGCTCCCCCAGCAGCCCCGCCGCGATGGCCCCGTTGGCCAGGGCCGCCGGGACCTCGGGGAAATTCACCGCCACCATCTGCACGTCGTTCACGGTCAGCCCGCCGCGCAGCAAGGCGGCGTGCAGCCAGAACTCCGTGGCCGAGCCGAGGACGTTCACGGAGACGCGCTTGCCGCGCAGGTCGGCCACCCGGCGGATCTCCCCGCTCTCGTAGGCGCGGCGGCTGACCACGAGCGGCGTGCTCACCGGCGGGCGCTCCATGTGCGCGGGGCCGACCACCTTGAAGTCCAGCCCGCGGGCGGCGGCGTTGAAGAGGGCCGCGCCCAGCCCGCCGACCACCGCCTCCGCGCGGCCGCTGGCCAGGACGACGAAGGAGGAGGCGCCGCCGGGCGTGCCGATCAGCTCGACCTCGAGGCCCTCGCGGGCGAAGTAGCCGCGCTCGATGGCCACGTACAGCGGCGCGAAGATCAGCACCGGCACGTGCACCACGCGGATGCGCAGGAGGCCCGGGGTCTGGGCGGCCGCACCGGAGCCCGGCACGGCCGCCGCGAGCGCGGCCAGGCACAGCACGGCGAGGAGGCGAGCGGCGCAGCACCGCTGGTGGGCTGTCCGCCGGGGCGTGCTCTCGGTCATGCTCCCTCCCTCAGTCGCCGAAGGCCCACCGCTCCCCCTGGCGCACCAGCCGCTGCCGGGGGTAGATCCCGTGCGGGCGGTCGGCGAAGGTCAGCTCCTGGACACGGATGCGCAGCACCGGGTAGTCGGGGTTGGTGAAGTGGTGGGTGAACTCCGGAGCGACGCGCTGCAGCGCCTCGCGGGCCCGCCGTTCCTCGTCCGCCTCCAGCCGCTCGGCCAGCCCCAGCCCCTGGAGCCAGGCGTCGGCGCGGCGGTCGTCCACGGCGAAGGCGGTGCGCGGGTTCGCCAGCATGTTGGCCAGCGTGCGGGCGCGCCGTCCCTGGCAGACGACCAGGTCCAGGCCCCAGGCCACGTAGAAGCTCGTCGCCGCCCAGGGCACGTCCT
>Ga0209479_1002955_pt1 | contig 10519 bp, 9 predicted proteins | sample DewCreD2012metaG_2_FD_184112 | JGI IMG/M metagenome (GOLD analysis project Ga0209479, IMG submission 184112) | Hot spring sediment bacterial and archeal communities from British Columbia, Canada, to study Microbial Dark Matter (Phase II) - Dewar... ...
ATCTTCGCGCAGGGCACGATCGACGCTTTTACGGGCTACCAGACGCGCGGGAGACGCAACGCGCGCGGCAGGCAGAAACTGCTGATGGGACCGTGGGCGCACGGCGTTCTGCAAAAGCGCGTCGGCGAACTGGAGTTCCCCAACGCTGACCAGCCGCCCTGCACCTTCCACGACCCGTGGCGCTGGTTCGAACGCTACCTAATGGGCGTCGAGAACGGCGTGGACAAGGAGCCGCCAGTGGTGTATTATGTGATGGGCGCGGTGGGCGAGCCGAACGCGCCAGGCAACGAGTGGCGCACGGCAGACCGTTGGCTGCCGCTGCCTACCCGCGCGACGCCGCTGTACCTGCTGGGTGACCGCACGCTGGCGTTCCGCAAACCGATTTCGGGCGCGCCGCTGACCTACACCTACGACCCGCAGAACCCCGCGCCGACCGTCGGCGGGCGCGAACTGAGCCTGCCCGCAGGACCGCGCGACCAGCGGCGCATCGAGTTGCGCCCCGATGTGCTGGTGTTCACCAGCGCGCCGCTGGAGAAGGCGCTGGAGGTCATCGGGCGGGTGAAGGCGGTGCTGTATGTCGCCAGCGACGCGCCCGACACCGACTTCATCGTGCGCCTGTGCGATGTCTACCCCGACGGACGCTCCTACAACATCGCCGAAGGCGCGCTGCGCATGCGCTACCGCGAGTCGCGCAGCCGCGAGCGGCTCATGCGGGCGGGGCAGGTCTATCGCGTCGAGGTAGACCTGTGGACGACGGCGATTGTGTTCAACGCGGGGCATCGGCTGCGCGTGCATGTGACTTCCAGCAGCGCGCCGGGCTACGACCCGAACCCGAACACGAGCGAGCCGTTCCGCGCCAGCGCACGCACCCGACCCGCCCGCAACACCGTCTACTGCGACGCCCAGCGACCCAGCTGCCTCGTGCTGCCCGTTGTGGAGCGGTGACGCCCCGCGCTCGGGTGGGGCGTTTTGCCCTCACCCCAAGCCCTTCTCCCACAGCGTGGGAGAGGGGTGTAGGGGCGAACGGCTGTTCGCCCCGCCGCTGTTTTCCCCGTCTCCCGCTTTCGGGAGAAAGGATTATGGAGTGCGGAAGCGGAGCTTCCGCTGATGCTGAAGCACAGCTTCAGCACTCCAAATAGGTCCGCGCGCGACTCCCCTCTCCTACTGCGTGGGAGAGGGACTGGGGGTGAGGGCGAAAAAAGCGCGTCTGTTCCCCACGCATCGAACTCAAGTGCTGTACCCTCTTTGTGGCGATGGACGCGCGGATTGAGGAGCACCAGTAGTTTATTCGGTGCGCGCGCGAGTCTGTTCCTGCAACTCTTTGCGCAGCAGGCGGCGCGGCTTGAGGTACTGCCGATTCCACGCAAAGATCAGCGTTAGCGCGAGGGCAATCCCCGTTAGCGGCAGCACGAAGTAGCCCATCGCCAGCGTGTATTCGTCCAGCGCGTCGTGATGGCTGGAATACAGGATGAGGTACACCGTGTAGGCGACATAGTAGCCCACGAACAGCGCGCCCTCCCAACGCTTGATCTGGAAGCCGTTGAAGAACACCGGGAAGCACGCCAGCGAGACGCCAATCATCACCACTGCGTCAAAGCGCAGCATGGCAGGCGCGACGGTCATCCCGTCAGGCGCGACCAGACTGCTGAAGCCCAGCACCGACAAGGTATTGAAGATGTTGCTGCCGACCACATTGCCGACGGAGATGTCGCGCTCGCCGCGCATGCTGGCAATCACGGAGGTCGCCAGTTCGGGCAGCGAGGTGCCCACCGCCACAACGGTCAGTCCAATCACCAGTTCGCTCACGCCCAGTGCGCGCGCGGCGGCGACCGCGCCCTGGATCAGCCACTCCGACCCCAGCACCAGCCCCGCCAAACCCGCGATTATCAGCCCCGCCAACTTAAGGTAAGTCCACCCCGTGCGCGGCATCGCGCCCGCCTCTTCCACCTCCGCTTCCAACAGCGTCTCGGAGCGCGCCGTGCGCGCCATCCAGGCGAGATATGCCGCGAAAATCACTACCAGCAGCGCGCCGTCCAGTCGCGTCAACTTGCCGTCGTAAGCCAGCGCGAAAAACAGCAGCGCAGTGCCGATCATCATCGGCACTTCGATCTTAATCAGACGCATGCTCACTGCCAGCGGCGCGACCACCGCCGACAAGCCCAAGATCAGCAGGATGTTCACGATGTTGCTGCCGACCACATTGCCGACGGCAATATCGGGCTGTCCGCGATAGGCGGAGAGGATCGACACGGCAAGTTCGGGCGCGCTGGTGCCAAACGCGACCACGCTCAGCCCAATCACCACAGGCGGCACGCCCAGCAGCGACGCCAGCCGCGACGCGCCCCGCACCAGCCACTCACCGCCGCCAATCAGCAGCAGTAGCCCCGGCAGTATCAACCAAGCCTTCTCCAAAGCCCTGCACGCCTCCTAACGCAAGCCGTACACGAACGCCGCAATCAACAGCAGCAGCGCACCCAGCATCATCACAAAGGCATAGGAACGCACATAGCCGCTCTGCAACGGGCGCAACAGGTTGCCGACCACCCGCGCCAGCGCGCCAATAGCGTTCACCACCGTATCAATCAGGCTCTCCACGATGACCGACAGCACCAGCGCGAACGCCCCACCGAGGTTGACCCCAATCGCACGCATGAGACCGTCGTAGCCCCACTGCTTGTGCGCTGCGCCCCAGACGCCTGCAAGCCGCGCCTCCGCTTCGGGAACCCCGCGTCGATACCGCGCCGCGCCAAACAAGATGCCCAACACCGCCGCACCCAGCGCAATCCCGAACACCAGCCCCTTGCCCGCTGTCTCGCTGAAGAAGAGTTGCTCTTGCGTCAGGATGCTCGGCTCGGCGACGGGTTTCAGGAACTCGTGGAACGCCTTCTCGCTGGGCAGCAGCCAGCCGAACAGCACTGACCCCAGCGCAAGTAGTCCCAGCACGCTCAGCACCGTCGCGTACCGCTCGCGCGGGGGCGTGTGATGCGCGTCGTGATGCCCCTCGTGCGGGGCGGACGGCGCGAAAAACACCAGCCACACCAAGCGCGTCATGTACGCCGCGGTCAGCCCTGCCGTCAGAATGCCCACCCCGAACAGCACGGGCGCGAAGTTTACCAGCCGTGCGTTATAGACGCCCAGCAGAATCGCCTCTTTAGACCAAAAGCCCGACAGCGGCGGGATGCCCGCAATCGCCAGCCAGCCGACCAGCATCGTCGCGGCGGTTATCGGCAACGCCTTCGTCAGCCCGCCCATCTTGCGGATGTCGCCCTGATGGTGCAGCGCAATCAGCACGGAACCCGCCGCCAGAAACAGCAGCGCCTTGAAGAACGCATGCGTCGCCACATGGAACATCCCTGCCCAGAACGCGCCGACCCCGCACGCCAGAAACATATAGCCGAGTTGGCTCACGGTGGAGTATGCCAGCACGCGCTTGATGTCGGTCTGGGCAATCGCGATTGTCGCGGCGAACAGCGCGGTCAGTGCGCCCACGCCCGCCACGATGCCCATCGCCATCGGCGCCATCTCCAGCAGCGGATGCACGCGCACCAGCAGATACACACCCGCCGTGACCATCGTCGCCGCGTGTATCAGCGCGGACACAGGCGTCGGTCCCGCCATCGCGTCGGGCAACCAGAAATACAGCGGCAACTGCGCCGACTTGCCCGCCGCCGCCAAAAACAGCAGCAGCGCAATCGCCGTCGCCGCCATCCCCGCCTCGCGCAACACAGGCAACGCCTGCGCATTCACCTCACGAAACGACAGCGCGCCGAACAGCGCAAACACCAGAAACATCGCCAGCAGGTAGCCTGCGTCGCCGATGCGGTTCACAATAAACGCCTTGTTCGCCGCGTCCGTGTTCGCCTTCCACTCCGAATTGCGGTAGAAAAAGCCAATCAGCAGATAACTGCACAGCCCGACCCCCTCCCAGCCGACGAACATCACCAGGAAGTTGCCCGCCAGCACCAGCACCAGCATAAAAAAGATGAACAGATTGAAGTAGGTGAAAAAGCGTGGGTAGTCTTCGTCCTCCGCCATGTAGCCTGTCGCGTACAGGTGAATCAGTCCGCCGACGCCCGTCACGATGAGCGTCATCAGAATCGAGAGCGGGTCGATGATGAATTCAATCGGCGCGCGGAACTCGCCCACCTTGAACCAGTCCGTGAGCAGGTAGACGACGCTGCGTTCGGCTTCGGGCAGCGCGAGCATCGCTTGGAACAGTTGCCATGCAAGCGCGCACGCGCCCAGCACCACACCTGTGCCGACTGCGCCAATCAGCCATTTGCCTGCCCGCTCGCCCAGCGTGCGCACCAACCAGCCGCCCAGTAGCGCATGGAACAGGCTGCCCGCTAACGGCAGCGCGAGTATCCAGAGAATCGTGTCGTTCCGTAATCCCTCCATAGAGCCGCGCTCCTGCGCGTAGGATTATACCTGCAGCAGGGCGGCGCGGTAGAGTTGCGCGTACGCCCCGTCGCGCTGCAGCAGGTCGGCGTGCGCACCCTGCTCCACCAGCCTGCCGCGCTCCAGCACCAAAATTCGGTCGGCGCACTGCACGGTCGTCCAGCGGTGCGCGATAATCAGCGTCGTGCGCACGCCGCGCCCCTCCTCAATCACGCGCTGGATGATGCGCTCCGACACGGGATCCAGCGACGCGGTCGCCTCGTCCAGCACCAAGATTCGCGGGTCGCGCAGCAGCGCGCGGGCGATGGCAATCCGCTGCGCCTCGCCCCCCGACAGGCGCACGCCGCGGTCGCCAATCAGCGTGTCGTAGCCGTCGGGCAGCCGCTCGATGAACTCGTGCGCGTGCGCCTGCTTGGCGGCGCGTTCGATCTCCTCGCGGGTGGCGTCGGGCTTGCCGTAGGCGATGTTCTCGGCGACCGTGCCCACAAACAGCACCGTGTGTTGCGGCACGACGCCAATCTGCGAGCGCAGGCTCTCCAGCGTCGCATAGCGGATGTCGCGCCCGTCCAGCCGAATGACCCCCTCCTGCGGCTGATAAAACCGCAGCAGCAAGTCCACCAGCGTGCTTTTGCCCGCGCCCGAATGCCCCACCAGCGCGACCACCTCGCCTGGCTGGATTTCGAACGACACCTCGCGCAGCGCTTGCTCGCCCGTCGGGTAACGGAACGAGACGCGCTCGAATCCGATGCGCCCTTGCAGGGTCGGTAGCGGCTGGGCGTCGGGCGCGTCGTATGCCTCTGGCTCCACATCGAGCGCCTCGCGGAAGATGCGCTGCGCGGCGGCGCGTACCTGCTTGCGCGTGAGTTGAATCGCGCCGACGCCCGACGCCGCTTGCGCAATCTGATGCAACAGGAACAGGAAACTGAGCAGTTGCGCGGTGGTCATCTGCCCGCGCGCGACCTCCTGCCCGCCGAACCACAGCACCAGCGCGATGCTCGCCGCGCCGATGAACTCCACCGTCGGGCGCAGCCGCGCGCGCCGCCGCTCGCCGCGCAGCGAATGGCGCAGCACCTCGCGATTGCGACCGACGAACCGCTCGATTTCGCGGTCTTCCGCCGCGAAGGTCTTGATGACCCGCACGCCCGACAGCGTCTCCTGCACCAGCGCGGAGACGCTCGCCAGCGCGCCTTGCGTCTGGTGCGTAATCCGATGCACTTGCCTGCCCAGTCGCTGAATCAGCACGGCAATCAGCGGCAGGAAAATCAGCGCGAGCAACGCCAACCGCCAGTTCAGGACGAAGATGTAGACCAGAAACGCCACGATGCGCAACGGCGCGTCCAGCGTATCGCGCACCAGCAGCACTGCGCTCTGCAGCACGGGCACATCGTTGGTGATGATCGACTGAATCGCGCCGACCTGACGCGACTGGAAAAAGCCGAGCGGGAGCCGTTGCAGGTGCGCGAAGATGTCCTCGCGCAGTTTCGCGGTCAGCCGCTGCCCTGCCAACGCGAGATAGTAGACCTGCCCGTAGGAGAAGAACCACTTCAGCGCGAACACGCCCAGCACGGTCAGCGACACGCGGTTCAGCATCGCCGCGTCGCGCATGTCCATCGAGCGGATGACCTGCTCCAGCAGGTACGCCGTGTAGCCCGTGATGGCGGTCACGCCGACCGAGCAGATTAGCGCAACCACCAACGGCTTCCACTGCGCCGCCACATACCGCCAGAATCGGCGTTCAACGGAGTCCACACGGGGATTGTACCCGCGCGGGCGGGGGCTGATAAGGGTACATCGCTTGAGTTCACTGTGTGCGGGGCTCGCACGCTTTTTCGCCCTCACCCCCAGCCCCTCTCCCACAGCGTGGGAGAGGGGTTAGGGGCGCGCGGCGGCGCGTTCCCCCTCGCCCGCTTGCGGGAGAGGGGGACAAAGGGGGTGAGGGCAATACAGCGAGCCTGCCCGTTCACGCTTGCGCTGGGGAAAATAGCCCCTGCTTCAAAGACTTCGTGCCGAACCGTTGTACCCTTTCAGGTCGGTGGGGGGGGCAGACACACAGAAGGCAGGGGGAAGACATACAGAAGGCAGGGGGCAGACACACAGGTCTGCCCCTACGGAATGGGGTTAATCCGCCATTTCGGGCGTGAAGCCGTCGTAGACGGGCAGGAAGTCGCGCCACGCCTCGCGCGAGAGGGCTTTCGCGTACTGCGTCAGGCTGAGGTACGGCACAAAGTTCGGGCGGCGCGGCTTGCGGGCGAGTTTCATCCCCGCCTGCTGCGGCGTGCGGTCGCCCTTGATGAGGTTGCACCGACGGCAGCACGCCACAAGGTTCTCCCAAGTGTCGCCCCCGCCCATGCTGCGCGGAATCACATGGTCAACGGTCAAATCGCGCGACACATGCCCGCAGTACTGGCAGGTGTAGTTGTCGCGCGCCAAGATCGCACGGCGGCTCACGCGCACCTGCGGCAAGGGACGCTTCACCAAGTAGCGCAAGCGCACTACCGACGGCGCCTCGAAGCCCCCCGACACCGTGCGCACATAATGCCCGTTCGTCAGCACCACTTCCGCCTTGCCCGTGAGTACCATGTTCACGGCGCGGCGCATCGTGCAGATATTGAGCGGCTCAAAGTTCTGGTTCAGAACAAGCACCTCAGCCATAGCGGCGCAGCCTCCTTGACCCCCAAACAAAATTGGGGAGCCACACGCACAGACCCGCGCAGGCTCCCCAGCACGACACGCGCCAAAAGACGCGGCAACGGTAGCGCCCGCGTGTGCCGAACCAGGAGCCTGTGCTCCAACGCTCACAATCGTAACCGTTCAGTCCGTGCGTCAGCATCATCTATATTATAACCCATGTCGCGCCCTGAATTCAAGCGCTGTACGGGTATACTGCCTGCGGGAGGCATAAGTTTCCGATGAACGGTGCGCCTAACCATACAATCTGCGAGTGGCGCTGCGAGGTTTGTGGCGGCGAAATTCATGTCGCCCTTTGGGAAGGCATGCCCCAAAAGCGATGTCAGGTATGCTGCCGTATCGTTTGTTCGTCATGCATCGCGAAGTTCACCTCGCTGCGCACTCGAAGGATCGTATGCAAGCCGTGCGCACAGCGGCTAAAAAATGGAGGGCACAATCCACATGCGCAACTATTGGAGTAAGTCGGTGACGCTGGTTGGGATCGCTATCCAGATAGTCATCCTTGCTGTGGTGGCTTTGTTTATTGGTGTGTGGGTAAGCATGCCTGCAAGGACGCTCGACGCGCCACTTTTAGGCTTCGCCTGGATGGTAGCGCGTTCACTTGCGTTAGGATTTGTCTGGGCGTGCGGTTGCTCAATAACTAACTATTTGGAAAAGCGGGATTGTTCTGACTGCATCCCAACGGAGTCTCTTTCACAAGTTATTATTTTTATTATTCTCCTGTCCCTTGTTTACGGTGGTCTTTTTCTCCTCTTTGGCTGTATCTGGTTTCTCGTCTGTTTAGCGGCGGCATAGTAGTTTGCTCTGCTGGGTGTAATACCAATCGCCGAGCCAGAGCTCATAAATGAGGTATACTTACGCCATACTTCACACAGAGGAGAAACACCGATGAGTGGACGAAAACTCACAGTGGACTGGAAACACACTGTCGAAGAACTCTACGCATACTACAACAACACACCCAACACCCAAATCGCCCGACGCTTCCAAGCCCTCGCCCTGCTCCGACGCGGCACACCCACCCGACAAGTCGCCCTCATCGTGGGCGTCTCGCGAATGTCCATCCACAAGTGGCGCACTGGGTCTCGCACAGGCGGGCTGGACGAACTCACCCGTCGCACACGCGGGGGCAACCGAATCCCCGTGCGCCCGCGGCTGACCCCCGACCAATAGGCACAGCGCATCCAGCACGCCGCTACGCAGGGCTTTCGCACGCTCCGCGAAGCAGCCGCGTGGTGTCGCGAGGCACTGGGCGTGGGGCTGTCGGAGCGTCCGATGCAACGGCTCTTCCATCAGCTGGGGGTTCGGCGCAAGGTACCGCGTCCGATGGCGGTGCGTGCGGACGCGGCGCTGCAGGCGCAGGGGAAACAAGGGGGTTTTGCGAGGCGTTGACGGCGCAGGGGGTGCGCGTGAGGCAGCGGGTGGTGTTTGTGGGCGAGATGCGCGTTGGGCTCATCGGTCAGGTGCGTCGGCGTTGGACGGCGCGCGGGGTCAAGTGGTGTCAGCGGGTGGAGCGTTCGTATGAGTGGCGGCACTTGCAAGTAGCCGTTGACCCGTTGTCGGGTGCGGTGTGGCAGCGGTGGTCGGCGCGTTTGGGGAAGGAGGCGGCTGTGGCGGCGTTGTCGGAATGGCGTGCGTTGGGGTTAGCGGTGATGGTGTGGGAGAACGCGGGTTCTCATCGGGCGTGTGCGGTACGGGAGGTTGGGGTGGCGTTGGTGTATTTGCCTGCGTACTGGTCTGAGTTGACTTCTGTGGTGGGTGTGTTGTGTGCGGTGGGTCGTTGTGTAGCGGATGTGGTGGATGGGTTGTTGGCGGCGAAGCTGGCGGCGGTGGCGGGTGCGTTGGGTAGGTTGCGTGATGGGATGGTGCGTTTAGTGGGTTGGGACTGGATACGGGAGGCGTTGGCGGGTTTGCCGTGCGATTAACGAACTATGGCTCGGCGATTGGTCTAACAGGTCGCACAGCCAGTCGCGAATGTGCTTGGTAAGGTTGCCTGTAAGCCGATCGCCCCAGCCTGCAGCAAAGTGCGCCGCGTTCTCCAACGCGTCTAAGCCCGATGGGTCAGCACGGTTGATGGGGTCGTTCCCGCAATAGCGATAGAGGTTCGGGTCGCCACTGGCGGCGTCTATCGGGTCGCGTTGGAGCCAGCGGGCGGTGCTGTATAACCTATCTCTACTCGTTTTGCGATGCCTCTATCGCCACACCCCAACCATCATATTCCCCTTCATAGCGCGCCGCCAAAGCCTCCAGAAACTCTATCGCCTCGTCCAGAGCGTCTTCGTGAGGCAACATTTGATGCCGTGCCAACACCCGCCACTCTGAACCAGAGCGATCAAGCTCTACCAGATAGCCTGCCTGATCCAGCTCGGTAGCAGCACGCTCGGCTTGGCGGCGTTTACCAAAATAGAGATAGTGCTCAAACCACTGCGGCTCGTCGGGAGGAAGCCCAGACTCAAGTGCCTGCTGTAGCGCCAAACGATCTTCGGGCTTCATCATTGTATCCTCCTGTCTCCTGCGCTCTATCTCCTCTAAAATTTGACGGCTCAACTCCACTGTTCTCTGGCGCAAACTGTAAAACTTCTCTACCCACCAATCTACGGGCGGCGGATTGTCCACATATGTATCCATAGACCGTACAAACGAGTCCCACACATCGATACCAATCGTGAGATAACGCTTGCCTCGTAGCACCTCAACAGGATACGGTGCGGAATACTCCCGCGCTAAAGTGTTATCGTTGTAGGATACCAAATAAGGCTGAGGCTCAGTACCGTACATTTCAATCTTTTGAGGAACCGACCACGCTTCACGCCTCCAGTTCGGTAGGCGACCCAGCCGCTGGGCAGGCGGCACCCGACCCATCCGTTCCTCGATCTTGTGAAGGTCTATAAAGGCTGTCACGATTGCCTTTTCTGGTTCAAGATCGGCAAGCGCCTCTGCAGAAGGCAATGTCATACAGCGCGGAGCAAAGGCATAGACCAGTATTAGCTGCTTTTTGCGACTCACGCGCGCAATCACTATCAGGGCATAACCGCCTGATGGTAGCCCGATGGCGACGACTTCCCCTTCCTCAAAGGGACAGACCTTAGATTGGCGTGCCATGATTTCCCCCTACAGGATACCTGGCAGCCCTCGCTCACGAAGATATTTATCGGCTGCCCGCTCATATTCATGTCGTCTCGGATTGCGAGGAGAGACAGGACGCTGCCGATTAGAGACCGTCGAGCAATTGTTGACCATCGGGTATCCTATCGGCTATGGAGACCATCACGCGAAAACCCTACGAGACAGACCTGACCGACGACGAGTGGGCAATCCTCGAACCCATCCTCAAACGCGCCCTCTACGGCAACAAAACCAAAACACGCGGACACCCCAGACACTACCCCTTGCGCGAAATCACGAACGCCATCCTGTATGTCCTCAAAACAGG
>Ga0209479_1002967_pt1 | contig 10487 bp, 16 predicted proteins | sample DewCreD2012metaG_2_FD_184112 | JGI IMG/M metagenome (GOLD analysis project Ga0209479, IMG submission 184112) | Hot spring sediment bacterial and archeal communities from British Columbia, Canada, to study Microbial Dark Matter (Phase II) - Dewar... ...
GAGATAGGACACGCACTAGGTCTTCCGCACGTAAACGAGCGCGGGAACATTATGTATCCCGCTTACACAGGTCCGCAGCGCGACTTAGGTCCGTGGGACAAAGAGCAGATAATTCGGCGGTACGGTGCAGCATCACCAACGCCGCCAACACCTGGAGGGCCAAATGCGATGGACATTCTACAGCTTTTGTGCAAATTCGGCATACCTATACTTAGTGCTATCTGTGCTGCTTTGCCTCCTGGTAGTACTCGTTATCGTGAGGGTGAAAGTGAAACACATGGTCGAGGTGACTGTCAATGTCGGCGTGTCTTGGCTGAGGCGCTGCGCGATTTGGCTAGGACTATTGAAAGGTAAGCATAAGCACTATAGGAGGTAAACAATGGCACACTTGTACGCATTTGCGGGTAATGTGAGTGCAGGTGCTACTGATGTACCTATACCGCCGGTTGTGGGCACGGCTGAATATGTGCAGAACAACCGTCTGGTATTGCCGCAAGACGCTTTCCTTCTTTGGGCATACTTTCAAGGTCCTAACATTACCGCCGCGCGTATAGACTCGCCGAGCTTGCGGTCTTTTGTGTTGCCGCGGTTTCCGCTTTTAAGGCGCGGCAGTGTGCCCGGCTCAAGACCTAACGTCAACTGGCTTACTGGCGCTGGCTTTGTGCTTCGTAGTCGTGAGGAGATCTCGGTACAAACAAGTAACAACTTAGGCACTGGGGATGAAGACCACTTTGCGGTTTTCTGTGTTGGTCAAGCTGGTGCTGGTGCTAGTGCTCACCCTGACTTCTATATACGAGCTACTGGTAACACAACGCTTGTGCCCAAACAGTGGACGCTTGTACCCTTGACGATGGAAGCCAGCCTTCCCGCGGGACGATATCGTATAGTTAGATTGCGTGTGCGTAGTGATACAGGTATTGCAGCGCGCGTGATTATTCCGGGAATGTCTGAACGACCTGGCGTGCTGTGCGTCAACGCAATTGAAGACTATCAAGGTGACGATTTTGTTGATTATAAGCTTGGCGATTTTGGCGTTTTCGATAGTGTAGCGCTGCCGAGCCTAGAGATTCTGGCAAGTGGTGCCGACACGACGCAAGAGGTGTACTTAGGACTTCGTCGTGCATGAGCGATGTTCTCAGCGATGAGCTGCTACGCGAAGTCAGACAAGTGCGCATGGCAATAGCCGACTGGCGCGCTAGTCGTCTTGCGTCTGCAGGCATAGTTAATTCGAAGTTTGATGTGCGTGTTAAGACACTCGCGGTGCCAATTGATAATAATGGCTTTGTCACTATAGTTGGCATAGAGCCGTTGCGCGTGTTGCTTATTTTTTCGGCAATTGTTGGCGGGATTTACGTAGTGCCAGGCACGGCGTCGGAAGACCGCCGAGGATTTCCACTGCCAGCACAGGGTTTTGTTGAGTTTGATATACACCGTCATCCTGGATTGGTTTCGACTGACTGGTACTTCGGCACTCGTTCTTCCCTTGGCGCTAAGGTTTATGCAATTGAAATACTCGACAGACGAGGGAGATAAACAATGCACATGGGTCGAGCGACTACTAGGAAAATAGTCTTAGACGCAGTGTACAAGGAAATATTAGACTATTCCGAGCAACGCGTGGCTGCTATAATAAGCGTCCTGGGCTCAGGAACGGCGTATATTAGTTTCAGTAATCCCAACGAGTTTGGGTTGCGGCCGAACGAGGGGCACGCATTGACATCTACTAATACCCCGCTACGGCTTGACGCGCTCTTGGGCGTGCGGGCAATTCACGGTCCGGTCTACGGCGCTGGTTCTGTAGCTGGTGTGACGCTAATTGTCACTGAAATCTACGTCGACAAAGGCTGCCGCGAGCGCATTGATGAAGCATCAAGACTGGGAGGAAGCTATGCCTAGACGACGCGATATCGTGAACAACATTCCCTTGACTGAGAATGACTGTGAGACTTGCATTCGCGACATTCGTGCTCTGAGGGACATGGATGAGATGTTTAGGCAAATGGAGTGTGCCGGTATGGACTGCACAATTTTGAGACGTAAGCGTGATGAGCTTTTGAGTGCGTTTGAAAAAATCATGGATACTTTCTTCCCTGAACGGAAGATGGAGGTGTGAATTGGTCTGGGAGACTGCATGGGATACGGATACAGTACTTAGTCTTGTTACCAGCGAGCCTGGTCGGGAACTGCTGCGTTTTCGTGATGACTTAGAGGAAGTCAAAGAGCATATACGTGCTATACCCGAAGGTGTTATCAATATTGCTGCTAATGATTTAGATAGCATTCGAGCGAGTCTTGAGTCTGCTGCTCTAAAGAATCTCTTCGACGCAGCGAATCATTACTCGCAGATAGTTGACAAAGCAATTGTTCAAGCACGTTCTAACTTATCAGTTGCGGAGATGCACTTAGATGATATGCTAAATCGTATTGACCAAGCTGCTGCCGCTAGTGCTCCTGTTGGCTGCACAGAGCCTGCACGTCCTGGGCCTTACTATGACCTCATGGAGGCAGAGGCTGAGCGCGACCGTCTGATTCGAGAGTGTGTCGGCAGGGGCGGCCATCATAACTACCACGTATACGGTTTTCAAGAGACGGATCCGCGGACTGGGCAGATTAGGTATGGGTATAATGTTGGGGGTTATTGCTGTTCCCCATCGGATGTCGGCTTTCAACCGCCAGAACCGTTGCCAGAGCCGCCGCCGCTGATTCCACAACCGTCGCCGCAGCCAGAGCCGCCTTCTCCACTGCTGCCACCGCGGCTAACGCCGCCGGTTCCACAACCTTCGCCTCAACCACCGTCGCCGTATCCGCAACCGTCACCTCAGCCACCGTCGCCGTATCCACAACCGTCACCTCAACAGCCGTCGCCGTATCCACAACCGTCACCTCAGCCACCGTCGCCGTATCCGCAACCGTCGCCGTATCCAGTGCCGCCGTGTCCACAACCGCAGCCGTATCCAGTTCAGCCGTGTCCACAACCGTCACCGTATCCAGTTCAGCCATGTCCGCAACCATCACCGCAGCCAGTTCCTCCTTATCCAGCGCCTTCACCGCAGCCATCGCCAACCGAACCAGAAGAGTGTCCTAAGTGTCCCGACCTGGGCAGGTTCTGTGCACGAGCTCCATCCATACCTGGCGCTACTATGATCTATGAAACTACAGTCGGGGATTTAGGAGAAATATCATCTAGATTGTCAGAGTATCAGCGACAGTATCCAGGCGACTATGTGTGGTTTCTAACGTGTCCGACCAGTACTAGCATGGGAGACTACTGTAAATTCAAGGTGTGGATATACCGCATGCCGCGCTCAGGTGCTGGTGCGGGTGATGGCGGCAGTTGCCCGGAACTTAGCGGCAACGGTGTCGACGAGGGCTTGCGTGCAGAGTATAGAGTATATAGTCTTCCCAATAAGCCTGAAAAGCCGTGCTGGGACATATACCCAGTTGGAGGCGACGAGTGGCGATATATGTACGAGTTTGAGCGTAATCGCGATGAGCTAATGAAACTTGCTGAGAAAATCATGTCAAGTAGTGGTGAGTAGCAACTATGGTAGGGCCATTAGCTAAGACTGCTGCGCTATCAGTAGCAGCAACAGCTGCAAGCAGCGCGATTTCGGCCGCGCTGAATTCTCATATAGAGTTAGTGAAGTACACGGGCAACCTCACGTTACCGGCTATATTGCCGAGCCCTGAGATGCTGCTTGATGCTTATCTTAGATCAAATAGTCGAATAGAAAAGTTTTTCATAGACATGGACTTGCAGCATCATGGCATATTTGTATCATCGGACTCGTGGCGGAGGGTGCTAAAATACTCTAAAGCATCCCCGGGTGTGCTATACGCTGTGCTTTCTAGTGTTTATGCTGACTATACCGGCGACCCGACTTGGAAGCAGTTTTCAGAAGACGTTAGGAGCTTTTCGCGTGTGGATTGGGACACATGGAGTATGATCAGTCGTCACGTATGGATGCCGTACTCGATTATAGAAATTACTGACCTCTATGTTCGCGGGCTGATAGACAATAAAGAGTACGCTCAGGGGCTTTCTTATAACTGGGTTGTGCCAAATCATCCGTTCCAACAAGCGCTTTACCATTCAAGGCTGCACGTACCCGGTGTTAGTGACTTAATACGCTTCATGGTACGCGATGCGTTTCGTGAAGACATTGTCGCTAAATACGGTTACGATGAAGAGTATCCATCGCTAATAGACAGCTGGCTTAAGTGTCAAGGCATGGGATATAAGCTAAACGAGCATCCATGCGGCAGCAACATGCCGGCCGGGATGACTTGGGGCAAGGTCTACTGGCGCGCTCACTGGTATTTGCCAAGCCCAACCCAAGCGCAAGAAATGCTTGTATTGCTTAGACCAAATCGTGCACAGCGGTTTGCTGAGGATATCGAAAGGTTGTTTCCCGGTGTCGGACAGGCAATTGGTGATATTACAGTTACGCCGCGAGAAGCAATTGACCTAATGAAAATAGCAGACTATCCCCCGTTTTGGCGTAGCAGGTTACTTGCGCTTGCCTATAAACCCATGACGCAGCGTTTTCTGCAGCAGGCGATTACAGAAGATGTTCCCGACCCGGTGCCGCTAGAAGAACGCGTTATGGATCTAGGTTTTTTGCCAACTGAGGCTGAGGTTATCGCAAAGATGTTGCGTATCCGAGCGGCTTTTGCAAGAGCAAGTCGCGGCGAGGCAATAAGCCCGCAGGAAGCAATAAAGCTATACGTAAATCATGATATAGATGATAGGCAGCTTCGCGACATACTAAACAGTTTCGAGTTTAGTCAAGAAAGACTACAATCAGCGCTAAACCGGGCTAACCTGTTGCGTCGTACAACGGGACTTAGAAGTCTCGCTAGTCGCGGCGAGGCACTAAGTATACGTGAAGCTGTACAAATGTACGCTAACGGCGTACTAACACTAAATCAACTGCAAGAAGTTGCTCGCACGTATGGGCTACCCGCACAGCGTGTACAGGCTGTAGTAACACGCGGTAATGTGTTACGTACATATAAGCAGCTCAAACGTCTTGAAACAATAGTGCATCGCGGTATGCTTACTAGACAGCTAAACGCCGACCAAGCTAGGCAAGCACTTGTCAACGCTGGTATGGACGCCGACTATGCACAACAGCTAGTAAACATGTGGACGATGCATCGCGATGTAACGAGACGCCGCGAGACGGCTGAAGGAATTGTGCAGGACGCGCAGTTGGGTATAATTCCCTGGAACGTCGCTATCAACGAACTCGTGAACATGGGATATATGCCGGGCCACGCTTGGCGCATTGCCTTTCGCGGTTATGCAAAACTGTACGACAGATACTTACGACAGATAGTTGCTGCCTACAAGGCCTTGATTCGAGAGACTGAGCGCGAGCTTTCTCGACAACGTAAGCGTATGCAAGAAATTCGTAGAATCATGCGCGAAGAGAAAATTGATCGAGAAAAAGCTGAAAAAGAGTATGAGCGCCGCTTACTCGAAGCTCAGCGTGTAGCGGAAGAGCGCATCGAGGAGTGGGAAAGACAAGCGAAAGAAAAGCAAGGCCAGGAACCAGAAATGCCAGAGGAGTAATAGACAATGCCTCGCGGAAGAAGGACACGAAAAAGCGTGGAAAATGCTTGGTACGAAAAACTCTATGATTACATAGACAAGTGTAAGTCTATATGTTGCTTCACAGAAGACTTCAAAACATTCGTATGCAGTTGTTGTGATGCTAGACATGTAACTAACGATGAGTCCAACTCGGGGCCTCACTCGCTGCCAGGTCAGCAAAGCTCTCGGGAACCCCAGGAAACCGCCGAGCCCGGCGTAGCCCCGCCATAACGTTTACGCCGCCGGCAACGTAACACTTAGGCGCGTAGATATAGAGGTTACTAACAACATCTTTGACTTGTAATTGCCCCGGCTCTTGTCCAATCATACCAGCGCGCTCTAACTCGCGTAGACCTTCTTCATTAGTGACTACACAATCAGTGTCTAAGTAAACTACTCTACCTTTATTGATGATACTACATACCCGACGTAGCCAATCTCTTGCTTCAGCAGTAATGCATGCAAAGACAGCTGGGTTGGCGTGGCTCGGCACTTCATCGTCTATCTCTACATATGTCTTACCAAATAGCGAAACAAACCGCCTTAGAATACCGCGTTCGTCTTTATCGTACCAATCACATGACCAACCACGCGCTGTTATGTTCTCAGCGGGAACGAGTCTACGACCTAGTTGTGCAAACTTGCCGTATGTAGACGTGAGAATGCGTTTGACAAGTTTGTATAGGAACTTGGGTGCTCCCAGTTTTAGTTCGCTTAGTAGCGATAGACACCACGTTGCATAGTTAGGCAGTGATGTAGACGGCTTAAACACCGCTATGCGGTGTACAAGAAAACACTTGCTTTTACGTAGTGCTAGTGATAGGTCTCTGCCAGCTAGATATGTTTGCACGTACCCCGACCGATATTCGATAGCGCCTCTCGTGTCGCGGACAGGAAGCTTTAGTTCATTATCAAATAGCGTTACTTCAGCAACGCCGAGCCCAGTGTCGGCAGCATAGTCTATCATGCTTGTAGTAGGGTCTTCACTATAACTAACCAGCCGCCCTGGTACAGGTACAGTTGAGACTAAATGATGATATAAGTTATTAGCGTCGCAAAAATACCAAACCCCGTCAAGCTGTCCGCTTTGCACTACTTCAGTGTAACCGCCGTACACCGCGTTGTAACATAATGAAGCAACTCGCTCTTCAAGTGCACAGCTGATGTCATTGTTAGCAACAAACTTAGTTCTGAACGATAGCATGCCCATGCCCGCTGCTGTATAGCTATAACAGTTGCCTCCGCAGATGTCAACCGCTTGAGCGAGATAGCTAAGTATGTACGCATAAAACTCAGTGCATATGTATAAGTCTCGCTCGTCATTTGTGTAACGCGACGATATCTTTGCCATTTCTGCGATGCCTTCGATGGCCTCAAATGGGTATACACACTCAATGTCAATTAGTTGTACAAACCTAGATTTTTGCTTACCGCCAATCTCGCGTTTTGCAATATACGTAGCCAGAAACGGAAAGCTAGTAGCAGTAGTGCTAAACAAGCGTAAACCAGCCTCCTCAAGAGCGTAGTGCAACTCTCCCTCGCGCCAGTGCCAGTACAGCGTTAGCCCGTAAACGACTAACACGCTTTGCTTACATAGTTCACTATCTATAAGATCTCGTAACATACTAACTTCTCCGCTAGTGCAAGCTGCACAGCGAGACACTTCGAACTGATAAGTACTACCTTGACGCTCGTATACAACTAAGTAATTCGTACTTGCTAGTCTAAACCATACCGCAACTCGTCTCGGAAACTTCCTGCCAGCTACGCGACTAAGAGTTTTACTCATGTCTTCCTATGAGCCAAACTGGCGTTGTATAGAACCACTCTAAGTAGTCAAACGCAGCACGAACTTCATCTTCACGCGGCTCGCGCGTCATAAAGATGATGATTAGCTCACGTATTCGGCGTAGCCGCTCTTGGGTCTCGCGATCCGGCTCGCGATACTGTTCATCTCTGCGTCCGCGTCGCGCCATGCCTCACTCCACGCCGTGACGCCTAAGTATCTCTTCCATCATTTCCACAAGCAATCTTAGCGCTTGCTTATCTTCATCAAACACATCAACAACGTCTCTACGCCAACCGAACGTTTTGTCCGTCCGCTTCGGCCAAAGCTTATAAGCAAACTCGACGCGCAAGCCCGGCGTAATCCCCGCAACCCGGGGAGCTGCCGCGATTGCAGCGCGTACGTCATCTAGCGATTTTGCACCCTTCATGCGACTAGCCGCCTCGATTGCTTGCTTAGCAGTTGACACTACTTCTAACGCTTCAGCCTCGTCAAGCGCATAGCGCCTCATCACTTCGCGCAACACGCGCTGAAAATCATGACCCCTCGAAAGTGCATGTAGCGCATACATCAACTCACCTGACCATCGCACTGCCATGTACATCCCCCTTTGTCGCTATATAGACAGCACAGCCGCGCGGCCTTGTAACGACCGCGCGGCTGGCAGGGCAGCGGGACACCCGCGGCAGGAGGGAAGACGGTACGCGGGCACCGCTATGATACTAAAACGGCGGACTGTCGTCAAGGTCCTTGTCGGGACGGGGTTTGACTACCTTAGCCCATATCAGCCCACGCGCAGTTTTTATCGTCTCTCGACTCACGATGATGGGCTTTCTGAGCCAGTCGTCTGTATCGGCCCCGTACGCCTCGATGAGGCACTTAATGCTAACGTCGTTCAAGCGACACTTGACTAAGTCGCCGCCAGTATCCTGTATCTGTATCCATAGATAGCTTCCCGTTTCGTCCTTTGTGCTGCCCACTTCGACGATCCACCCGGGCACCCCGAGAGCGACATCTTCAAGAGACAGCCATCGGTCTGCCTTCAAGAATTTACGAGCGTCCATTGTTGTTCCTCCTTTCCGCCTCTGCACTTCTGGCCTCCGTAAATGGCTAGCCACAAGTGCGCTGCCACTCTTTCTGCTTGTGTTGTAGTACCGTCTAATTTCCCGATCCAGTAGTACGCGCTCGCGCGTCCAACAGCCTGTCGGTCGACGTGTTTGCAGTACTGCATAGCTAGCTCGGCCAGCTTGCGTGTACGCGTCGTCAACCTGGGCAGAGACGTGCTTTTAGTACCCACATACGTCTTCAAAAATTCCCAGACACTTATCATCCGCTTATTGTTGCGCTTCGCGTTGGCGTTATGCAATAAGTAGCGCGCTAGCCGATACAGCGTTGTGTACGTAATCATGTCTATCCCCCCAGTTCTTTCGCTATGCGTGCTAGCCCTTTGTTTCGTAGCACGTCATAGCAATTCCAACATATGTGAGCAAGTCCGATGCCGCTGACCTCTGCAGCACAGCCCGACGGATGCGCGCCTAAGTAGAGTATAGGCTTCGCGTCGCGGGTAAAGAAGATTGGCTTACTGCACACTGTGCAGGGGAACGGGGAAAGCGGGTGCAGTTGTCCTATTGTCTGCACAATGTCTTTTTCGTCAAACACGACAACGCTGGGATCGGCAGCAGTGGTCCCGAGGTAACGGTCAGTGTCTTTGATGCGAGACACAACTACAGCGTAGTAGGGACGCGTAAGACCCCTCAGCTCTACCACAGTGCGGCTTCCAATTTGCAAAGCGCCGTTCGACATGTTACACCTCCTTCTTGTTTTTTCTAGCGCGACATGACGCGCGCTCAATCTTGCTTATCCCAATCACAACAGCTACTAAGCGAGACGTTTTTGCGACGATTAGCAACATCAATCATCGCAAGCTTAGCGTCTACGCTTGCCCCGCAGCAGCATAGCACAACATTGCACTTGAACCAAAAGTCTTGCTCCATTCCCTCTATCCAGTAGACTGCCCACATATCATCCCTGCCATTTAATTCCGACCAGTGTCCAATCAGAATCGCGTTGCCTTCGTCGTCGTGCACTTTGAAGCGCCACTTGTCAGCGTCTTTGTAGATAAAGACTTTCCCCCTCAAATCGAGATTTTGCTTTGACATAGTTTATCCTCCTAGCCGCGCTCTAGTGCCTTGCAGTGTCAGCTCGCCGCCCGCGGCTGGCGGCGGCTGACACGACATACACCGCGTGCCACGCTCGGCGGGCTGGCATATTTCAAGCGTATGCCGCTGCCGCTATCTCAGCGGCTTAGCGTGGCTCTTGGTATGCAGTTTCAGCGATTTCGCGGTTTAGCGCCAGCCGCCGCGCGTGCCTGGCGGCGGCTTGGCGCTTTACGCTTACTAGCTTTAGTTAATTGATTCTTACGCGCTCATATGTTCCAGCGCGTGTGATCGCATAGCATGAATTCCTTTCGCCTAGACGCGATTTCTAGCATAGCTTCACGCGCTTCTTCGTCACCCCAACATCCACAGAGTACGAATTCGCGATCGGGCCACTCTGACGGCGCGAATGTTTCTATCCAGCGCGCCGCCTCAGCGTGATTTTCGCCGCTTAGCTTGAGCCAGTACCCGCTCCAGATTCTTTCACAGAGTTCGTTGTATACTTCGAAATGCCACTCGTCAGCGAACATGTAGATTAGCACTCTGTTGCGTAGATCTTTAGTTCTGCTCAGCATTCTGTTTCCCTCCATCCGCGCTTGCCCCTTGATTAGCGTCAGCCGGCTGCGCGCTGTTAGATACAGCTGACGCTTTGCGCCTTTCGCGCTTCGCTTTTCGATAATCTCCGTCTTCGTCATTCCATTCGCAACAACTGCACAAGTAAAACTTGTTGCGTTCTTTAGCTATGTTGATCATAGCTTGACGCGCGCCTGGACCTGTCCCGTTCTTGCAGAACACCACTCTGCGTACTCGCAAGTTTCTCTTGATGAAGTTACTTATCCTGTGCACTGCCTCCTCGCCGAACGAGTCATCAAATTGATGAAAGTTTCCGCGAAGAAGGACATTGTCGTCGTCATCTTTGACAGCGTAGCGCCAGTGCCACCCTTCG
>Ga0209479_1002968_pt1 | contig 10483 bp, 9 predicted proteins | sample DewCreD2012metaG_2_FD_184112 | JGI IMG/M metagenome (GOLD analysis project Ga0209479, IMG submission 184112) | Hot spring sediment bacterial and archeal communities from British Columbia, Canada, to study Microbial Dark Matter (Phase II) - Dewar... ...
ATCACGAAGTACTTCCATTGTCGGCGGCTGAAGCAGGGGCGGAACAACTCCAGGAAGTTGCGCAGCACCTCAGAAAGGCATATCATGGGCTTGGGCATGGTCCACCTCCGGGATAACGGGATGTCTACGCGTACCATTATCCGCAGAAAGGGCCATGCCCGCTACTTCAGATTGGTAAAGTGCAAAGATAGTGAAATGTTAGAGAAGATTACAGCAGGAGGCAAGATATGGGCAGTCATACAGAGACCCCTACAAAGGTCTGGCTGGCGGCGTTGGCGGGGCTGCTGCACGACATCGGCAAGTTCGCCCTGCGGGCCGGCGAACGCGGGACGCGTGAATGGGACGACCTGGGCCGAAAAGACTACGGCTATTATCACGCCCTGCTCACCGCCGACTTTGTGGAGCAATATGTGCCCGATCCCTGGCGGGTCGCGGTCAAGCACCTGGCGGGCAATCACCACAGGCCGCAGAGCCGGGATGAGCGCATCATCGCCCTGGCCGATCACCTCTCCGCCGGCGAACGCGCCGATCCCACCGAGGACACCCGCGCCGCCCATCCGGGCCAGTTGCTCTCGGTGTTCTGTGGGATACAGGCGGACAAGAAACAGGCCCCGGAACCTCGCTACGTGCCCCTCCAGCCCCTGCGTCTGGCCCAGGAGGCACTGTTCCCCGGCTCAGAGCTGCCCCGCGACCAGATATGGAAGCGCTACGAGGACATGTGGGGCGACTTTACGGGCGAAGCCGGGCGGCTGCGCCAGGCCCACGCACAAGAGGGCGACCTGCCCACCTATGTGGAAACCATGCTGCTCTTGATGCAGCGCTATACCTGGTGCCTGCCCTCGGCTTATTACCATACTCGCCCCGACATCAGCCTGTATGACCACAGCCGCATGACGGCGGCCCTGGCGGCTGTCTTGATGGACAGCGCGCTGGACGATGAACGCCTGGAGCGCCTGGACCAGACCGCGCAGGAGGCTGAGGAGGAGTTAGCCCTGCTGGTGGGCGGCGACATCAGCGGCGTGCAGAACTTCATCTACACGATCACGGCGCGGGGGGCCACCAGCGCTCTGCGGGGTCGCTCCTTCTACCTGCAACTGCTCACCGAGGCGGTGGCCCGCTACCTCTTGCGCCGCCTGGACCTGCCCCCCACAAATCTGATCTATGCGGGGGGCGGCAACTTTACCCTGATCGCCCGCCCCGGTGATCGGGCCCGCCTGAGAGACATCCGGCGAGATGTCAGCCGCATCTTGCTCGCCCACCACCGCGGCGACCTGTACCTGGCGATCGCTGCGCTCCCCTTGCAGGGCCGGGATTTCTACTGGGGTCGCATCCGGCACAAATGGGAAGCGTTGGGCGATCAACTACAACGGGCCAAGCAACGGCGCTTCGCCGAACTGGACAGCGACCTGGAGGCGCTCTTTCGGGCGCAGGGGCACGGCGGCAACGAGGAGCAACAGTGCCAGGTGTGTGGACGCGAGCACCGCGAGACGAAGCCGGACCCGAAATCCATCACGGAGGAGAACCCGGAGGGGGTGCGCAAGTGCCCGGCCTGCCTGTCCTATGAGGGTCTGGGCGAAAAGCTGCGCCGTGCCCAATATCTCCTCCTGGAGCAGGTGGGGCCGCCAGCCCCAGCCGGGCCGGAAATGGTGGGGGCGCAAGGCCTTGCGCCCCCACCGGGCGGGTGGGAGGAGGTCTTGCGCGCCCTGGGCTTAAGCGCGCGGCTCGCAGAAGACCGCCACGATATACCGGCGGGGAATGAGGCGCGGCGCACGATCCTGGCGCTCAGCGACGCGGCGCTGGCGGACCTCTCCCCCCAGCCGCGCACGGCGGTGGGCCGCCGTCTGCTGGTCAACGTCACCCCGATCCTCAGGGAGGATGAGATCAAAAAGCTGAAAGAAAAGAAGATGCAGGACCTGCCCGACGCCGGGAGCACCAAGCCCTTCCATGTCCTGGAAGCCCAGGCACAGGGCATCCCCCGCCTGGGTGTGCTGCGTATGGATGTGGACAACCTGGGGCAACTCTTCGCAGAGGGTCTGGGTGAGCACGCCACGCTGTCGCGCCTGGCGACCTTGAGTTTTGCGGTCAGCCTGTATTTTGAGGGCTGGGTGGAGCACCTGGCCGCCAGGCGGAACGATCAGGACCGGGCGGCGGGTCTAGGTGAGCGCCTGTACTCCATCTACGCCGGCGGCGACGACCTGTTCTTCGTGGGTTCGTGGGACGCGGTGGCCGAACTGGCCCGCGAGGTCCGCGCCGACCTGAGCCGCTACGCCGCCGGTCACCCCGGCATCCACGCCAGCGCCGGCATCGCCCTGGTGGGCGGCAAATACCCGCTCTACCAGGCCGCCGAGGACGCGCGCCGGGCGGAGGAGGCGGCCAAGGGCCTGCAATGGTGGGACAACGGCGAGCGCCGCAGCAAAGACGCCATCGCCTTCCTGGGGCAGGCCTTGCCCTGGAAGCAGTTCGGCCTGGAGGACTGCGCGGAAAAGGGCCTCCACAACGCCCACGCCCTGATGCATCTGTTGGTGGACATGATAGAGGCAAAGGGGGAAGCGTGGGATAAGACGCCACCGCGTGCCCTGCTGCGCCGCCTGATCGGCCTGCATCGCGAGTACCTGGAGCGGGCCGAGGCGCGTCGGCGCGAAGGCAAGGACCACAATCGCGCCGGCCAGCCCCAAACGCTCTGGGGCCGCTGGATGTGGTTAGGCTTCTACAGCCTGAGCCGCATGTACGACCAGAGCAAGTTGAACAGCATCCGCGAGTTGCGGGATCAACTCAAGGCGGAGGAGTTCCGCAGCATGGCGTGGGTCGGCCTGGCCGCGAGGTGGGCCGAACTGCGCCTCAGACAAAGGGAGCAACGCTAGAATCAAGGAGGCTGCCATGACCACAATACCGTCTAACGACCTGCGCACCATCATCACCGACCCCAACGGCGCCGAGACCCTGGTCAGATGGGCCGACACGTTGGGGCGCGACCTGAAAAACGCGGGCCTGACCACCAGCCAGATCCGCGCCCTGTTCGGCGAGGTGCGCCAGATCCAGGCCCAGTGGAATATGGGCGAGGAGAGCCGCCAGAAGGCCCGCCGCCGGCTGGTCCTGCTCAAGCCCAAGATGGCCTACCGCGCCAGAAAGGAGCGCGGCAAAGCCGTCCAGGACCTGGTGGACGCCCTGCGCCCGGCCCTGGATGAGGTCATCAGCGAGAAGAACGCTGCGAAGCAGGACGGGCACTTCCATCGCTTCGTGGAGTTCTTTGAGGCCATCCTGGCCTACCACAAAGCCTATGGCGGCGACTGATCTGCGCGCACGCTCAGAGCCTGCCCTGAGCCACGCACAGGGTGACCTGTTTAGAGGGCAAGGCGTGCCTTGCCCCACGCTGAACGCTTAACAAGGAGGTTCCCATGGCGAACAAGACCATTCAACTGGAGGGACGGGTGTTCTTCACCTTTGACATTGAGGCCGTCACCGGCCTGCACATCGGCGGCTCGGACGTGGGGATTGAGATCGGCGGCGTGGACAAGACGGTGATCCGCGACTCGCTCACCAACCGCCCCTACATCCCCGGCTCCTCACTGCGCGGCAAGATGCGCAGCCTGCTGGAGAAATACCAGGGTAAGGAGCAGAACCAGCGCATCGGCCAGGGCTACATCCACTCCTGCAACCGGGCGGAGGATTACCCCAACTGCGACGTCTGCCAGGTGTTCGGCGTGCCCGGTGAGCGCGATTTCGCCACGCCCACCCGCCTGCTGGTGCGCGATGTCCATATGAAGGACGAGAGCGCCCGGAAGCTGGAGGAGAGCGGCCGCACCGACCTGCCCTACACCGAGGTCAAAACCGAGGTGTCCATTGACCGCGTGACCTCGGCGGCTAACCCGCGCCAGATGGAGCGCGTGCCCGCAGGGACGGCGTTCGGCCAGGCCGAGCTGGTGTACAGCATCTACAGCGGCGACGGCTGCAACAAAGAGAACGACATTGAGCGCCTGCGGGTGGTGGTGGAGGGGCTGCGCCTGCTGGAGGACGACTACCTGGGCGGGCTGGGTTCACGTGGCTCAGGCAAAGTGCGCCTGAAGGACATTCGGGTCAGCCTGCGCCCCGCCAAAGCCTACCTGGCCGAGCCGCAGCGCATCGGCGAATATGCCAGCCTGCGCGAACTGATCACCGGTCTGGACGCGCTCAAGCAGCAGGTGGCCCAAAAGCTGGCCGGATAACAGCGGCTAGCGTAGGGGCACATGGCGGTGTGCCCGTACGGGCGCAGCGCGCTGCGCCCCTACCGCCATATGGGAAGGAGGCGATCATGCCACAATTGATCCCATATCAACTGGCCTTTCACGGCGGGCTGCACCTGGGCACGCGCGGGGTGAACCTGGAGGAGGCCGGGGTGTCCCTGCCGGCGGATACGCTGTTTGCCGCCCTGCTGGATGCCTGGCGGCGCGCCGGAGGCGACGCGGCGGACCTGGCGGCCCCCTTTACCGCTGCCCCGCCCGATCCGCCCTTTCTGCTCACCTCGGCCTTCCCTTATGCGGGCGAGGTGCGCTTCTACCCGCTGCCGCTGGCCCTGACCGCGCTCTTCTCCACCAAGACGTTGCGGCGACGCAGCAAGGACATCAAGCGCATCCGCTACATCTCTGAGGCGCTGTTGCATAAGGCGTTGACAGGGGAACGATTGGACGACGACCTGTTCCCCGACGATGAGGAAGCCGAGCCGCAACGCGGCCTGGCCCTGCAAGGCGGCGAACTGTGGCTCACTGTGGAGGAGGCGGCGCATTTGCCCGAGGGACTGCGGTGCGACCCGGGCCGGCGCCGTGCCTTGCGCTATCTGAAGCTGTGGGGGAGCGGGCGCGTGCCGCGCGTCACCGTCAGCCGCATCACCTCCGCCTCCACTATCTTCCACGCCGGGCGGGTGAGCTTTGCCGCCGGCTGCGGGCTATGGTTCGGCCTGGCCTGGCGCGACCGGGAGCGCCAGGTGGGCGCAGGGCCGCTGTCCTTCCGCCAGGCGTTTGAGCAGGCGTTGGCGCTGCTCCAGCACGAGGGCCTGGGTGGGGAGCGCAGCAGCGGCTACGGGGCGTTTACCCTTCAAGAGGGGGAGGCCTTCACCCTGCCCGACCCGACCCCCGGCGGGCTGGCGCTGCTCCTCAGCCGCTACCACCCCCGCCAGGAGGAGCTGCCCCAAGCGCTGACGGCGGGGGACACGGCCTACGACCTGGTGAGCGTGGCGGGCTGGCTGCGCTCGCCGGATGGCCCGGCCCAGCGCCGCAAGCGGCTGATCCTGGTGGCCGAGGGCAGCCTGGTGCGCCCGCCGGCCTTCCCCGCCGGCGACGTCACCGATGTCCGCCCGGACTACGAGGGCGGGCCCGGCGTGCCTCATCCGGTGTATCGCTACGGCCTGGCGCTGGCGCTAGGATGGCCCGTAGTGGCACAGGCCTCTGGCCTGGAGAAGGAGGTGGACCATGCCTGAGTACGCCGTCTATACCCTCAAGGTTTCCGTGCTCACCCCGCTGCACATCGGCAGCGGCGAGGACCTGTTACACGAATACGACTACGCCATCTACAACGAGCGCACCTGGCGCCTGAACGATGCGGCCCTGCTGGAAGCCCAGGACGTGGACGACCCGGCCCTGGCCGAGACGCTGGCCCGCACGCCCCCGGCGCGCCTGCTCCAGCCCGCCGATTTCCGCCCCAATAGCGCCTTCTTCCGCTACGTCATCCAGGGCACGCCCCGCTCGCGGGCCGAGGGCGCCCAGGTGCGTGAGCAGATCAAGGACGTCTTTGATCGCCCTTATCTGCCCGGCTCCAGCCTGAAGGGGGCCTTGCGCACCGCCCTGGCCTGGGTCGCCTGGGGGCAGAAGGGGCTGAAGCCGGAGATGGGCAAATTAGGGCAGCAGCGCAAGTGGGCCGCCCAGGGGTATGAGCACGACATCTTTGGCCGGGACCCCAACCATGACCTGCTCCGGGCGCTTCAGGTGAGCGACAGCCCGCCGGTGGGGGCCGAGCGGCTGATGCTGGTCAACGCCCGCGTGCTCAACCGCAGCGGCGCCCTGGGGTCGCCGATTGAGCTGGAGGCCATCCGCCCGGACACGGTGTTTGAGGTGAGGCTGAAGCTGGACCTGGCCCTGTTTGACGAGTGGGCCAGGCGCCGCGGGCTGAATCTACGCGGTGGCGAATGGCTACAAAACCTGCCGGGCGTCATCCGGGCGCACACCCGCCAGCGCATCGCCGGGGAGGTCGCCTGGTTCAAGTCGGTGACGGCCGGCGCGCGCCTGCTTGCCTTCTACCAGCAGCACCTGGGCGCGGCGCAGTTGAGGGCCAACCAGGCCCTGCTCCAACTGGGCTGGGGCACGGGCTGGGAGGGCAAGACCTTTGGATCCCATCTGCGGCAAGACCCGCACTTTCTGGAGCAGGTGATCCGGAACTACCGCCTGGCGCGCGGCCCCCGCCAGCCCGGCGATCCCTTCCCCAAGAGCCGCCGCGTGGTGGTGGCCATCGTCCAGGACAAGCAGGGGCAACAGCGCGAGACCCCAGCCTTCCCCCTGGGCTGGGTGCTGGTGGAGATGACCAGGCTGCAAGGAGGTTGATATGCCCACGTTACTGGCCCTTACCGTCGGCGGCTCGTGCGCGCCGGTGGTCACCGCCGTGCGCGATTACGCGCCCGATTTCGTGTGCTTCTTTGCCAGCGCCGGCCCGCACGGCAGCCGCGCTATGGTGGACGGCGCCGGCCAGGTGTGCCAGGGCGCGCCCAGCATCGTGGCCCAAACCGGGCTGATGCCGGAGCAATACGAGGTGGTGGAACTGGCCGAGCCGGACCATTTGCCGGACTGCTATGGCGCTATGCGGGCGGCGCTGGCCCGCCTGGCGGCCGGCCGGGCAGGCTGGCGCCGCCTGGCGGATTACACCGGCGGCACGAAGACCATGAGCGCGGCGCTGGTGCTGGCGGCGCTGGAGACCGATTGGGAACTGTCGCTGGTCAAGGGCACGCGCCCCGACCTGGTGAAGGTGCTGAACGGCTCGGAGATGGCCGCGCTGGTCAACGCCTGGGAGGTGCGCGCCCGGCAATTGATGGCCGAAGTGCGGCGGCTGTTCAACGCCTACGCCTACGCTTCGGCGGGGGAGGTGTTGGAGGGCCTGGCCCGCACCGGCCCGCTGTCGGTGGAGCTGGACCATGAGGTCAGGCAGTGGGTGGCGCTGTGCCGCGCCTTTGACGCCTGGGACCGCTTTGATCATGCCCAGGCGCGGCGGTTGCTGGAGCCGTATCAGAGCCGGGCCGTGCCCCAATGGCGCTTCCTCAAGGCCCTGGTGGGGCTGGGGCAGGCGAGCGGGTACGAGCCGGTGCTGGACCTGGTGCGCAACGCGGAACGGCGGGCGGCGCGGGGGCGCTATGATGACGCCGTGGCGCGGCTGTACCGCGCGCTGGAGATGCTGGCGCAAATCCGCCTGCGCCAGCGCACCCCGCCGCTGGAGACCGGCGACCTGGACACCAACGCCTTGCCGGAGAAGTTGCGCCGCAAGTATGAGGCCTGGCGCGACCCGACGGATGGCAAGGTCCGCATCGGCTTACGTCAGGCTTACGATCTCCTGGCCGGGTTGGAGGACCCGCTGGGGGGCGTCTGGCGCAAGCACGAGAACCGCGTGATCAATGCGCTCAAGAAGCGCAACGCCTCCATCCTGGCGCACGGCTCTACGCCGCTGTCCCAGGGCGATTACCAGGAGATGGCCCAGGTGGTGGAGGCGTTTATAGAGGCGGGGCTGGCGGCGTTGGGAGTGAAGGTGGTGGCGCCACAGTTCCCCCACTGGGAGGAGAAGTGATGTCTTTGCTCAGCCTGGTTCTAACCCTGCGGCCGCGCCGGGCGGCGGAGTTGCCCAGCGCGCTGGGGCGGGCGGCGCACGCAGCGCTGCTGGCGGCCATTGGCCGGGTGGATCCGGCGCTGGCGCAACGCCTGCACGATGAGGCCGGCCCACGCCCCTTCACCTGCTCCTCGCTCCTGGGGATGCGCGCCGCAGGCGCGGTGCAGCCCGACCTGACCTACACCCTGCGCTACACCGCGCTCACGGCGGAGTTGGCCGATTTACTGGCTGGCCTGTTCCCCCCTGGTGAGGCGGAAGTGGAGCTGGACCATGTGGCCTTCACGGTGGAGGTGGCGGCGAGCACGGCGGAGGCGCATCCCTGGGCGGGGCGGACGACGTATGAGGCGCTGGCGGCGCGCTGGCTGCTGGCTCAGGAGCGGCCTGAAGCGCAGATCAGCCTGCACCTGGCCTCGCCGACGGCCTTCAAAGTGGGCGGCAAGGCGCAGCCCTTCCCCCTGCCGGAGTTGGTGTTCGGCAGCCTGCTGGAGAAGTGGAACGCCTACGCGCCGCTGGCCTTCCCGGAGGAGACGCGCCGCTTCGCGGCGGAGTGCCTAGGGGTGAGCCGGTTTGAGTTGGGCACGCACGCGGCGCCGTTCAAGGGCGAGGGGGTGGTCAAGTTCGGTGCGGTGGGCACGGTGACCTATGCCGCGCTCAACCGCGACCGCTACTGGCTGTCGCTGATCCACGTGCTGGCGGAGTTCGCCCAGTTTGCGGGGGTGGGGGCGGGGACGGCGTTGGGGATGGGGCAGTGCCGGGCCCTCACCCCCCCGGCTCCCTCGCCTAAACCCTTCGCCGGCGCTCAGGATGATAGGACTTCGGGATAGGGGGATGATTCCCCAATTTCCTTGATTCCTGTAGATAATCCGTTGAGTACCTTCCAGTAGGGGCGCGGCGCCGCCGTGCCCCCAGTACGGGCAGTTCGCGAACTGCCCCTACCGCCCGGTGGGGAGGGGGTGAGGCGAGGCCATGCCGCCACTTTATGTGATAGAGCAGGGGGCGCGGCTGAGTTGCGATGGCCGGCGGCTGGTGATCAGCAAGGAGGATGAGGAGCTATCCTCGGTGCCGCTGGTGCATGTGAGTGAGGTGATCCTGCTGGGGAACATCGGGCTGACCACGCCGGCCATCAAGCTGCTGCTGCGCGAGAACATTGATGTGGTGTTCCTGACGCAGGAGGGGGAGTACTGTGGGCGGCTGACGGGGCCGGGGACGCCGCATGTGCTGTTGCGCCGGCGGCAGTACCGCTGCCTGGAGGAGGGGCGCTTTGTGCTGGCGATGGCGCAGGGCTTTGTGCGGGGGAAGCTGAGCAACATGCGCACGCTGCTGATGAAGCACAACCGCGAGCGCGGCGATGCTACCATCCAGGCGGCGATTGAGGCGCTGGGGGCGGCGCTGGGGCGCGTGCCGCGCACCACGGCGCTGTCCTCGCTCTCCGGCGTGGAGGGGGCGGCGACGGCGGCGTATTTCGGCGGTTGGAAGCGGCTGTTGAAGGGGGAGTGGAAGTTTGAGAAGCGACAACGTCGCCCGCCGCCGGATGCGATCAACGTGCTGCTCAGCTTTGGCTACACACTGCTGGCCCACACGGCCCAGAGCGCGGTAGAGGCGGCAGGGCTGGACCCGTATGCGGGTTTTTTGCATGGCGTGGAGTATAACCGGCCCAGCCTGGCGCTGGACCTGATGGAGGAGTTCCGCCCGGTGGTGGATGGGGTGGTGCTATGGTGTTGCAACAGTGGGGAGATCACGCCGGAGGATTTTGCGCCGGGGGAGGCGGAGCGGCCGGTGGTGATCAGCGCGGAGGCGAAGAGGAAGTTTATTCAGGCGTATGAGCGGCGGATGGAGCAGAGCATTTTCCATCCGCAGCAGAATGTGCGGTTATCGTTGCGTCGCTGTCTCCATGCCCAGGCGCGCCTGATCGTGGAGTGCATCCACAAGGGGCAGCCGACGTATCTGCCCATGGTCTTTCGCTAAGGGGCGGGGAGAGGTAAAATTGGGGCATCGGTTTACGGGGGAGAGGCAGGGGGTTCAAACCGATGTCCTGGGGGCGACATGGGGCAGCGCATGTTTTATGTGATCAGTTATGACATTCCGGATGACCGGCGGCGCCTGAAGGTGGCGCATTTGCTGGAGGGGTATGGGGAGCGGGTACAAAAGAGCGTGTTTGAGGCGCATCTGGACGAGCGGGGCTATGCGGATTTGCGGCGGCGGTTGGGGCGATTGATCCGGGCGGAGGAGGACAATGTGCGCTTTTATCGGTTGTGCGCCGATTGCCGGACGACGGTGGAGGCGGTCGGGCGGGTGGGGGTCACGCCGGAGCCGGGGGTGATGATTGTGTAAGGGGGGGGTTCGTTTTGCGCACCCCCCTGGTGTCAGGCGGCAAATTTGGGCCGATTGGGGAGGGGGGTGCGCAAAGAGGTGCAAGGGGGTTGACAAAAGGCGCAAATGGGGCTAAAATGAGGGTAGAGCGATGGGGAGAAGGGCATATCTGGCGTGTAGAGACTGGCGAGATTTCATGCAAGGGTAAGGTTTAGAAGCAACGAACGCCCGCGAGGGCATTAAGACCAGCCAGGGTGGCGTATTTTCCCCCGATTGGGCGGAACGTTGTTTAGAAGCAACGAACGCCCGCGAGGGCATTAAGACGCTTTGCTGTCTTGCA
>Ga0209479_1002974_pt1 | contig 10460 bp, 10 predicted proteins | sample DewCreD2012metaG_2_FD_184112 | JGI IMG/M metagenome (GOLD analysis project Ga0209479, IMG submission 184112) | Hot spring sediment bacterial and archeal communities from British Columbia, Canada, to study Microbial Dark Matter (Phase II) - Dewar... ...
TCTTCCTAAAAATTTAGATAAAATTAAACCCACTACCAATATTAATATTACTACAAATACCTTTAATAATTTTGGATTAACAAATATAAAGGAAAAAACGTATAACAAGAATACGTTTAAAGTTAAAGGAAATATCCAACCATCTATAGAATCTAAAAAAGCATTTATAAATATTATTTCATATAATTTTGTTTTTTTTATTTTCCTTTTTACTAAAATCAAAAATAAATATAATAATAAAAATACTCCAATCGTTAAAAGCAAGTAAAGCCCCTTTTCATTGAATAAATATGAAATATTTATTTTATCAAAACTCATATTTTTTATACTGTTTATTTATTTTATACTATTATAATTATTCTATGTAATTTTAGAAATTCATTTTTAAATTTAATATTTAAAGTTTAGTAAAAAAGGATTTTTAAAATTATTTTTTGAATTCTATAATTAAAAAGGGGTTTTTTATTATTATAATAAATATATTAAATTTAAGTAAGCAATATGGAAGAAAATAGAATTATAATAGGAATTCCTAAAGAAAAATATTTAAATGAAACAAGAGTAGCTTTAGTTCCTAAGGATGTAAAAACTTTATCTGCTGATTTTGAGGTTTATGTAGAAAAAGATGCAGGTATAAATTGCGGATATTCTAATGAAGATTATATAAATAGTGGTGCAAAAATTGTAGATAACGTATATAACTATTGTAATTTTATCTTTAAAGTTAGAAAACTATTAAAAGAAGAATTAAATTTAATTAAACCTAATTCTTATATAGTAGGGTTTTTAGAACCTTTTAATAGTAATGATTTAATAAATTATTTTTTAGAAAATGATATAACTTCTTTTAGTGTGGAATTGATCCCAAGGATAAGTAGAGCACAAAATATGGATGCTCTTAGTTCTATGAGTACAATTGCAGGATATAAAGCTGTTTTGTTAGCAGCAAATTATTCTATAAAAATGTTCCCATTGTTAATGACAGCAGCAGGTACAATAACTCCAGCTAAAGTATTGGTAATAGGTGCAGGGGTTGCTGGACTTCAAGCTATTGCTATATCTAAAAAACTCGGTGCTATTGTAGATGCTTTTGACCCCAGACCTGCTACTAAAGACCAAATTAAAAGTGTCGGAGGTAATTATATAGAATTCTCTATTGAAAACTTTGAGGATAAATCAGGATACGCTAAAGAAGTTGATGAATCAATAATCTTAAAAGAACGAGAAATCCTAAAGCCTTATGTTGTTAATTCAGATGTTATAATAACTACAGCAATGATCCCTGGTAAAAAAGCACCCATATTGATAACTAAAGATATGGTTGATCAAATGAAATTAGGAAGCGTTATTGTAGATTTAGCAGCAGTTAGTGGCGGAAATTGTGAATTAACTAAAACAGACGAAGTATTTATTTACAATAATAAAACTATAATCGGATATACTAATCTACCTGCCCTTATGCCTTTAGATGCTAGCAATTTATACTCAAGAAATTTACTCAATTTATTCAAACACTTAACTAAAAAATCAAAAGAAGTTAAATTAGATTTTAATGATGAAATTGAAAAAGAAATAACTTTAACTTATAAAAAACAAATAATTAATCCTAAACTTAAAGAATTATTAACCAAAAAATAGAATATATTAAAATAAGGAGTAAAGTTAAAATGATGGATTTTTTTAGTTTTTTATTATCAATAGATTTTCATCCGATAGCACAGGCTTATATATTTTTATTAGCAATAGTTTTAGGGTTTGAATTGATAAGTAAGGTTCCTTCAATTTTACATACCCCATTAATGTCAGCTACAAATGCGATTCATGGAATTGTTATAGTTGGAGCAATTATAATAGCAGCACATGCTAATACTTTAGTTCTTAAAATAATTGCATTTTTAGCAGTTTTTGTAGGAACCTTGAATGTCGTTGGGGGATATGTAGTTACTAACCGAATGCTAGAAAAATTCAAAAAAAAATAAATAAAAATAAAAAACATTATGAGTAATAATATAGATTTAATTCAAATAAGAGAAATAGGATATCTAATTAGTGCGTTTTTATTTATATTAGGTATAAAATACATGACTCATCCAGAAACCGCAAGAAAAGGAAATATTATATCATTTATAGGAATGGTTTTAGCTGTACTTCTTACTTTTATTCAAAATAATTTTATAGTTAGTAATTTATGGTTTATAATATTAGGGATAATTTTAGGGAGTATAGTTGGTAGTTATTTAGCTTTAAAAGTTAAATTCACAGAAATGCCTCAAATGGTATCATTTTTTAACGGCATGGGAGGACTTACCATCTCTTTTATATCTTTTTCTGAATATTTTTATAAAGCTAAAGAAAGCAATTTATTTTTTATTTTCAGTGCTTCATTTAGTGGAACTATTGGAATGGTATCTTTTATAGGTAGTATGCTAGCTATGGCTAAACTCTGGGGGTATCTAGAAAGTGCTAAAAAATCTCTAACTATTAGAATCTTTAATTTATTATTAGTTATACTTTTGTTTTTAGGAATTATTTATTTAGTTATAAGTTATTCTTTAAATTTAAATTTAGAAATAAATAAGTTTATATTTTTAGGATTAATTATAATAGGTGCGGTTTTAGGGTTTAGTGGAGTATATCCTATAGGTGGAGCTGATATGCCAGTAGTTATTGCATTATTAAATGCTTTTACAGGCTTAGCTGCAGCAATTGCTGGATTTGCTATACAAAATAATGCTATGATAGTCTCTGGTACTTTAGTTGGTGCTTCTGGAACTATTTTAACCTTACTAATGGCAAAAGCTATGAATAGAAGTTTATTAAGTGTTATTATGGGAGGATTTGGAGAAACTAGTTTAACTGAGGTATCTAAAAAAGGGAATATTCAAGAGATTAGTTATCAAGATACCGCTATTTTATTAGCTTATTCTAAGAAAGTAATTATAGTTCCTGGTTATGGGATGGCAGTAGCTAATGCTCAAAATGAGGTACATGAATTAGAAGAATTATTAACAAAAAGGGGAGTTGAAGTTATTTATGCTATTCATCCGGTAGCAGGTAGGATGCCGGGACATATGAACGTTTTATTAGCAGAAGCTCAAGTAGATTATTCTAAATTATATGAATTAGAGCAAGCTAATTCAGAGTTTAAAACTGCAGATGTAGCTTTGATAGTAGGTGCTAATGATATAGTTAATCCTGCTGCAAAAAATAATCCCAATAGTCCACTATATGGGATGCCTATATTAGAAGTAGAAGATGCTGCTAATATTATTTTTATGAAAAGGAGTTTAAGACCCGGTTTTGCTGGAGTTGATAATGAATTGTTCTTTAATCCAAAAACTCGCATGCTATTTGGTGATGCTAAAGAAACTCTTAGAAAAGTTATTAATGAACTTAAATCTTTATAAATTAATTTTAAAAAATTAAAAAATAATTAATTTTAATACAAAGATGTCAAAAAATATAAGAATTTATAACAAGGGGGAAATTATAGTAAATACTTATGAGATATTAGAATTAATAAACAGCGGAGGAATGGGAAATGTTTATAAAGTAAAACATAATAAAATAGATAAAATTTTAGCTCTAAAACAATTAAAAATATTAGATTATATAACCGATAAACGAATCCTAATAGAGGGATTTCTTTCAGAAGTTTCGATTTTAATATCTTTAAGGCATCCTAACATAGCTAAATATTATGACAGTTTTTTTTATAATGATGATTTTTTTTATGTAATGGAATATATAGATGGATTTAATATAAAAGATTATTTTATTTATAATATTCCAAAGGAAGTTAAAGAGGAAGTGGCTATAAATTTACTTTTTCAAGCTTTAGAAGCTTTGGATTATATTCATCAAAAAAATATTATTCATAGAGATCTAAAACCTTCTAATTTACTCATTACAAATAAAAATATCTTAAAAATGATAGATTTTGGGATTTCTAAATCAATTAGAAAAGATATTATTTTTTCTACTCCTGGATATTCCCCACCAGAACAAATATCAAATTTAGAATCATTACCAGCTAATGATATTTTTTCATTAGGAATAACTTTTTTGGAGTTATTATCCAATTTAAAACCCCCAACTAATATCAAAGAAATTAACGAATATAATAATTATATAAAAATGTGTAATAATTCTTTAAAAATAGATATCTCTAATTCATTGTTAGATATACTTAATAAGATGGTAGAATATGATTATAAAAAAAGATATCAAAATATAGATTCTATAAAAAAAGATTTAATTAAAAATGGGTTTAAATTTGATAATAATTATATTGCCAATTTTTATGTAAAAGTTCAAAGAATTTCAGAGATTTTTAATTTAATAGAAAATAATTTGAATAATAATTTAAAAAAACTTAATTTAATGGGAGAAATTAATCTAAAGAAAAATATAGATATAATGGAATATACTATTTATAATGGAAATAATTTAAAAATAATAATTGATATAAAAGAGGAAGAGAATAATGAATTTTTAGTAATATATTTAATAAGACAATTCTTCAAACCGTTAGTATTGGCTAAAATAAAAATAGAAGAATTTGATGAGTTTTTTATAAATGATGTAATAGAGAGAGTGGGAAGTGAGGTAAATATTTTATGAAACATATTAAAAACGGCTTATATTTTGGTACTGCTGGGATACCTAATTCTTCCCCTAAATTAGATACTTTCTCAGGAATAAAGAAATTAAAAGAAATTAATTTAGATGTAATGGAATTAGAGTTTGTACATGGTGTTAAAATATCTACCACTACTGCAAATAAAATTAATTTATTTTCTAAGCAATATCAGATATTTTTAAGTGTTCATGCACCTTATTATATCAATTTAAATTCTTTAGAACCAGAAAAAATAGAAGCAAGTATTAACAGAATTGTTAAAACCTGTGAAATTGGTAGTTATTGTGGGGCTAAAGATATTGTTATTCATCCCGGATATTATCATAATATGGATAAATTAATCGCTTATAATAATATTAAAAATAATCTAAAAAGAGTTTTAGAGTTAATTTCTGATTATGATGTAGTATTAAGAATAGAAACTATGGGGAAGATTTCTCAATTTGGTACATTAGAAGAAGTATTGAACTTAAGTCAAGATTTAGGACCTAAGGTTATGCCATGCTTAGATTTTGCTCATATGTATGCTAGGAGTTTAGGTAAAATTAATTCATATAATGATTTTTATAAAATTTTTGAGGATGTAAAACATAAGTTAGGATATCAGGCTTTAGATAATATACATATTCATATATCAGGAATTAAATACTCAGATAAAGGAGAAGTTCATCATTTAAATCTAAAAGAATCTCAATTTAATTACATAGATTTTATAAAAGTTTTAAAAGATTTAAATGTAAAGGGGTTAATAATAATAGAAAGTCCTAATCTCGAAGAAGATGCTACCCTACTTAAAAATCTATACTACTCTAATTAACTAAATAATTAATTAAATTAAAAATATTAAATTCATTAATAGTATTTTTATTACTATTTTTATCTAAAGGATTTTTGTTTAAGTAGTTATTCATTGTAATTGTTATTAAAAGTAATACTTGATATATAAATTCCTCTACCTTCTGTTATAAGGAAATCAATGGATTTACAGTTAGGACATTTTATATAAGCATGGATAGTTTCGGGTAGAAAATGGATTGCTTCTTTTTCTTCTTCTTTTAAACTTTCAAGAGCTTGGGAATAATCCCATTGGGTAAAACAGTTATTACATTTTAGTTTTGCTTTTACTATATCGTATTTTAATTCAACCTCATTTAAGTAATCCTTAAGAGAAAATAAAAACAATTCTAAATCTATGTTTTGGATTTCCCCAATAGTTAAAACTATTTCTTTTATTTGATTGATATTTTTATTATTTTTAGAACATATAGAAATAATTGTATCATAAGCAGCTTTAGCCAATGAAATTTCATGCATAATTTTAACTAACTTAATTTTTTGTATCTTTAACTTTTACTATAAATACCTCTATTATAATAATTAAACATTTTTGTTGAAGACCATTTTTACAGATTATTTTTTAAAATCGTTTATAATTATTTTTAATTATTTATTAATTATTTTATTAATTATAAAGAAGGTAAATACAAAGATAATTAAAAATCTTATATTAAAAATGACTAAGAATAAAGTGAAAAAAATATTATTATTGGGGGTTGGTAATGATTTAAGAGGAGATGATGCTTTAGGCTATTATTTAATACAAAACTTTAATATAAAAATTTTTAATAAACAATTACTTAAAAATAAAAAAACAATAATAAATAAATTTACTACAAGGTACCTAGATTACAACATAAGTGAAAAATTAATAAAATATGATGTAGTAGTATTTGCAGATGCTTCAATTAATATTAAATCCGTTTTAGTTTATAAAATAAATTTAAATAAAACTATTAGTAGTTATTCTTTAAGCCATCATTTAACTATTGAAGATATTCTGTTATACACAAAAAAAATTTATAATAAAATACCCAATTGCTTTGTAATTTGTATAGGGGGATATGATTTTGAGTATATTCAAAATATATCAGAAAAAGCAAAAATTAATCTTGATTTAGCTAATAAAATTTTGTATAAACTAATTAGTTATCTTATTTTTAAATCCTAAGCAATATTTTCAGTATTTTCATTTATTTCTTACTTATTAATAATTAGTAGTATCTAAGATTTTTTGGATATTTTTTATTATCTCTTTAGAAGCATATTTAGGATTATATTTAAAGCTTAGAACTCCACTAACATATACTTGAATAACATTAGAGATTTTAGGGTAAAGTGGATGGATTGTTCTACTTTTTGAATATTTTAAAGATTCTAAAACTACATCACTATAAGGGAAATTATTAATTATTTCTATATCATTAAATAAATCCGCTTTAGTAGGGATATCTCCTCTTTTTAAAAATAATTCTTTTAAACCTTTATTTACTACAAAATCGATAAATTTAAAAGCTTCTTGTTTGTTTTTGGAATAAGATGATACGGCTAAAGCCCAGCCTCCTACAGTAGGTGCTGGTGGGTTACCTGGTAATACACTTACTCCATATTTATCCTTCATCTCATTGTTTTCTTGAAGTAATTTTATAGCATATGGCCAATTCCTTGCAAATATTACTTTCCCTTGGGAAAACGCTATCCTTGATTCCTCTTCTTCGTATGTAATTACACTTTTAGGAGTTACCCCTTCTTCTATTAAACTTTTCATAAAATTTAGCACTTCTTCTAACTGTTCTTCTTTTACTTTTACATAATATCTGTTATTAGAATCCAGGTCTATTAATTCATATCCAAAGCCTCTTAAGATTTCATAGAAATTACAAACTAATCCTTCATATTGTTTTCCTTGAAATACAAATCCAATTAAATCGCTATTATTATATAATTCTTTTTCCATTTTTAGGATATATTTTGCTTGTTCTTTTAGTTCGTAATAGGTTTTAGGGGGAGTTAGTTTATATTTATTTAGTAAATCTTTTCGATAATATAATAATCCTGCATCGGCTTTAACAGGGATAGCATAGTATTGCCCTTTATAAGTTAAGGAATCAACGTAATTCTTAAAGATATTATTTTTAGTGAAGTACTCAGTAGGATCTATAAAGTTTTTAATATTTTCGAGCCAGTTAGCACTGGCAAACTTCCCTAACCAAACTACATCTAAATAAACTAAATCATAGCTTTGTTCCTTTGTTAAAAACGATATAGAATACATCATTTCCCTACTATCGGTAGTAGGTGGGCCTACTACTACTTTCACTTTTATCCCCGTTTCTTTTTCAAATTCTTTAATTACAGTATCCCAACCTTGTAATCCTCCACCTAATAATATACTTATCTCTTTTTTATCATTACCTGAAGCAATTACACTTGAGAAAATTAATAAAAAGATTAAACTAATAGATACTAAAAATATAAAAAAAGTTCTTTGGATTTTTATTTTTTTTATTGTAAATTTTTTTATTATAAAATTGATTTTATGTTTTATATTCATAGTATTAACACATTTATTTTGATAACTTATTCACTTTGATAAATTTAATTTTTTTATAATTTTTATTTTCTTTTAATAAGAGATTTAGAAAAATATATTAAGATTCCTTTTATGAGAATAAAAGAAAAATAAATAAAAAAGGAAATTAAAACATAAAAATAAAAGGGAGCATCTTGCTGCTCCCTTTTTTATCCTTATTTTTAAATTGTTAATCAATAAATTGTTAATCCAATTAGTTAATTTTAAATTTAAAACCTAATCCGTATCGGTTATATTTTATGTCGTTATTATTATCTAAAGAATTGAAGTTATTAACTAAAATATTTAGGTAAGCTTGGAGTTTAGGATTTAGATTATAAATAAAAGCTCCGTTTATTTCAAATAAAGAATAATCAGGTATATTAGAGCTATCTAATGTGGGGTAATAATTCAAACTTAAATTTATACCATATTTATCTTTATTTAATTCATAAGTTAATCCTGCTCCTAGTCCACTCCATGTATCGCTATCACTTAAATTATACCAACTACTGCTTAGCTTAAACGATTTTAAATTAGTATTAAAATATATTTGTGAATCATTGTATTTTAATAATCTATAAGAAAATCTTGTGGTTAAGTCATTTACTTTGACTTTAAAATCATAGTTCCCTACTCTTTCATTATCTTCTCCAAATAAGTATCCTATATATATTTTATATCTATCTACTTTGTATTCTAAGTTTAAACATGGGGCAAAGAAATTAAAAGTAGAAGTTGTAAATTTTAGATTAACTATATTAAAATCAATAGATGGATAAATAAAAAAAGGAGGCACAAAGCACCCTTATTTTTTTAATTTTATTTTTAATTTTATTTTTAATTCATCTGACAATACTCTATCTTCATTACATACATATTAGCATTCTAATAAATTACTAAACTTATTATTACAAAAAGTATTACACGATATCATACTTATTATTATAGAAAATAATATAAAAATAAAAACTGTTATATGTAGTTTTTATATTATTTTTAATATATTTTATCATAAAAAATTTTATTATTTTATTAATAAAAATCAATTAAAAAATTAGATGGATTTAGTTATAAGGATCATAATGAAGATACCTGTTAAGAAAGCCCAGCTAACGGAGTTTTTATCAGTTTTTTCGAGTGATTCCGGTAAAATTTCAGCTAAGGTTAAATATATCATAGCGCCTGCAGCAAAACCAAGCCCTAATGGAATCGTGAATTTAATATAATGTCCGATAAGATAAGCAGGTATGGCTACTATAGGTTGCGGTAAAGAAGATAAAATTGCATACCAAAAACATTTAAATAAACTTACTCCCCTTGGATACATCTGTAAAGCAATAACTAACCCTTCTGGGATGTTATGTAAAGCAATAGCAATAGTCATAATAATCCCGATTTTAAATTCACTTCCATTAAATGCCATCCCAATAGCCACACCTTCAGGGAAACTATGAAAAAATAAAACTATGAAAGTTAAGAAAGCAATTTTAGCATGTTTTCCATCTAAATTTTCAAATTTTAATTCTTTTTCATCAAAATACTTTGAGCTATAATAAACAAAATAAGCTCCTAAAAATAGTCCTAAAACAGTTAAAATGATATTATATTTAAGAGCCTCATCAGCTATAACAATAAAAGAAGCTCCAAGCATCATACCACCTGATAACGCACTTAATATCCCAAAAGTTTTTTCATTTATATTTTTATAAAATAAAAAAGGCAAAACCCCTAAACCTGTCGATATATCAGAAATTAAAGCATATATAAAAACTAAAAACAATTGATTATAATCTAAAGTTGCCATATTAATTAACCTCCTATCTATAAAAAACACTTAAAAAAACACCTGTTAAAAAAAACATTTGTCAAAAACATCCACTTATAAAAAGATTATTTATTATAATAAATTTAACATTTTTAAATTTTATCCTTTATAAAATTTTATAAAATTGAAATTAATTTGAAAAAATAATTATTTCAATTTTAAATTTATTTTAATTTAATTTTTTATAAGATTTTTATTTGAATTATTTTTATTTTGTTTTTTTTAGCTAATCTTTGGTAAATACTATTATTTGAAAAATATTTTATTATTGATAACAATAAAGATTTTTTTGAAACATTTGGCCTATCTAAAAATAGATACTTTGAAGTAATTAACAACTCATATGTATATATATCATTTTATCTATATATCCTTACTTTTTTAATTGTTTAAAATAACTTATTTCAATTGTTAATTTTTTTCATTTATTCTTGTTCTCCAATATCTCATACTCAAAATTAACTAAATTTTTATTTATTTTATCAAACTCTATTCCTAGTAAATATATTTTTTCATAATTTAAATATTTTTTAAAGTATTCTTTTTCTTTAATTTGTTTTAAAGCTTTTCCTTTTTCTTTT
>Ga0209479_1002996_pt1 | contig 10370 bp, 8 predicted proteins | sample DewCreD2012metaG_2_FD_184112 | JGI IMG/M metagenome (GOLD analysis project Ga0209479, IMG submission 184112) | Hot spring sediment bacterial and archeal communities from British Columbia, Canada, to study Microbial Dark Matter (Phase II) - Dewar... ...
ATATGTAGCAAAAGAGATAATCGATCTTTGGACAAAGCGAGATCCAATAGTTCGCTTTGAGAATTACCTTGCCGAGCGCGGCCTACTAAGCGAGGAAATCAAACAGAACATGATCAACCGAATAAACAATGAAGTTGAAGATGCGGTTCAATTTGCTGAAAGTAGCCCCTATCCAGATGGAAAGGAGGCAACAGAAGATGTCTATGCAGCCTAGTGGCGATAGAGAAACCACATTTATCGATGCTATATCACAAGCTCTGTGGGAAGAAATGGAGAGAGATCAAGGCGTCTTCATGATGGGTGAAGATATTGGAATTTATGGAGGCGCTTTTAAGGCAACAAAGGGTTTTATTGAACATTTTGGACCCGAAAGAATAATTGACATGCCAATTGCAGAAGAAGGATTTATCGGCATGGCAGTAGGAGCAGCGCTGATGGGGATGCGCCCCGTAGTTGAGATGCAGTATGCAGATTTTATATCGTGCGGATGGGATCAAATCGTAAATACCGCAGCCAAGATGCATTACCGCACACGCGAGGCTGTCCCCATGGTTATTAGAGGACCTTCAGGGGCAGGTCTTAGAGCAGGTCCTTTTCACAGCCAAAGCCCTGAAGGATGGTTTGCCCATGTGCCAGGCTTAAAAGTTGTTGTTCCTGGCACGCCTTATGACGCTAAGGGCCTTCTGAAATCTGCAATTAGAGATAACAATCCGGTAATTTTTTTCGAACATAAATATCTTTACCGGCGGCTCAAAGAGTCGATCCCAACGAGCGATTACACAGTGCCAATTGGCAAAGCTGACGTGGAAAGAGAGGGCGACGACATAACCATCATCACCTACGGAGCAATGCTTCAGATTGCACTTGAAGCAGCAAGAAGAGCGCAGGATAAAGGTATCTCGGTTGAGGTTGTGGATCTTAGAACAATATATCCGCTGGATAAGGAGACAATACTAAACTCGATTGCTAAGACCAGCAGGGCAATCATGCTTTATGAAGATACAAGAACACTTGGGATTGGCGCAGAGGTTTCAGCAATTATAGCTGAAGAAGGATTTGAATACCTTGACGGGCCGATTATACGAATTTCAGCACCTGATGCGCCAGTGCCGTATAGCCCACCATTGGAGGATTATTATCTTCCAAGCGTGGATGATGTTGTTTCGGCAATAGATAGACTGTCGGCATACTAATAGGGCCAAGAGAAAAGTTAGGGGCAGGGTCAAAGGTCCAGGGAGGAACGACCACAGACCGCCGCTAAGGCAGGGGCCAGGGGCCAGGGAAATAAAGGGCTGGGGACAGGAGACGGGCAAAAAAGCAGACTGGGGACCGGAGACGAAAGACGGGCAAGGAACAACCGCCGACCACAAACCGCCGTAATGAAGGGCGGGGGGCCGTATCACCCTCCCCTAGCCCCTCCCCTCAAGGGAGGGGAATTATAGAGTCTCAGCCCCTCCCCTCAAGGGAGGGGAATTATAGAGTCTCCCTCCAAGGAAGGTAATAAGCAAATACCCTCCCCTTTGATGAGGAGCTAAACCAAATCCCCTCCCCCTTGAGGGGGGAGGGTAAGGGTGGGGGTGAAAAATGGAGGGAGACGGCGAAAGATAAATTGTCATTCTTAAGCCGAAAGCGTTAGCGTAAGGCGGAGAATCTAAATAATATTATCATCCTTATGCCACTAGTTGGCATATAACCTAAAAGGTGATGGTTGTAAAGAATAGGTTTAAAGAAATAGAAGAAAATATGACTTAGATCCTTCAGCTCCGGCTAACGCCTCCGTCTCAAGCTTGATCTTAAGCGGAAGCGAAGGGATGACAAAAAAAAAGAAAAAGGGGCTTCTTAAGAATGACAGAAAAAAGACTCTTTAAGAATGACAGTAATGAACCTCAATGTGGAGTGATTTAAAATGACTGTGCCTTTAAAAATGCCCAGGCTTGGAGAAACGGTTACCGAGGGAACCGTAGTCAGGTGGCTTAAAAAAGAAGGCGATTACGTTAACAAGGATGAAAGCATTGCGGAAGTCTCAACTGCAAAAGTCGAAACGGAAATACCTTCGCCAGCAAGCGGAAGAGTATTAAAGATAGTTGTCCATGAGGATGAAACAGTCCCAGTCGGTGAAGACCTTGCTTTGATTGATGAAACCGCAAAACCAGAAGCCAAACCCGTGGAGGCAAAAGCCCCTCCCCCACCGCCAGAGGTAGAACCCAAAGCAAAGTTGGAAGAAAAACTTGCCGTTAAAGGGAAAGCTGGCTTTATATCGCCAGTCGTTAGAAAGCTAGCACGAGAATACAACATTGATTTATCTAAAGTTCAGGGAACAGGCAAGGGGGGTCGTATAACCAGGCAAGACATTGAAAAATACATTAGCGCACAAAAGCCTGCTCCGCCTGAGATGCCTAAGCCGCCCATCGCTATCGGCCCACCAATATCGCCAGCCCCAATGCCCTCAGCTGAAGTGCCTAGACGAGAGTTCCCAGGTGCTCCGGCTGTTGAAGCTGAAAGACCAGGGGCTGCGCCTGCACCTCCTCTGCGACCTGTGCCTCCTCCACGCGAGGAGGTAAAGCCAGCGCCACCTGCTGAGGCTAGGCCAGAGGCGCCACCAGCAGCTATGCCTGCTGAGGCTAGGCCGGAGGCGCCACCAGCACCATACTTGCCAGGTGAGCGAATAGTTGAGGTAAGCCATATTAGACACGAAATTGCAAAGCATATGGTCCAGAGCCATAGCATAACAGCGCATGTAACCGCAATTGTTGAGGTAGACATGACAAGTGTGAGCAACCAGCGCAGTAAAGTCAAAGAGACTTTTAAGCAGCGTGAAGGCTTTTCTCTTACCTATCTGCCTTTTGTCGCTAAAGCAGCTATAGATGCTCTCATTGCATGGCCTATTGTAAACGCAAGATTTGTAGACGAACAACACATAGCACTTCATGATTATGTTAATCTTGGCATAGCGGTTGCACTTGAAGAAGGGCTAATTGTTCCAGTTATAAAGAATGCTGAGAGGATGAACCTGGTTGGCCTGGCCAGATCGATGCATGATTTGGCAGATAAAGCTAGAACCGGTAGGCTCACACCAGATGATGTAACAGGCTCAACATTTACAATCACAAACCCAGGCTCCTTTGGCTCCATCATACAAACGCCAATTATAAACCTGCCAAATGTAGCTATCTTAAGCCTTGAGCTTATCCAGAGAAGGCCAATAGTAATAGATGAGGCCATAGCAATACGGCAGATGGTTTACATACCTCTCTCATACGATCATAGGTTGATCGATGGAGCAGTAGCTGCGCAGTTTTTAAGCCGGATTAAGCATAACCTTGAAACATGGGATTTTTTGCCCGACCTTGCAAGCTATATGTAACAGAAAAGGCCATACATAAAGGAAATTGTTATGGAATGCTGGGTTTGTGAATTAGGAGAAATTGATTACAATGAAGCGCTTAATTTACAAGAACGCCTCATCGAGTTAAGGCATCAAGGGAAAATACCTAATGTCCTGCTGCTTCTACAACACCCGCACATATACACGACAGGTAGGCGGATCAATCCATCCCATTTGCTTCTAAGCGAAGAAGATATGAAGGAATGGGATGTCAAGGTAGTTTCCACCGACCGCGGCGGCGGAATAACTTATCATGGGCCGGGCCAAATTGTTGGTTACCCGATAGTTGAGATTGGTAATATATCTAGGATTAAAGATTATCTGAACAATCTGGAAGAAGTTCTAATAAGAACGCTTCTTGCCTTTGGAGTGGTAACAGAGAGGTTGCCAGGTTACCCTGGTATTTGGTATGGATTTGAAAAAGTTGCAGCGATAGGGCTTAGGGTAACAAGGGGGATAACAAAGCACGGCTTTGCCCTTAATGTATCTACTGATCTATCTTACTTTAACAATATTGTCCCCTGCGGAATTTACGACCGGAATGTGACATCTCTCTCGAAGATAGTCGGGCAAAAAATTCCTCTTGCCTTGGTTGAACAGCTTATAATTAGAAATTTTGCGGAAATATTTAACTTTGAGATGGTGCCTATTAAAAAGGAGGTGCTCTTTGAGATATTAGAAGACATTGATAAAGCAGCCTAAAGTCAGGAGCCAGGGAAATAAGAACCGGAGATAAGGCTATGGAGTATAAACCTAAACCTGAACTTAATAGTAACAATAGTACCAGTTCAAAGCACATGCCTAAAAAACCATCTTATCTTCGCGTTAGGTTCACGCAAGGTCCAAACTATCGATTTGTAAAGAGCACTTTGCGAGAATTGGGGCTTCACACAATCTGTGAGGAAGCTGGCTGCCCCAATATTTATGAATGCTTTGAATCCAAAACAGCGACTTTCCTTATCCTTGGAGATATCTGCACGCGCAACTGCCGCTTCTGCCAGGTACATCCAGGAAAGCCGCTTCCAGTCAATAAGAAAGAACCGTTACATATAGCAAAAGCAGTATCACGTCTTGGCCTAAAATATGCCGTCATAACCTCGGTTACAAGGGATGATTTGCCAGATGGAGGAGCATCTATCTTTGCGCATACAATAGCAGAGATCAGAAAAGTTAACCCAAATTGCGGCATCGAGGTTCTTGTCCCCGACTTTGCTGGAGATTGGCAGTCTCTTAAAGTGGTTATCGATGCAAAGCCTGATATCTTAAACCACAACATCGAGACAGTGCCCCGCCTATACCCCCAAATCAGACCTAAGGCAGATTACAAAAGATCGCTAAACCTACTTGGACATGCTAAGATAATGGGCCTTACAGGTAAGACAAAATCAGGCATTATGGTAGGTCTAGGCGAAGAGAAAGATGAAGTTATTGAAGTCATGGCGGACCTCAGGCATTACGGCTGTGATATTTTAACAATCGGCCAATATTTAGCCCCCACAACAAGCCACTTTCCAGTTGCAAGATATTATGATTCTTCCGAATTTGATGAATTTAGGAAGATAGGACAAAAAATAGGTTTTTCTTATGTTGAGTCTGGCGCGCTCGTAAGAAGCTCATACCATGCAAAAGAGCAGTTCAGGCGGGCATCGTAGAAGCCTCTTCATTTTTGGAGCATGTTGCCCGTTTGCTATTAGATGCCGCGGGTAAAAGAAAAGCGTGGCGGGATGCTCACGAAGTTCTTAAGCTGAAAGGAGGTTTGCCCAATGGTTTATAGATCGATAAATGCTGCTCTTGAGGGAGTACAATTTCCTATTAATAAAAGTTCACTCATAAGAGAAGTCGGAGACCGAGAGGTTGAAGTGCTTGAAGGAAAAACAATGTCGATGAGGGAAATTCTAAACGCTTGCCCGCATGATATGTACGAGTCTGAAGCTGATGTCATTAAATGCCCCGAGATCGTTGACAAAGTTCGTCACGCTGCCTAACCCTCTCGATCTGGTACGTGACGCGGGCAAACTGCCCGCGTCACGTATTGGGGACGTTGCTATGCATTCTACTAGCATCCATCCTTTATCCAAACAAAGCTTAGATTCCAGCCCTTTAGAACAGCGATGAAAGCACTGCAATAAATGCTAGAACAGTAATTACCGCGCCTATTACAATTGCACCCCATGCTAAATAATCACCGCTTTCCTCTCCCTTCCTTATCCTCATCAAAGCAGCGATGCCTAGCGCAACCGCAGCAGCTCCAGAGATCATCGCAAATAAAACTGGTATAAACCATGCAATTATTGCCAAACCAAGGCCAACTATCGCCATCCAGCTAATCTGCGGTCCCTCCTCAGCAGTGGGTTGTTTTTCTTCCTCTTCCTCCGGCATAACCTCCCGTAGCCTTGGCCTTTCTTCGCGCTCTTCTTCCGGACGCTTTCTAGCTTGAGCCATTGCGCTCACCCCCATCACGGGTCACTATTAACCCGCCTTCCTTTGTTTACCACCATTAGAGGAAAATAACACGTCCGGATTCCCCTGCTTGAAAATTCAGCTATGAGCGCTTTTGCAATTTGATCGAATCGGATATCAAATAAGCTGAAACCAAAGTTAGCACGAAAAGAGGGGTTGATAAATTTCTCCAATTACTTACCATAGCTTGGGGTATTCTTCTTTTTCTATGAAGCGGTTAGGCGGATTAAATCTTTTAACGATTTGGGCATATAGCCTCCCCTTTCCAGGATAAAACCGCTCATTATCTCTGATAGCAAGAGCGAGATGGCATGCGTTCTATCTCGAGCTTTAAGCTTCTTTAAAATAGTACTTATATGCCATTTTACAGTTTCCAAACTCAGGGATTTTGCAATTCGCTCTTTGAAAACTAAATAGTGGAAGCTACTTATCCTTCTTTAGTAAGATTGTGGTTGGTAAATACCCAATCTAGTAAGAAAGGAAGTAGCCTCCATATGCATTCTACATCGACAATCTACGCCGGTCTACCATTGGTATTTAAGCAGGTAAGAAGGCTAAATCTGGACAGAATCATCGAAAACATCGGTATTAGAAACAGAAAGATACCACCAGCAAAGCTTGCGCTATTAATTGTTGCTTTAAAGATCGTAGGAATTACACGACTAAGCCATATACACCAGATAGGGGATTTTCTTATAAGTTCTCTACTAGGATTTGAAGCACTACCAGATCAATCTACTGTAAACAGATTTTTGGGAAAGATTAACCGGACCCAAGCCCAAAAGCTTTTCAGTCTAGCCACAGAGGAAATGATCAAATCCGGTAAAGTAGAGGGCAAAGTATTGGCAGCTGATGTGCATGTGATCCCCTACTATGGTGAAAAGCAACCCCTAGCCACAAAGACCTACTGTGCAACGAAAAATAGGGCAATACCCGGCTTTAAGCTTATCTGTATCTATGATGTAAAAAGTGGGTTTATGCTCGCATACCGGTTTTTGCCAGGCAATGCTGATTGTAAAAAGGTGCTAACTCGAATGCTTAGTGGTGTCATCTCGCTCTTACCAAGGGTAAAGAGTCGCTACATTCTAATTGACAAAGGATTTCATGATAAAAAAGTCTTTGCCAAGCTTAAAGAGACAAGAATCTACTTTGTCATTCCTGCAAAAAGGTATGCTTCTATAAGACACTCTCTTTTTGCATTAAGCGACGATCTCAAAGATGATTTGGTCTTTGGCTCAAACGTGGTTGAGACCGTCTACCAACCCAAGGGATCAAAGCTTAAACTTCGCCTCATCTTTAAATTCTTCCCTAAAGAAAAAGGAGGTGGCGATGGGCTCTTTGACTTTCTTACAAATGATGACAGGGTAAAAGCAGAGTCTCTTCTAAAGCTTTACAGCAAAAGGTGGAGGTTAGAGAACGCATTTGCTGAGTTAAAAAACGACTTTTTTATCGATAAACTTCCCAGTTCCTCGTTTGAGAAGATCAATGCTCACATTGCTTTGACACTTATTGCTTACAACCTGTCAATATTAGTGAAATCATGCCTGAAAAAATTAGCAAAGGTACGAATGTCTACACTCAGACGGGTGCTAATAAAGATCCAAGCAGCAATTAAAATAGCGGCTGGCCTTGTCTATGTAGATGCAGTTTTCAAAGAGCATCTGCCGAAAGGTCGCATCAGGTGCGGACCCTTGGCAGCTATACCTCACTTAAGTGAGGTGATATATTGTTGAATTGCAAAATCCCTGAAATTAAAAAAGATAGCTTATCTATAATTCCTGGCGATGTTGGACTCACTATTGATTTGAAGAATATGAGTATTTCTTGCTCTTGCTGTAGCCACTTCTATCCCTGGGCGCATTTTAGCTGTTCGTCTTATGGAGTGAGAGAACAAATATTTTACGTTTGCAAGAACTGCCAGAATATCCTATCGCAATATCAAAAAGAAAAGATTTTTAAACGTAAAACAGAGGCAAGAACTTGGGAATTGATTGCCGATGAAACAAAATTGCCAGAGTATAGCAAGTAGTGTCCTCAATAAAAGTGAAATTGCATTACTATCAAATATACCAGGCATGTTAAAAAGACAATATAGCATTACACGAGTAGCCCGTATTTCTGCCTTGCTCCGAACAAGGACAAGAGAAGATATCGATACTATTATAATATATGCTCAAAAATCCGATGGTGGGTGGTCAGACACTGAAGAAACAATTTGGTGCGCTAAACTCTTAGAAGCTTTCGGTGATGAATATACTAGCCAAATAAACAGAGCTATCTCCTGGCTAAAATCAATACAACATCCATTAGGCGGCTGGGGATTAACAAGCCGAGATATGCCTAGAATTCCGGCAACAGGTCTAGCCTTAACGCTGCTTCCCCAACTTGCCACTGAATCAGCCTTCATGTGGCTAGAAAAAGAATGGGCCAAAGATTTACAAGCAGATGTTAAACTTACATACAAGGGTGGTTTTACGCTGATGGCGTTTGGGCGAAATTCAGTCCAACCGGAAAATCCCAACCTCATCGAGCAAACACTTACCTATCTATCTGCTGAGCAGAACAAGGATGGTGGGTTTGGACCTTGGAAAAATCACCCAATTGGAAGCGATCCATGGAGTACTGGAATAACCCTGGTTGGATTGACCTCCTACCCTAAACTTGCTGATAGAAAAGTTATTGAGCAAGCGGTAGAGTGGCTTTGCGATAATCAGCTTCCTTCAGGCTACTGGCGATATCATTTTATTGATGAAGGCTCTGCCTATGCGTACTGGGGTTTAACAGAAGCACTTAAATACTTAGGTGAGCTATAATGTGTGGGATTTGCGGCATTTCAAACGAGGTTAACGAAAAAGCTATTACCGCAATGCTGGATGTCATTAAACACCGAGGGCCTGATTCGTTTGATACTTACATAACAAATAACTATTCCTTCGGTGGATGCAGGCTTAGAATCGTTAGTGATAAAGCTCAATCCCTCCCGATCAGCCTATCTCATAAAACCATCCTCTTAAACGGTGAGATTTATAATTTCTTGGATATTAAAAATACTCTTGAGCTATCAGGCGAACGGTTTGAACTTGGCAATGAGGAAGAAGTTGTTGCCAAGTTATTTGATAGATATCATGAAAAAGCACCCTCTTACTTAAAAGGCATGTTCGCTATTGCCATAGTAAGCGATAATGAATTAATCCTTACACGCGATAAGTTTGGCATAAAGCCACTCTATTATTCACAACTCGGGGATAGGGTTGTTTTTGCATCAGAGATTAAGTCTATTCTCAAACACCCGGAAATAAAACCGGTAATCAATTGCAATGCGCTGGATGAGTTATCTGTCTTTGGCTATATCGCCTCTCTGGAAGAAACACTGTTTGAAGGGATATACCAAGTACCACCGGGTCATACTATCACCTTTAAACCAGGAAGAAAGATAGTCCATAAATTTGCGGACATAGCAGAAGCTCGACTCGCAGCCAATGCAACGGGTGATTACCAGAAATCAGCTTCAAGACTCTATGCGATTATTAAGAATAGCATATCTCAAATGCTATCTCATGGTTTACAGACAAAGGGTTTTTATCTTTCCGGTGGTGTGGATTCCTCCTTTCTCGCCACCATTGCTGCCAACCTCTCTAGTGAGCCAATTCTAACTTTCACCTTAGCCGATTCGGAGGAATCTGAAGACTTGCTGTCTGCTAGAAGGGTTGCTAAGGCTATTGGAGCTAAACACTATGAATTTAAAGTAAGCATCAATGATTATCTAAAAGAGCTACCACATTTCATTCATCATTACGAAAACATAATTGCCAGTGGTGTTTTTGATATCCATGGTGGAATCGCATTCCAATTGCTCTCAAAAAAGATATCAGAACATGTTAGAGTTGCCTTTTCAGGTGAAGGTGCCGATGAATTGTTTGGCGGATATTACTGGATCTATACTCACCCACTCGGCTTTTCTGATCGGATTCGCTCACGCCTTAAGCGCTTTACGAAAAACGATAAGCTCGTGGCACAGGTTGACTTACTCTTCCCCCAACCAGAAGATGAAGACATTTACCGAAAGAACGTTTTCGATTTCCTCTTAAGAGGCGGATTGGCTAACTACCATCTATGGAGCGTTGACAGATCATGTTCGGCTTTTGGATTTGAAACAAGGCCTGCTTATCTTTACGATGATATAGCGGATTTTGCTCTATCCTTACCTATTGAATACAAAGTTAAAGGGAACGAGACAAAGCGAATCTTAAAAAGCGCAGCCCTGCCCCTTTTTAATCAATACGGTATCTCAGATATAATTGATCGAAAAAAACAAGGGATGCCGGCTGCGGTTAATAACATCGCAAGCCAATTAGATCAATTAGCCCAAGAACTTATTAACGATAGGATTATCTCCAGACATCCATTCAGAAAATATATAATCAATCCAATAGATGTGATTATGTTTGACCTATTTATTTACATATTCTTCGTGAATAAAGGAGACCTGCCGGACGGACTTGATGTAATCGAGTTCTACAAAGAA
>Ga0209479_1003008_pt1 | contig 10312 bp, 9 predicted proteins | sample DewCreD2012metaG_2_FD_184112 | JGI IMG/M metagenome (GOLD analysis project Ga0209479, IMG submission 184112) | Hot spring sediment bacterial and archeal communities from British Columbia, Canada, to study Microbial Dark Matter (Phase II) - Dewar... ...
ACTTGGGGCACGAACGGCTTTTTGGATGTGGCAGGGCATCACTGGGTGCGCTTTTCGCGTTATAACCCGAACCTGTTGGGTGTGGCGAATGGGGCGCAGGCGGTAGTGTTCGATCTGACGGGCTTGTTCAGTTGGTAAAGCGGTTCGCTTCCGGGGGCTCTCCCCTCGGAAGCGTTTTCAACGACCACAGAGGAGGAAGAACCATGAGAGGACTGACATTACGATGGGAACGATGGCTTCTCGGTTTAGGGCTTATCTGGTCGCTGACAACGGGCGGCTGGGCGCAGGGGAGCGTGATTAACCTGCACCCTTCGGGCTGGCAATCTTCGGAGGCAAACGCGATTGAGAACGGGGTCGTTGCGGGTGGTGGCGTCCTGTCCTCAGGGCTAAGCAGCGCGGTGAAATGGACCGCTTTGAACGCCACTTCGGTCGTCGTGCTGAACCAGTCCACGGCGGGTTCGTGGGGTTGGGCGATGTCGAACGGCGTCGTGGCGGGTCCCTCATGGAACGCCACTGTTCACGCTTCGGCGTGGGATGCTTCAGGGACTTTTGTGGATCTGAACCCGTCTTTTACCGCGTGGTCAGACGCCTTTGCGGTAAATAGTTATATAGGCAGCAATCCTGTGACCGTCGGCATCGCCCTTTATGGCAATGTGTTCCACGCAGTTGCTTGGTCAGGGTACAACGGCAACAACCTGATTGACTTGCATCCAAGCGGTGCTGGACGGTCCTTTGCCTATGGAATCAATCAGAACGGTCAGGTGGTTGGCTCAGTGGACAATCAGGCGGCTTATTGGAGTGATTACCAGAACCCAGGTAGCTATGTGAACCTCCATCCGAGCGGGGCTTCCGCTTCGTATGCGCTGGGGATTGCTGCCAACGGACAGATTGGAGGCTTCGCTGTGATCAATGGACAGGAACATGCATGCGTGTGGGATCCCAACACGAACGCATGGACGGACATTCATCCTGCGACGGCGAATGGCGATTCTGAGGTGTTAGGCATAGGCTCTATGTCCCCAGCCTCGCCGGCTATTCCCGTCGGGTTTGCTGTCTTCAATGGGGAGCAACATGCGATCGTCTGGCGTTGCCAGAGTGGCGGTTCGGGCTGGATCGATTTGCATACGGTGCTGCCTGCGGGCTACACACTGTCGTGGGCGCGCGGTATCTGGATCGGTTCGGATGGCACGCTTTATGTCACGGGTGCTGCAGGCGATGCGAACCACTCCGAAGCGATTGTGTGGGTGCTTGCCCCTGGGGATGTCAACGGCGATGGTTGTATTGACGACGCAGACCTGCTGGCGGTTCTGCTCGACTTTGGCAATTCGGGGTGTAGTCTCTCCGATCTGAACGGCGATGGCGTGGTCGATGACGCGGACCTGCTCATTGTCCTGCTCGGGTTCGGCAACGGCTGTTAGCCCCATGCCTAATGGAGGTGGCTGGCGCTGTAAGCGCCAGCCTACCTGAACAAACAGGTGAAGGAGATTCGAAAGGTGATACAGCAGATGACACATTGGGTTCGGTACACGCTGGCAAGCGCGTCAGTGGTGATGGTTGGTGTGACCGCGAGTTGGTCGCAATCGCTTACCTGGCTTGGAACACTGGGCGGCGACGAGAGCGAAGCTTATAGCGTCTCTCTAAACGGGACAGTTGTGGGACGCGCTATGAACGCTGACGGATATTGGCGTGCCTTCCGCTGGACACCCTCAGACGGAATGCAGGACCTTGGCACCCTTGGAGGTCATGAGAGTGGGGCATTCGGCATTTCAGACGATGGTTCAGTTATTGTAGGTAATGCCACCCTTCCAGATGGGCGTGGGCGCGCCTTCCGTTGGACACAAACAACGAGAGGAATGATCAATCTCGGCACGCTTCCCGGATCCCCTAGCAGCGAGGCATGGGATGTTTCGGAAGATGGTTCGGTCATTGTCGGTGGAAGTAGTCATGCTTTCCGTTGGACGAGTACGGGGATGCAGGACCTCGGTACACTTGGTGGCGATGTAAGTACCGCTTATAGTGTCTCTGGGAACGATTCTATTGTCGTGGGTGGTTCTTGGAAAAACGCCAGCCAATATCACGCGTTTCGCTGGGATCAAGCGGGCGGGATGCGGGATCTTGGTACGCTCGGAGGTAGCTGGAGCGGTGCGTATGCTATCTCTGCCGACGGTTCCGTTATCGTCGGATGGGCGCACGACGCGACAGATTTGGCACGGGCCGTTCGCTGGACAGCAGCTGGTGGTATCCAAGATCTCGGTGCCCCTCGTGTCGCTGGTAGTGTCGCTTATAGCGTGTCTGCCGACGGTGCCATTATCGTCGGATACTTTAGCGTTCCTCAGGGGGGTCGCGCCTTCCGCTGGACATTGGCCGGCGGGATGGAGGACCTTAATATCGTGTATGCGGCTCTACTGTCGACAGGCTCGTCTTTGGACCTAGCAAGAGCTGTCTCTTCCGACGGACGCTACATTGCTGGGATCGGCTATAACGCTGCCACGGGGCGTACAGAAGGCTTTCTACTGGATACCGTTCCGGAACCTGCGAGCAGTCTTGTTCTGCTAGCAGGGCTGACCTACCTACTACGGTTTCGCCGCTGTAAGGGCATAAGATTTGGGCACGGTTGCAGACCGCTGCCCAACCGATGTGGGCGTCACTCTTGACCGCTCGCAAATAGACTACAGGAGGTTAATGATAATGCGACACACTCATCTGATTGAGCGAAGCGGGAAAGGACGCTCGCTTTACGGGCACGACCATGCCCTTTGGCGAAGGTTCAGGAGGAACTCCCTGATCGGTCTTTGTGCAGGGTGTCTGAGTTTACTGACACCCGTCTGGTCCCAGGTCAACACCTACTTCGGGGTCAATGCGCGGTTATGGGCGCAACCAAACGGCAACATGAAGATGGATTATGACCATGTGCGCCAGCGGTTCGTCATTCAGTACCAGTACGGTACGGCGCCGGCTCGCTACGCAACACTTGATCTCAATACGGCAACCTACAACCACTTTGTGACCGCGCCTGAAGGCAATTTTCAGGAGACCTTGCTAACCGTGATGCCCACCAACTGGGGTAGTTATGCACAAGGCACCACTTTTGTTGCAAGGGCTTCTGGTGGCAAAATCTTTGCGATAGACCCGAATGGGAATGTCTCGACCTTTGCCAGCGGATTGCCCTCAGGTGGTTCAGGGGACCTTTATACTACCGTGCGCTGGGATGCCTTTGGGGTAGCCAACCATGACCTCTTTTATGCGAACGCGGGTACCGGTGATGTGCTGCGTATTGATCCGACTGGGGCTGTCGTTTGGCAGACCACCCTCTTTGATGCGCGCTATCGGCGCACCGCGGCGCCTGAGCCAATGATTGTGCTGGGTAGCAATCCGCGTTGGGGCCCCTTCCAAAACAAGCTGCTGGTTGGTCAAAACAGTGTTTCAGACACCTTCTTCGTGATCAATCCGGTCACGGGGCAGGTTGAGGCATCACCCCAGTCGTCTATCGGCGGCTCGTTAGAGTCGTTTCGGATCTTTCCCTTTACGGGGAGCAACTGGGCGCTCTATGTCTCTATTTATAATGCTGGTGTTTACCAGCTGACCAACTTGACAAACATTCCCAATCTGCAGCCTGGCGACCTATTCGTTGCACGGGAGCTGCTCGGCGGCGGGCAGGTGTGGCATGTCTACTGGGACAGCGCGACCAACAGCTTTGTCACCCAGAAGATTGCCGACTTCAGTAACGGCTTTCTGGAGGACATGGTATTCGCCCCTGTCCCGGAGCCGGGTTCGGTAACGATTCTGCTGGGCTTGGCAGGTGCGAGCATGTTGGCTCGCCGTCGGAGGCGTTAATCCCGTTGGGGGAGGCACTTTGCCTCCCCTCGCTCTTAACTTGGGGGAACATGGCAATGTATAGGCGATTGTTCGGACTTGGCGTGCTCAGCTTATGGTTTGCTCATCTGTCGGCGCAGAGCCTGACATGGTTGGGTGTGTTGCCGGGAGGTTCTGTGAGCAGAGCATCAGCGGTTTCATCTACAGGGATGGTTGTTGGCAGTGCATGGAATGCCCAGGGGCAGGAGCGTGCCTTTTTGTGGAGTGCCTCTGTGGGAATGTTCGATCTGGGTGTTTTACCGGGGGGCACTCGCAGCCGTGCGCTGGCAATTGCTGCCGATGGGCAGACAGTTGTTGGCATCGCTGTGAACGCGGAAGGGCGCGATCGCGCATTCCGTTGGACCAATACGACAGGAATGGTGGAATTGGGTACCTTGGGAGGCTTGCGAAGCGGTGCAACGGGGGTTAGCGCCAACGGCACTTATATTGTGGGCTGGGCGCACACGAGCTCCAATGCAACTCACGCCTTCCGCTGGAGCAGTCTCACCGGCATGCAGGACCTCGGAACACTTGGAGGGGTTAGCAGTCTGGCATACGGTGTTTCAGGAGACGGCACAACCGTAGTGGGCGTCTCGAATCTTCCGCAGGGGTTTGAACGCGCGTTCCGTTGGACAACCACTGGGATGCAAAATCTGAATACACTCGGTGGTACGAAAAGCCGTGCCCTTGCCGTTTCTGCCAACGGACAAGTTATTGTGGGCGGATCATATCGGGATCAAACCCAGACATGGAACGCCTTCCGTTGGGAAGCTAGCACGGGCATAATGGGCTTGCCACTCCTGAACGGTTATTGGGGGAGCGAGGCGTTGGCAGTTTCATGCGACGGTACAGTAATTGTGGGGCGAGCCTACAACCCTGGGGAAGACCCCACCGCCGTTCGTTGGATAGCAGGAATTGGTATACAGAATTTGAACTCGGTTTATGCCGGTTTGCTTTCGCCGGGCTCGGTCCTGTATGAAGCGATAGGTATCTCCCCAGAGGGACGATACATCGTTGGTACAGGTTATAATGCCCTGACGAATCGTTCCGAAGCGTTTCTGCTGGATATGGGTCCCACTTGTACCCCCCATAATGGCGATGTGAATAGGGATGGGTGCGTGGATGACACCGACCTACTAAGCCTCCTCTTTGCCTTTGGTCAAAGCGGATGTGGTGTGGGCGCGAACGATGCGAACTGCGACGGCGTCGTAGACGATGCCGATCTGCTGATTGCACTCTTCCACTTCGGTGAGAACTGCTAAGGAGAACCACCATGAACAAGAAACAAATTCATCTACGGTGCTGGATAGGGTTTTTGGGAGCCCTGCTGCTGGTGAATATTTTATGGGCAGTTCCCCTACCCCAAAGCCACCCTTACCAGGTGACCTTGCGCAACTATATGGCTTCGCTGACGGCGAACGACTTTGAGCTTTCCCTGACCCCGTTGGGCTATGACGCCAATTACTTCCAGTCGGAAGACAACCTTTATCGCACATGGCTCATCACTGGGTTTTATTCAACCCCTCGTTTAGAGGGGCTTCGCTACCCTGCATCGCAGTTCACTCTGCAAACGATAGAGGGTGACCCCAATCGTGTCCTCATCCCTCATCCATGGCCCCACGAAATTGCTTGGTGGGCGCAGTGGAACTATCCAGGGAACCCCTATTATGGGAACCGTGCCCTTAAGCTGCGCGCGTTTGTCTCGGCAGCAGTAGATATGATTATGCTGGATGACGCGCACGAGCGCGGCTTATACAGGCGCTCTGATTTTCTGGGCGGCACGCTCATCTGGTTGGCTTATGCTTATGGAGTCGCGAAGGATGTTTTACCTGCGGATGTGCAAGCAGCCTACGAAGTGGGCTTGCGCAAGTTTTTTGAACGCATAGAACAATGGGGACCCACAGGCACATTTGGCGACATGGATGCCATGGCAATTGTCAGTATGTACTACACTGCACAGGCGATAGGGGATGCAGATTTATTGGAACACGCCTATCTCTACGCACAGCGCGTGATTAATCTCCATTTTCAAAACGGGATGGAACGGCATCAGGGCGGCTACGACGCTTCCTACAACGGGATCGCCATCTTTTTCTTGACCTGGGCGGCGTTGCTGACGAACTGGGATATTGTAGTGGAGACGGTGGACCGGTTGCATGAGGTCAAGTCGCACTTAACCTTGCCCGAGCCGGGGAACACCTTTTACGGTCCGAGCCACTTCAGTTCGAACACCTCGGCCGATGTTGCCAACGATCAGTGGAGTGGTACACCCCCACGAGATATTGGCGCAGCGATGGTTACGGATAAAGCCCTCTACCTGGCTTTTGGCGGACGCAATGGGCGTGCGTGGGCGTGGGCTGTGCCAACGATAGCAGCGATGACCCAGGCGGTTCAACGCTGGATCAACAGTATTAATGCTGCCCTGACGCCGCTACCAGCTTCGCCTTCAGCATGGGGAGAAAGGCATTGGATTCGCTCGGAGAGCGGTACCTATGCTGGTGATTACTATCGCCCCGGCACCTATGCCCGTCTTCGACAACTGCTCCAAAGCCAATCGCCGCTGATCTTACCGCCCTTCAGTAGACAAGAGAATTTTCTCGACCCTCTTTTAGAGCGGCACGTCTTCCTCTCGGTCAAGTTTCCTTATTACGGAGCCGTGTTCTTTACAGGGGAGCTTTCCCCTCAAGTAAGCCCAATTGCAGGTTTTGGTGGGGGGAACCTGTCGGCGTTCTGGACCCCGCAAACGGGTTCTGTCATTTTGGGAAGACGACGAGGCTTTCAAGGGGCTAATATAGACCGTTGGGAAGAATGGCGCACCTGGCCCGTGAACGCGATGAGCGGCGCCGTACAGGATGGCAGAGCTTTTACCACCGCAGGATACAGGCCATCAGCGACCGATCGGGACTACTGGATACAACCTGACATTGCTATCGTTGAGGTGAGAGGTCGGATTGGTGATGCGTATACTGCCCAAAGCGGTGCTATCCGCGGGCAGGTCCTATTTCGTCGACGCTTCACGGCTGACCCCCAGGGTGTGACGGCGGAGTCTATGCTTCTTTCCGATGGGACGGATATCGTGACAGAACTCTATGAAGCCGTTCCGCTCTTTTTATACGATGGCGTGTACCAGCGCAATGTCCCGCACAGAGTGGCGTTTCTCATCAACGGGGAGTGGACCGTTGTCAACACGGAGGCTCTCTATGTCGATGTGCAGCAAGTCAAGATAACGCGCTTCAACGGCGCGGTTCGGATTCTCTTTGAAACGCCCCAGTGGGTCAAGCTCTCCGTGCAGTGGGTGGATGGATTTCAGTCGGGTGCTACCTGCCGGAACCTGCTGATTGACCTGCTACATAATAACGGTCGCCCTGTCAATTTGCCTGCAGAAGCCAGAATCCGCTACCGAATTATCCCCGCGCTGCCTGGAGATATCGACGGGAACGGCTGTGTGGATGATGCCGATCTGTTGAGGGTGCTCCTCGAATTCGGCCGATCGGGCTATCTGCTTGCAGATGCAAATGAAGATGGGGTGGTAGATGATGCCGATCTACTGCTTGTGCTGAATCACTTCGGCACAGGATGTTGGTTGTAGATCACTCAAATCCTATGGAGGTCACTATGCACAATACACAGAGGCTACGCGCGTGCTTGACGATAACCCTTCTAAGCGGGGTTCTTGCGTTTGGTAACGCTCAAACGCTAACTTGGCTGGGTAACCTCGGCGGCTACCCCAATAGTGGGGCACGGGCGGTTTCCCCGCGCGGACCAAACGGGATTTCGGACGGCCCTACTGTCGTTGGATGGGCAAGTAGCACGGTCTTCTACGACCATGCTTTTCGTTGGACACCTGGCGGAGGCATGCAGGACCTGGGAACCTTTGGTGGGAACTGGAGTTCGGCTTGGGGCATCTCTTCGGATGGAACGACCGTGGTGGGCGAAGCCTATTTAGGCTTCCACCCAAATGCTTTCCGCTGGACCGTATCGGGAGGACTGCAAAACCTCGGTACCTTGGGTGGTACTGTTTCAGCCGCTTACGATGCTTCCTCGAACGGCTCAGTGATTGTGGGTACCGCTGCAGATTCCAGTGGGAACCTTATCGCGTGTCGCTGGGTCGGTGGCACCATAACCAGCTTAGGCACACTGGTGCCTGGTGGTACCAGCATTGCCTATGGTGTCTCGGCGAGTGGAAATGTCATCGTCGGCGGAGCCACCGATGCAAGTGGAGCGATGCAAGCGTTCTACTGGACCAGTACCACAGGAATGGTTAACTTAGGGGCTGCACTGGGCACTCCCGCAAGCAGTACCGCCTTAGGCATTTCCGGGAACGGTAATATTGTTGTAGGCTGGTCAGAAAATACTTCGGGCGTCCGCCGTGCCCGACGCGCCGATCTCACCACCTCGATGGTCATAAACCTTGGACATCTCGGCGGTAATTGGGCAGAGGCACTTTCCACCAACTGGGACGGATCAATCGTGGTCGGATGGTCCAAAGATAGTTCTGGAAACCTCCATGCCTTCCGCTGGACCAGTGCAGGGATTGAGGATCTGAATGTGAGCTATGCCCCCTTGCTGAGCGGAGGCTCTTTCCTCATCAAAGCCGAGGGAATTTCGCCAGGCGGACGCTATATCGTCGGTCAAGGCTATGACGCACGCAACGGCAGCTACGAATCCGCCTTTTTGCTGGATACCTGCGTGGTGCACAACGGTGATGTAGACGAAAACGGTTGCGTCGATGATGCCGACCTACTTGCCATCTTGTTTGCTTTCGGTACCGAGGGCGAGCTGGGACGCGTGGATGTCAACTGCGATGGTGTCGTGGACGACGCCGATCTGCTGATTGTCTTGTTCAATTTCGGGACAGGCTGCTAAATGCGAGACTACGAGATTTCCCAGTGACGGTGCGCAAAACAGGACATTGTGCAAAACAGGAACACCCATCAACAACTGCTCTTAGAGGGCTCACGGTGCGCTGGGAATCATCTATCCCAAGCGCACCGTTTTTCGACGGAAGGAGTTGTTAGCGGCACTGGGTGCCAAAAGCAAACAGCACTGCCAGAAGATCCGCATCGTCCACGACGCCATCGCCGTTGATGTCCTCCGGACACTGACGCGCGGCGCAGTTAAACCGCGGACCGATCTCCAGAGCAAGTCCTGTCTTGTAGTGTGAAAATGAGGTCACCTTCGTAACATTGACGAGGGTCCCGTAGGATAGTTCGCCGTGGAATAGGTCAAGAGCAACCCTGTGGCATATTCGGTGACATAAACGAACTGGTTGTCTGGAGCGACTGCCAGTCCAAAGAAGGTACCCGAATAGATGCCTCCAGGCGCTTGAGTGGCAAAATACCCCAGCGAGTTGCCGTTGGGATCCAGCCGCCAGATAGCTCCGTCACCGGAGTAGCAACAGTTTCGGGTGATGGCGACCAGAACCTCGTCACGGTAGAAGTCAATTTCGTGGTAAAAACCACCGTAGTTAGGATCGGTTTTCGGACCCCAGAGAAGAGTGCCACCTTGACTGAACTTATACACGCCGCCGCGACCGCCTAACGCGCTTACATAGCACACCCAGTAACAGATCTGGGGATCATCGCATTCACGACGCCACCGCAGAGCATAACTATATGCTCCGTCTGGCAAGGTAGCAAAAACATCCCATGCACCTAAACCTGGATCGTAGCGATGAATTTGCTGAGCCCCCGCTACATAAACGGCGTAGGGCGAACTGGAGCCGCTTCGGGCAGGGCCGATTGCAATGCCATGAGGAGCAACAGGTGCGCTAATCGTGGCTAAATGGGCTCCCGTAGTAGCATCAAACTTTTCTAGGGATACGCCCACAACGTTGCCCGCCCACAGAACGCCCCTAGGAGCGAAAGCAAGTCCATAGCAAAAGTCCAAACTTGCCCAATCGAAGTTGGGATCGGAAAACTGAGTAATCGTGGGCCAAGTGAATGCATGGGAAGCCAGGTTCGTGATACCCGGATAGGCATAGACAATGCCGCGTCCATATCACGGTCGCCAATATAGAGCCCATAATCTTGGGCTTGCACGCAAGAGATCGCCAGGCTGGCAGTGATTGCCATATGAACCATTGCTTTACGCATGGTACATCCTCCTCTCATTGTTTTGGACAGTGAATGTCCGGTTATTCTGGGGGCAAGATCTCATGCTGGATAGTTGAGAAATTCTATCTAACACTCCAAGCGAAAGGCTCAACCCAGCCAACAGGGTCTTCCCACACCATCCTTGCAGCAGCGACGACGCTGCCTCAACGTATTGTTATCTTCGTGCGGCAGAGTCATACTCTCCGCATCATCACCCCTATTATACCCCATTTTGAGGCATTTGTCAAGGGGGAAAGAGGCTGTTCGAAAAATCCCTCAGAACCCCATTATCCACACACAACAGACAACAAAACCATCCGAACCATCCCCACCCAACCCCTGCACCAAACCCACCATGTTCCACA
>Ga0209479_1003016_pt1 | contig 10282 bp, 4 predicted proteins | sample DewCreD2012metaG_2_FD_184112 | JGI IMG/M metagenome (GOLD analysis project Ga0209479, IMG submission 184112) | Hot spring sediment bacterial and archeal communities from British Columbia, Canada, to study Microbial Dark Matter (Phase II) - Dewar... ...
AGGCACCCGTGCCGCCGTCGTGGCCGCTGATCTGGATGGTGTCAGCAAAGGCCTTGGCCACCCCAGCAGCGATGGTGCCCACGCCGGCCTCCGCCACCAGTTTCACGGCCACGCGCGCCAGGGGATGGACGCGCTTGAGGTCGTAGATGAGCTGGGCCAGGTCCTCGATGCTGTAGATGTCGTGGTGGGGCGGTGGGGAGATCAGCGTGATCCCCGGCTGCGCGCGGCGGATGGCGGCTATCTCGGGGCTGACCTTGTGGCCGGGGAGCTGGCCTCCCTCACCCGGCTTGCTCCCCTGCGCCATCTTGATCTCCAGTTCCTCGGCCGACACCAGGTAGGCCGCGGTCACGCCGAAGCGCGCTGAGGCCACCTGCTTGATCCGACTGTTGGCACTAGTGCCGTAGCGGGAGGGGTCCTCACCCCCCTCTCCGCTGTTGGAGCGGGCCCCCAGGCGATTGGCGGCGATGGCCAACGCCTCGTGCGCTTCACGGGAGAGCGCGCCGTGGGACATTGCTGAGAGGACGAAGCGGCGCACGATGGCATCGGCGGGCTCCACCTCCTCCAGGGGGATGGATTCCCGCCGGACGAAGGTCAGCAGGTCGCGCACAGCGGTGGGCGGGCGGGAGGCGACCAGGTCGGCGAAGGCGGTGTAGGCCGGGCCGCGGCCCGACTGCGCGGCCTGGTGCAGCCGCTTCACCACGTAGGGATTGAAGGCGTGGTATTCGCCGTCGCGGCGAAAGCGGACCAGTCCCGGGTCCTCCGGCGCGCCGTCACCGGCGAAGGCGCGCGCGTGGCGGGCGGCCGCCTGGGCGGCCAGGTCGTCCAGGGAGGCGCCGCCGAGGTGGGCGGGCGTGCCGGGGAAATAGCGATCGACAACCTGGCGGTCCAGCCCCACGACCTCGAAGATCTGCCCCCCCTGGTACCCGGCGAGGGTGCTGATCCCCATCTTGCTCGCGACTTTGAGCAGCCCCTGCTCCAGGGCGCTGCGGTACTGGCGGACCGAGGGCCGGCGGCCGTTGGCGGAGGGGAGCGCGGCCGCGGTCTCCAGGGCCAGGTAGGGGCAGACCGCCTCGGCCCCGTAGCCCAGCAGGCAGGCCACCTGGTGGACGGTGCGCGCCTCCCCGCTCTCGATCAGCAGCCCCACGCGCATGCGCAACCCCTCCCGGATGAGGTGGTGATGGACGGCGCTGGTGGCGAGAAGCATGGGGATCGGGATGCGTTCGGCGCCAGCGGCGCGGTCGCTTAGGAGAAGCAGCCCCGCCCCTCCTGCCACCGCGGCCTGTGCCTCCGCTACCACACGCGTAAGCGCAGCCTCCAGCGGCTCACGCTCTTCGTGCCAGGTCGCGTCCACGACGACCACCGGCCAGGGGGCGTGGGCGCGCACCCAGGCGAGCTGGTCCGGGAGGAGCACGGGCGAGGCAAAAGCCAGCAGGGCGGCGTGCTCGGGGCCGTCCTCCAGCCAGTTGCGCCGAGGGCCCACCCAGGCGGATAGTGACATGACCAGCCGCTCCCGCAGCGGGTCAATCGGTGGGTTGGTTACCTGGGCGAACCGCTGGCGGAAGTAGTCGTAAAGGAGGCGGGGCCGCCCTGCCAGGGCGGCAGGCGGGGTGTCGTCGCCCATGGAGAAGACGACCTCCTTGCCCTCGGTGGCCATAGGCAGCAGGAGGTAGGTCACCTCCTCGGTCGTGTAGCCGAATAGCGCCTGGCGGCGCCGCAGGTCGACCCCAGGAGCGTCGCGCACGGTCTTTGGCCTGCGACCAGGATCACATGCGGCCGACGGCGCGCCACTCTCACCTGCGTCCACTGGCGGCGTACCGGTCTCGCCCGCAGCGTCAGACGTTGCGGGATGCCCTTCTCCGTCCGGGACGCGGACGATCCGGCGCGTCCACTCCCGGTAGGGCCTGGCGGCGGCCGCCTGCGCCTTTATCTCCGCATCCGCCAGAACCTCGCCGGTTGCCGTGTCCACGGCCAGCACCTGACCCGGCCCCAGCCGCCCCTTGCGCACCACCCGCTCCGCCGGAAGCGACAGAACTCCCGCCTCCGACGCCAGCACCACGAGTCCCTCCGCCGTCACCATGTACCGGGCGGGCCGCAGCCCGTTACGGTCGAGGGCTGCGGCGACGATGCGCCCGTCGGAGCAGGCCAGCGCTGCGGGACCGTCCCACGGCTCGGTGAGGCAGGCGTGGTACTCGTAGAAGGCGCGTACCTTCTCCGGCAGGTCCGGGATCGCCTCCCACGCCTGCGGCACCAGCATCAGGAGGGCGTGGAGCAGGGAGCGGCCCGATGTCACCAGCAACTCCAGAACGCTGTCCAGGTGGGCGCTGTCGCTTCCGCCCTCCTGAAGCAAGGGGACGAGGTCCGTCCACCGGTCGGCCCATGAGGATTCCCGCAGCATAGCCTCCCGGGCACGGGTCCAGCTGAGATTGCCCTGCAGGGTGTTGATCTCCCCGTTGTGCGCCAGGTAGCGGAAGGGCTGGGCCAGCCACCAGCTTGGGGAGGTGTTGGTGCTGTATCGCTGGTGGAAGACTGCCAGCCGGGTTGTGTAGGCGGGGTCAGTCAGGTCTCGGTAGAAGCGCCCAAGCTGCGGGGAGACGAAGAGGCCCTTGTAGACCACCGTCCGGTTAGAGAAGGAGACGATGTAGGCACCAAGGCCGCACTCTCGCAGGCGGCGCTCCGCTGTCCTCCGTGCGAGGTAGAGACCGCGGACAAAGGCGGCGTCATCGTCTCCCGGCCGCCGCCCGACCGCGAGCTGGCGGATTACAGGCTGGGTGACGCGCGCAAAGGCGCCAAGCGCATCGGGGTCCACGGGTACCGGCCGCCAGCCGAAGATGCGCAACCCCTCGGCACTGGCGGCCTGCTCGACGATCTGCGCGGCCTCGTCGGCGGCGGCGGGGGACAGGAAGACCATGGCCAGGGCCAGATCCTCATCCCGGACGTCATCCAGCGGGAGGTCGCGGCGCAGCAGGCGGTAGGGGAGCTGCGCCAGGACGCCAGCTCCGTCCCCCGACTTGCCGTCGGCGGAGACAGCCCCGCGGTGGCTCATCCGGGATACAGCGGAGAGGGCGGCGGCCAGCACCGCGTGGCTGGGAGAGCGGTGGGCCACGAACCCCACGCCGCAGGCGTCGTGCTCCGCGACAGGCCTGGTCACTTGAACTCCTCTAGACTCCCTCAGGGCAAGCTACCCATCGCCCGCAGCTTCCGGGAAAGCCGCCGGTTCCAGAAGCCCTCCGTTATGCATGAAGCCCGAGGGCGAGGCACCCACCGGACGGTGTGGTCCGGCGCGCGCAAACCTCTCCCTCGGGCTTCTCTCCCGATGGTGGGCCGGCGAACCTCACCCGGTCCGCTCAGGGACCGGTCCGAGGACCAGCGGGTGTTTCGCAGCCGGCCTGCGCCGCTTGAACCAGTCCTCCCCCTGGTGAGGGAAGCGGAACCCTAGGCGCCTCTCGCGACTAGCGCGAGGAACTTAGCGCCATGGTTGCAGCCGGCCGCGATCCTGTCAAGCGCTTAGTTCGCGAAAGGCGAACATTGTGGCGAGAAACCCGGAAGATCCACGCATTCGCCTCCAATCTCCGCGAGGCAATCGTACGCCTCTTCTGGCCGTGAGGGGCACGGCTACTCCACAACGCGGATGACGCTGCCCACCACCTGCACCACGTCCATCGCCCGCAGCCGCGCCACCACACGGCGCATCGCCGCCTCCTCCGCCTCGTGGGTCAGCAGGATGACGTCGGCCACCTCGCCCCGGCTCTTCTGCACGATGGAGGCGATGCTCACCTGCTCTTCGCCGAAGACGGCAGCGATCCGGGCGAAGACGCCTGGGCGGTCGGTCACCTGGAGGCGCAGGTAGAAGGGGACGACCAGACGCTCCATGGGGTGGACGTCGCGGCGCACCGAGGGTGCGGAGAGGGTACGGCCGCCGGCCCCGCGGAGGTGGTTGCGCGCCGCGTCAATGATGTCACCTACCACGGCCGCCGCCGTGGGCGCTCCTCCCGCTCCCGGCCCGCTGAATAGCACCCGACCGCAGGCATCCCCCTCCACCAGCACGGCGTTGCGCTCTTCGGCGATCCCGGCCAGGAGGTGGCCGACCGGGATGAGGGCGGGGTGGACGCGCAGTTCCAGGGCGCCGTCGCGGTCGCGGGCCACGGCCAGCAGCTTGATGGTGTAGCCCAGCTCGGCGGCGTGCCGGATGTCCGCGGGGGTGATCCCGCCGATCCCCTCGCGGTAGACCTGGTCCGCGGCGACGGGGGTGTTGAAGGCCACCGCCGCCAGGATGGCCAGCTTGGCCGCCGCATCGTGCCCGTCCACGTCGTCGGCGGGATCCGCCTCGGCGAACCCCCGGGCCTGCGCCTCCGCCAGCGCCTCGGCAAAGGTCCGCCCCTCCCGGCTCATCAGGGTGAGGATGTAGTTGGTCGTGCCATTGAGAATGCCCTCGATGAGGCGGAGGCGGTCGGCGGCCAGGGACTCGCGCAGCGGCTTGATCAGCGGGATCCCGGCGCCCACGCTGGCCTCAAAGCACAGGTCGACGCCCCCCGCTGCCGCCGCGGCCAGCAGCTCCGCCCCGTGCGCGGCCAGTAGTTGCTTGTTGGCGGTGACGACAGCCTTGCCCCCCGCCAGGGCACGCAGGAGGAGGGATCGGGCCGGGTCCACCCCGCCCATCACCTCGACCACGATGTCCACGGCGGGGTCCTCCACCACCGCCGCCCCGTCAGTAGTCAGCAGCGACGAGGGAATGCGCACGCGCCGCTGCCGGCCGGGACGGGCCACGGCCACGCGCCGCACCACGCAGGGCCGGCCCACCAGGCCCGCGATGTGCTCCGCCCGCTCCGCGAGGAGGCGGTAGACCTCTGCCCCCACCGTCCCCAGCCCGAGCAGGCCCACACCCACTTCCGGAAGCAGGGATGCCATCAGAACCTCCTCCACCGCTCGGTCTCCACGCTCCGTACGTTGCCCGCCGGGGCGGCGGAAGTCAACCAGAATCCTCTTGACAACCGCCGTCCGCGTGCTAACCTTCCTGATCAAGTAGAGCAGTTGGCCTGAGGCCGCGACGCCTCTCACCCCGTGAGAGGCGTCGCGGCTTTTCGCTCTCAGGGGGACGCCGGCAGCTATGCGGCATCCCGGGCGGATTCGGGGGCGGAAGCAGGCACGAAAGGGACGACCGATGGCGTTGCCGGGAAAGCCTCAGCGCCCGGGCGGTATGTGGCCCACCCTGACCGTCTGCCTGGTGGTCGCCGGCCTTGCTGCATCCCCCGCCCTGGCCGCCGACCCCGCCGGCAGCGCGACCCTGGCCCGACAGCCCGAGGCCGCCGTCAACTTCACCTGGACGCTCGTGGCCGCCTTCCTGGTCTTCTTCATGCAGGCGGGGTTCGCCTTGCTGGGCGCGGGGCTGATCCGCTCCAAGAACACGGTCAACTACCTGACCAAGAGCTTCATGGACTTCTGCATGGCCTCGCTTTCCTTCTGGGCCTTCGGCTTCGCGCTGATGTTCGGCGGGTCCAAACTGGCGCCGGGTCTGGAGGCAGGGGGTACCCTGGTGGGTTTCTCCGGGTTCTTCCTGGCCGGGGGCAGCTACGACGTCTCCACGGCGATGCTGTGGCTGTTCCAGATGGTCTTCGCAGCCACGGCGGCAACTATCGTAGCCGGTGCGGTAGCGGAGCGCATGAAGATCACCGCCTACCTGGCCTACAGCTTCATCATCGGGGCATTGATCTACCCCATCTACGGCCACTGGGTCTGGGGCGGGGGGTGGCTGGCCACCCTGCCCTGGGGCGTGGGAGCGCGGGACTTCGCCGGTTCCGGCGTGGTGCACACCGTGGGCGGGCTGCTGGCGCTGGTCGGTGCGGCCATGACCGGTCCGCGCCTTGGGAAATACAACCGGGACGGCACGCCCAATGCCATCCCCGGCCACAACATGGTCTACGTCGTCGCCGGCACGTTCATCCTCTTCTTCGGCTGGTTCGGCTTCAACGCCGGCAGCACCCTGGCCGCCACCGACCTGCGCATCGCCGTGATCGCCACAAACACCTTCCTCGCCGGGACCGCCGGGGCCATTACCGCCCTCTACTACGCCCTGGTCCGCAGCGGTCGGGCGGATGTGGTCCTGGCCTGCAACGGCGCGCTGGCCGGGCTGGTGGGCATCACCGCCCCCTGCGCGTACGTGGCCCCGTGGGCGGCGGTCGTTATCGGCGCCGTCGCCGCCCTGGTCATGGTGGGGGCGGGCGCCTTCGTCGAGCGCGTCCTCAAGGTTGACGACCCCGTGGGTGCCGTCGCCGTGCACGCGGGCGGGGGGCTGTGGGGCCTGCTCGCGGTGGGGATCTTCGCCGACGGCACCTACGGGGGCGTCCGCGGGCTGATCACCGGAGCCGGAGGCCAGATGGTGGCACAGCTTGTCAGCATGGGCGCGGTGGTGGCCTGGAGCCTGGGCACCGGCTTTCTCATGTTCTGGTTCCTCAAGGTGACCATGGGCCTGCGGGCATCGCCGGAGGAGGAGCTGTCGGGGCTCGATGTTCCCGAGCACGGGATCGAGTGCTACCCGGAACTGCAACTGGTCCCCGTCATGGGCGCCAGCGAACCTCCGGCGCTGCGCGGGCGGGAGGCGGGAGCATGATCACGGAAGTGGTGGCCGCGGCCGCCTTCTTCCTCCTGCTGGCGGCGGCCTGGCTGGTCTTGCCTACGCTCTTCGTGCACCGGGAGCGGGTGGAGGGGGCGGCGCGGCGAGAACGGCAGAGACAGGTGGCGGCAGAACGGGCGCGCCTGGCGCGTCCGCTGCCGGCAACCCCGCGCGGGGTACGCCGCCGTCCGGCGCCCTCCGGCAGGCTGGTACGCAACCCCCATGAAGGGAAATCTACTGACGGCGCCGTCCCCCGCTATTTCTTCGTCGCCGATCCGGGAGGAGCCGGCGGGTCCGGAGAGCTGCGCGTCCCCATCTACCAGCAGGTCAACCCACAGCCCGACCTGCTGCACAAGGAGGTCTACACGGCGGAGGTGGCGGGGACGCGACTGGAGGCCGGCAACCTGCCGCTGCTGGCGGAGATGCTCTCCGCCCAGGTCGCCCGGCTGCGCCGCAACGGCTCCCTCCCCCGCTACTGGTTCGTGCTGCCAGACGGGGGCAGCGTGCCAGTGTTCGCCCGAGCGGACGGGTTCGAGGCCCGGGTGCCCGGGGGCCCGCGCCTGGTGGAGCGCACCGTCAGCCGGCTGCGCCGCCGCCTGGCCGAGTACCTGGCACCCTTCGGACAGGCCGCCGACGAACTCACGCTGGCGGTCCTGGTGCTGGGGGCCGACCTGCGCTGCGTCCGGCCGGTCGCCGCCTTCGCCGCGGAGGAAGTCTGGCTACCGGTGGTGCGCATGGACGGAGCGCTGGTGGTAGAGGGGGCGCAGCGGGAGATCCAGCCCGCGGATGAGGAGGACGCCGCCGCACTGCTGCCCCTGCGCCGCCGTATCGCCGATCGCCTGGCGGCCCAGGGCCGGGTCCGCTCACCCGCCGAGGTGCGCATCGAGGAGGTGGAGGGGCGGACGGCAGGCCGGTTGCGCCAGCTCCTGAGCCCGCCGGCAGGCCACCTGGCCTGCTTCAGCGCGGACGGCGGGACGCTGGGGCAGATTCTCCTCCCGGTCTTCCGCTTCCAGGACGAGGTGCTGTGCCCCGGCCGGCCGGACTTTTCCGTCCTCTATGTCGGCCGGGACGAGGAGGAGTTGACGAGCGCGCTGGGGAGGGCGATCTGAGCCATGGCAGTGGGATGGATCGTGGCAGTGGGCGTGGTGCTGCTGGGCGCCGTCTTCGCCATCTGGGCGGCGCGGTACACGAAGGTCGGCCCCAACGAGGTGCTGATCATCTCCGGGCGGAGGCGGACGGTGCAAGACCCCGCCGGAGGGCGGCGCACGGTGGGCTACCGTCTGGTGCACGGCGGGGGCACCTTCGTCTGGCCCATCAAGGAGAAGGTGCAGCGCATGTCCCTGGAGCTGATGACCCTGGAGGTGCGCACCCCGGAGGTTTACACGGCCATGGCCGTACCCGTCACCGTTGACGGGGTGGCCCAGATCAAGGTGAGGGGGGACGACGCCTCCATCGCCCTGGCCGCCGAGCAGTTCCTCTCGCGGTCGCGGGAGGAGGTGATGCGCACGCTGCTGCAGACGCTGGAGGGGCACATGCGCGCTATCCTGGGGACCATGGTCGTGGAGGAGATCTACCGCGGGCGGCAGGAGCTGGCCCGCCGCGTGCGCGAGGCCGCCGCCGAGGACCTGGGGAAGATGGGGATGGAGATCATCTCCCTGACCATCCGCAACGTCACCGACAGCCAGGGCTACCTGGAGGCGCTGGCCCGTCCCCGCATCGCCCAGGTGAAGCGCGACGCGGTGAAGGGGGAGGCGGAGGCGGAGTGGGAGGCGCAGCAGGCCCGCTTCGCCGCCGACACCCGCATCGAGGCGGCTCGGCGGGACATGGAGATCAGCAAGGCGGGCTTCGAGGCGGAGGTGAAGCAGAAGCGGGCCGAGGCCGACCTGAGCTACGACCTGCAGCGGTTCAAGATGGCGCAGCGGGTGAAGGCGGAGGAAGTGCAGGTGGGCATCGTGGAGAAGCAGAAGGCCGTGGAGCTGCAGGCGCAGGAGATCCTCCGCCGGGAGAAGGAGCTGGTGGCTACCGTGCTCAAGCCCGCCGAGGTCGAGCGGCAGAAGGTGGAGCTGCTGGCGGAGGCCGAGCAGTACCGCCTCAAGGCGGAAGGTCAGGGGCGGGCTGAGGAGATCCGCGCCCGGGGGGCCGCCGAGGCCGCGGTGATCAAGGAGAAAGGCCTGGCGGAGGCCGAGGCCATGCTGCGCAAGGCCGACTCCTGGGGGCGGTACAACGAGGCGGCCATCAGCGAGCTGTTCATCAACATCCTGCCACAGCTCGCCCGGGCGGTGAGCGAGCCGCTGGCCAAGACCGAGAAGATCGTTGTGGTGGGCACCGACGGGAAGGGGACCGGCGCCTCCAGGATCACCGGCGACGTGGCCCAGGTGGTGGCGCAGCTGCCGGCCGTGATCGAGTCGCTCACGGGGATCAAACTGCACAAGCTGTTGGAGCGGCTCCCGGCCCTGGCGGGCACATCAGGGCGCAGCGAGCACGGCGAGAGCGAGGAGCCCGCCTAGGAGGTGGATGGTATGGCCAAGGCCACCGCCCGTCCCGCAGTCCCAAAGCCGACCACAGCGGCGGAGGTGCTGGAGCTGTGTCAGGGGACCGTGGAGGTGCGCGAGCGACAGCGGGTCGAGGTGGTCGACCTGCGCTTCGTGGACCTGCTGGGCGGCTGGCAGCACTTCTCCATCCCGGCGGAGGAGCTGAGCGAGGAGCTGTTCACGGAGGGTATCGGGTTCGACGGTTCCAGCATCCGCGGCTTCCAGCACATCCATGAGAGCGACATGCTCCTCCTACCCGACCCGGCCACCGCCCGCATCGACCCCCTGGGGGACCCCCCGACCCTGGCCATCATCTGCAACGTCATCGACCCCATCACCCGGGAGCCCTACACCCGGGATGCGCGGTACGTGGCGCAGAAGGCGGAGCGCCACCTCTCTGCCAGCGGTATCGCGGAGGTCAGCTACTGGGGGCCGGAGGTGGAGTTCTTCGTCTTCGACGACGTGCGCTTCGACCAGAACCAGCACTCCGGCTACTACTACCTGGACTCCAGCGAGGGGGCCTGGAACACCGGGCGGGAGGAGAAGCCCAACCTGGGCTACAAGCCGCGGTACAAGGAAGGCTACTTTCCCGTGCCGCCCACCGACTCGCTGCAGCCCCTGCGCTCGCGCATGGTCCGCCGCCTGATGCAGGCCGGGCTGGAGGTGGAGGCGCACCACCACGAGGTGGGAAGCGGCGGGCAGTGCGAGATCGACCTGCGCTTCACCACCCTTACGGAGATGGGCGACCGGGTCCTCTGGTACAAGTACATCGTGCGCAACGTGGCCCGGTCAGCCGGCAAGGCCGTCACCTTCATGCCCAAGCCGCTGTTTGGCGACAACGGCTCCGGGATGCACACACACCAGAGCCTGTGGACTGCAGGGGAGAACCTCTTCTTTGACCCCCGCGGCTACGCCCAGCTCAGCGAGCTGGCCATGTACTACATCGGGGGGCTGATCCGGCACACGCCGGCCCTGCTGGCCTTCTGCGCCCCCACCACCAACTCGTACCGCCGCCTGGTGCCGGGCTACGAGGCGCCGGTGAACCTGGCCTATGCGCAGCGCAACCGCAGCGCCTGCATCCGCATCCCCGTCTACTCCACCAGCCCGCGGGCCAAGCGCATCGAGTACCGCTGCCCCGACCCCA
>Ga0209479_1003022_pt1 | contig 10262 bp, 12 predicted proteins | sample DewCreD2012metaG_2_FD_184112 | JGI IMG/M metagenome (GOLD analysis project Ga0209479, IMG submission 184112) | Hot spring sediment bacterial and archeal communities from British Columbia, Canada, to study Microbial Dark Matter (Phase II) - Dewar... ...
ATCGTTTCATACTGATATATACTAATACAAAACAGAATATTTTGTCAAGTGTTTTTTTCTTAATAATCCTTTTCTTCGAACTGGAAAGAGTTATGAAGAAGAATCTCAGCAGGAGAACTCAGGCAGACCAAAAGAAGACTTTTTCAGAGGTCTCTTTTGGAGAGAGACGTACTCCCTCACTCAGAAGTGGGGGATAAGCCCGAGAGGGGTATTGGAGAAACCCATGGTGCGGCTACCTTAAATAGCTCATAGAAATTTTTATTTTGGTTTGTTTTAATCAGAAACCCATTTCTACGATGGATCGATTCGTATCCCTTAAACATATAAATTGATCCGCATTCTATGGGTTTCGGAAATACTCCTGTCGGGCTTAAATTTATTTCCACCCCTCAGTGAGGGGTTACAGACAGACGCAGATGGATTGAATATAAAATAGGTTTACCCGTTGGGGGAGAGGGGAGAAGAGGGGAAATTTCAATCAATTTGATTAGAATTTTAGGCGGTTTTTGACTCAAAAGGGGAGGGGGTTAAGGTTTGAAGATTAATTCAATAGAAGGTACATTCTTATCAATCTTTGTCCCTACCGAAGAAGAACAGAAGGCACAAAGATATTCATATTCATCCCCTTCGGGGAGAACCAGAAGAAGTTTCTTTCTTACCGGAACGGCCCTTCGGCAATTTGGGCAGTAAAGAGAGGTAGCTTCAAACTCTTCGAATTGGGATTCCCTCATGGCTATTTTATTATAAAGAAAAATGTAGGGAATGACAATATGGGCCGATATCATTTGAAATAGAAGATTGGAGAGTGTTATAAAAAATAAAGGAGATTCGAAATTGGCATTCCGTCATAAATGGATTCTTTTTTTTATCCCCTTGTTGCTTCTTTTCGGTTCCTTTTCCCAATCGAAAGTGATCGATGAGGATTTGTTGATAAAAGCAAAAATTACCCCTGTTAAAAACATCAAAAAGGCGCCCAATTTTACACTCGAAGACCTTTGCGGAAGAAAGGTTGAACTTCATTCCTTTAAAGGAAAAATCATCCTCCTCGTCTTCTGGGCCACATGGTGTGGACCTTGCAAAAAGGAGATGCCCTCCATGGAAGCCCATTATCGACAATTCAAACATCGGGATTTTATCCTCCTGGGAATCTCTGTAGATTATGACAAGAAAGAGAAGGTCAAAGAATTTATCGAGAAGAAGGATTGGAGTTTTCCAATCCTCCTGGATCCTAAGCTTCGTGCCTACCATCTTTATGAGATTAAAGGGATTCCAACATCCATCCTGATTGATAGGCAAGGAAGGATGGTTGGAAAAGCGTCAGGGCCGAGAGATTGGGATGCTCCAGAGGTTATTTCCCTCATCGAGGTATTAATCAACCAATAAATTTTTTCATTTTTTATATGGGATTTGATCAAAGGGAGGTGAGATAGATATGTTAAGGCTGTGTTGGATCATCGTTTTTCTATTCATCGTCCCTTCTCTTCAAGCCGAAACGATTTATAAATGGGTCGACAAGAATGGAGTGGTGAATTTCACTGATGACCTTGAGAAAGTTCCGGTGCCATATCGTGATCAAGTCCAGAGAATAGAGTCAAAGGAAGAGAAGAAGGATGTTCAAAAAGGAGGTCTTCCTTCCCTTTCATCGCCATCGGTGGAGAGAAGAGAAGTGGATATCTATGGGAGGGATGAAGCCTGGTGGCGAGAGAGTGCGTCCCTGGAAGGAACAATTGAGGGAGGCTACCGAGAATCTGGAGAGTGCGAGAAAGAGATTTTCAGAGAAAACGGTAGAGATGGGTCGAAAAGGATTGGTGAGTCGAGCTCGGTATCAAACCGAGGCAGAAAAATATGACCAAGAGAGAAAGAAGTACGAGGCTCAAATTTCAGAGGCGAAGGAAATGTTGGAAAGACTATCTAAAGAGGCAGAGGAAGCAAAAGCTAATCCTGAGTGGTTGAAATAGGGATGAGGATTTATGGAATCTGAGGAGTTCAAAGAAGAGAAGGTGGTGGGTGGTGGCGAAAAAATAGAAAGGGTGATCCTTCCTATCCGGGGAATGAGTTGTGCCTCTTGCGTGAATCGGGTTGAAAGGGCCGTTCGCTCTTTAAACGGAGTTCTTCAGGTCAACGTCAATCTGGCAAGCGAGAGTGCCTCCATTGAGTATCTTCCAGAGAGGGTCTCAATTGAGGATTTTAAAAAAGTCGTGAGAGATTCTGGCTATCAGGTTCTGGATGCCGAAGAGGAGGATCTAGTGGAGAAAGAGAGGAGGGTGCGAGAAGCCGAACTCTCACGATTAAAGCAGAAATTTATCATTGGGGCCTTTCTCCTGATCCCCATTCTTATCCTCATGTATGGGGCCCCTTTTCTGGAGAAGCATTTTGGCCTTTCGAGGGAGATCAACTTCTTTCTTCAATTCTTATTCGCCACGCCTGTTCAATTCTGGAATGGATGGCCATTCTATGTAGGGTTTTGGAAGGCTCTCAAACAGAAGACAAGCGATATGAATACCTTGATTGCGGTGGGCACTTCGGCTGCCTATTTTTACAGTGTGATCGTCACCTTCTTCTCAAATCTGATCCAGGTAGAGGGAAGGATGCTGGATGTCTACTTTGATACCTCAGTGGCCATCATCGTTCTGATTCTTCTTGGAAGGTTTCTTGAAGCAAGAGCAAAAGGGAAGACGTCCGAAGCCATTAAAAAGCTGATCGGGCTTCAGCCAAAAACAGCGAGGGTGGTAAGAAATGAAAGGGAGGTGGATATTCCAGTGAAGGATGTCCAGGTCGGCGACCTCGTCATCGTTCGACCTGGGGAGAAGATTCCGGTGGATGGGATTGTCAGAGAAGGTTTTTCGTTTGTGGATGAATCGATGGTCACCGGGGAACCTCTCCCGATGGAGAAAAAGGTTGGGGATCATGTCATCGGAGCTACATTGAATAAAGGGGGAACCTTCAAATTTGAAGCTATCAAAGTGGGCCGAGACACCCTCCTGGCACAGATCATTCGTTTGGTTCAGGAGGCCCAGGGTTCAAAACCTCCTATCGCAAGGAGGGTCGATATCATCGCAAGGTACTTTGTTCCAATAGTGATCGGGATGGCTATCCTTACTTTTTTCATCTGGTCTCTATGGGGTCCTTCTCCCTCGTTTACCTATGCCTTTTTGAACTTCATTGCCGTTCTCATTATTGCCTGTCCATGTGCCTTAGGCTTAGCCACCCCCACCTCCATTATCGCGGGAATGGGGAAAGGGGCGGAGAGCGGGATTTTGATTCGGGATGCAGATGCACTGGAGAAAGCCCATCAGCTTCAAACGATTGTCCTCGATAAAACCGGGACGATTACTCAAGGGAAACCCTCTGTCACAGAGGTGATTGGATTCGAAGGATTTACAGAAGAGGAGGTTTTACGTCTGGCCGCCTCTGCGGAGAAAGGATCGGAACATCCTTTGGGAGAGGCCGTCGTAAAGAAGGCAGAAGAGTTGGGATTGAAACTTTTTGATTCAAAAAATTTTATATCGATTCCAGGTTATGGAATCGAGACCACAATTGATTCTAAAAAAGTCCTCCTGGGTAATCTTAAATTAATGGAAGAAAAAGGAATTAGGATCAATGGCTGGTTCAAAGAGGTAGAGCGCCATTCTTCGCAAGGGAAGACAGCCATGTTTCTCTCGGTCAATGGAAGACCAGCAGGTCTGATTGCTGTCTCCGACACCTTGAAAGAAAATTCTATCAAAGCCGTGGAGAGCCTAAAAAAGATGGGTTTAGAAGTGGTCATGCTCACAGGAGATCATGAGGAGACGGCCAAAGCGATTGCCGGGGAGGTAGGGATTGAACGAGTCCTTGCCGAAGTTCCTCCGGACAGAAAAGCTGAAATAGTAAAAAGACTTCAGGCGGAAGGAAAGAAGGTCGGGATGGTCGGAGACGGTGTGAATGATGCGCCTGCACTGGCCCAGGCCGATGTAGGAATTGCTATCGGGACAGGAACCGATGTCGCCATTGAAACTTCAGAGATTACCCTCATGGGTGGGGATTTAAGAGGAGTCGTTACGGCAATTGCCCTGAGCAAGGCGACGATACGAAATATCAAACAAAACCTTTTCTGGGCCTTTGCTTACAATACTCTTCTTATTCCAGTGGCCGCCGGTGTCCTTTACCCCTTCTTTGGAATCCTTCTCAATCCCATATTGGCTGCTGGAGCTATGGCCTTTTCTTCGGTGACGGTTGTGAGTAATGCTTTAAGGTTAAGGAGATTTAAACCGCCTTTGGATTAAAAATAATGAAACAATGAAACAGTGGAATAATGGAATATTGGAATAATGGAATAATGGATATTGGGTAATGGGATGAGGGAAAAATGGAATTCCAATATTTCATTCTTCTATGATTCCTGATTAAATTTAAAGGAGGCCTATGACTCGATTCTTCGATGATCTTTCTCTTTCCATTGGGAATACCCCGATGGTGAGAATCAACCGAATGGCTAAGGGACTCAAAGCCACTATTCTTGGAAAAATTGAAGGAAGAAATCCTGCCTACTCCGTGAAATGTCGGATCGGAGCCAATATGATCTGGAAAGCTGAAAGGGAAGGGTGGCTCAAACCTGGTATGGAGATCATCGAACCGACCAGCGGAAATACAGGTATTGCCTTGGCTTTTGTAGCCGCAGCAAGAGGATACAAACTCCATGTGACCATGCCTGAGACGATGTCGATCGAAAGACGAAAAGTGCTTGCCATTTTTGGGGCCCATATCATCCTCACCCCGGGTGATAAAGGGATGAGGGGGCAGTGGAGGAAGCGGAGCGGATCGTTCAGTCCGATCCTTTGAGATATTATATGCCCCAGCAATTCAAGAATCCAGCCAATCCCGAAATCCATTATAAGACGACAGGCCCTGAGATCTGGGAGCAAACGAATGGCGAGATCGATGTGCTTGTCTCAGGAGTTGGGACAGGAGGGACGATTACAGGAGTTTCGCGATACATCAAGTGGGAGAAAAAGAAGAGGATTGTAAGTGTCGCGGTCGAACCAGCGGAGAGTCCAGTGATCACCCAATTTCTATCTGGCGAGCCGCTTAGACCTTCCCCTCATAAGATTCAAGGGATCGGGGCAGGGTTTATTCCTGAGACGCTGGATTTATCCATCGTCGATCGGGTGGAACAGGTGAACAGCGAAGAGGCCATCGAGCATGCAAGAAGGCTTGCTCGAGAGGAAGGAATCCTTTCAGGGATCAGCAGTGGAGCAGCCATAGCCGTGGCATTGAGATTAGCAAAACAGAGGGACTTTGAAGGGAAGGTCATGGTCGTGATTCTACCCGATTCAGGAGAAAGGTATCTGACCAGTCCTCTCTTTGAAGGGATCTATGATGAGACAGGAATGCCAAAGACGAATAAAAGATGAAAAAGGAGGATCTGGAAAATGACTCTAAAAAGAGGATCAATTGTATTTTTTATCGTTCTGATCAGTTTATGGAGCACTCTTTCTTTTTCCATCACCGAGGATGAAAAGAATAACATTGCCGTTTATGAGAAGGCTGCAGATGGGGTTGTCAATATCACCAGTATTGCCGTTCAATTGGATTTTTTCTTTAATCCTTTCCCCACCCAGGGATCGGGCTCCGGTTCCATCATTGATACCAAAGGCCATATCCTGACCAATCATCATGTGGTAGCCAATGCCCAGAAATTGGAAGTGACCTTGGCGGATGGGTCGAAGTGGCCTGCAAAATTGGTGGGCTCAGATCCAGACAATGATCTGGCGGTAATTAAAATCGATGCACCAAAAGAAAAATTAAAGGTGATCCCTATGGGAGATTCTAAGAACCTCCGAATCGGTCAGAAAGTGCTTGCCATAGGGAATCCTTTCGGACTGGAGAGGACTCTGACCACAGGGGTGATCAGTTCTCTTGGAAGAACCATCCGTTCGGATGCCGGGTATCTCATCGAGGATGTCATTCAGACGGATGCGGCGATCAATCCAGGGAACTCAGGAGGACCCCTTTTAAATTCTGAAGGAGAGATCATTGGGATCAACACTGCGATTATTAGTCCCTCTGGAGGTAGTGTTGGAATAGGGTTTGCCATTCCTGTCAATACAGCGAAGCGGGTGATTCCTGAGCTCATCTCTAAGGGATATGTCTCTTATCCCTATATTGGCGCTACGATTCAGTCCCTCATCCCGGAGATCGCCCAGTTTCTTAAGTTAAAAGTAGAACGGGGAGCCATGATTGCTGAAGTAGTAAAAGGAGGACCAGCAGACAAAGCGGGTCTGAGGGGAGGGAATCAGAGGGTTCAGGTAGGGAATATGATCGTGATTGTAGGGGGAGATATTGTGGTGAAAGCAGATCAGCACGAAGTGAAGACTCACGATGATTTGATCCGATATATTCGAGAAAAGCGACCAGGAGATACCATTTTTCTCAAGGTATATCGAAAAGGGAATTTCATGGATATCAAGGTAACCCTGGGCGAACGACCAAGAAGAAGGTGATCCATAGTCTTTCAATTTAAAGTGGAACATTCCCAAAGAGAAGAAATCCAGAAAAAACTCCTCGAGTGGTTTAAACGAAATAAAAGAGACCTTCCCTGGAGAAAAACCAAAGACCCTTATGCCATCTGGGTCTCTGAGATGATGCTTCAGCAGACCCAGGTAGAGACCGTCATTCCCTATTACAAGAATTTTCTCAGTACCTTTCCAACCCTTCAGCATTTAGCCGAAGCCAATCTTTCAGAGGTTTTAAAAGTCTGGGAAGGTTTGGGATACTATTCAAGAGCCCGAAATCTTCATCGGGCTGCAAAGATGGTTTTGAATCGTTTTCAAGGGGAAATCCCAAATTCTCTTAACGCTCTCCTTGGTCTCCCCGGAATCGGGAGATATACGGCTGGAGCTATCCTTTCCATCGCCTTTAATCAAGAGGCTCCCATTCTTGATGGAAATGTGAAGCGAGTGCTCGCAAGACTTTTTGCGATCTCGAAGAATCCTAAGAAAAAGGAAACGGAAGATCTTTTATGGAAGATCTCTGAATCTCTTATCCCTAAAAACAGAGCTCGCTTCTTCAATCAAGCCCTTATGGATCTTGGGGCCATGATCTGCACACCTAAAAGGCCGATATGTTTTTCTTGTCCTCTAAGCCCCCTTTGTAAGGGCTATCTTTCAGGTGCACCTGAGCATTTTCCTCCTCCATTCAATAAGAGAAAAATTCCTCAAAGGAGAGGGATGGTTGCGATTATCCAGAGGGACGGGAAAGTCCTCCTTCAACAGAGGCCATTAAACGGTTTCTTAGGAGGATTATGGGAATTCCCCAATTGGCAGACAAATGAAAGAGGATTGGAGAGGGTGAGGTTAAGAAATGAGATAAAGAAAGAGATGGGATTAAATGTAGAGGTCAAAGGATTGATGGGAACATTTCAACAAACCTATTCTCACTTTAAACTCACCCTCCACGCCTTTTATTGTCAACCCCTGGGCAAGAAGAAAAAAGGAAGATGGGTTTCCATTAATCAACTCGACCGACTTCCCATGTCCCGAATCCACCGAAAGATTGCTTATACTTTAAATCGATAAGGCATCTAATTTTAGAAGCTATCTTTCTATCTCCTTGGATGTCTCTCAGGGATTTGAGGGATTTGAGGAATCTCGAACTTTTGAGGAGTCTCTGTGATCTGGGTTTTTGCTCCAGTGCCATATCCAATAAGAACCATCTCTGTGTTTTTTGATTGAGATTTGATTAGACCATAAGGATAGACCTCCTTATAAACCCATGCATCCACCACCTCCTCTTGATCCTGGTATTGCATGTGTTGACATTTAAAGGTTCCGGCCGGGACCTTGATTGTCTCCATGCCTTTGTCGATCAATTTACCGGGTCTGCCTTCTCCTTTCGAAGGTTGCATCATCTGGACAGACATCTCCATCGCAGGTTCATTTCCCATCTTGAAAATCATCCTTTTTATGTTCTTCTGATCTTCGGGATTTCCCGAGACAAGCATTTTTGTAATCACCTTTCCTTCTTTCTTCGTTTCCATTACTGTTTCATACCAGTAGGCTTCTCCTTCTTTTCCAACAATGGCCACCTTTATCTTTGAAGGCGGTTCTCCCTTGGTGGTAATTTGATATTCTGACCATCCCCCTACCACCGGTTTAAATTCAGAATAGAACCGAAGGCCTGCACTTTTTCCTAACTGGGCATAAGATAAAAAGGTAGTAATCAATCCTATCCCAATGAAGACTAAAAAAGCGATTTTTCTCATATTCTTACTTCTCTGTTTAATTATTCCGCTTCTTCTTCAACTATTCCACACTATATTTTCTTACTACCACTTCATGTTTATCCACAACCATTTGGTAAATATATCTTTCAAGATTGCTCCAAGATAGATTCTTTCTTTTTGGTCATCCCAGAGGCCAAGAAGGTGGATAATTAATCTATCGAAGTAGACAGCCCGTTCTGGCTCCCACTTTGAAAGACTATATTCTTCTGAACGATAGAGGGGCACAGTGGTGTCCCCTATTTTTTCAGCTCGAAGGAGGCTCTTCCCATTAAAAGATATTTTTCCAGGAACAGAAATTCTCTCGATGGATTTTCTATCGAGGGGAAGAATCCTCACAGTCCGTTCAGAAGGGACATCGGCTAATTCAACCCATATCCCGGATAGTCTTCCTTCTTTAATTACATGGATCCCCAAAACCATACCCGAATCGGGGATGAGTTTCCTATTCTCAAGAGGAATTTTGTTTAACACTTTCCCATTTAAATCGAGAAGATAAAGGACTAATTTTTCTCGGCCTTCCACATAGGATCTTCCTAATAAAACAATTTTATTTTCGGGAGTCAGTTCAATTTCTTTGAAATCGGTGGATTCCTCTGCAGGGATGGGAATGGTCGTCGTCTTTTTTCCCTTTTTAAACACCTGGATGCGAGAGTTTATCTGACCAAGAATATGGATTTCTCCCTCCCTACTCAGGGCGAAACTCATGGGGCCTTCAGGATTGGCCTCATCTGGAGTATGGACTCCGATATGGTCAGGGCCCGATCCGAATCTTGCTCTTAGCACCTCCACAGTCCTTGCTTGGCTACGCTCTTTTTCTACTCTTTGTGCCGGATTTTTAGATTCCACTTCAGTGACACCGGAGAGTAGAAAAAGGAGGATTACATAGAAACAACTCATTCCAAATGCTCTTATCATTATCACTCTTAGGACGCCTTTCAAGAATTGGTTACATCTCAAAAATCTGAACCTCCTCCAACTGGTTATCACTCTACACAATATAATACGATTTCGCCGGTTCAGAAAGCTTTAACCGATAGAGAATAGAGTTCAGGTTTTTGTTTAATCATGGTTGCCCAACCCACTAATCCTCTATTGTCTACCTCCTGCCCCTCAACGGTAGTAAGAGTGCCAAGATAATCGAAGGATTTTTTAAATTTAACGTTAGGCAACAGATTATCTGTATTATAAAAACCTATTCTTTTTGGCTCTCATTAAGCGTCCACCGAGGGACATGGGTTCCAGAAAAGTCCATATCCTTATCCCCGGTCAATAAATAGATAGCATAAGCCACCTCATCTTTCTTTGGGGGTTTCCCTGCATTGGCATTATTACAGAACGGACTTTTCAGCCTACCTAACTTTTTTGAAACCCAATATTTATCGTAGCAATCTTTTAAATTTTCGGCTCCCTTTTTGGTATCTTGTCCCCATCTTCCAGCAAACACCAACCACCAGAGCTGTCCTACGTCTACAAGTTGAGGCGAAAGCCAACCATTTCCTGCATACCGCACCGGGTTTCTGCCTTCATAAGCATATCCATTAAATAGATATTTTTCAAAATCACTTTCTGGAAAAATTTGAGTGGATGGACCTTTACCTTCAAGGAGTTTATCTTGTTTATATATCATCTTTCTGGTTTTGATCACCCGAACCAGATTATAGTATGCTTCTTCAGCAGAGTAAGTTGGTCTATCTAACACAGAAATCAAATAAAGGCAAAATGCGCCGGAGACAATAGGGTGGACAGTGGTCTTCCATGCAAAATAAGCTCTGGCACGTATCCTATTTCGTAAATCTGGGGTGCAATCAGAATAACATGCCCCATTATAGAAAAAGCTCTTCCTGAACGAGACAGGACGACCATGCAATTCTTGAACCTTAATAATGCGTCAATATTGAAATCAAATTTATGGCAAATATAGTATTTTCAAGGTTAGAAGGCTATAATGAATTAATTCCACAAACCGTCCAAAAAGGACGGTTTGTGGAACAGATATTGTCTC
>Ga0209479_1003027_pt1 | contig 10251 bp, 7 predicted proteins | sample DewCreD2012metaG_2_FD_184112 | JGI IMG/M metagenome (GOLD analysis project Ga0209479, IMG submission 184112) | Hot spring sediment bacterial and archeal communities from British Columbia, Canada, to study Microbial Dark Matter (Phase II) - Dewar... ...
CCGCGCCCCGCCTGCACATGGCGCTCCAGCGCGTTATAAGTCCAGTTCAGCTTCCCGCCGACGAACCACTTCGCGAACGGCTTGCCCTCGCTCAGGTCTACTGTGCGCTCGTAGGGCGTGTGCCAGTAAAAACCGATGTCGTCAAAAAACGCCTGCCAGAACCAGTCGGGGTCTTCGATGGAGCGTTGCAGGAACGCCTCATAAGAGGGAATCTGGTAGCGTCGCATCTGCGCCGTGATGTTGGCTTGCGCAATGACCCCCTCATCGGGTCGCCACGCAATCGGCAGCTGGAACTCCTGCATCGTTGCAAACCTCCTGTAAAAAGGATACCCGTTTGCAAACTGGAAGCGCTTTTCACAATGGAAGCAGGAATCAGCGGAAACCTGCGAAATCGATTCTAAACGGAGGTGAGACTGAGCGGTCTTGGGTACAGACAGGGCTGAGTTCGGAAAGCTGCTGATGCCTGCACAGGGTGATTTTTTGCGCGGGTGGCGCTTTGTGATGAGTGTGCTGTGGGGCTGAAGCGGCGCCGCTGTGAGGTTGCGTGCTGTGCCATTTGGGTCAGGGGCGTCAAAAAAGGAGTGGCTCCTGCAGCAGGGTTTGTCGTGTCGTCAACAGTCTGAACCTGATTTGAACTCAAAATGCTGTGGCGTTCGTAGGGGGTATGGGGAAGGAAGGTTGCTGCGATTGGTTGTTGTATAATCAGGACATTGGAGGTTCGCGATGGGAGTGGTTGCAGTCAAGGCAACAGAGAGGGAACCCTTCTGGCGCTTCGCCCTCGCAATTTTAGCGGGGGGGGGGGCGTGTTAGTGCGGTTGCTGTCCTGAGTCTCTTTGCATTCCTGAGTTTTGCCCAGTGGTGTATTGACCCTCAGCCTCCTTCGGATCTGGATACCCTGAGCATAGAGCGGGTCTGGCGACCGATTTTCACCTTCAGTTGTGGCACTGATACCCCGATAGTTTTCACTGCTGGATGTCTGGCAGGCTCGCTGGACCCTGGGATATGTTATCCCAACGACTGTGCTAACGATCAAGTTAGGACAACAAATCAGTGTTGCCCACTTTATCATTCAACAGGGGCTCGAGAAGCAGTAGTGGCAATTACTGAGGACCATTCCTGCCGTGCTGGTGATCCATACAATGAAGGGTATGCAGATGGCACAGTTAGAGCAACCGGTAGTTCTACGCTCCGCTTAAAGTGGTGTGGGAATGGTTCGCCGCCATCCGAAGTGCGAGTAGTGACTGTGTTCCGTGTCTTGGCGAGCGCGTCCCTCTCTGCCACACAGCGTGGCTGCACAACCAGGCAGGCATCTGCCACTGCCTCTGCATCGGCACAGGTGTCGGGTGGACCTGGCTTTTTGGATGGCGCAGATGGGCTGGGTAACTCTGTGTCTGTGCAGGTATCTGCGCGCGGGGCAGAGGACAGTCAGGGAAAATTAGCTATTTCGCAGGTATGGATTTTACCAGTACGACACGACGGCAGTGATTACTATGTTGATATTCCTTATCAGTTAATGTTGATGGCAGACACAGACCAGTCTTCGGACATAGAGTCGTATAGTTGTAACGGCACTCTGTGCGGGATGTCACACCCACAGTATAGGGATGCGAAGGAGCTGCATCCACGCATAGAACCGAGTGCAAGGGCCTCAATTCAGCGCCTCTTTGACATCTTCACCTCAGGGCAGGATATTTATCTGGTGTCCAGCACCTCGCTGGTGGATGGAGCCGACGCGCTGGGGTGTGCGCCCGAGTTTTGTGGGATGCGCCCTGCCACGGGACAAATCAGCTGGGGCGTGCCCTTCCCTGCAGTGGATACAGCCTATACGGGCTGGGTGAGAACCACCTCGCCTGCGCCTGGCACCTTTTTGATGAATAGTGGAAGGTATGGTCTGGAGAATGTGCAGGTTGTGATTGCGAACGAGGGGAAGCTGTTGAGTGAGTTCTGGCGGGACGGTCCCGTACAGTGGGCGTGGGGCAACACGCTGGGTGATCCGTATGATGAGCATTTGGGGGAAGCGGGCAACTTCCTAGCACGCACGCGTGAAGTACTGGTTTACGATGTGGATGGAACAGCTCTGCGTTTTCTTGGGCGCCGTACAGCGGATGGAAACTGGGTGTATCGCCCTGCGCAGGGAGTGTTTTCTCAGCTGTCGTCAACGGTAGATTCAAACGGGGAGAGGTTCACTTTGCGCGGGGGCGCGCCAGGGAACATGCGCGCCAAAGGCGGATGGGTATACACATTTGGCGCGGTTGTGGAAGGCGATCGAGAGGAGTCGACCACGCCGTATGCGCCACTGGTGCAGGTGAGCGACCCTCTGAGCAACACGATAACGGTCACGGGACACCGCAGAGAGGATCGGCTGGTGGTAGACCCAATATCGGGTTCGAGTTTGGCGATAGGGAGCCTGGGGGTCACCTATGGGAAGGGAAGCCATAATGTGACGATAGTAGATCAGTATGGTGTGGTTCGCTCTAACTTGCAGGACCCGTTCGACCCTCGCTATTCCCGCGAGCCTCTCAAATACGAGGAGGGTCGGAGGGAAGGTCTGCAAGAGGTGCGGATAGGAGGCGCGTACTTGCAGACTGAGGGGAGTCCTGAGGTAGCGGCAAGATACGGCTGGTCGAGCTTCTCGTGGCGTGAACAGAACATCCTGAATCACGCCTCTGTGGGGCGATTTGGGGGTTCTGAGGGACGCTTGAGCTTGCGTCGTGTAGGCAATCTGACACCGACTACTTATAGCTACGAATGGCTTGACGAGACGCGGTTCAAGATTGAAACAAGTCGCGGTAATCTTCAGACGGAGCTCATCTACCGCATAGATCGCGAAACAGGGAAGTTTCTGGAGGCGACCTATCGGCGTCCTGGGTTGCGCGACGCATCATGGGAGACGCACGAGTATCGTTTCAACCGACACGGGCAGGTGGATCGCTGGCGCCTCTCGCTGGATGGGGTTCTCAAGCAGGAGGCTACCTATCAGTTTGGGCTTGATTCGGATCCTCTGGCGATTACGGGAATCACGGTGCAATATCCGCAAGATGGGGTCACACGCTCCTGGAGCTACGGATACACTGAGCGGAACGGCGAAACCCTGCTGCAGTCAGTTCAGGATCCCACGGGAGTTGCAGCTACTGTAGAGTACGAGGATCCGAACTACCCTGTGCTGCCCTCGGCTCTGGTAGACGGAGCAGGGCACCGATGGGAGATGGCTTACACAGGTCCTGGCTTGTTGCGGAGTTTCAAAGAACCTGAGCGTCCTGCATGGACTTTGGAGTACTATCCTCGAGAGCACTCCTTCCAGAATAAACTGGAGAAAATTGTTGACCCAACACAGCGTGAAGTCAATGTGACAGCCTACGACCTGTTTGGGCGTCCGACACGGGTTGAGGTGAGACCAGAAGCAGGGCGCTTGCTCTACCAAGAAACTGACTGGACGATGCTGGGTGTGCCACGCACGGTGCGCTGGAGCGATGGAACTCAGGTGGACTTCTACTGGCATGGTTCAGGCTTGCGAGCCGTGCGTGATGCGCGGCGGCGCTGGGTGGTCTTTGACTACAACCTGCAATCGGAGCTTGGTAAAGCAGGTTTGCTAAACCAGATTCGGATCTTGGGACCGCAGCCCTCGACTGTGTCCGACGAGGTCTGGTATCCGAACATGGTGGAAAATCTAAATGCCGGGTACCTGTTTGCCTCACTAAGCTATGATTTACGGGGGCGCTTGACTCGCGTGGCAGGAGGGAATGGAGTTGGTGTTAACTACACCTATGGTCTGCGCGATCAGCTTCTGAGCGTGCGTTATGACGGCGATAGCCGCGCTGAGCAGTTCACCTACTCTTGCTGCGGTGAGCTGAAGAGCTGGACGAAACCCGACGGAAGAACCGTCTACTTCGACTATAAGGCTGGACTGCTCACGCATATCCAGCTCGGTAACCCCAACACCAACCCTGCTTATACCTTCGACTATGACCTGGCAGGGCGGCTCAAACTCGCCCAGAGTAATACTTCCTGGCACCAGTGGGTGTATGAATATGAACTGCCCGACGAGAGGCGTCGCAATACCGGGCGCCTCGGTGAGGAGCGTAACCTGCTGTATGGCGCAGGCATCAGCTACACCCACACCTATACCTATTACCCCAGCGGCGAGGTGGAAACCAGCACGCTGAACCTTTCCGCGCCTCAAGGGGTGTATCAGCGCCAGCTGCGGTATGAGTATGATGACGCAGGGCGTTTGACACACATCTACTATAACAATCAACTTCTTGCTTACTATGAATATGATGGTGCGGGGCGTTTGAAGAAGCAGGAGGTTTATCCGCTGGGCACAAGCGCCGAGCTCACCACGGACTTCACATTTGCTGACGAGCAATCGGTGAACGCCGTGGGTTCTGTTGACTGGCGTTGGAACGGGAGTGTTCTGGCATATTTTGACTACGGCTACTACCCTGATGGCACGCTGGCGCGTGCTCGGGATCAGCTGGCGGGGCAGCCTGCATCTGAATGGGAGTGGGACTATGATGTTTTAGGGCAGCTGGCATACGAGAAGCGTCGCGGAGGGACAGGCGAGTGGCAGCGAACCGATTTCCGCTACGATGCGGGCGGCAATCTGTGGGGAGGCAACACCCCCACGGACTGGCGCTATCTCTACAATCAGCTCATCTATGTGCCCCGCACTGGGCAGAACAACAACTGGTATTACGCGTACACACCCAACGGTGAACGCTGGCGCTGGTGGACGACTGACCGCGGCGAGTACCTGCATGGTGATGTGAACCGCGATGGACAGGTCGATGACGCTGACCTGCTGGCGGTGCAGTTCGCGCTTGGGCGCACCGATTGCCCCTGCCCCGAAGACCTCAGCGGGGATGGACGAGTCGACGACGCCGATATGCTGATTGTGCTGTTCAACTTTGGGCAATCGGCGGGCGGCTCCCTGAGCTGGGAATACACCTACGATGTGTGGGGCAATCTGGTAGAGGCGTATTCCCCCGCAGCAGGACGCTACCGCGCCCTGTATGACGCGCTGGGGCGGCGTGTGGGTCAGGAGATTATCCGCGAAACAGGCACCACGCGCACCTACTCTGTGTATGAAGGCGACACGATTGTTGCCGAGGTGGACGGTTCGGGGCGGATTGTTGCCGAGTATGTGTGGGGCTTGCTGGGACCGATTGCACGGGTGGACCTGCAGAACCCTGCGAACACGCGCTACTATGTGATAGACGGTTTGGGACATGTGCGGGCGCTGATTGCACCGAACGGGATAATAACCGACCGCTACACTTATGATAGCTGGGGCAACCTGATTGAGCAGGCAGGCGACACGCCGAACCCCTTCACCTGGAACGGGGCGTATGGGTATGAGTTTATTCCGTTCACAGGCTTATATCATGTCGGCGCCCGTGCGTATGACCCCCGCACCGCCCGCTGGCTGCAACGAGATCCGATAGACGCCGCCTCGGGCGACCCGAACCTGTATCGGTATTGCTTCAATAGTCCGCTAATTTGGAAGGATCCAAACGGGCTACAGATAGTAATATTTGTCCACGGTACCAACTCCAACTCAAGAGTGTTCGACAAGCAATTCATAAGCTCAGTCAAACAAACATTTAGTGCAACGGGACATGTGCTTTTCAATTGGTCTGGTACTGCAAACTATAATAAGATGGAAGATGATGCATTCAAGTTTTGTCAGTTTGTTAAGCAGGTACGAGATAAACATCCTTTTGAGCCAATCATTGTGGTTGCGCACAGTAACGGTGGAAATGTAGCAACATATGCGGCAAATATAGGAGCACCAATTAATGCTATCATTCGGCTTGGTTCCCCAACACCAAACGGATTTCAGGATCCGAATTGGACAAGAATACCTCCACATACAGTAGTCTTTAATTTCTATGACCCTGATGATAAAATAGTAAATGGTTCATTTGTTATTGGCGCAGGGCGAGCCGAAAATGCACCTTTTCTCAATATTCCGATATGTGGCAACCCAAACAATAGAGAAATGAGTGCTTTAGACCTTCATAGCAACCTCAGAAGTAAAGAGGTTTGGGACTCACAAGTCGCGCCAATTCTATCACAATTCGTGTGGTCAAACCCGATAATAGCTCCTTTCCCCAAGTTACCATGGTGAGGTAAGATTATGGTATGCAAACAAGAATAAGGACCATCGTGGGCACTCTCCTGCTTGTTCTACTTATGTACTTGATAGCTCCTCTGATTTTTGAGGTATGGATGAGGCTAATCCATCGTCTGCGCCACATCTGGTACATTGAGATGCTATGGCACGGTAGTACCCGCTGGATGGGCGTCTATGCAGTCGTGTGGGGGGGCGCACTCTGGCACCTGCTGGCCCCTCAGCGATGGAACCGACACATTGTAGTAGACTTGGGTGGCAGGTTCCTTGTCAGTGTCCTATTGGTGCAAATGGGCGTTTTCTGCCTGATGGCAGTGAACCCGCAGCTTTGGATGGTGGATACGGGCTACTCGCTTTCGCCTACGATCCGAACCGGCTGGAGCTTATGGCACTTAATAGAGGTTCCTGCAAACATTTTGACATGGGCGTTTGGGATAACTGTTAGCGTCAGTGAGGGAATCAATCTTGGGTTTCACTCGGAGGTGTTTGCAGAGATGTCTCCCTGGCCTTGGATATTCTTCTTCGTGCTTTTTTACTGGCAGGTTAGCTGGTGGGGTATATACCGACGCATGAGCAGGAAGTGGGAGACAGAAGATGGACAAATGTGGTTGCGGGTTGTTTACTGGGGTGCTTTGGGCTGGTTTGCATTTACCCTTTACCTCAGCAGTTTTTGGTTGGTTCTTCAGGTGGGGAATCAGCCGCATCTTTTGCTGACGGTCGCGTTTTGGGAGAAAGCCGGATTTTGTGTATTACTGGTGATGGGGGTGTGTTTATTGCTAACGGTCGGATTGCTGGTGGCGGCACGGCGGAAATTTAGTACCTCAGTGATGTAGGCTTCTCCGAGGTTTACTAAAGTTGACATATCCGTGTGCGGGCGCTGGTTGCACCGAACGGGATAATAACCGACCGCTACACTTATGACAGCTGGGGCAATCTGATCGAGCAGGCAGGCGACACGCCGAACCCCTTCACCTGGAACGGGGCGTATGGCTATGAGTTTATTCCTCAAGGGCTGCTCAGGCATTTCGTGCTTGAATCCAGGCGGGTGAACCCGTTCCCAATAGACGAAGCCAGCCTGCGCTGGCTCTCCCCAGCAGGGACATCCTGCCCAATCAAGCGCAGGGATGCGCTTGCTACTTGAGCCGACGCAGGTCGGCTTCGTTTCATAGGAACGGCTTTAGCCGTCAGGCACAATCCCCCCGATTCTGTTGCTCGCTCGCTTTCCCAGATCACTTCTTTAAGCATTCGCCTTCCTGTAGTGCCCCCAGGTGAGGGTACACTATCAGTGCCTGCAGGCAATGCGCCTAGACACGGTATCGGTAGCCCGTTTGGCTCGCGTCCCGCTGCCCGCAGGCGCAACAGGGGGTGAAAGAAATGCCCTTCAGCTGGTTCTTACGGAGACAACATCAGCCGAAGCAAGTGGGTGAGGAACGCCGCAATCCAGAGGTCATCGCCTTCTGGCGTGAGTGGGGAGTTATCTGCTATGCGCTGGCGCTCCCTAGTCGGCACGAGGCAGAAACCTTCGCCAGCCAGTTGCCTGAATACCTCCTGTCCAGTGGTCTCGCGTGGTGCTGGCAGAGCTGGCGCAACGCCCCGCCGGCAGCGGACTCGCCCGTTCAGTATCTGCCCGAAGAACGCCCTCTGACCCGTTTGACTCAGGAGAACCAGCAGGCGCTGAAGGACGAGTTTCGGGAGCGCGACATAGACGGTTACGGACGGTCTATCACACTTATTGGCTGTGATGTGGAAGCTGTAGAAGTGCTTCTGGATGTTGGGCAGATGAAGCAAGCGTTGAAAGACTTTGCCGACACTGAGGCGCCGCCTGTACGCATGGTGTTGAATCAGCTCCGCGATAGTGTCGCGGTGCATCTCTTTGTGCCCCATCGCCCTGTGGAAGCGGTTCAGAGGCTACTATGGATATGGGAGATCCCGACTTGGGTGCGTCAGGTTCGTCCCTACGGGCAGCTGTACACTGCCAGATTGGAGAAGGTTCCTTTGATTACTCGCGCGGGGGCTGTTTTTATGTCGGATTAATTGACGGGCGGTGTTTCTGTTGGAGTTTGGTGCCCAGACTTGCCAACACACGTTACTGCCTCACCGGCAGCTTGGGACATGTGCGGGCGCTGGTTGCACCGAACGGCGTCATTACCGACCGCTACACTTATGACAGCTGGGGCAATCTGCTCGAGCAGGCAGGCGACACGCCGAACCCCTTCACTTGGAACGGGGCGTATGGGTATGAGTTTATTCCGTTCACAGGGTTGTATCATGTCGGCGCCCGCGCGTATGACCCCCGCACCGCCCGCTGGCTGCAGCGCGACCCGATAGATGTCGCAGGCGGGCATCCGAATGTGTATGCGTATTGTGCTAACGACCCCCTCAACTGCGCCGACCCGAGTGGACTGGACTGGGACTGGGGGCGATACTTCCGCGATGTGGGGAATGTCTTTGTGGGCTATGGGCAAGTAATCTGGGGAATACTCACCTCGCCGTTTACGATAGGGCAGCATTTTTGGGAGAACGGGGTCAGCTTGCAATCGGCGGGTGCGCTGTTTGAGGGGATGTGGCAAAGTTTTTGTGCGGATTGGTCGGCGGCAGCGCAGGGGGATGCGCAGGCGTTTGGTCGGGCATTTGGGACGGTGCTATCCGTAGCAACGCCTGCAGCGGCGGCGCGTGCTGCAAGGGTGGCGCCCCGTGCGCCGAGACCGCCGCAAGGGCAGCGTGGCGGTGCAGCTCCAGTACGAGTAGGACAGGCAGGGGAACGTGCTGCGGGGATACCCCCAGGACCAAAGCAGCGGATTACAGTAAATGGGCGCACACGAATCCCAGACAGGCTGACAAATAAGGAGCTCATAGAGGTAAAAAATGTAGCAGAGCTTTCATTTACGAAACAGCTTCAAGATTTCTACGACTACTGTAAGGCAAACAATCTAGACTTCGTTCTGGTTGTACGCCGGAACACACGGTTATCCAAGCGTTTGCAGGAGCTGGAAAAATCAGGCGAAATTATTATACGGAGGACTCTGCGATGAACACCATCCCAGACAATCGGTTGCAAGAGACAGAAGATGCTCACGTCGTTAACGCTTTACGAAAGCAGGCAGGCATGAAAGTCACCAGTGTATGGGATTTGGTCAACATGAAGGTGCCTTATCCAGAAGCAATCCCTGTGCTGCTGGAGTGGCTCCCCAAAGTACGCCATCCCAAAGTAAAGGAAGGGATTGTGCGAGCGCTCACCGTAAAAGAGGCGCGAGGGGTCGCTGGGAAGTTCCTTGTTGAGGAGTTCCTGCGAGTAGACGCCCCCTCCCAAGAACCCCGATTCGCTCACATCCCTCGCGGGCGATACGGCGAATGGCTCCAAGAGCCGACTCTTGAGGAAAGGTACCTGGTGTGGCTCTGGCACCTGAAATGGGCGATAGGGAACGCGCTGGGATATGTTGCCGATGCGAGCGTTATCCACGATGTGATAGCGCTCCTCCGCGACAGGCGTCATGGAGGGACACGCAGTCAGCTGGTCTGGGCGTTAGTGCGCCTGTGTCCCCCTGAAACCGAAGCGGTGGTGCTGGAACTGCTGGACGATGAAGACGATGGGGTAGCCATTCAGGCGGCGCTGGCAGCAGGGCGGTTGGGGTTGCAATCGGCTCGTGAGAAGATAGCACAGCGTTTTCTAAACCATCGGGATTCGTGGATGCGGCAGCAGGCGAAGCGGGCGCTGGCGAAGTTAGACAGAGCGCGCAGCCAAGCGAAGAGGGAATGAGATTTTTAGTAGAGTTAGGTGTTCGGCAGGATGGGTTGAGCGCTTGAGCAAACTGCGTGGCGGTTAGCCATCTTGAGGAAATGGGCTAAGGCTACGAGTTTATTCCCTTCACGGGTTTATATCATGTCGGCGCCCGTGAGTATGACCCCCGCACGGCACGCTGGCTGCAGAGAGACCCGATTGACGCCGCCTCGGGCGACCCGAACCTCTATCGGTATTGTGGGAACGACCCCCTCAATCACGCCGACCCGTCGGGGCTGTGGGCAACAGGCTCTTATATAGGCGATGTGGGACAGGTGTTCGCAGGCTATGGATACTGCCTCTGGGGTCTCTTGACTTCACCTATCAATCTCTACAGCTA
>Ga0209479_1003030_pt1 | contig 10242 bp, 11 predicted proteins | sample DewCreD2012metaG_2_FD_184112 | JGI IMG/M metagenome (GOLD analysis project Ga0209479, IMG submission 184112) | Hot spring sediment bacterial and archeal communities from British Columbia, Canada, to study Microbial Dark Matter (Phase II) - Dewar... ...
CCCGTGCCGCGTCGCGCACGCGGCCTCGCTCGCGGCCGATCATCCGCCGGTAGACGGCGATCGCCCGCGACAGGTGCGGCAGGCACTCGTCCTCCAGCCGGTCAGAAGAGATCGACCTGCCGGGCCTGGTCCAGTGATAGACGCGGTGCGCCCTGGTAAGCATCGGTGCCAGCGCGGCGCCGGGCCCGGAAAACCTCCGGGCTGTCCTGCACCACGACCTCGTAGAGGCGCGCGGTGCGGTCACCCGTCTTCCGGAGCAGTCGGCCGATCCGCTGCACCGCCTCCTTCGTCCCCTTCTCGCCGCCCAGGACCACGCCCACCTTCACCGCCGGCGAGTCCCAGCCCTCGTTCAGCACCTGGCAGGCGACAAGCGCGCGGATCTTCCCCTGCGCGAACAGGTCAAGGACCGCGTTCCGCTCGCGCTTGTCCGAGTGTGCCGTCAGCGCCGGGATGAGAAAACGCGCCGAGACCTCCAGGGCCATGCGGTTGGACGCGGTGAAGATCACCACCTGGTCGTCGGTGTGCAGACGCAGGATGTCCTCGACCACGCGGAGCTTCTCCGCCGCGCGGTTGACGATGGAGAGCTTCCGCCGGTACGCCCGCAGGACCGCTCTGGCCTCGGGGTCGGTGCGCGCGTGCCGGACCAGGTCGCGCGTCCAGTCAAACGCAGGGCCCTGGCCCCCCGCGGCCGCCCGGTTATCTCCCTGCACCCTGCCAGTCTCCGCCGCAGCCTCTGACGAGGCCTCACTGCGGTGCCGCGCGATATAGGCGCGGATCCGCCGGGAGAGCGCATGCACTTCCTCCTGCTCCTCTTCGGTCAGGTAGATGGGCACGCGGATGATGGTGTAGTTTGCCAGCGTCCTGCCTCTGGCGTCGGAGATCCGCTCCTGGAAGACGACTGGGCCAATCAGCTGTTCCAGCAGCCGGTCCAGCCCGTCGGCCCGCCAGGGCGTGGCGGTCAGGCCAAGCCGCATGGGCGCTAGGCAGTCTAGCGCGCTCTCGCGCAACGTGGGAGCCGGCAGGTGATGGGCCTCGTCGTACACCACCAAGCGGTAGCGGTTGCCGATCTCCTTCATGTGGATGTAGGCACTGTCGTAGGTCGTGACGGTGAGTGGCCAGACCTCCCGTCGACCGTCGCCGAGGATGCCCGCCTCGACGCCCAGTCCCTGCCGGATCCGCCGCTGCCACTGGTACATCAGATCGCGCAGCGGAACCACTATGAGCGCTGAGGCCCTGTGGCGGGCAATGATTGAGAGCGCGATCTCGGTCTTCCCGGTGCCGGTGGGTTTGACCACCACGCCTCGACACCCGGCCCGCTCCCAGGCGTCAACGGCCGCCCGCTGGTCCGGCCGCAGCGGCGGAAGCGATGGCGCCAGCGCAGGACACTGGAAGAACCGCGGCGCTTCGTCCACAATCGACAACTGATAGGCCGGGGCCTCCTCGCGGATGCGGAGATAGTTGAGCGCCTCGGTGCGCCAGGCCCCGACGCGGCTGTCCCAGACCAGGTAGGGAGGGACCCTGGCGGCCCGCACGGTCTCCAGGCGCAGCGAGCCGCGGTCAAACCGGAGCGGTACCGGCCTGCTCATCGTTTCTCCCTGAGGGTTACGCCGCCTTCGGGCATATCCCTACTTCGGGCATATCCCTACTAAGGTTGGACCGCTGTCGTCCATACCCTCTTAGACCACCTCTCCCGCAGCCAGTACCAGCGCGGCCTGGGTGATCATCGTGAGGCCCCGCACCATCGTCGCCTCGACCTTCTGGTCGGGCGTCCCATAACCTTGATCGAGCAAGGTCCACCCCTGATCCCGGTACGGCACGGCGAAGCGCGGGCGTCAGCCGTTCGTAGAGGCACCGCAGCACGATGTCGTGGGCGAATTCGAGACCTCCGGTCTGTTCCCGCAGGAAGCGACGCTCCAGCAGGTCCTCCACATGCCTGCCAAGCGCCCTTGTCTCGATGCCGAGCGCGCCGGCCCAGACGGCCACGTCGAGCGGCTCATCCATGGCGGATGCGACCTCCAAAGCGCGGCGGGGTGCCTACGCTCTCGAGCAGACGGCTGAGCGAGTGATCAGCCGCCAGTTCCTCTGCACATCGATGACCGGCGGATCGGTCACGCTCGAGGACGGCCTCGGCCGCCTGAGCAGCCTCGGCGTAGATCGCCGTGGCGTGGCCGATGCGCACATCCCGGCGCGCGCCGGGCGCCTCATAGGGAGTGGGATAGACATTGAATGCTCGGTAGACACGTGCATCGCAGTCAGCCCCGCCACCGCCAGCATCACTCCGACCGGGCGCACGATCCTCGTCTGAACGTCCTCCAGCGTTTCCGGGGCGTCAGTGAGCCGGCCGCGGCTTGATGACGAGGACGCCGTTACCGCCCCACGCGTCCGGCCCCAGGTGCACGTCGCCGGCCTTGCGCGGCGGCGAGGTGGAGAGGTCGATCACCGTGAGGACCGGCGCGTACTTGTTGGTCACGTAGGCCAGGAACCCGCCGCCCTGTTTGAAGCCGTAGGCGACGCCATGGGCGCCCTTGTACGCGGCGACCTCGCTGACGACCCGGATCTTCGCGGGGTCGTCGTAGTCGACCGCGATCACGCTGGCGTTCGCGGTCCCGGTGTTGGCCACGACGACGTAGCGGCCGTCCGGGCTGAACGGGGACTGGATGGGCACGGCCCCCACCCGCACGATCTTGACCACCTTCGGGTTCGCCGGATCGCGCAGGTCCTGGAAGACCACACGGCCCTGGAGCAGCTTGTCGTGGGTCAACAGGATCGTGGTGGTGGCGGCGTAGCGCTTGTTGGGCGAGATCGCCGCGTAGAGCGGCAGGTTGGCGCCGAACGCCTTCCCGTCGAGGTCAGTAAGCTTCGTCAGATCCACGGTGGTCAGCAGCTTCTCTGCGTCGAGGTCGATGGTCGACATCTGCCCCGAGAGGGCATTGGCCACGACCATGATCTTGCCGTCAGGCGAGATCCAGCCGCCGTGCGGTCCGAGCGGCACCTCGATGTAGCGCACCGGCACCTGCGCTGCCGGTACCGCAGGGTCCACCGCCTTGACCAGATCGAGCACGGCGATGCGGTTGGAGGCATTGATGGTCACGACGACTTTGCCCCGGGGCGTTGTGTGGGTGTGCGCGGGTGACTCGCCGACCGGGATGCGGTTCTTGACGATGCGGCGGGTCTTGGCATCGATGATGGTCAAGTAGTTCTGATGCCAGTTGGTCTGGACGACATAGCGTTCGTCCCAGGAGACCATCATGTTGTGGGGATTGTTGAAATCGCCATCGATGACCTCCTTGACCTTCATCGTGGCGGCATCCACGATCGTCACCGTTCCGGGGGCCTCGCGGTTGGGCCGGGTCTGGAACTGCGTGTCCACCCAGACCTCGCCGCGGCCCCGCACGCGCGGCGCTACCAGGCCCCTGGGGCTGGCCGGTGGCCACGCCTTGATGAACTGGCGCAGGGGGTTTGCCCCGACCGCGATCTGCCCGTCCATGTACGGATGAATGGCGCAGACGTAGACATAGACACCCGGCTTGGTGAACCGCTGGCGCGCCGTGCCCTTGCGGCCGACGATCGCGATGGTCTTCGCCGGCTCGTCGAAACCGGTGAGGAAGGTGATCGTGTGCAACGTGCGGGCGTCAGAGAACGACCAGACGACCTCGTCCCCCGGCTCCACGCGCAGTGTCTGCGGGAAAAACCACGGCGCGAACTCGCTGACGACGACGGCGTTCCTCGGCAGGACGAGCGCCGGCGCGCTGCCTGACGCGTCGGGCGCGGAGCGCGCCATCCCGGCCGGCCCGACGATCGCCGTGGCCGCAATTGCGAGCACCATCAGGGCTCTTCGCACTGTCCGCATGACGACACCCCCGTTTCGTGGGCTGATCGTGCGATCTGGCAGCGTGGACCTTTTCAGGCGCATCACTCAGCTCGCCGCGCGTGCGAACATCTTCCACGCGCGAGAGGCGTCCCTGTCAGGCGCCGGCGCATGGTCCGGGCAGTCGACCCGCAGGTCCCGGTCGCCGAAGGCGGCGTCCACGAACGCACAGTGATACGGGCGGAGAGGACCGGCGTGCACGTGTGGCCGGAAATACCGGCAGGTGACGCACATCCGGCTCGGGGAGATCTGCCCAGCCTCCTGTAACGCTCGGATCACCTTCACGAGAGCGCGCAGCAGGGCCGCCTGCTCGGTCGGGCCGAGCGTGTCGATCGCCGCGTGCACGGCCTCGCCCCAGCCCTGCGCCCGCCTGGCTTCTCGACGACCCCTGGGGGTCAGCGTGACGAGGCGGCCTCGACCGTCGCCGTCCACCGGACGCTTGGCGACGAGCCCTTTGCGTACCAGAATGCTGACCGCCTGGCTCGCACTCGCCATCGTCACCCCCAGCGCGGCCGCGACAGCAGACAGGCGCTGGCCGTGGGGATGGCGGCGCAAGGTCGTGAGGATCAGCCCCTGGGTCGGGGTGAGTCCCCATGGCCCGGCGCCCCGCCACGAGGCCTGGCGGAGCGCCAGTGCGACCTTGGTGAGGCCGATGGCGATGCGCTGCCTTGGGGGATCACCAAGCGCTCCGAATGGGATGAGCTGTGCCATAGGCAGTTTAGTTAAGAGTCCTAACTAAACATCTTGGCTTCGACAGGGCGCCCGCTGGTTCCTGCACGTCGCTGACCCCGAGCTGCTGAGTATCTCCTTTAAGGCATCAAAGAGAATGGGCCGGGGGTGGGGAGCTTGAACCTGACGAGTCCGTCTTGCCGATGCCATCGCCCTCTTGCCAGCGGGACCGAACCATGCTATTTGGTTAGAAAACGCTCCATTGGGTCCGAAGACGTGATCGCGCATCGTCTGTTCTGGCCGACTCGACGAGTTCTGCACGTCCGCCCCCGGGAGTGCATCTGTCCTCCGCGAGGGTGCTAGGGCCCCCGCCCTTGACTACCCTCGCGATTTCCATGGGCTGATTCCTCAAGATACGCGGTAGGACCCGGTCCCCATTAGCGTGTGACCGGTCGGGATCCATGGAACTTTAGGAGGACAGCGATGACGGATACGAAGGAACTAAACGGGCTCGACCTGGAGCAGATGGTCCGGCTGGTCGAGCAGGTGCAAAGCGACCCTGCGGCCGCCCAGCCCCTGAATACGTGGGCGGCCCGCGTGCGCTGGCTGGGCGGCTTTCGTGGCGAGGCGCTGATCCGCGACCACACGTTCGTCATCGACGAACCGGCCGACTTGGTCGGCAAGGATACGGCCCCCAATGCCGTGGAGTACATCCTCGGGGCTCTGGGAGCCTGTCTGACCGTCGGCTTCGTCCTCAACGCCACCAAACGCGGCGTCGCTGTTCGCCATTTTGAGATAGCCCTCCAGGGCGCCATCGACAACATCCTGACGTTCCTGGGCCTGAGCGAGGAGGGCCACCCAGGCTACCGGGAGGTATCCGTCGACGCCTACGTGGACGCTGATGCGGACGACGCCCTCCTGCAAGAGATCTGGCAGGAAACGGTTAGGACCTCTCCCGTGGGCAACACCCTAGCCCGGCAGGTGGCGGTGCGTCCCCGGCTGGTTCGAGCGTAGAGGTATCACGATGGCCGAGCTCCCGCTCTTCCCGACCACGGTGGTGGGCAGCTGGCCCCGCCCGCCCTGGCTCCTGGACGCCCTCCGGAAGCGCCAGGCGGGTCTCCTCTCCTATAGGGAGTTCCAGGAGGTCGCTGACCGAGCCGTCCTGGAGGCCCTGCACTACCAAGAGGACGCTGGAATCGACATCGTCAGCGACGGCGAACAGCGGCGAGACAACTTCTACTCCTTCGTCACCGAGAAACTCGACGGAGTCCGCCTCATGACCCTCGCCGAGATGTTGGACTACGCGGAGGACAAGACCTTCCTCGACCAGACGCTTCGCCAGCTCGACGCCCCCTCCTACGCCATCAAGAACCCCACAGTGGTGGATCGCATCCGCCCCAGGATGCCGCTCGCCGTGGACGAAGCCCTGTTCCTCCTGAAGCATACGCACAAACTCGTGAAGGTCCCCCTCCCAGGTCCCTACCTCCTCACCCGGTCCATGTGGGTGAAGGGGATCTCCGACCGCATCTACCCCACCCAGGAGGACCTCGCCCGCGATGTGGTGGCGCTGCTCCGCGACGAAATCGTCCGCCTGCGCGATGCTGGCGTCTTCTTCGTGCAACTCGACGAACCGGTGCTGACGGAGGTGGCCTTCAGGCCGCCGGTGCGGGTGCGAACTTTCATGTGTGCTTCGCTGGCTGCCGCCACCGAGAGCCCCGTCCGCGAGCTGGCTTGGGCCACCGCCCTGATCAACCAAGTGGTAGGGGGTATCGAAGGGGTCAAGGTCGGCGTCCACGTCTGCCGGGGCAACTGGACCACCAACGAGGGCGTTCTCCTAGTGGGGGACTACCGCTCCCTGCTGGACTTTCTGACGGTGATGAAAGTGCACCAGTGGGTACTGGAGCTGGCCACTCCCCGAGCAGGGGAGCTGTCTGCCTTCGCCCCCTACAGGCGTGCCAAGGAGGTAGGCATGGGGGTGGTGAACCCTCGCACCGCCGAGATCGAAGCCCCCGAGCGCATCGTCGCCCGGGTATGGGAGGCCCTCGACTACTTTGACGCTTCCCAGGTCTACCTGAACCCTGACTGCGGGTTCGGAACCTTCGCGGAGCGGCCAGTGAACACGCCCGAGGTGGCCTTCCAGAAGCTCCAGGCCATGGTGGAGGCGGCGCGGATCCTGCGCCGTAGGTTCGGTGTCGCGGCTCCACGGGACAGGGTGCCGGCCCAGGGGACCATATCGCCGGAGGAGGTCTTCCCCGCAGACGCAGCTAGGCTGGTGCGGGAGGAAGGAGCGGTCCTGGTGGACGTCCGCGAGCCCTGGGAGCGCGAGCTGGTGCGCATTCCCGGGGCATCCGCCATTCCCAAGAGTGAGGTCCCAGCGCGCCTGGGGGAGATCCCCACGGATCGTCCGGTAGTGGTCTACTGCATGGTGGGGGAGCGGAGCGCCGAGGTAGCCCGCTGGCTGCGGAGCCAGGGCCGTCCCAGGGCCTTCAATCTGGCCGGAGGCCTCGTCGCGTGGATGACCGCGCGCCTACCGGTCGAGCCCTAATGTGGCGGCCTTGGAGGAGGATAATCTGCCTGCGCCACCTGAACGGTTCGAAACGATCGTGGGGGCGGTGCGACCAAACTCCCGCGAATTTCTGGGTAGGAGTGCGGGACCGCGCCCAGGCGCGGCGACAGCAGCGGCAGCGCACGGCAAGCGGCTCCGTGGGTGGCGCACGCCCGAAGTACCTGCTGAGCGGCCTGCTCGTCTGCGGCGAGTGCGGGGGCCGGTATGTCGTCCAGCGGCACCGGTCTGGGGTGGTCCACTATGGGTGCGCAGCGCATTACGACCGCGGGCCGGTGGCGTGCGGCAACGGCCGCCTCGTCCGGCGCGAGGTCGTCGAGGAGCGAGTCCTGGACTATCTACCCGCCGCCCACGCTCATCGACGCTACTCCTTACTCCACCCACTGCACTCGCCCTGGGTCCCAGGTGCCCTCGACGGCGCAGGCCAGCACCGGATCCAGCCATTCCGCGGCGAGCCTGTGCGCCTCTTCCAGCGACGCTTCCGCAGGTGGGTGCCGCAGATGCTCGTGGGCCTCGTTCCCCTGACGTGGCTCCTGCCCTACTGGCGTGGAGTTTCTTGAAAGAGCTGGACAATGTGGCTTCTTGAGGCTACAATGTTCCCGTGAAAACCGTCGGGCTGCGCGAGTTGAAAAACCGGCTCAGCGCCTACGTGAGAGAGGTGCGTGCCGGCCGGTCGATCGCGGTGACGGACCGTGGGCAGGTGGTGGCAGAACTCCACCCTCCGGGGCTGACGCCGGGGACGAGGGTTCCGGCCGCCATAGTCCACCTGTCACGGCGGGGCCTCGTGGCACCAGGCGCTCCCAACACCCCCAAGATCTACCCGCACCTGCCTCGACTGCTCCGCTCCACGACGTCTCGGGACCTCCTGGAGGCCGAGCGGGGCACGGGGTGAGACTCTACGCCGAATCGAGCGCGGTGCTGGCCTGGCTGCTCGGCGAGGAGGAGGGGGAAGACGTCAGGCAGCTCCTCAGCGGCGCCGAGGATATCTTCACCTCCGCGCTCACCCTGGTCGAAACTGACCGCGCGCTCATCAGGGCGCAGGTGGTTGAAAACCTGAAGCCGGTGGAGGTCGCTGACAGGCGCCGCGCCCTGGCACGTGCCAGCCGCTACTGGCACCTGGTCAACCTGGTGGAGGAGATCCTGGATCGAGCGCGGCGTCCGTTTCCGGGTGAACCGGTCCGTACGCTGGACGCGCTGCATCTGGCAAGCGCACTTGTCGTGCGCGCTTCTATCCCCGAGCTGACCGTCCTCAGCCTGGACCACCGCATCAGAAGCGTCTGCACGGAGTTGGGCTTCGAGGTGCTTCCAGGGGCACACGGCTGACGGCACTCGACGAGCCGCGCATCGCCCCGGTCCGCCGCGCCGACGTGGAGCTGGCCCGGGTGCTGCGCGCGAGGTCGTCCGTGGTGCGTGGCGGGCGCCTACCCCCGCCGCATCCCGGACCGCGCGGGGACCAGGTCCCCCCGGGATGTGCGCAGACGGGGACAGGGAACGCCACGACCCGCGCCGCCTGGGCCACGTTCCAGCGCAGGCCTCCAGACTCAACCCACCAGCCGGTCGACCGCCATCGCTGCGAAGACCAGCCCGAGGTAGACCGCGGAGTACCTGAAGACCGTCCACGCTCGCTGCGGCGTGGGGCGCCGCGCCAGCCGCGCCAAGTGTTAGCGATGCCTCTAGAATGACCCTGTGTGATGCTTGAATCTTGACCGACCCCCAGGCGAAGAAACGGTCGCTCATGTGGTTGCCGAAGTCCCTGGAGCGCGAGTTGCCTGTCTCCTCCTCCCATCCGCTTGACGTGTTCGCCTCCAAGCCGGCGGTCCGGCTGCTCCGCTACCTGGTCACACACCCGGAGGCGGTCACAGGCCGACAACTAGCCCGAGCCGCAGGGGTCCATCACTCCGTGGCGCAGCAGGCCCTGGAGCGGCCTACCCGGGAAGGCGTTCTGGAGCGGCGTCGCGTAGGAACGGCCAATCTCTACTCTTTGAACCAGAACCACTACATCATCGCCGAAATCCTGCGACCGGCCTTCCTCAGCGAGGCCGGGTGGCTGAATCGGCTCGGGGAGGAAATCCTGGATGCCTTTCGCCCAGCGGCAGCATCTGTGATCCTGTATGGCAGTTGGGCCCGCGGCACGACGACGCCCAGAAGCGACATCGACGTACTGGTGGTGGCGATGGATGCGGCCGGGCGTGAAGCCCTCGAGCATCGCGCCGACGAAGTGCGTGGACGGCTCAGCGAACGCTTCGCCCGATCCGTTTCCCTGCTGGTCCTGACGGCCGAAGAGATCAGGAAGAGGTTACGAAAGGGTGACCGCCTGGTTAGGGCGATTGCCAGTGAAGGGCGCGTGCTGGGCGGCCGGAGCCTGGCGGAGATCGCCTCCGGTGAGTAAGAAGAAGCCGAGCCGCAGACCGACCGTTCCGACCCGCGAGACATCGCGGACACAGGCGGCCAACTACCTGAAGACAGCACTTGAGGCCATGGCTGCGGGACGATGGGATACGGCTGTGCTTCTGGCCGTACATGCCGGGATCTCCGCGGCCGATGCCGTCTGTGTCGCGCATCACGGCCTGAGGTCGATCAGCCAAACGCATATGGACCAAGTCAGGCTGGTTCGCCAGTTGTTCCCTGGAGACGATGAGGCTGGGAAGGCTTCAGACCACCTGGCGGCATCGCTCGATCGCAAGAACACCGTCGAGTATGAGGGTCGGGTGTGTCAGCCGCGTGACGCCGAAGCCGCTGCCAAGCATGCAGAGCGGCTGCTGGCGTGGGCACGTGGAAGAGGCGGAAAGGGTTGACCTGGAATGTTGTCCCGCCCCGCATTCATACTCGGTATCCGATCGACTGTGGGCTCTCGATCTTACTTCGCGGATTCTATGGTGCCGGGAGGGGGATTTGAACCCCCATGGGTGACCCCACACGCCCCTCAAGCGTGCGCGTCTGCCAAGTTCCGCCATCCCGGCACGGGATGAGGGCACCTGCGATTATAGTCCGCCCCACGAGGGCGGGGCAATCACCCGGCGAGCGGCTCGAGCGCCTCGCGCCTCGGGCGCCTGCGACCTGCAACCCCGGGCAACCACCCACCCCTGAGAAGCGTCAGCGGCTGAGGACCAGGTAGGTGGCGCTGAAGACGAACAGGATGGAA
>Ga0209479_1003031_pt1 | contig 10242 bp, 9 predicted proteins | sample DewCreD2012metaG_2_FD_184112 | JGI IMG/M metagenome (GOLD analysis project Ga0209479, IMG submission 184112) | Hot spring sediment bacterial and archeal communities from British Columbia, Canada, to study Microbial Dark Matter (Phase II) - Dewar... ...
GGATACTTGCGAAGCATTGGGCTGAGCAGCAGTTAAGGCTTGGGCGCTGCGCAGGAAGTTGCTCAACAAGCGCTTGCCCTCGGCGGTCAAGATGCTCTCCGGGTGGAACTGCACGCCCTGAACATGGGGATAACGGCGGTGGCGTACCCCCATGATGATCCCATCGCTGGTTTGGGCCGTCACCTCCAGCTCGTCAGGACACGTAGAAGGCTCGATCACCAAGCTGTGGTAGCGGGTGGCCGTGAAAGGCTGGCTTAATCCCTCAAACACCCCCACCCCTCGATGGTAAATGAGCGAGGTTTTGCCGTGCATCAGCTCAGGTGCGCGCACGATCTGACCACCATAGACCTGCCCAATGCACTGGTGCCCCAGACAAACGCCCAAAATCGGCAGCTCTGGCCCCAGCTCTCGAATCAACTCCAGGGAGATGCCGGCATCTTCTGGCCGCCCTGGCCCAGGAGAGATAACTACAGCTTGCGGCTGCATGCGGCGCAGGTCGTCAACGGAGAGCTGGTCATTGCGAAAAACCTGTAGCTGGGCTCCCAACTCCCCCAGATACTGCACCAGGTTGTAGGTAAAGCTGTCGTAGTTGTCAATGACGACCAGCACTTCAACATCCGGCGACGGCACCTCATTTTAGCACTTGCTCAAGCTGCTGTTCTTGACCCAAAGAAGCAGAGTAGCCAGCGCTTTTTGCAGGGGAGCAGTCGACACCTCAAGAAAGCCTGTATCCTAGAAGGTACAACGCACAGACAGCGGTGGGTTGGGTGGGTTTCCAGGTTTCCCAATGCTGATTCGGATCCCATGAGTGCGCTTCTCTCCCCGGCAACCGATTTGCTGGACGAGTTGCGGCAGCTTTTCCCCTTTGAGCTGGACGACTTTCAGATCCGAGCCATTCAGGTTCTGGCGGCTGGGGAATCGGTGGTGGTTTGCGCTCCCACGGGATCCGGCAAGACCCTGATTGGAGAATATGCCATCTATCGAGCCCTCTCCCAGGGCAAGCGGGTTTTCTATACAACCCCTCTGAAGGCCCTCTCCAACCAAAAGTTCCGGGATTTTGGCCAGCAATTCGGCCCGGAACGGGTTGGCCTGCTCACCGGCGATATTTCCATCAACCGGGATGCACCGGTCTTGGTGATGACCACCGAGATCTTCCGCAACATGCTCTACGGCACGCCGATATCCTTGGCGGTACAAAGGTATGCCTACGGCGAACGCGATGACGACGGCACAGAATTCTCAGAGGGCGAGGTGGATCCCTTGCGGGATCTGCAGGCAGTGATCTTGGATGAATGCCATTACATGAATGACCAGCAGCGGGGCACCGTCTGGGAAGAGGCGATCATCTACTGCCCCCCCACGATCCAGCTCATTGCCCTTTCTGCCACCCTGGCCAACAGTGACCAGCTCACCGATTGGATGAACCAGGTGCATGGCCCCACCCATTTGATTGACTCCAACCATCGCCCTGTACCGCTGCAGTTTCACTTTGCCAATCACAAGGGGTTATTTCCGCTGCTGGAACAAACGGAGTCGGGGCAGTGGGTTCGTAATCGCCGCTTGAAAAGCAAACGGCCCAACTCTCACGAGCCCTCCTGGGCAGGGGTGCCGGACATAGCGCAGGTGTTGGAAAACTTGCGCCAGCGGGACATGCTGCCAGCCATCTACTTCATCTTCAGTCGCAAAGGCTGCGACATGGCTGTGGCCAGCGTAAGGGATCTGGACTTGGTAGCCAACGAGGAAGAACGGCAGCAGTTGGCTGAGCAGATCGACCGCTTTTGTCGAGAAACGCCGGAAGCTGTCCGCCGAGATCAGTTGGACGCGCTGTACCGGGGCATTGCCGCTCACCATGCCGGCATGTTGCCGGCTTGGAAGGGGCTGGTGGAGCATCTGTTTCAGCAGGGATTGGTGAAGCTGGTCTTTGCCACCGAGACTTTGGCCGCTGGGATCAACATGCCTGCCCGAACCACAGTGATCTCTTCCCTTTCCAAGCGCACCGACACGGGCCACCGCCTCTTGACCGCCTCTGAGTTCATGCAAATGTCGGGCCGAGCTGGACGGCGGGGCAAGGACATCATCGGCCATGTGGTGACGGTGCAATCTCCCTTTGAGGGAGCCCAAGAAGCTGCACGGCTGGCCACCTCTGGAGCGGATCCCTTAGTAAGCCAGTTTACCCCCACCTATGGCATGGTGCTAAACCTGCTGCAGAAGCACTCTTTGGAAGCAGCACGGGATCTGATCAACCGCAGCTTTGGTCAGTATTTGCTCTCGTTGCAAAAGTTGCCCGAGCAACAGGAAATCCAGCACACACGCGCCGAGCTGGAAGAGATCGATCGTATCTTGGCAAACATTTCCGACGAAGACATTGCCCGCTATGAGAAGATGCAGGCACAACGGCGGGAAGAACGGCGCATTTTGCGCTACTTGCTCAAACAACAGGAGGCCGAGCCGGATCCCACCTTGCGTCTGTTGGCCTTTCCCCACATCCAAGCCCAAGAGGAAAAAATCCGCGCCCTAGAAACCCAAATCCGAGAGAATCCCGCTCACCAAGTGGGGAAAAAGTTGCTGGGTTTGCGGGAAAAACGACAGCGCTTGCGCAAGCGCCTGGAGCACCTGGAGCGGCAAAGCGATTCCGTACAGGAGTTGCGCTGGCAGCAATTTATGGCCTTGGTGGGGGTGTTGCAGGATTTCGACTGTCTGCAAGGATATCAACCTACCGACAGTGGAGAGGTGGTGGCTGCGCTGCGGGGGGATAACGAGCTCTGGCTGGCGCTGGCTCTGCTCTCCGGCGAATGTCAGGGCTGTGCTCCCCACCATTTGGCCGGAGTTGTAGCGGCCTTGGTTTCAGAGTCTCCCCGTTCAGGTACCTACAGCCGGCTGCGCACCTCGGGACTGGTGGAAGATGTGCTGCACGGGTTACGGGGTTTACGGCGGCAACTGTTCCGCAGCCAACGCCAACACCAGGTGTTTCATGTGCCGATTGGGTTTGAGCCCAGCTTGGCCGGGATCGTCGAACATTGGGCTCAAGGGATCCCTTGGGAGACCCTGGAAGCCAGCACCAACCTGGATGCCGGAGACTTGGTGCGCCTGATCCGCCGTACGCTGGATTTGCTTTCTCAGATCCCTTATGTCCCCCATCTGCCGGCAGACTTACGGGAAAATGCCCGTCAAGCCCAAAAAATGCTGGATCGCTTCCCGGTGAGCGAGTTGATCTAGCCAGCTCAGACCGTTTGCTGTTCAGTGAGGTTGTAGCTCTATGACGCCTGCCGGTGAACCCACCCTCAGGGATGTGTTGAGTGTTATTGAAGAGATCCGGCAAGATGTGGAAGGACTTCGACAGAATGTAGAGGAAATCCGACAAGATGTGGAAGGACTCCGGCAGGATGTCTCCAGAACCAACGAGCGGCTAGAAGCCCTGGCAGCCGATCAAGCAAAGCGCTGGACTGAGCAGGAAAGACGTTGGGCTGAGCAGGGGATAGAAAACCGGGTAATCCTAGAACGAATTGACACCTACCAAAAGGCTAGCGCCCAAGTGGTTAACCTGGCGTTTGCCTTGATTGGGGCTGCTACCGTAGCTCTTGTCGGCATCGTCCTACGGCTGGCCGTTAGCCTATAGTCGGCTGGTTCAGCAAAAACTTCAGGAGGCTGGATGGCCTTACCCTACCTCTCTGTCCGGCAATTGGTAGGGCTTGTCCTTGGGCTTAGCACCCCTGATCGCCAACTCTGCCAGAGGCATGTCCCGCCCCGTCTGTTGTGTCCATCATCATGTCCCACTTTGGCGTGGATTGCAGTGGGTTTCCCCGGCCTTTCGTGGACACCCAAAAGCCCAGAAGCTTTGCTGGGTAAGAGCTTTCTAGACTTTGGAAGATGTTATTGAAGACGGAGAGAGTGGGATTCGAACCCACGGTGAGTTGCCCCACACAGCATTTCCAGTGCTGCGCCTTCGACCACTCGGCCATCTCTCCAGATTGAGAATAGGGGCGACTTTCCAGGGGGAGCCAAAAAGTCAGCTTTGTGATCCTAGCAAAGGATGGAAGCTACAAAGCGGATCCTTTGGGATCCCCAGGCCAAAACATTTGCAGCAGCACTTCCCGGCGAGAGCACCGCCAGTAGTCAATATGGGATCCGATCAACCCCGTCTCATTGATCTGCATTTCTGTCCAGCCGGGGATGCACAGGCGGGGACGCCAAGGCAAAGCCAAAGAACCCCTTAGGATCCACTCGGTGCGGATCTGGCTGCCGGTTTGTCGAATATCCTGCAGCTCGAGACGGATATCCTCTATCCAACGCCCTATCCCCTCGATCATGCGGCGATAGCGATCCAAGCCGCGAAACTCGTTGAGGGGATCCCGGAAGTAAACCTGCGGGTCGTAGATTGCATAGGTCTGATCCCGCGGAAAGCGAGCATAATCTGCCTGCAAGATGGCCACCAGATCCGGCGAGGCTTGGCAAGGAAGGCTCATGGCTTGGCTGCAACAGAAAGAGACACCGTTTCTCCGGGGGCGGGGCAACACAACCGGATAGATTGGGACATGGCGGCATTTAGGGCTGCCAGCTTTTCTCGAAACTCCTGCAGGCTGCCCAAGGGGCGGATCTGGGCGGCAAACCAGCCGTGGTAGTCCACCTCTCCCATCGCGGTTGGGATCACCTGCTGGGGGCGCAGGGCTGCCACCACCTCTAAAGACCGCTCCGGCCCCATGATCACTTCTCCTAAGAGGGGGAAGATTTGCCCCACCACTGGGATCAACAGGGTATGGATAGGGCCAAACTCCTGCTGCAGCCGCGGGCGGACATCCGGCTGGGACAGATGCGGCTCGTAGTAAAGCCGTGTCTGGGAGGACACCTCTTCCAGCAGATAGCCCAGCTCACGGACAGGCCCTAGGGGCGCACCGGGAATGGCCGTGACGCGCAGATCTCCCCACTGAGCGGACTGCCAGGGATCCAGAGCTTGAACTGTTGCAAATCCCAGACTCTTCACGACTCTGGCCGCAGCCGGCGAAGCCAAAACGGGGATCTGCTTATCCAAGCGCTGCAGCGTTGGCGGGTGGCAGTGATCCGGCTGGGCTTGGCTGAGGAGGATCCCGTCAATTTTGGGCAGGGTCTCTGGCGTAAAGGGGGGTGGCTGGCGGTGCTCCAGGCGGATGAACCAGGGGATCCCCAGAAACACCAAAGGATCCACCAGCCACGGATCCAGCAGGAAGGTTTGCTCCTGGGTGTGGATGAGCCAACTGTTGAGGTCGATGCGGGTCAGTCTCATGAGTTGGAAGGGAGATTATTGGCCGGTAATGGAGAGATCGGCAACCCAGATGCGGGGACACAGTCCACCCGGTGTGATTTGGGGCTCGGGCTCGACGTAGAAAATCGACTTCAACAGCTCCAGGAAGTCTCCGGCCACTGTGGCGGCTTCGATGCTGATGCGTTCTCCTTGGCGCACCCACCACCCTTGAAACGGCAGCGAGAAGGATCCCTGGAGAGGCTTAACGCCGGCATGGAGAGCTTGCAGCTCATCGATCCAAACCACATTTTCAGCCGTAGCCAAGTCATAGGTGCTCTCCGGCGGTGCCCCGGCAAACACATGGTAGTAGTGGGCGGCAACCGTGACCTTGGCACCGATGTTGGCGTGGCCTGTGGGCTTGGCTCCCAAGCGCTTGGCTGTACCGGCGCTGTGCAAAAAGTGGGTCAAGACCCCATTGGTGATGAGGGGGACGCGGCGGGTGGGGGTGCCTTCGCCATCAAAGCTGATGGCTCCCACATTGGTCGGGTGTAGGGCATCATCACACACCGATAGGAGAGGTGAGGCAATGGTCTTACCTAGGGATTCTGGGGTGGACAGGCTTTGGTTGTCCAAAATGTTTTGGGCATTGAACACATTGGAGAAGGCCCCCAACAAACTCAAAAAGGCTTCCCCGGAAAAGACCACCGTGTATTTTCCAGAAGGGATCCGCTCGTACTCCAGATGGCTGATCAATTTCTCAGCAGCTTCCTGTACACAACCCTGGATGTCCAACTCATCCAAGCTGCGGGCCACTCGCATGGCTCCGGCACTGCGGGGTTTGCGTCCTTCCTGCTCTGCCTTGCTGTAGAGAAAAACTGAAGCAAGGGTATGCTCCTCTTGTCGTAGGGCTTGGTGGCTGTTGAGGTAAAAGCGGTTGATTTGCCGCTGCGCTAGGCCGTTGTAGGGCACCCCCTGAATGGCAGGATGGGATCCCAGCAGTGCCTTTTCAGCAGCCACCAACTGTTCCAACAAGTCGCCAGCCAAAGCCAACGGCCCTTTGTCGTTACAAGGCTGGGCAATGGGCAGAGTGGCTTCTGGGCTGAATTGAGGGGCGTGTTCCCGCACACCAAAATGGCTGGCTTCAAAGGCCGTTTGTAGGGCCAGTTCCAGCCCCACCTCGTCTACATCGGTGGTAGAGGTCACTCCCACCTGCCCTTGGTCGTTCCAGGCCCGCACCGTCACGCTGCAGCGGTGGGAAGCCTTGACCTGGCGGGGCTCCCCATGATCCACTTGCACGCTGGTTTCGTCCACTTGAGCCCCGTAGAGATCAAACTGAGGGATCCCCAACCGCCGGGCACAGCTTTGTGCCTGTTCTGCCAACGCCTCCACTTGCACCATTGCCACTCCCTAAGTTCCTATTGCCATCCAGTGCCTCTACTGACGGGCCAGCCAGGCAGTTAAATCCTCCAAGCTGTTGAAGTCCAACAGAGCTTCCCCCAGCGCCTCCAGTTGTGACCTTGACAAAGCCCAAATCTTATTCTCAAGGGCTGGGTCAAGGGATCCCAACTTCCGCCTGAGCAGCCGCAAAACCAGCGTTGCTTCTCCGTGTTGTAGTCCCTGCTGCAATCCCTGTTGTAATCCCTGTTGCAATCCCTGTTGTAATCCTTGCTGTAACCCTTGTTGCAGGCCCAGTTGTAGTCCTTCTTTGCGCCCTTCTTCCAGCCCCTCTCGCAGAGCTTCTGCCCGCCACTCTTGGTAAATCGCGGATTCTCTCATATCCAAAGACCTCATGATCTGCCGAATCAAACCCCGATCCAATGCTAGTCCCGCCAAGACGGCTGTTGCGGCTGCCAATTCCCTTCTCTCACTGGGGTCTGCCAAGCCCTCTAGCTCACTGACCACCTCTCGCAAGGTTTCTGCTGGATCTTCCACCTGGCTCAGAACCCGAAACGGTAGCAGGGCTTGCCAATCCGCTCCGGTCGTCAAAGGGCATTCCCACAGGCGGACAACATCAAACTCATGGCTCAGCCTCTCTAGACGAAAAGAGGTCTGGAAGACTCGCTCCGACCCCGTTTTGCGCAGGTAAATGACCACCTGCCGCACCGATAGGTGAGGATATCTCCGATAGAGTCGTAGGCGATAGTCGGTCATGCGAAACGGGATCCCCGGATCAGGATCCGTTTGAAATTCCAGGTGCAAAATGCTCTGCTGGATCCCTAACAGAATTACAGAATCTGCCCGCACAGGCTCCTCTAACAGTTCCGTGGGCAGCATCTGTACCGGTGGAGCTACTTCCCCCATTAGCCAGCGGGCAAACTGCTCTGGGAAACGCTCGGCCAGATATTTGCAGACGTTGTCATAGGCCATATTTCTTGTTTTGTATCGTCAAGGGATCCCTGCCGACTAACGCCCGCCAACAGTAATGGAATCCACCTTGATGTGGGGTTGCCCCACCGTCACGTAGATGCTGCCGCTGACGGAGCCACAGAACCCGGCTGCCAAGCTGAGGTCTTTGGAACACATGGAGATTTTGGTCAGGATATCTTTGGCTTCTCCAATCAGAGTGGCTCCTTTGAGGGGCTTGGTGATCTTGCCGTTTTCGATAAGATAGGCCTCTTCGACAGCAAAGTTAAATTGCCCCGTGGGGCCGACGCTCCCTCCCCCCATGCGCTTGCAATAGATGCCTTTGTCAATAGAAGCAAAAAGATCGTCCAACTCTGCATCTCCAGGGGCGATGTAGGTGTTGCGCATGCGACTGGCGGGGGCAAAGGTGTAGTTTTGTCGGCGACCGCTGCCGGTACGAGGGTGGCCGGTGCGCATTGAGCCGGCCCGGTCTGCCAAGAAGTTTTTCAAAATGCCCTTCTCGATTAGCAGGGTGCGCTGGACGGGCATTCCCTCGTCATCCACATCCAGGCTGCCAAAGGCCCCTTCAGAGAGACCTTCATCCCAGGCGGTGAGGTTTTTGTGGGCAATCTTCTGACCTTTTTTGTCGGCAAAGGGCGTGGTTTTGCGCTCAATTTGCGTGGTTTCCAACAAGTGGCCGCAGGCTTCGTGGAAGATGACGCCGCCAAAGGCGTTGGACATCACAATCGGGTAGGTGCCGGATTCCACATAGTCGGCATAGAGCATCTGGCCAGCAGCTTCTGCCAGTTCCCGGCTGTGGGCCTCCAGATCCCAGCGGCGTAAAAAGTTGGGATCCCCCGTGCCGCCACTGCGTTGGCTGACAGAGGCGCGATGGGATCCATCAGCACAGAGCAGCGTAGAGCTCACGGATTGGGTGAGGCGTACATCCCGCACAAAGGTGCCATCGCTGCAGGCCACCAGGATCTCCTGCCAATCGCGAAAATAGGTAGTGCGGCGGGACTGCACATGGTGGGCTTGTCGACCCAGTTGTTCGTTGGCTTTGAGCAGGATCTCCCCCATCTCGGCAATGGAGCTACATTCCTTCAGCCAGCCATCTTTGCGGCGACGCTCGCCGTAGTCCTGCAGCATCTCCAGGTTGACGGCAGAGACCAGCGCTGTGGGGCCAGGAGGGGTGAGACCCATTAGCGAAAGGCCCTTCTCCAGAGCAGCCTTGAGACCGGCAAAGGACAGATTGTTGGTGCTGACGTAGCAGTCGGCCAAGCCGCGAAACACCCGCACACCGGCCCCGGTGGAGAGCCGTGGGGTAATACTGGTGATGGCCTCATCTTCGGCCAGGCAACTGATGGAATTGCCTCGTTCCAGAAAAATCTCCACCAAATCAGCGCCAGCAGCCCGCCCCCAACCCAACAGGGCAGAGAGGGGATCCCGCCAATCCTCGTCGAAGCGCTGTAGGGTGTGGCGATAGTTCAGGTTGGGCAGTTCTTTGGACAAAAGCAGCATGGCAGACCCAGGGAGTAGAGGCGAGCTGAGGCCGACGCAAGTTTTGGTTTCCCCAGTTTAACAAGGTGTGAAGGTTCTCCCCTGCCAACAGGTTGACCTTGAGCTTGACAAGGGCGGGGGAGCAATCGAAGATCGCTGCACAAGGAAACCTCGACTTGCAATGGCTGCCAAGAAAAGACCACCGGAGCTTCAGCCCAGCCTGTTTGACGATCCCATCGAGCCGCCAGCCCCGGTAGAGGAGACACTCCCCCAGTGGGATCAGATCCCCTTATCGGCTCAGGTACCCATCCCCCCCGGCACCTACAGGGATTTGGAGCAACTGAAGCAGCATTGTTTGGTGTGCCAGCGCTGCGAGTTGGCGGCCAGCCGTACCCATGTGGTGGTGTATCGGGGCAACCCCAAGGCCAGGATTTTAATCATCGGAGAGGGGCCAGGGGAAAACGAAGACTTGCAGGGGCTGCCTTTTGTGGGCAAGTCGGGACAATTGCTGGATAAAATCCTGGCTTCGGTGGGGTTGGATCCCGACCAGGATACCTACATCTGCAACGCCGTGAAATGCCGTCCCCCCAACAACCGGGTGCCCGCCCTTGAGGAAATCGAAGCTTGCCGTCCCTATTTGCTGGAGCAGATTCGCCTGGTGGATCCCTGGATTATTTTGCTCACGGGGGCCACTTCGGTGCGCTCCCTTTTGGGGGAGAAGCGAGGAATCACCAAGATCCGCGGGGAATGGATCCAGTGGCAGGGGCGCTGGTGTATGCCCATTTTTCACCCGGCCTATCTGCTGCGCAACCCAGACCGCACCCCCGGCAGCCCCAAGTGGTTGATGTGGCAGGATATTCAGGCGGTGAAGCAAAAGTATCTGGAACTCAGCGGCACAACACCGCCTCAGCCGGACGTTTGAACCCATTTTCCCAAACGCCCCTTCCCCCAAAGGAGAGCAAGGGATCCCTGCCGTGGGCTAGCTTTTGGGTTTGAACCCGGTCAGCAGGCCAAAGCGGAGCAAGCCGGTGGCATAAGCCCGACGCATCAGGCCCAGCCCCAGTGCCCCCCGAAGGGTAACCCAACCGCTGCGTAGCAAAGCCGGGATCCAGCGCCAATCGCGGGCGGAAGCAATCACCTCATCCCAAAAAGGGGCCACTCGCTCCGACCAGTCAGCGCTGCGC
>Ga0209479_1003038_pt1 | contig 10187 bp, 7 predicted proteins | sample DewCreD2012metaG_2_FD_184112 | JGI IMG/M metagenome (GOLD analysis project Ga0209479, IMG submission 184112) | Hot spring sediment bacterial and archeal communities from British Columbia, Canada, to study Microbial Dark Matter (Phase II) - Dewar... ...
TCCCTTATGGCTGTAGTTTATAACATCCATGTGATTGTAAGGGGTGGAGGAGAAAACCAATTTTTGCTATTACTTGTTTTTCTCTCATTTAAATCAATTAAAATTGATGTTTGCAACAGAGCAGAACATGAGCGTAAGTTGTTTTCAAAAGCAATAGACAACTTCAGTAAAATCATAAATTTAGCAACACCTTCTGAAAAGAAAGCCTTAATAAGGGCAATATTTAAGTCAATAGTTGTTTATCCAGAAAAAATTGATGCTGTATTTAAAACAGGTTACTGTCTTACCCTTACTGATTATGAAAAGAGCATAAAAGAAAAGGTAAGACCACTTACAGAAGAAGAGCAGAAGCAGATAAAAGAACTTGTTCTTAAGGGAAATATAAGAGCAAAGGCTATTCTTCTTTCAAGCAATGGACTTTCTTCCTGGAAGATAGCAGGTATCCTTGGTATCCATCCAGGGCGGATAAGATACGCAATAAGTGAGTTTAATAAGCGTGGTGTTACCTCACTTCTAAGTGATTTAAAACCAAAACCACCCTTGCCCTGGGAAATCAAACTTGCTGATATAATGGCTTCAAATACACAAATCTCACTAAATAAACTTACAGAAGAACTCAGAAAGAGTGGTTATAATGTCTCCCATTATATGGTAAAAGCAGCAATAAGAAAAAACAAACTCTTAAACATCTTAGAAGCTTAGCCAGCTTATCAGGTAGTTAACCCTTATCCTGTGTCATTCCCAATACAACGCCATACTATAACACCATCTGCTACTTGAGATGATTTATCGGGTGGTTCTGCATTTAATAGTTGTTAAGATAAGTTAATCTGCTCTCCTTGCTTTTGTGGAAAGATTTAACTATACTAGTTTTGTATACTTATATACTTACTTAATCAGTTCATCAAAGTTAACTTACCCATAAATGTCAAAGGGTCAATTTCTTCTCTTTATTATCCAACTTGGACTCCTTCTAACTGTTGCAAGAGCAATGGGAATAATTGCGAGGAAGCTAAACCAACCTCCCGTAATAGGAGAGTTACTTGCTGGAATCATACTTGGACCTTCAATACTTGGATACTTTTTCCCTCAAATCTTTTCTGCTATTTTCCCTCAAAATAAGGAACTGCTTCTTCTCCTTGAGACCATATCATGGCTTGGAATGATTTTTCTTATGCTTCTTACTGGATTAGAGATGGATATAAGAACTATAAAAAGATTAGGAAAACCGGCCTTCTTCTCATCACTTTTTGGTATGGTTATTCCTTTTGCATTGGGTTTTTCACTAGGATGGTTAGTCCCAGACTATCTTGTTGGAAATTCAGCAGAAAGAATGATTTTTTCTCTTTTTATCGCAACTGCTATGGCTATATCAGCTGTTCCAGTTATTGCTCGAATTCTTATGGACCTTAAATTACTAAACCAAAACCTAGGTGTAGTTATAATAAGTGCTGCCATAGTGGATGATACGACTGGATGGTTTATTCTATCTGTGATAGCTGGTTTGGCGAGTAAAGGGGAATTAAAGCTATCTAGCATAGGATTTTCAATTGGTAGTGTGGTGCTTTTTATTCTTGGAAGCTACTTTATTTTGTTACCGCTTGTTAAGCGCTTAGTTAAATGGTTTGATAATAAGGCATGGATTGAAGAAGGGGCGATAACCATTATATTTGTTGTTACACTTTTATGTTCTGCTTTGACTGAGGCCATCGGTATACATGCGGTCTTTGGAGCCTTTGTAGCAGGTGTCATGTTAGCTCAGTGTCCTGAAACAAGAGCTAAATATCGCGGGAGGATAGAGAGTATCCTTTTAGCTGTGTTTGCACCCTTATTTTTTGCATATTCTGGGTTAAAGGTAGACCTTATAAGGTTGGTAAATCCTACTATTCTCCTTATTTTCCTGTGTCTTGCTTGCTTTGGGAAAATTCTAGGAAGTACTCTTGGGGGAAGAATAGGTGGTCTTACACGTTGGGAAGCACTTTCAGTAGGTTTTGGCATGAATGCAAGAGGAGCTATGGAACTCGTTGTTGCTATGGTAGGACTTAGCCTAGGGATTTTGAATGAGATATCCTACTCAATCATTGTTCTTATAGCTCTTTTCACTACTTTAATGACACCGCCGTTATTAAAATGGTCTGCAAGAAGGTCAAAAATTTTTCAAGAGGAGAAAGACAAATACGTATTAGGAGCAAGGCAATTTAATGGAGATGTATAACGTTAAAGAATGTAAAAAGGGACTCCTCCAAAAGAAGGGTGGATTTATTTCTTTTATCTTTGGTTGGGCTTTAGTCACTATAATATTTCTGGTTGTCCTTCTTTTTCAGTTCTTAAGCTTTTCTAATCCCGCCGAGATAAAAATGCTCTGTTGCAAAGATATGTATAATTAGCCTCCTTAAGGTATAAATTAAATATGATCCACTATACCCTAAGGAGGCAAATGAGATTTAGTAGTAATTGTAATCTTAAACGGAATAAAAGGGAAGGCAGATATATAAGGTTTTTAAGAGTGGCACTTTTTGTAACAAGACAAACACTTCCAATGTATTCACACAAGAAGAGTCCGCACATATATAGTCTTCCTCAGCTAATCTCATGTGTGCTTTTAAAGATATACATGAAGAACATGTCTTATAGGGATTTAGAGGATTTTTTGCTATCTTCAGGGGATATAAAGAGGGTATTGGGTTTAAGGAGGGTCCCTAATTATTCAACATTTTCTAGGGTATGTAATAGGGTAACTGGTAAAGAGATAAAGAGGATTTTAGGGAAGGTTTTGGAGATAGTTATTTCAAGGAGGGATGTAGGGTTTTTGTTTGCCTGTGATTCAACTGGGTTTAAGGAAGATGTAGCCTCATTTTATTATACCCTGAGGAGTGGGAAGAAGAGGAAGGGGTGGATAAAGGTTTGGTATCTATTGGACACAAGGACACAGGCTTTAGTATCCTGGGTTATTGGGAGGGGTCCAAGTGGAGATAGTATGGGGCTTTCTAAGCTTGAGAAGAAATCCCCTTTTAGGCCTTTAATAGAGGTAATGGACAGGGGGTTTGATGGTAGTGGGAATATAAGATTTGGACTTCCAATAAGGGTTATTCCACCTATTCGTAGAGGTGGGAGTATAAGGAGTTTAGATAGAATCTTAGCATACATGGTTTATATGATTTCCAGATGGAGTGGTATTTATGGAAAAAGATGGTTATGTGAGACAATGATTTCAGTGATAAAAAGGAAGTTTGGGGATAGTATAAGGGAGAGGAAGTGGGGGAATAAGAAAAAGATTGCATCCCTTATGGCTGTAGTTTATAACATCCATGTGATTGTAAGGGGTGGAGGAGAAAACCAATTTTTGCTATTACTTGTTTTTCTCTCATTTAAATCAATTAAAATTGATGTTTGCAACAGAGCAAGTTTTATTTGTCAGTCTAATTCGGAAGAAGAATCTCCTTGCTTATCTGTGTGGAGGTAGGTGGTGGCTTACATGGCTCTCTGTTGGTGTTATTACCTTTATGGATGAATTCACGTCCATATTCTATGCTCCGAGCGAGGCGCATAGATTTATAGGAAATAAAGCAATATTCTTTATTATTTTTACCTCTATATTCATTCGCTTCTCAACAACCCGAATGGTCGAGATTGCAGAAATCCTCGAGAAAAACGGGATAAAAGGGGGCGGTGTTTACTCATTTTCCTATCTTGTGCTAGGTCCTAAAATTTCATTTATCGCCGTTGCCTCTATAATGGTTGACTACATACTTACAGCATGTATCTCCTCAGTGAGTGCCGTAGCAAATGGAACGACTTTCATTTCACTTCCCCCTTTTATAGAAACTCTTCTTCCATTTGCTATAATCTGGTTTATCACAGGGCTAAATATTCTTGGTATAAGAGAGAATGCGAGATTTACGTTTTCTGTCTTTATAGTAGCTATTTTCATCGTACTCAACCTCATCACTCTCGGTTTCTTCCACTTTACACCCCAGAATTTAGAAGTAATTAAGGCAAGTTTTGATAATGTCTCTAGAGACCTTACAGGGGATAACCTCTTTCACGCCATGTACACCGTTGCGGCGGGGGTTGGAAGTTGCATTCTGGCTTATTCGGGAATTGAATCTGTTATACAAACTGCAGGACTTGTAAAGAGTTGGCGTGATATCGAAAGGGCTTATATATTCCTTGCACTCACCGTTGGGATTATTACCCCTGTTGTTTCGACACTTGTACTTTCCTCCCCAATTGATTTCGATGCTCATAGGGGGGACCTGATTACACATTACGCAAGGGTTGTAGGTAATACCGCATTCGGCTTGGCTGTTGGTTCTTTGGCAAGTATAACTCTTATGATGGCTGTAAATACAGCATTCGTTGCATCGAGTGAGTTACTCGAGCGCGTGGCTCACCGCTATGGGTTTAAATGGCTTATTATGACTAATTCGAGGGGGTCACTCTACAGGATTCATTTACTTAATGCGGTCTTATACTCAATAATCCTTATCATTACAGGCGGTGCCCAAAGCATTCTTGCTGAGATGTATGCAATAGGGCTTCTTGCTAGCTTCTGTATAAATATGGGAAGCCTTCTCATATATCGTTTCTTTAAAGGAACGCAAGAGATAAAAGACTATTCTACTTCTCTTATTGGAACACTTCTCATATGGTTCATGTTTTTCTCATGCTTTATCTACGTTGCTTTTCATAAACAATATGGATTGGTTCTTTGGGCGATTTCAGTGGTTTTCTTCCTTATAGCCGGGACACAGATTGCAAGAAAAAGGGCTCCTGAGATCGAAGAGATAAAAAGAACCGATTTCCCCATGGAGCTTATTGCAAGGATTGCAGAGCGTGACGAGACCACTATTCACATCTATTTTAAAAGGCCGGGAGAGAAGAAGGAGGAACTAAGGAAGGATGCCTTTTTTATAACCTTCTTTTCTCCGAGGCAAGGAATTCCACCCAAGATGGGCGAAAACCATTTCAGGTTTCCAATATTTAAGACCCAGAGCGTTTATCACTCGATTCTAGCGATCCTCTATACGCTGAAAGCAGACTTTCCAGAAAGAAGGTTTGTAATTCACTTTGGATGGCCTACATCATCCTGGGTTGATAGATTGTCTACGGGACTTTTTGTTTTTAATATCATGAAACTTCCAACACTCTTTCCAGAATTTGATTTTGTGATCGAATACCGTCGAATGAGCCATCCTGCCTGAAAAACGCGAAGAAGTCTGACCTAGGCAGTTGGTGGCAGTTAACCGCTTTCATCCGACTCTTTCAAACTAAACTTGGTGAACTACCGTCAGCTAAAGCCGACGGCTTCCTGCAGGCATGACCGGGCATTCACCCGGTCCCTGCGGGCTCGTTCCAAGTCCAGTTGAAGTATCAAAAGAGCGGAGTTGATGTCCCGATGAACGGAGAATCCACAGTGTGGATAGTCATGCCGGCGAACGGACAGGTCTTTGGGAGCAAGGGCACCGCAGTTTGCGCAGGTCTGGCTCGTGCCGTTGGCGGGCACATAAACCACTTCCCTACCAACCCTCCAAGCCTTGTAGGGAAGGATGTGACGAAGGAACACTGACCAACCGGCATCAAGCACCGACTTGCTCAGGTTACCCTGAGCCAAGCCTTTGATGTTCAGGTTTTCAGTGCAAATCAAGTCGTGGTCTCCGACCAACTCTGCCGCCAACTTAAAGTAGAAGTCCCGGCGCTGTCGGGCGAACTTAAGGTAAAGTTTTGCAATTTGCTTGCACATGTGCTTCCAACGCTTGGAGCCTTTGACCTTTTTACTGAGGATGCGTTGCTTTTTGGCAATCTTTGCTTCTATACGCCTAAGCCACTTAGGATTATCTATGAACCTGCCATCGGAGAGTGCCAGCAAGTTTTCCACACCGACATCAATGCCGACGACCTTCCTCGTTGGGGGCAAAGGCCGGTGGAGAAGGTCATCGGAGACTTCAAGGGCGATGCCAGATAACCTTAATCATGCCGACATTCTGGATATAAAGCCGCAACCGTTCCCTTTCATCGGGCTTAATCTTCGTCCCATCTCCGTAGGTGAATTCCAATGTGCGAAAACGATGAGGTTTTTTAAACCGAGGATAACCAACCTTCTGTCCTGCTTGGACGGCTCTGAAAAACTGCCGGAACGCCTTGTCCAGCCGACGAAGGACATGCTGGGCGGCACTGAAGTTCAAGCGGGCGATTTCATTATCGATCTTCCTCGATTCTGTCAGTTTCCTTGCTTGGTCGAGATAGGTGACGGTTCGTCTCTCCTGTTCCCAAGCTTTCTTCCTCTCGGCGAGCGCTTCGTTGTAGAGACGGCAAGCAACGCCAAGGAGTGTCGCCAGAAGCCTTTCCTGCGTCCTATTCGGCTTGAGACGGTACTGGTAAGCCAATATCATCGTTTGTTATCTCCCTCTCTGCCCTGCGATGTATCGTTCAACGGTCTCTTTACTGACTTGTCCGACCGTCCCGACATAGTAGGAACGGCTCCAGAGTGTGGGAAGTCTGCGGCGCAACTCGGCGAACTCCTACCTCAGAACTCTACTTGTGTAGCCCTTCAGGCGGAAGGCGATTTGGGCCGGAGAAAGGTAAGGCGTCTGCATCTGCACGAAAAGATGAACGTGGTTGGGTTGAATCGCCAATTCCGGAACCTCTCCGCCGAGGGCGGCAATGCAATCCTGCAAAAGTTCCTTAAGCCGACCGGCTATTGCTCCTTGCAAGACGGGACGACGATACTTCGGACACCAAACGAAGTGATAGCGAATTTCACACACACCACCATAATGCACCGACCAACGCTCGCCGAGTATGTTCGCATCCTTTGGCATATTACCATCACCAAATCTAATTATAAAACTTGCGCTTGTCTAACGCGACAAAGGAGACAAAGGGAGGACTCATTCCCCCTGTCGGTTGAAGCCGACAGTCCCCTGCGCCCGACTTCTATGGGTTGAGGTTGCAATTGTTATATCTCAGGGAAATAAAGGCAAAGCTCATGAATGTTGTCATAAAAATATACAGAATGGTTAACTCCTTACATAGGTTGATTAATCCTTAATCAGCCTACATTCAAATTTTACTGCGAATTCCTTAGAAAAATAGAAAATTCTTTATTTGGCATCCTTCTTGCAAATACATTAATCTATAACATGGGCAAAAAACAAACTGTGGAGGAGAATGCTAAGATGAAGTACCTATCTTGGATTCTAGTAACAGTGTTAACTCTAGGGTTGCTAAGTTTGGAATCAGCAGTAGTTGCAAATGGGTCTCAAATAACTATTCGCGTGGGTCATTTCCCTAACATAACCCATGCTCAGGGTATTATTGGGCGGGCAAATAGGTGGTTTGAGAAAGCTTTGGGAGAAGGTGTAGAGGTTAACTGGAAAATCTTTAATGCCGGTCCATCGGCGATCGAAGCATTATTTGCCGAGCAGCTTGATCTTGCATACATAGGTCCAAATCCTGCAATTAACGGTTACATAAAATCTAAAGGAGGGGCCCTTCGTATAATTGCTGGAGCGGCAAGCGGTGGAGCAGCTCTTGTAGTTAGAGCGGATTCAGGGATAAACACTGTAAAAGATTTTAACGGTAAAAGAATTGCCTCTCCACAGTTAGGAAATACTCAAGACGTAGCGCTACGAACTTGGCTTAAAGAAAATGGCTATCAGGTAAAAGAAAAAGGGGGCACCGTGCAGGTGATACCGCTTGCGAACCCTGATCAACTGACTTTATTTCTCAAGAAAGAAATTGACGGAGCGTGGACGGTTGAACCCTGGGTTTCAAGGTTGATACTCGAAGGCGGTGGAAGGCTTTTCCTGGATGTTGGTTAAGAAATGGATAACAGCTCATGTCGAGCTTACAGACTGGATAAACAAAAATCCTGAAGAAGCAAAAAAGATACTTAATGAAGAGATAAAAAAGGAAACGGGTAAAGCCCTACCTAAAGGTGTTCTTGATGAGTCAATGAAAAGAATCAGCTTTACTTACGATCCTATTGCAATCTCGCTTTTTAAGTCGGCAAGGCGGGCGTTTGAATTAGGATTTTTAGGAAAAGAACAGCCAGACCTATCAAACATTTATGACTTAACTTTACTAAACGAAGTTCTAGCTGAAAAAGGACTTCCACCTGTGAAACTGGAAATTTCAAAGAAAGGGGAGAAAAAGTGATTAAAGAAGAGAGATTGGGACAGAGTGAAGAGTTAATAAAGCTTGATGAATTAAAACCACACAGGGTGGTTGACCTTCGGGGAGCGGTTTGCCCTCATCCACTCAACGTCATTAGAGAAACAATGAGAAGTCTTAAGGATAAAGAAATTCTTCAGGCTTTATGTGACCATGAACCTACGGCTAAGGAAAACGCACCGAGGTTCTGCAAACGAAGAGGTTATCCATTTTGGGTTATAGAAAAAAAAGGGGTTTGGCATATTTTCATTCAAAAAATTGAGAAATCACAGCCAAGGCTTCAGGTTGTGAATGTGTCAAAAGTATTCAAGACAAATTATGGAAAGGTTACTGCTCTTGATAATATTAATTTGACAATCCATGAAGGAGAATTTGTTTGTATTGTTGGTCCGTCAGGTTGTGGTAAATCTACGCTTCTTAATTTAATTGCAGGACTTGATAAACCTACTCAGGGTGAAATTTGGTCAAACGGAAATCGTGTAACTGGTCCTGGTTCAGACCGTGTGGTTGTGTTTCAAGAGGGCGCGCTTTTTCCCTGGCTTACAGTGATAGAAAATGTAGAGTTTGGTTTAAAAATACTCAAAGTCAACCCTAAGATAAGAAGAACCCTTGCAGTTGATTACCTTAAACTTGTAGGCCTTGATGAAAAATTTCATAATTCGTTCATTCACCAGTTGTCGGGGGGTATGAAACAGCGTGTGGCGATAGCACGGGCTTTAGTCATGGAGCCGGCGATTCTCCTCATGGACGAACCCTTTGCAGCACTCGATGTCCACACTAGAGAAACGCTTCAGCAAGAATTACAGAATATCTGGAGCGAATCACATAAAACCATTGTTTTTGTCACGCATAACGTTCAAGAAGCCGTGCTTCTTGGTGATAGAGTGATAGTCTTTGCCAAAAATCCTGGAAGAATAAAGGCAGAGTATGAGATTGATATTCCAAGACCGAGAAGGGCAGATGCCCCGGAGGTGTTTTTAAATACAAAGTGGATTACAGATGACATAAGAGAAGAAATGGAAGAATTGGAACGCAAAGTAGAAGAGGTAGCTTACAGATGAGTAGGAGATTAACTAGATTAATTCTCTTTTATCTTATTCTCACGGGACTGTGGCAGGGACTTTATTCCCTAAGGCTCTGGCCAGAGTATATTTTCCCATCACCGGTTGGTGTTTTGAAGACACTTGTTGCAGGGTTTGAAGATAAGACCTTCATAATTGGTATTTTAATCAGCATGAAGAGGATTCTTATAGGGTATGGACTCTCAATAGTGGTTGGATTAGGGATAGGCCTTCTAATAGGGAGAGTAAAATTGCTTGATGAAACTTTCGGTTCATTGGTTCTAGGTTTGCAGGCACTTCCAAGCATATGCTGGCTTCCTCTTGCTCTTCTCTGGTTTGGATTAAGTGAGTCTGCGATTTTGCTGGTTGTTATTTTAGGGTCTCTATTTTCAATCATAATTGGTGCTGATACAGGGGTGAAAAATGTTCCTCCTATTTACATAAGAGCGGCAAGAACAATGGGAGCAAAGGGACTTCAACTATACACAAAGGTTATTATACCAGCGGCACTTCCATCTATCATAAGCGGTTTTAAACAGGGGTGGTCTTTTGCTTGGCGCTCTCTTATGGCGGCGGAACTTCTCTATGTGAGTCTGGGGTTAGGACATCTACTCATGATGGGACGGGAACTAAACGATATGAATCAGGTTATAGCTGTGATGATTGTAATAATCGTAATTGGGGTAGTGGTGGATAGATTAATTTTTGCAAAGGTAGAGAACAAAGTCAGAGAAAGATGGGGATTAGCTTGATGCTTGTATCAAATGACCTACTTAGTGATCTAGTAGGCCTTAGCCTGCTCTTAAAATACTACCAATCAAGAAGTACATTCTACTGTAACCCTCTGAATTAAAAAAAATTCCGGGGAACTTCCAAAGCTGTTTGTGCTTACCATTCTAGAATCAAGAAAAGGAGGATCAAAAAGATGAGGATTTTTTTGTGGATTAGTTT
>Ga0209479_1003044_pt1 | contig 10171 bp, 16 predicted proteins | sample DewCreD2012metaG_2_FD_184112 | JGI IMG/M metagenome (GOLD analysis project Ga0209479, IMG submission 184112) | Hot spring sediment bacterial and archeal communities from British Columbia, Canada, to study Microbial Dark Matter (Phase II) - Dewar... ...
ATGCCCCGCCTTTCCGGCCTGGACGCCCTCTTGGCGATCCGCAACCTCTTGCACACCACGCCACCGGCCGTGCTGATGACCGCAGAGGCGACCAACGACCTGATGCGCCGTGCTTTCCAAGCCCAAGTCTTCAGCGTGTTGCCCAAACCGGTGCAATTGCCCGTGGTCGTACATACTCTCGCCCGCGCCTTGCGCCAGACCTACGGGGTCCAGCATCCGTCCGTCCCTCTTGGGGAAGACTCCCACCCCGGTACTGCGACTTGAAGACCCTCTAGGAGCAAGGAGTCCGAAACGATGAAAATCACCCCGCTTAACGACAAAGTCCTCATCGAACGGGTCGAAGCCGACGAGAAAACCGCCGGTGGCATCATCCTCCCTGATACCGCCAAGGAAAAACCCAAACAGGGGAAAGTACTCGCTTTAGGAGAAGGCAAACTCCTGGAAAATGGCCAGCGCGTCCCCTTCCAGGTCAAAGTCGGTGATCGCGTGCTTTTTTCCTCCTACGCCGGTAATGAAGTCCAGATCGACGGCAAAGAGTATCTCGTCATGAGTGAAGATGACATTCTCGCCGTCGTGGACTGACCCGTTTCACTTTCTCCTTCTTCGACTCGATCGCCCTTCAGCTCGCCGATCTCCGAGCGGGTTCGCGGGTTCCCGGCGGCCTTCGCCAGTTGACCTCTTCCCATATTTCTGCTAGGTTACAGGTACTGAATGCCCCGCCGAGGAAGGTCTGCCCTTCCTGACTTGCCCGCTCCAATTTTCCGTCTCGCTTCACTCACGAGGTGTACCGATGCAGCGAATTGGGTGCCATACCTGGCGTGATGGTTATCCCACCCGGCGGCAAGTTGTGCAAGCGGCTGTGTGGGCGGCTGGGGCTGGCAGTTGGATGACAGGACAGATAGCGCTGGCACCTGCGGCAGAACCCGCGTCCCCACCCCGTCCTCGTGCCCAAGCTGTTATTTTGTTGTTCATGTGGGGCGGACCATCGCACCTGGACACTCTGGACCCGAAACCTCTGGCCCCGGCGGAGATTCGCGGCGAGTTCCAACCCATCCGCACCACGGTGCCTGGTATTCAGATCAGCGAACATTTTCCCCGCTTGGCACGGCTGGCTCACCTGTACACCATCATCCGCAGCATGGGTCATGACGATCCGGCCCATCTGTCGCCGGTGCACCACCTGATGACCGGCCATGTTGCCCCTACCCCCAAGTCGGATGCCGCACCGGCCACGCGTCAGGATCATCCCCATTTTGGAGCGATGCTAGCCAAGTTGCGTCCAGCTCCTGCGGGGGTTCCCACCTGTGTGGTGCTTCCCTGGCTGGTGTCCCATCCCGCGGCGCCCGGCGGAACTGCACCCGGCCAGCACGCCGGTTGGCTCGGCTCCGCCTATGATCCCTTCGTCATCACTGCCGATCCCAACCACCCGGATTTCCGCATCACCGGCTTGGATAGCGCTGAACCTCGCTTGCTGACCCGCCAGCAACTCCTGGAAGCTCTTGATCGCCACCCCGCTGCTGCCGCCTATCCCCCCTTGCGGGACAAAGCCTTGGCCTTGCTCACCTCCCGCCGCTTGGCTCAAGCCTGCGACCTCAACCGCGAGCCGGTAGCTATTCGCGATCGGTATGGCCGGCACACTTTCGGGCAATCCTGCCTGCTGGCCCGGCGGCTCATCGAAGCGGGTGTCCCCTTCGTCTGTGTCCACTGGCCCAACGATGGTGCGTTCTTCTGGGACACCCACGGCGATAACTTCCGCAGCCTGAAGCACCGCCTCATGCCCCCTGCCGACCAGGGCACAGCCGCCCTGCTGGAAGACCTCCACGCCCGCGGCTTACTCAGCCAAACCCTCGTCGTCTGGACCGGGGAATTCGGCCGCACTCCCAAGATCACGCCGGGCAACGCGGGACGGGAACACTGGCCTTTCTGTTACTCCGCACTCGTAGCCGGCGCTGGCATCTGCGGCGGCATCCTTCACGGCGCCAGTGACAAAATCGGGGCCTATCCCACCACCCCGCCCGTCTCCCCCGCCGACCTGACCGCGACAATCGCCTTCGCCTTGGGACTGAATCCCCAGCTCGAAATCCACGACCGGCTTCACCGGCCCTTGCCCCTCACCCGCGGCCAACCTTTGACCACCCTTTTCGCTTGACTCCTACCAGCGCCGCCACTTTTCCAGCACCCTCTGCCTCTATACAATGGGCATGGCAGATTGTCGAAGATTGTCGAAAAGAAAGGATTGAGGGCAGTGCGCCAGACGATTGACAAGAGATCATCCTGCGTCACTGCACAGTGACACGATCCCGTATCGGAAAGCAAAACAAACAGGATACACCCGGAGCGGTGCTCGAGTGGTTGAAGAGGCAGCACTGGAAATGCTGTGTACGGTAACCCCGTACCGAGGGTTCGAATCCCTCCCGCTCCGCTAGAGGTGCAGATATTACAATCCTGTCCGCCACTTGCATGTCGTTGCGATACTTCGCCTGCACTTCAGTTCTTCCACTGATCGATAGGACAAGACAAATAATGCGATGGGACAAGAGAGATAATTCTTCCTTGCGTGGCCCCACCGCAATGCGCTTAGTCCAGCCCACCGATCCCAGCTCCGGCCAACAGGGCGCCACCGAATCAAATTATGAAGGGAAGGATTAGCCTACTCGGATCAGTATAAACTGTCAGCGCGTTGAGAACCTGTGGTACAAGTTCACATCCCCGGCGGCGTAGGAGAGGGGGGCCAGGCTCGTCCAGCGGCCGAGGGTGGGCGAATAGTCGCGATTCCGGAAATGGTACAGACCACTCGTGCCGTCGAAGCGGCCGCCCTGGTGCAGGTAGACCCAGGCGAAGGCGCTGGCCGCCAGGACGTTCCAGCCAGCATCCAGCACCGTCGGTTGGCCGAACGGGTCGTAGACGTAGCGCTCGACGACGTTGCCCGCGTTGTCCAACAGTGCGGTGACGTTGTAGTTAGCATCCTGCACCACCCACAAGCGCTCTTCGAGGGTGCCATCGCCGTCGGTGTCGCGGTCGCGGAGGATCAGGGCATCCACATAGACCGGACTCCACACATACTGCACCGTGGTCTGACCACCCACCCGCTCCTCCAGCAGCTGCCATTGGTCGGAGTAGTAGAAGTCCGTGGTTACTCCGCCCGCCGTCTCGCTAATCCGCCGATGCAGGCCGTCGTAGGCATACCGCTTCACCGTCTCACCGCTGTCATCCCGAACCTCCACCAACCGATTCCAGGCATCATAAACAAACTGCCGCCCCACCTCGTCCCGCGTCAGGTTGCCATTCGCATCATAAGTCGGCAGCACTGCCCCGCTGATCGAGGTGATCTCATTCTGGGCATTGTGCGTCCGCGTCCGCATGCTGCCGACGATGGGACGCTCTGTTTGGACGAGCTCCATGAGATAGTAAAGATGAGGACTGAGCTACCGCTTACACTCAAGTGACCGACGACTGCAATGTAGATCGTATTACGAAATTAGGAAATAGAACATATAAATTGATTGTGTACAGTCAAATCAGATAATACCTATTCTGACCTGTTTTCTTGGTCGGAACTCCGGACAGGGATAACATGATGTGTGAATTTACCAGCAATTCAAGCCTTTGGTCTGATTACGGATACCCTTCCGGCGGCTCCCATTTATTCCACAGCTGTCGGCCTTTTTCTGTCAGGCTAAACCAAAGGACCTCTTGGTCTCGTTCCAAGTTGAGTTCGGCAAAAGAGATGGGAACAACTTCATCACTAGTTTCATTCTCACGAAGAGCTTGAACATATCCCTCCTCCACCAGGGTGCGTAACACCGGAGCCACTTCATCCTCCGTGAAGTCGTGAGGCCAATAGTTTCGCCAACCGATACATCCATCGTTGTTTAGCATCTTCACGATAGAAGATAACTGCTCAATTACATCATGCCGCAACACGTCAAGGATGAACATGGGAAGGTGAGTGCCAAAATGAGGCACATGATTAGGAGTCATTGCGAAGATCTCCAACTCTTGGTTTATAGTACGGACGGAAATGATCGTCAACGACACGGCCACGGTCATCAATAACTTGATGCCGCCAAATGGTCTCTCCCGTATCTCGGTTGCGGTATTGGATCTGGATGCTGACACCGCTTTGTCTAGCTCCTCGTCGGGTTGCTGGCTTTGTGTGCATAGAAATTATTTCCCATTTACTAGGGTCTTGTTGGTAATCTTTGATCCTGTCCCTAAAAGGTCGGCCAGCGCTTGGACTCAGAGAAGTTGTAGTTCTGGAGCCGCTTGGTGGCATTGCACTGTCTGTCCTGCCAGCCAGTGGTCGGTTTGCTCCTTTTGAAGCAGTAACAAGTTGTCTACCCGCTGGGACCATGGCCATGGCGATGGCCGTAGAAGTCCCAATGATGTAGATGTCCCGATAGGCATTGATGCCCGTCTGACGCAGCTCGGCGACTGTCCTAGTCAAATCCACCCCAAACTCTTGTGCCCAGCCGCTAGCCACGGTGGAACTCAGGTCGGTCTGACCATTTTGCTGAAACCACTGCTTCCAATCCTTGACGCTATCGGCCCAGAATCCCGTGGTCTGCTCGACGAGATACAGCGGGACGAACAATGCTTGGCGGTCGATATAACGCCGGACATAGAGTTGGCCGTTGACCTGGACGAGAACACCGACGAATTGACGAGGTCCATCTCCTCGCCAGAACCAGCGTTCGGGGACATACCAAACCAGCGTTTGGCCAGTCCCGTCATCATGGTAGTCAATTCGATCCAGGCCACTCGGATCAAGGGAGTTAAGGGGGTTGTTGCCGAGGGAGCGGTACAGGTTCACATCCCCGGCGGCGTAGGAGAGGGGGTCGAGGCTCGTCCAGCGGCCGAGGGTGGGCGAGTAGTCGCGGTGGCGGACACGCACGGTTGTAGTACAGACCCCTCTCAGCGTCGAACTCGCGCGAGGTGAACAGAATCGGGTTTACCAACTGCCGGTTCAATTGCACAACGATGTTGACGAAGGCGTTGTGGGCGATCTGATCCAGCACGTCGTCAGACTTATCCAGCACCAGCCGCATCGAGTTCAGCTGGCCGGTCAACAGCCAGTGAACCTCGGGCACAAATCCGGGAGTTGACACTCCCGGCTCGCTGTAGATCACCCGCGCGAAGGTTTGGTCGAACTCGTAGCCGTGCAGATACCGGGCGATCAACTGCTTCGCGTCGCCCAACTCAGCGTACACGTTGAAGTGCTTGTTGCCGACCGGCGTCGGCTTGCTGTTGTTCTAACCGTCGAGCACGTAGCGCGTCACCACCACTGCGTTTGGGCCGTCGCCGTCCCAACCCACCGTCTTCTCGATGCGGATGCCGAACACGTCGTACTTGTACACCGCGTAAAGCACCACCGTCCCGCTCGTGTTGCGCTTCTCGCCATGGTCGTCCGGTTGCGGTGGTCGTATGTGTATCCAACTGTCGCCCGTGACGAGATGTGTCTTGCCAACGAGGTTCCCCTCGGCGTCGTAGCTGTAGCTCCCGGTGCCGTCAGCCACCAGGCAGTTGCCCGGCCCGGCCACGAACCCGCCGTCTACTGGGTTCTTAGGTATGTATAAATGCATGATTCTCTACTAGGAAATAGACAAATACAAGATTCTCTATTTTATTTGAATAGAAGTTTCATACATATACATACAATAAACAATGTAGATCGTAAAGAGGAGGGGAAAAGCCAAAAAGCCAATCAGCCCCGCAAGCTGAAACGCGGGACCTCTTTCTGGATGCCGAGAAGCAATTTTATAGAACAGGATTTTCCAGGAGATACCAAGAATGAATGATAATGGACCACCCAAACAACCAATCCATTGAAGTGTCTCTAAATTCATGTTGGATCCTCCAATAGTGTAATTACTTTTTAGATACTCATGAAAACTACTAATCACATTAGAAAATTCAGCTAAATAATGGTAAAAGATATCATTTTTATCAGGTATTATTTTAGGATGATAGGCTTCATTATTTCTCTTTCTCCGGGTAAATAATCAATAATCGATCTTCTACTCGGATGATGGTTACTCCAAGTTCGAGTGCTAATGGAACTGCCATTTCGTGTAATGGGTGATAGACAGGGTCAAAGATCTTTCCATTTTTACCCATGTTCCAAGGACGGATGTCATTGAAGGGGGTTCCTAGTCTCCACGATCCATGGAGATATGATCTCAGAAATGTTGATGGATTGGAAAAAACCGCTGGATCTAAAAATCTTTGGCTCAACGGTTCAGCATGTTCTATAACTAGCCTACCATCTTGGTAGATAAACCGTGGTGCGAGGTCGTCCAGCTTCTTCAAACCCCTGGCTTGGACATCAAGGCTCTTTTGGCCTCACCATTTCCAAAACTTTGAAGCTGTGGGATCCACTTTTTTGACCCACAATTGAGTCCCTTCAACTTCAACAGATACTATAAGCGTCCCTTGCGATTTTTTCCATGCCATAGGCTCAATAGACTCAGATGTTTTGAGGGCCAACCGAACCACCGTTTCTGAGATTGCTTCTCTGGAAGCTATGTTTGTTCCACTCTTGACTAGTAATTTACCGCCCGCCGTCACAATCGACGTGATCAGAAACCAATCAGTAACAGCTAAAAACGCATGAAATGTCCCACGAAGATACTTACCATTTTCAAAAGAATGCATTGCTTCGCGACCAGAGCCCAAAAAGGGGATTAAACTCTCAACAAATCCTGGCTCACCTACTTTCCGGTTGTTGGCATTATCCATCAGCTTACGCTCAACCTCATTAATCGGGAACGGAGGGTCCGGCGGAAGCAATCCACTTGGGTCGGTCTTGTTCGTCGAGTTATTCCTCACATAGCGGACAAGGTTCACGTCCCCCGCGGCATAGGAGAGGGGGTCAAGGCTCGTCCAGCGGCCGAGGGGGGAATAGTCGCGGTGGCGGAAGTGGTACAGACCACTCGTGACATCGTACCGTCCACCTGATGCAGGTAGAACCAATCGTATGCACTGCCACCGGACCGAACATTCCACTCCGCATCCAGTAACATGCTTGGGTATCAACATGGTGGTGCAAGTTCAATTACCAACTGATGGTATTATGATCATTAGGGTTCAGCTAATAGCGCAGTGACTACAAGAGTTCAACAATGAAAAACACAGTAACTGCTGTAGGGCAAAGCCAGACAGAATATCTAACGAGGGGATGGGCTTCCCCTCCTGCCGCTTTCATACTCTGCTCTTGTGTACCACAACACGTTGGAAAACCGCTTGTCGCTTGTGAGAATGTCATGAACTTTCATCTGGAAATTGTCAAATGCTGTAGTGTTAGACAAACCGAGCAATCGAGATATAAGGGGCTTTTGTTCTTCAAACAAAAAAAGCCAAGCATTCCCTACCTGCAAGAGGCACCAGGCTCTGGAGTTATCGAAATCCGCATCAAACGCCCATCCGTAGTAGCTATGCTGATAAACTTCTGAACATATAACACCTCTCTCCTGCAACTTTTCGCGAATAGTCTTAGCGATAATACGTCCACCAGGAATAAGTAAATCTCCATATTCATTCCATTGAGCGTCGTCTGGGAAATCTGCGTCAAAGGTTACAAAATTCCGGCGTTCCATCATTATGGACCTCATTCTCCATCAGATCGAGTAAATAACCAATAACCGCCAGCTGCGCCGCCACTTATGATTACTACCCCGACCACTACTTTAGTTAGAGTAGGTGTGGCATACCACCAGCGGATCCATGTGCTGTATTTCTTCAGACCAAGTTGTCTGCCTCGCCAGGACCCGCCTATTGTACCTAGGAAACGCTGCTCCGTGAAAATCTGGATCAACCATGTAGTGCAACTCATAGAATCTTTCTCTGCTGATTTTCCCCGGTTTTAATACATTATAGGGGCTGTTAAGCAGCCAGTCTGGTAGTCCCCACCTGCATGCTATTCGTTGTGTAAATGGGAAGTGATGGCCCACCCCTGTGTAAGGTTGGGTCAGATACCACGCCTGCGTAGTTGTAAATCCCTGATTCCGAAAATACATGTATTCGTCAAATACCTCATCATATTTTGTACCTAACCTAGCCTTAGAGCCTGTCCAAAAACGTCGTTTGGCCTCTGGATTGAGGTATGAACCGAAAGCGATACCCCTCCGACCTGACCGATGCCCAATCCCAGCCGCTAACCCACCTGGGTGCCAAGCCCAAACCAGCAGGTCGCCCGCCGAAGTACAGCCGACGGGAAATCGTCAACGCCATCCTCTATCTGATCCGGGAGGGCTGTACCTGGCGGGCGTTGCCCCGGGACTTGCCGCCCTACCGGATCGTGTTCCACTCCTTCCGGGCATGGCAGAAGGACGGCACTTGGGAGAGAATCCACGCCGCCCTCCGGCAGCAGGTGCGGCGGGCTGCTGGCAAGAGCCGCCGACCGACCACGGGCATCGTGGACAGCCAGACAGTGAAGACGACCGAGCCGGGCGGCCCGCGGGGGTACGACGGGGGAAAAAGGTCCGCGGGCGGAAGCGGCACGTGGTGGTGGACACCCTGGGGCTGGTCTGGGGGCTGGTGGTCACTCCGGCCTCGGTTCCGGACTGGGACGGGGCGTGGGAGGTGATGCTCCGGGCCAAACTGGCTGCTACCCGGCTGACCCGGGTGTTTGCCGACTTGGCTGATGCGGCGATCGTGTTTTGGGCGGTGTGGTTGGTCCGGGTGGTGGTGTTGCTGGTCCGGAAGGCCGCTGGGCAGAAGGGGTTCGTAATGCAGTCGAAGCGTTGGGGGTGGAGCGGACGTTTGGTTGGCTCAACCGGTACCGTCGGCTGGCGAAGGATCAGGAGCGGGCGAGAGGGAGCAGCCCTGCGTTGGTGTCTGTGGTGATGATCCCTGTGCTGGTCCGCCGCCTCACACGCTAACCCCGCTTTTTGGACAGGCTCTCATAGTTGACGAATTCAGAGCCAACGGCCTTGCACCTATGGAACGGTATCCATAGGATGAGCCAGACCTCGAGGTTGATCCCATCAGTCCGGACTGAGAGCTTCATGATCCTTGTGTTTCTCGATTGGAAATCACAGGGACTCAAGTCCATCTAGGGACGATCAGTTTGGCTTCGACATAAACCGTTCAAACAAGGCTAGTGGGATGGCCAAGGAAGTTTGGCGATAATACTCGTGGTCCCCCATGATATCCATGGCCCAGATAACGGATGTGCGATACCAACCGACATCGCCTCGCAATAGGTAAGCTAATGCGGCATAGAGGTGGGAGATGGCAGTGCCGATGATGTTTCGCTCCTCATACCAAATACTTCGGGCCTTTTCCATCACGTCTGATCCTTCTGCTGGGACTTTGGCTTGAGATAGGTCGTCTAACCATCTCAACAGCTTCTCCCTGCTATCCTGCGGAGCTGCTTGGATGACAAGCGACCTAGCACATTCAATTGCCCACTCCAGGGCCAAGCTAGGCTGTACATTCTCCAAAGCAGACACCAACTTCGCTGACCAATGCAGGTTATGGGCGTGGTATTGCTCCAAGGCTTGTTGAGTCAGCATATCACTGCCCTCTGTTCAGAGTTTTTCCAACTGGAACTTCAATGAATACCGGAACCGCATATCCTATGCTGGGGTCATAATACCACCTAATCTTCCACAGTCTTACGATCTTTACTCCTGGCGTATCGGGCGCAATCCACCCGTGATACGGGCGTACATCTCCTGTGGGGTCAGGGCGCAAGCCTTGGGTGGGGACTTCGATTTCAGCGACGTATTTGGGAGTGGTACCTAGAGGGAGACTTCTCTGTATATGTGTCGATAATGCAACAGGATTGGTAATGTCAAATTCTTTCACCACGAACGTACCACCAGCCCCGGAAGGTGTGGGTACTCCAGTTTGATTATTGATCTCTCCTGGGCCTGGTCGGCTAAGATTGACTGGCTCTTCAGTTGCTGTAAAGACCCTTATGGTTTGAACCTTGGCCGAACCATGAGTGCGCTGTTACGCGGTCCCAAGACGACCAGAAAGGTATCTTCAGTTCCGCAGCGTTGCGCCCCAAAGCGAAGTAACGTGGTCCAAATCCAAACCCAACCACCATCGGTCCTGCCAAGTCGCCGACCCGACGGAACCGTTCGTGCCATTTCATCGTGTTCCAGTCATGGACGATCGTGTAAGCGTCATAAAGTCCATAGCTCACGGCGCCAGCACCGACTGT
>Ga0209479_1003051_pt1 | contig 10125 bp, 3 predicted proteins | sample DewCreD2012metaG_2_FD_184112 | JGI IMG/M metagenome (GOLD analysis project Ga0209479, IMG submission 184112) | Hot spring sediment bacterial and archeal communities from British Columbia, Canada, to study Microbial Dark Matter (Phase II) - Dewar... ...
GGTCAATTCAATGCGATAAAAAATCACTCAAACTCGAAAAAACGTTTTGTCAAATACTCTCCCCTTTCCCCTTTCTTCGGTCAAAATAATACATTAAAACCCCATCAAAATAATATTGGGATCAACACCGACTATTCCCATGCCCTCCAAAAGCACTGATCTTGCGCAGACCATCAAAATCCTCACCCACTCCACCAAGATAGTCATAAGTGATGGCCACCCTTCCTCCTCCACCACCCACTTCACCAACTCCACCATTGGCCGAAATCGTCCCCGTACCCTTGAGCAAAGAAGTCACGATCTTGATCGATCCACCGGAGCCGTTACCTGCCTGATCACCTCCTCCTATCCCACCGTTGGCCAGAATACTTCCCTCAACCACAACCGCCTCCGTGGCCATTATTTTGATCAAACCACCACCATGGCCGCCCTGACGGTTCCAAGCACCACACGACCCTCCGGAACCGAGATAAACCGGATCCCACGGAGTCCCATAAGGCAAATTGTTCCCCACACCTTCAAATACTCCTCCATAACCCCCATAGCTCCCCCCTGAACGATAGACCGCCCCAGATACTCCACCAAGGGTCTCCCCATTACAGGAGGTGTTTCCATCCCTTATCCCTCCACGATAACCCTTGCCAGATACATCAATCAAACTCGTACCATCCACCTCCACCCTCCTGGCCTGAATAAGAAGACCAGCCTCCGAGGTAAGGCTGTGGGTGAGGACACTATTTGAACTGACCTTGAGCGTATCGTTAACTGTGATGGGATGGTCAACGATCACCCGGGCGTTGTTCCGGATGATGATATTGTCAAAAACATAGCCAGGGGGAATGGGAATTGGAGTAAAGACAGTGGTCGCACCCTGACCATCGATTACGAGGGTGCCATTGGTTTCACTCACCCCACGCAGATAAATGGTTCCATTCCCTCCAACCCTGGAATTTCCCTGGCCGCCAAGGGAGACGATCTGGGACGTATCCTTTGTGGAGATGTCGATGAAATAAACCGCAATCCTACCTCCTCCGCCGCCGACCTCGCCTGCGCCGCCATTGGCGCTTACTATACCGTTTCCAGAAAGGGTTGAGCTGATGATTCTGATTGAACCGCCCGAGCCGCTGCCTGCCTGATCACCTGTTCCAGCCCCACCGTTGGTTGAAATCGGACCATCGGATGAAATATTAATGGCTCTTAACTGGATTTTGCCTCCACCATCTCCACCTTGGCGATTCCAAGCACCACACGACCCACCAGACCCCAGATCAGCAGGATCTGTAAGACTCCCATAGATCGGGTTCGGAGGCCCACCATCAAAAACTCCTCCCAACCCTCCATAAGAACCACCCGACCTATATGCCGATCCATTCGTATTGCCAATCGTCTGCCCTGTACAATCATTCCCCTCTCTCATCCCACCCAGATAACCACGACCATCCACATTGATCTTACTCGTGCTATCCACCGTAATCGTCCAAGCCTCAATATCGAGCCCATATTCCGTGGTAAGAGTCGTCTCAGAGTGAGTGAGGGTCGCGTTCTGCAAGAGGTCAATATTTTTAAATCTATGGTAGCCGTTCACAGTGAGCGTGGTGCCGACCACCCTAATGTTCTGGTTGTCATAAGTCGGGTCTCCTTCACCAATGACCGTCGGTGTCGTTATTAGCGTCCAGACTGTGCCAGCATTAAAGGCCATCGTCTGGTCGGGATACACATTTCCAGAGCCGTCTTTGGGAGATGGTTCACGATTCCCCGCTTTGTCCACTCCCACCGAATAGAATTCGTAGGTGCCATCTCCACCCATTTTCGTGGAATCGAAGATGAGGGTCCCTATGTTTCCGCTTTGCGGGAAGTATTTTCCTTCCGGATTACCACCATCGGCATCGGTATAGCGGTTAAATGTCCCAATCCCGTTTCTGCGGAAATAGATTTCTACATGGTCAAGATCAGAGAGACCGGAGGTTATCTCATAGGTAATGGTCGTCCACGGGCTGGTTCCCGGATTGGCCACCGCAATGATTACCGTTTCAGGAGGTGTGATGTCCGCATTTGTGAGAATAATATCCACCGGAATGGAAGCCCTCTCGTTCCCCGTAGCATCTCGGGCATAAGCAAAGATTCGCACATCGGGGTTCTGCACTCCAAAGGGAATAACGAAGCTGAAAGAAGCATTGGCTGAGAGTGGAGCCAATGGGAAGTTCTGCGTCCCTGAATAACTGAGGGCGCCCGTGGTTTGATACCTGATCTGAGTTACCCCAACTGCATCTGCAGCCGAGACGGTGATATTGACCGTATCTCCGTAATTAAAAGGTGTATTGTTTGCGGGCTGAGTGATTGTAACCGAAGGAGCCGTCTTATCTACGACAATTAGATTGATCGCAGCAGGATCCGACATCTTTCCGCTGGTATCTTCAGCCCGGACAGTTACGTTGATTGAACCACCAACTTGCGCAATCGGAGAGACGGCAAAAGTAAATTCTCTGGTTACGTCGAGGGCCGGAGAGATTTGCTTCAGGTCGGAATAAATCGTTTGTCCAGTGACCTCCAGATATATTCTGGAAACGCCACCAATGGCATCCTGCGCCCTGACCAGAACAGAAACAGCCTGTCCTCTTTCTACCATAGCCCCATTTGCAGGACTCACAATGGCGACTGTTGGTGGGGGGTCTTGCGCTGTACTCACAGTTACCGGAACTGATATTGGTGGTATACCTGACCTCGAAACACTGATCTGCGTGTTCCCATCTCCCTTGGCCGTCACCAGTCCAGATGAGCTAACCGTCGCTACATTTGGGTTACCTGTAATAAAGGTATTACCGCTCGTTAGGACTCCAGAGCTTCCGTCACTATAATGCCCCGTTACAGTGAGGTATTGGGTTTGACCGGCTGTGATAAAGTTTATAGATACCGGATCGACGGAGATGCTAATGAGGGTAATAATCACACAGGTGACTGGTAGCTGAGCCTGGAAACCCCCGAAGGAGACAGAGATTGTAGAGGTCCCATGGGCCAAAGCGACCACTCTTCCTGAAGAGCTTACCGAAACAGAGGCAGGATTGCTGGAGGAATAAGTTGCTTTCATAGTAACATTAGCAGTTGTTCCGTCGTTATATGATGCTGTTACTACAATATCCTGATATTGATTGGCCGCAGTAAAATTCATGGCTTGAGGTGACACATTGATCCCCGTAAGCACAGGGGGGGCGGGAACGGTTACTTGCGTAGGTTGACTTGGGTCAGGAGATTTACTCAGATCATAGGCAACGACTGTCAATACATCGCCGATAGATGCCTCAATCTGCCCTGAAAAATTTCCTGCTGAGTTAGCTTGATAGTTAACCTGGAGTCCTAATTTAGGATTCGTAATAACAATTTTTGCTCTCCCTACAGAACTCCCTTGCAGAGTTACTATATTATTCACGGGGTAGGAAATGGAAGAAATGGAGGGCGCCGCCGGCGGGACTCCTGGCGGAGGCTGAACTACATTAAAAGTTAATGCCGAGGCCGGGTCATTGATATCATTTGTTACACCGAGTAAATTAGTAGCCAGCAGGTATATCGTGTGTTCCCCAAGGCTTAAACCAGTCGTATTGAGTAGAATCGGCGCAAGTCCCGTAAATATAGGATTTCCAGTTGGTGAATCAAGATAATATTTAAGCGAGGCAACCCCCACCGGATCGACGGCGTTCCCTCGGATTAAGATATTTTCTCCAGAGACGACTTGTACTCCACTTGTCATGCCCGAGAAGTTCACTGTAGGCATATTCCGATTTTCAATGAGCGAAAACTCCAGCGAATCCTCACCCATCTGGCCAAGTCCGTCTATTGCGACAGCCCGCACATGATGCCGACCAAGGGGAAGACCGAGCGTGCGGATGCTTGTCTGATAGGGGGGAAGGTTCACCGTATTATACAACTGACCATTGAGGTAAAATCTTACCTGCGTAATCCCGCCGAAGAAGCGCACTGGTGTTACATCCACTGAAATTCCATGGAGTACAGGTTCTGCAGGATCATCCGGTAGCTCAATGGTAGGTGGATCGGCCGAAAGGCCCATAATAATCGAAATGGTAGCATTCTGGGCGTTTCCTACCACATCATAGGCGGTAACCATAATTTGATAGCTATGCCCAAGGATTAGTTTCGCTGAATCAATGGTGAAGATATATGGGGGTTTATCATTAGCAAAAACGCTTTTTTGGTCAAATAAAATCCATTTACCCCCCTGTTCATCTAAGTCCTTAAGGCGTGCTTCCACGCGCCCCACGCCACTGCCCTGGTCTGAGGCATAAGCGTGGATTTTTACCAGTTGCCCGGGAAGGACAAAATTGGGGTTTACGGGCGGCTCAATGGATAGAGAAACGGTGGGAGGAGTAGTATCAAACATTCCTGTGGCGGTTGTCGTAAACCAGCTATTCCATTCATTGAAGATGCTATTTCCATCTTTGTCTCTGATATCTTTCGTCAAAATAACGGTATATTTTGTATCGAAGGCCAGCCGGTATTGCATGCTTTCATCAGCTTGCCAAATGGCCACGGTCTTGCCGTTGATTAATTCGAACCTTAATTGACCGGGGACAATTCTGTTTCCCCGGTCATAAATATTGAACGTTCCACCATCACCTGTTCTAATGGTTTTTTCATCCATTTCTTCGCTAAAAAAGGCTACCACGGGCGTATCAATCCTTATGCCTACGGCATTAGGTGATGGAGTAACTGTAACGGTTGGTATTCCATCAGGAACCCCCCGGAGAGGAGGAAATTTACCCACGGCACAACCCATATTGCCCACAAAAACTTGTAGAGTTATGTTCTGATCGGAAACTCCTACACAAGAACTAATGTAGCCTTCTTTTAAGGGTTTAACAGTGAAAACTTCGGAGACACTTGCGCCTGGCAGAATATGGCCGAAATTTCGTACTTCTGCCCCGTCGATGTCTGTACACACTGGATTACCATTTTGTTCTGTTTGGCACTTTACGAGTTGCGCATCTGCTCCTACATCCAGTTCTAAGCTGGCATACATGGCCGGAATTTCTCCGGTGTTAGTTATCTCAACCTTGAGCTCATAAAGGACATCTGGGACAACCGCATCAGGATGGGTCACTTTAACATTAAAAGTAGGTGGCCCTTTTACTTCCACTTTAGTGAAGGCGCTGCCATTAAAAGGGATGGGTTTTTCTTCGGGAATGCCCGGACCGGTCACCAATCCCCCAAAGTTGACTTGCACATCCCGAACACCAATTTCGTCTCCTCTGATGATAAACTCCTTCTCCTTTTGTCCAGGCTGGTTACCCTCTCCAGGGAGAATTTCCCCGAAAGAAATGACTCCATCCGCAGGAAGGATCTTGGACAGACCCCCTCCAGGAAATTCAATGTTGGCTTATACGTCTTTAAGGGTAAAAATTCCAGAGGTATTTATCAAAAGGAGACGAACCGAGAAGAATTCTTTGAGACTCTTTATTCTTCCTTCAATGATGATTACTCCCGGAATAGAAATAGTTTGTTGCTGGGGCATTTCGATCTTCTGTTCAAAGACGATAATTTCCGTTTTGTCCTCGGGCAAATTTTTGGGACCCCAGCCCAGATCATCCCTGGGTAGCCTTAATATCTCCCATCCGGTCTTCTCCTCTTTTGGAATAGCAATTGGCACGCTGATCGGTACAGGTTCCTTGGCAATCGTTAAGACAATATTAAACTGAGAGACATGGTAGTTTTCCGGGTTATCGAGTTTGATGACGCCTTCCGCCACAAGCTGCTCCACTCTCTCCACAGAAAGGCGCTCAGCAGTTACCTTGGACACAACCACGGAATCGAGAGAAACTTGAGTAACCGAGATTTCTTTGGAGGCCTTGTTTCCAAACCTGTCAACTGCGGTTATCGAAATATTATTGACGGCATTTTTATTTAAAGGCAGGTTAAGTTCAAAAGGACCACCCCCATCAGGAACAGCCTGACTTACTTTTCCCCCTTGGCCAGAAACAGTAACGATCGTCTGTGCCCAAACCAATTTCGTGAAAAGAAAGGGGATTATTAGAAGAGCAATTAAGGGGATTATACAAGCAGTTTTCCACCACTTCCTACTCCATATTCTAATTTTTTCTATTCTCACGGTCTTCCCCCACATATGTTTAGCTTAAAATTCGAGGTCAAGAACTGTATGTCCGTAAGGCTCTCCTTCTTCTCCAGGCTGTCCCAGGCTGATAGTGAACCTCTTAGTTTTTCCGCCATGTTCCACATCGATATAAAACTGATTTGGCTGGCCAGAAATTTGTAAACCCAGGAAATGGAAATATCCATCTGGCGAGACCCGGGCTACTTTCTCCCCAATCATTTGGCCGAAGAGATGAATGCGCGTATTCCCAGAAGAGGCGTCCACATTGGCTAAACGGATAGAGACTCCCAAAGGAAATTTATAAATATCGCCTCTAGGCCCAGCTACAATTAACGTCTTCTGATCAGGGCTAAGTTCTATGTCGCCAGGCAAGGTTAAACCGGTAATGATGCGAATCACTCTTTTCTTGCCTTTGGGCCACATGAGAATAGAACCTTCTTTCATAGCCAAAGAGGGACCTTGGTCTGAAATATAGATATTCCCAAATTTATCAACGGCCATCCCCCTGGGATTCACCCGTAAAGTCTTCGGCCCAAGAATGTAGAGTTTTTTCCCTTCCTCAAAAGAATCAACCTCTTGTTTAAAAAGTAATATATTCTCTTCTGGACCATCATCATCAAGTATCCAGTAGGTGTGACGATCAAACTTTCCGAGCTTGGCCTTAGCCGGCTCAGGAAGGGAGAGGGTAACAATAATAGTCTTATCAGGTTCCTGAATGCCATCGTCGGTAATATCGATAGCAATCTTTTGGCTTATTTCCCCTGGTCTAAAGATGAGCGTCCCGTTGGGCAGAGTGTAATCTACTCCTCCTCCCTTGGCTGTGCCATTTACCGTATAGTTTACCATTATTATTTCCTCGGCCGCTTTCGACAGCTTTGCCTCTAAAGAAGCTGGGGAAACATGTTCGAAGTCACTTGATGTAGGTGAAGTAAATGAGACGGTAACTGTATCATCGTCCAGAATGGTATATGTGAAAGTTTTACTGACTCCTAAGGTTGCATTAACAGGATTAGCCAGGGTAATGAGAATTGTTTCATCCTCTTCTTTAATAGTATCGTCAATAACTTCACCTCTGATTGTCTTTCTTGTCTCTCCCGGGGCGAAAATGAGAAAACCATCAGACAAGCTAAAATCAACGCCACCTCCTGTTGCTGTTCCTCCCGTAACGCTATATTCCACGCGCACTTCCGTCAAAGAAGGTTCACTGAGCTTAACCTCAACTTCCAGCGCCGCTGTTTCAGGGCCACTGCCTTCTTTGAGGGAAAATTCCACAGTGGGCAGAACTTGCGCCCAAATTTTACCCGAAGAAAAAATCCAAAACAGAAAAATGGTCAACAAAGCAAAGCATTTTAATTTTTTCAATGTCCTTTCCTCCATGCTATTTCCCCGTAGGCGCGGGAACAAGAGCTTCCGTAAAGACAAGTCTATACTCATCTAAGTTATCAATATAGCTGGCATTAAAATCAATATGGACTGTACTAACCCACTCAGCTCCTGTTATCTCTAATAGTGTATCCTTCCCCCATTCGGGATGATCAGGATGAGGTTGCCTAAACTCATCCAATATTTTATGCCTTTTTTCTAATATTTCATTTAGGTCAGCAGCATCAGGGGGGTCCCACGAAGCTGTCTCCCCATGTTGAATTCCAATCTGCCGAAAACTGCGATATACTTCCTTTTTTTTCTGCGCAGTAAATGACTTCCCATCTATTTTCTCAAGATAGACGAGGTCTACGTCACCGGTCATAAATTTTTGTACTCTCTCCAATTCCGGCACCGGCAGACCTTTTTCATCTATTGTTTTCGTAAATACCAGCCGACCTTTTTCATCTATTGTAAAATCATAACCACCATTAAATTCATCATTAAAAGGTAAACCATTCTCGCCATATTTAAATTTCATTTCTAATTTCTTATCTTTTAGCATTTTTTCGATTTCTTCATGATATTTATCATATTCTTTGTACCGCATTTCATACCGGTCAAGAATTTCCTGCCACAAATCTTCCTTAATCGAGTCATCTTTTTTGGGCAGTTTCATAATTTCTTCTAATTTCATTTTATTTAACTCCTCAGGTTCATATCCAGGAAGCCGCAAATCCTTCTTATTCTTAAATACAAGAAGCCCCACGTCCTCCTTATCATAGCCAAGATATTTATCAACTGTCTTTACTGATTTCATTTTAAAATCCTGAGTTTTGGGGATGGCCAACTTTTTCTCTTCTAGCCATTTAATTGCCTCCTTAGATCTCTTGCGTAAATAAATTTTCACATTGTGAAGCCTGGCAATCAAACTTAAGTCATTCACGTCGTTCGATGATAACCCAAATAATCTGGCTATTTCCTCAGCATCACGATAGACATTTAATTTACTTCTAATAGGTTTTTTATTGCTTAGGTCAGTATTAATAATCCCTTCTTGAACAGCTTTTCTAGGAGAATCAGGGTCTGCACCTGCATATTTTCTAATCTTTGTCTTATCAATTTCTTTTGGTTTGAGCAGGTCTTTTATATCCTTAAATGTCTGGTAGGGTTGAAGTCCTTCTTCTAAACCAGCTTCTATTCCTTCGCTAATGGCTTTTCTCAACCTGGTCCCTTTGATGGCACTTTTAACAGCTTTGCCAGCTCCACATGTCACAATCCCCCAAGCCCAATCCGCGACTCCTTCTCCTGTAAATCTGCCCAGTTGTTCAGCTAATACTCCATAATCTCCGGTCACTGTGGCTGTGGCAATCATTTCGACTTCTTTGTTTACGGCATCTATGGCCTGTTGGAGCAGCCATTGATCTGCATCAATCATGTATCTCTCCATCAGCCGCATCTTTTCGGCGTTGGGAACATCTCTCCACCAAGAGACCACAAAATTAAATTGATCATAAGCCATTTTTGATATGCGCTTTCTGGATTCGTCTTCCCACAACATTTTAATTAAATCGGCAGGAAAGGTCATAGCATTGCCAAATGATTCGACGGCGGCATAAGTAAATCGATCCACCGCTGACATTTTGTGTCCGATGGCCGGCGGATCTTCGTGCGAGACAGGTTTACTTCTTTTAACAGGTCCGCTGGAAACATTCTCCTTGTTTCCTTCCGCATCGATCGCCTCCGCAAGAACCTCAAATTCAAGGTCAACCCAGGTAGCCGAATCAGGAGAATTAATAGTCACTACTTCAGCCTCAAAATATTGTTTCTCGCCCGGATCAAGTAGAGTGGGTGGCTCTATTCCGCAGCCATCACACCAACTTTCTTCACCCTCCTTTCCCAGCGTAAATGGCCTCTTCATTTTAGATGTATATGAACCAGGAAGTATATCCCCGCGAATACCGGTGATATTTACTCTTTTCTCTCGGGAAAGATTTCGAATAGTCCCGTAGACCAGGAAAGTATCACCTTTATAAACTTTCTTAACTCCTCCTACCTGAACTCCATCATTAGTCATCCTTATTTCTCTTTCAAAATCTATATCGAGATAAAGAATATCTTTGCTAACGCCTACACGGGTGGAGCCTGTTTCTGATAGTGTTTCTGTTGGTTCGTCCGGATCGATTGCTGAGACCATCGTCCATACATTGCACCTACCATCATCATCAGCTCTAAGCTTAAAGGAAGTTGTGTAGGATTCATCCGGCTGAAGGGTGCCTATTATTAGGGGGTCGTCATCCCAAGAAGGGTATATTTGCGTGAGAGGACAATAACCAAGAGTTTCACCTAATACTGCCGAGAGATTTAATGAACTGGGAATGCTAATATTTGTAACTGGCTTATTGTATATATTTTTAATGGTCAATTGAGCTGATAATTCTTTGGGTATTGGCTTGCCTTCACTATCTGTTTCTAATCTGAGAATATCAGGATCGGCTTTCACTTTTATATTAAATATCAGTCTTGTCCAAATTAAGTTTTGAAGTTGAGCCCTGATTTGGTATATAAAGTTAGCAGGAAAGATAGTTAAACCAAAGGAGGGCTCAACCATGAATAAGTTTTGTAGCATATTTAGCCAAATTTTA
>Ga0209479_1003056_pt1 | contig 10096 bp, 11 predicted proteins | sample DewCreD2012metaG_2_FD_184112 | JGI IMG/M metagenome (GOLD analysis project Ga0209479, IMG submission 184112) | Hot spring sediment bacterial and archeal communities from British Columbia, Canada, to study Microbial Dark Matter (Phase II) - Dewar... ...
GTGCTATTGAGGTCCCGGATATGCCAGACCCCGTTCTGCAGCGACAACTCACAATGCGTGCCTGAGACATTCTGAAAATTGAGGCAGATGTCGCAGGACGGCCGCCGTCCGATGACCAGGACTTCTGCCGTCAAAGGAATGGGATCACCCCCGCCCACTGGCACTAGTTCACCGAGAATACGCTGGCTCATACGGAAATGTCACCTAACTACTCAGGATGTATAACCTCAGATCATGGACCGCCATTATTCATCGTAATTCATGACCGGAGAATTGCCAGCCCGCCCTGCGGTTTTTCCCTTCATCCGCACCTTCGCCGCATCACACACACGTTTACATCCCCTGCCTTTGCTCCAATCCACAATCGGAATGCCTGCTCCCCATGACGCCGGGGATGAATCGTATTCCTTCAATGCTCCAGGCAAAAGAACAGCCCAGTCTCGCCGCCGTTCTGGGCTGTCGCCTCGGAACGACTTAGACTGGGTCTGAAGGAGTGTTAGGGGTGGAAGGTGAGGCACTGATGCAGTTGAGTGCTATTTTTCAGGCGACGGCGGTGCCGGAGGTGACGGCGGTGCCGGAGGAGTTAGGACAGGAGCCGGGAAATAGGGATTGACCCCCGTGCTCGGATAGGACGGTGGTGCGTAAAAAGGACCGCTGATCGGCGCCGGTGTTAGAAAATGGCCGTCATAAGGCCAGTATAGATACCATGGGGCGGCTTGAAACACTGGCAGCGGCTTGCCACCATGCAAAAAACCGTGGAGGGAATAATACCGTGGCGCTTTGCCGCTCCCGCAGTGAGGCCCATAGCACGGATCGCTTGCTTGCGCAGCGGACCAGCCTGAATCAAAGGCCCCGCCTGCTAGCACCACGAGAATCAAACCCTGCAACATCTTCTTCTTCATCGCTTTCTCCTTTCCGAATAACTCTCAGGCTTTGGGGATCTGCAATCACTTGTGTGTGAAGAAAAAAGCAGTTTGGCGTGACAACATCGCATCGAGGTCCGCGATCACGTTGCTGCGCCGTCTGTTCTAAGGGCATCACGCAGAGCCGCTTTCAGGGACGCCATTCACGAATCACTTGGAAGTCGGCGGCGGAGAGGAACCGCTGCTGCCCGTGGGGGGGTGGCCTGTTGGAGCGGCAACGCAAGCGGAACACGGTGTGGAGGTGTTCCGATGCCCCCGCAGGCCAAACCCTTGGAACCATCCGCTCGACGGGCAAACGCTCCCCCGAATGATACCCGTCCCTCCACCACCGAACCAGCCGCCCGAGCGAAGGCCCAGTCCTGTCCCCAAACCGAAACCTCCACTATCCCACTGCGTCAGTAGACCGCCATGGCCAGACTTGTCCTCAGCAATGCGGCCAGGGTGGGAATAGGTCCCAGAATACGCCGGATTGTATTGCAAACTCGCCGTCCAAGGACCGTAGGGTTCAAAGGGCGGATAACCGTAGTAGGGACCATAGTTATAAAGCGGCCCGTGCTGGTGAATGTGAGGGAATAATCCCAACCAGACTGGACCGGACCCAAAAGCCCCGTGGTACGCCGGGCCGGGCGGATGAGCCTGTGCTACTTGTGAAACTGCTCCTATGAACAGAAAGGCCAAGAAAGAGGAATACGAACGGTTCATGGCCGGGACATCCTTGTACAGGGGTAATACATGCCGGGGTCACTACCCATCAGACGGAGCGAGGGCCACCCTCGTCCCTGACACCCGGAGCTATCCACAGCATGCCCTATGTTGACGCGATATGCCAATCCGATGGCCCCACTCCCCCTTCGAATTATGCCCCCGACCTCAGCACAATTGGCGCTTTGCATAAAACCGCTTTTCACGAAACAAGACGCGCTATCATTTGTACCGGTGTAGGACCTTTTTTCGGAGCTTCACTCCTATCGGAACAGCACGGACATGACAGCACGGGATGGAAAACAGCCTTATCTTCCGCCCTGCTAGACCTACTTTATCCAATCATGAACAGCTCTTGAGAACACGTCTGAATAATCCAAAAAACAAGCGAAATACATCTACAATCAGAGCACCTCATTTCCCTTTCCTCAATTAGGTAAGAAGGATTCAGCGTTTTTACTTGGATTTAGGGCGGCTACAGTGTGGCATGATGACTCTATAAACTGATAACACCGCATCCCTATGCACTTGCCAGAATCCAACCTCCGCCCACATATTTAACCTCAGAAGAATAAAGAGAATGTCCTCGCATATTTCTTGTCCTACGACTATTACCTCACCCTATTACGCTGGACGCGCCTTGATCCCCTCTCCTACGCCGCGGGGGATGTGAACCTCTACCGCACCGTCGGCAACGACCCCCTCAACTCCCTCGATCCGAGCGGGCTTGAAGAAGGCCCTCCGTATTTCGTCCCGCGTCCGATTCCCCGCTGCATCTTCTGCCATAACCCCCACATCATGGGGGAACGGGCGCGTGGAGGACCTGCCGCTGGAGTACCAGATCGCCGCCATGAGGTGGACTCGCATCGAAGACCCGCGTGCCGCCGACGCAGTCATCGCCCACCTGAAGGCGGTCGGACAAGATACCCGACGGGCCGCGAGTATGGTGGTGGACTTCATACCGGTCGCGGGCCAGGTCAAGGGTGGCGTGGAGGCTGGCATCAGGTTCGACCCGATCGCTATGGAGAGGTTGGACGGGCTTGATCGCGCCCTTGCCATTACCGGCTTGATCCCAAGGGTAAGCTGTTCGGCAAGGTAGCTCGATACAGCGATGACGCCCTTGATGCGGTCCGAGCCATAGATGGGACCTCCGACGCGCTTGGAGCCGTCCAACGAGTAGGAGTGTGAAGCTCAAGAGTGGCCCGACCCTTAGTGGTGGTGGTCGGTATAAGCATCCCCAAGCATGGATTGACCATGTAGTCAAAACCGATTCAGCACTTGCAAACGTCAAGTTATCGTATCCGCCACGCTATTCGGGTCGTCTCAAAGCGTACGGGCAGGCAACGCTTGAACAGCCAAGTGTGCCAGGGTCAGGGTAACACGAGCATAGGTCGTCCTTCGCTTGTAAGCCGGAGGGAACTGCTAGATACTATCATCCACGAAGAGACTCATCATCGCCTCTGGCGAAGAGCACAACGCGGAAGTGCCAGGGCTTGGAACAAGATAGCCGACATTGACGTGGAAGAAACCTACGTCGAGAGGGTTGCAGGATGGTTCTTGAAACTACAAGACTATTAGAGATTTATTGAGAGAAAGTAATCATGAATAACGAAAGCAAAGATCATCTTGATGACCTAATTCAAAACGCCACGGCGGAGACCGTTCAACATTCTGATGTGTCCCACCTGTACTGGTAGTTTGAGCATCCAATACACATCGAGAGGCAGGTGTACTTTATCCATTATGTGTGCACAATGCATGTGGCGAGTCATTAGAGCCGGTATTCCACGTGACCCACCGTGGGTGCGACAAGTTGGCCCGAAGATTCTGACGATGAGCAAGCCTGCGAGTTCCTAAAGCCCCAATCAAACACGCCGTCTGCCACTTTGTGGGAACGGACGGCATCGCAAGCTTGTTGGTAAGGGGGCAGCCTGAACTGGGCAAATGGACTGCATGTCGGCGGTGGTTTGCTGAGCCTCGGCGGCAAATACGCCACCTGGAGACAAGCGTCAGGGAGTTAGTTACAAATTGAAAATATAGCAAGACTTTCTTCCAGAAGATGAAGCAAGACTAGCTAAGACAAAGGCGAAGTATGAAGACGGAATGATTGCTATGGCATTTAGCTGCCCATAAGTTTTGAAAACGACTAACTGGCCTTGAAAGTGTAGCGTTGTGGCACCTATACGGGCATATTCTGAAGACAGATAAGAAATTCCGATAGCAATTCCACATTGGTATAAAGAAGTTAATGGATTACTCGACCAGATGTAAATGCTCGCCTCTAATCCCAACCTTGGTAAAAAGACAACTACAGAGTGGCAAGTAAAAATTGCGGAAATGCGTGTTCGACTCAGGTCGCTTCTAGGGGAGGAATAAAGATGACGGAAGATCTAAGAGAGAAGTTGGTCAGGGCTTTTGCTGATAAGTGGGAGGCTGAGGCCACCCCAATACGAAGAGATGCTCGAGAAATTTATATTTCATATGACCGACGCCATAGAGGACATCCACCTTGTATCGAGAATTCTCCAGAATCCAACGTCGGCTGATGTGGCAACCTTCGGCAAACTGCTTCATCGCTTCTTTCTCCATGCCCTACCGTACCTCGTTTCCGCTGGTCAGCTCTAGGATTATGTAAAGGTGGGACAGTGTTTGTACCATCAAGTTTGCCTGCTAAGGCCGGTAAAGCCGTGCGTTATTAGACTTGTGTCAGAATACTGTGCGGGCGGCGGGTGGGGCGTTCGACCTGTCAGAGGTCACGCGGCCTGGCGGCAGACCCCTGCGGCTGAAGTGGTCGGAAGGCATGCTGCTGCACGGCCCGACTTGGACCAATAGCCCGAACGCCATTCTCGGCCTATTTGGTCTCGGTAGCAACACCATTCTCCTGCGATCCCGCCCGGCGACTGCTCCACCAGGTCGGGGGCCGGTGCATATCGGTATCAGTGGTGAGGGGCGTTACCCCAGCGCGATCAATATCAATCCAGCACTACAACTTCAACTACCGGAGCACCAGGCCGTCCAATCCCGAATCTCAGGCCAGAGGTGAACGGTTGCCCTTCGCAGACAAGTCAGTAGACATCATCACTCTCGAGAATGCTTCGAACCGGCGAGCTACTATTTCGGAGATCGCACGGGTCATCAAACCTGGGGGCGATATTCGACTCGTCGGCCCTGCAACCCCCGAAATCCTTGCTGCTCACCAACAAATAGCTGAGGCAGTTGGAGGAAGAGTTTTTCAGACTATAATCAAAGTCCGATCGGATGTTGGCGAAGTCGTCTACACTAACATCATTGTCCCAGCGAGGAAGTAACTCAACATGGGATTCACCTTTGTTGCCGACGAGAAGGGACGGTCGCGAGTTATGCTCGAAAATGAGCTAATTATATCGTTCCTCCACAAATTGCTCCAAAAAGTCTTGAGAATGAGCTGAAACAAGGAAACTGGCTTGTCGTGAGTATGTCAGTCTGGAATGTGAAAGATATTCGAGCGGGACATCGTGCCATTGAGATCGTGAAGCGCTTCCGGGGTCTTATACAACTGGGCCTTATACCTTTCAATTACCCCGAAGAGAACCTGGCTTGGATTTCCGGGCTTTCCGGTGGACAACTACCGAATCAAGTCAAACTCCTTTTTACAGAACACGACAACAAGCGTGAAGTCATAATTCGCGCCACGGAAACGGCCAGTCCGGTATGGGTTACTATCTCCGAAAGTAAAGTTACCGCAATCAAGTTCGGTCTGTTGTCTGATGCTGAGATCGAAAGGCTAATTATCCAGTTACTTCAACCGTGAGTGGGGTCACCCTAGGGAAGCTCCCTCACGGGACAAGCCATCCCAAAGCCCACACCACCAACAACAAGGCCCCAAAGCCAAGGCGATACACTACGAAGACCCACAGGCTATTCCGCCGCACAAAGCGGAGCAAGAACCAAATCGCCCCGTAAGAAACAATAGTGGACACGAGAAAACCAATCAGCCAAGCAGCCCATGACTCTACAGTGGCCAACTGACCCGGCGGCGAATCTGTTGAGGGCCACTGCCAGCGCTGACATTCCTCCCATATCTCTTTGAATCCTGCCATGAGGACAATCGGCAGGGCCAAAACAAAGGAGAAGCGCGTGGCCGCCGTGCGATGCAGGCCGAGAAGCAGTCCTCCCGTAATCGTCGTGCCAGAACGGGAGCCTCCTGGCATCAGAGCACAAGCCTGCCAGCAACCAATCCAAAGGGCATCCCACCAGTTCAACTCCTGCTCCGTTCGTGCAGCGCGGCCGGATCGTTTCCGATAGGCTGACCACCACTCCGCCACCCCCATCAAAACGGCAAAAACCACCGACACCACGGCGACCACGGGCAACGCAAATGCATGCGACTTGAGCCAGCCATAGCCGAAAAAGCCTGCCACTCCCGCAGGTATCGTTCCAATCCCCACCAGTAACGCCCAACGGCCATCTGGCGATAACCGGCGGCCACCCTGACGCAAAACCTCCCAACTTCCCGCTATCAAACGAGCCAAATCCCGGCGAAAATACCCCACGACAGCTACCATCGAGCCGATCTGGATGACCACTGTGAAGGCATCCTCCGGATGGGCGTGACCCAAAAGATGACGCACCACCAAGAGATGGGCCGTGCTGCTGATCGGCAGAAATTCCGTCACTCCTTGCACTAACCCCAGAATCGCCGCTTCCCACCATTGCATTCGCCCTTTATCCTCCTCCTGAAGATCGCTCCCAGCTCATGCCTTGGATTGCGTCTTATCCATTGGGATGGCGCCCTGACGTTCCAAAGAACTCGCCTGCTTCGCTGCACGGATACTACCGCCCAGCCTTTCTCCTCCAGCCCGTTCATCCATTGTGATATTGAGTTCATCACATCCAAAGTCTACGGCAGCCAACTTCCACCGCACTCAGGGGCCGCTACGTACATTCAAATCTGACATTGCTCAACTTTTACTCTGTCTGTACGGCTGCACTCTCCCACAAGCAGGGTTTACTCCCCGCGGATATCCGTGAATCGACCCCAAAAATGCCAGACCACTGCTTGGAGCCATCCGACGCTTTGCCCTAGCCCCTCCCTCCCGGCATCCCCCAAATCTTTGGCAAACAGCGCTTGCGTCTCGGCCATAGGATGTAGATTTCCTGATCGGACAGTTGGTTTGAGACGCTGACCGCAAAGCGGAGTGGTCTCCCACCGTCAAATAACGTATTTATCCTTCGACCCTTTGCTTCCGGCACGACAAACGGAACAATCGCAAGGGAAAGAGCGGGTGGACAAGGTACCGCCAGCAGAGAAAATTAGAAGAATACGGAAAAGTCCTGCACATCGGCAGAACAGAGGGTATAATCGCGCTTCGACACCCGCGGAGGCATTCGCAGCATCGCCAAAAGCGCCAACATCCCAGTAGTTCATCCGTTATGGTCATTGACCGCTAGATGCAACTGCTGGTAAGGTGATACAATTCCGGCAGGAAGGGATGCCGGTGTGTGTGAACTCGCAATGATTTTTCAACCCGGCGGAGTAGCACCACAATGGCGAAAAACATAGGCGTTTGGGGAGTAGACATTGGCCAATGTGCCCTCAAGGCCCTACGGTTGGAGCTGATCGATGGCCGGCCCACCGCCACAGACTTCGACTACATCGAGCATGCCAAAATCCTATCCCAGCCTGACGCCGACCCAGACACTCTCATCCGCGAAGCCTTGGAAAAATTCCTCTCCCGCAATGCGGAAAAAGTCAAATACGATGAGGTTGCCATTAGCATTTCGGGTCAATCCGGCTTGGTCCGCTTCGTCAAGCTCCCGCCGGTCGAAGAGAAAAAGATCGGGGACATTGTCAAATTTGAAGCCCGGCAGCAGATTCCTTTTCCCCTCGATGAGGTCATTTGGGACTATCAGAAGATCGCAGGCGGTGAAGCGGTAGAGGGATTCGCCACCGATACGGAAATCGGCTTGTTCGCCATGAAACGGGATGTGATCTCCCGCTACCTCGGCTATTTTCAATCCACGCGCATGGAAGTCCACCTGATCCAAATGACCCCATTGGCTTTGGTCAACTTCGCCATCTACGAAATTTTCAAGAAAGGGGGACCTGCCGAGGATACCAGCGGTGGCGAGGAAACATCCCCGGAAGACACTCCGCGGGGTAAAAAACGCTGTGTCGTTGTCCTCGACATTGGCACCGAAGCCTCCAATCTGATCATTACGGATGGGGACAAAGTTATCTGGCAGCGCCCGATCCCCCTCGGAGGGAACAACTTTACACGTGCCCTGACCAAAGAGTTGAAACTCACGTTCGCCAAAGCCGAGCACCTCAAACGCAACGCCGCGAAAAGCCCAGAGATGGCTAACATCCTCAAAGCGATCAAGCCGGTGCTCAGCGATTTCGTCGGCGAAGTCCAGCGCTCGTTAGGATATTTCAGCAATACACATCGCGACTGTCACATCAGTTACATGGTGGGCCTTGGCAGCGCCTTCAAGCTGCCTGGGTTGCAGAAATATCTCAGCGAAAAGCTCTCCCTGGATGTGCGCAAGCCGACTGAGTTCCATCGCTTGGCCGGGGAACAAGTGACGAAAGATCCGCTCTTCACTGATAACGTGCTGACCTTCCCCGTCGCCTACGGCTTGGCCTTGCAAGGATTGGGCTTGGCTCGCCTGACGACCAATCTGCTACCCACGGAAATCCGCACCGACCGCCTCATTCGTGCCAAAAAGCCATATGCGGCTGCCGCTGCCGCCATGCTCCTGCTCGGCGTCTTCGGCTTGGCCTTCAGCTATGCCGCACCGTACAAAGCCCTCAGCGACCCGGCCATCGACAAGAGCATTAAAGAAGTCGAAGCCGCTTCCAAAGACTACAGCCGTCAGGAAAGCGAGTACAACAGCCGTATCACTAAAGCCAAGGAAACCCAGTCCGATGTGAAGCTGATCATCGCCGGACAGGAAGAACGCTTGAACTGGCCGCGTTTCCTGGAGGTTCAAACCGCAGCTCTGCCTCGCCCCCCACATGGACAAGACCCCGGCAACCTCCAAGACCCGGAACAGCAAAAGTTCTGGAAAATGGAAGGGGACATTGGCCTGCGCGCCTACCAGTGGTGGCTCAGCCGCATGCGCGATGGCGTGCGGATCGACCAGATGCTGGATGATGCCAACTCTGAGAATCCGAAATATCTAGCCGTGGTGAATGTCGAAGCCTTCCACACACGCTGGGTCAAAGACCTCGGTAAGTTCCTCGATCAGGTCGATACGCTCGTCTTCAAGGAATACCGCGAAAACATTGCGGATACAATGAAGGAAGACGAACGAGTCCGGGATGAGACGCAGAATCGCAACAAGCCCAAACCGCTAGAAGGGGGCGGTTGGGTGGTCGAGATTCGGGGATACACCGAACACGAGGCTGGCCCACAATTCATCAAGTTGGGGCTGGTCCGCAATCTCCAGCAGATTGACAAATTTGCCCAAGATGAGACCAAAATCAGCCGTTATATCGTCGGCGGCAAGGACCCCGTGAAAGGGAAAGTGTCTCACGTTTTTGTGTACAAGGTCTGGACGGTCAACAATGCCACCTCCCACTTGCCGGTCCACATCCAGCAATCGTATCTGGAAGCCATTCTCGGAGGTGGTCGCCGCGGGGGAACGGATGGGACTTCCGGTCCTCCTGGCATGGCCATGGGCACTCCACCTGGCGGTGCTCCCGGTGATACAATGGGGGCTTACGGAAGCATGATGGCTGGAGCGGGGGGAGCTGCCAGTCCTGCGGATGAATTGGCTCCGCAGTGGCGGCCGCTCAAAGGAGGCCGAGCGGCCATGACTCCCGGTATGCCTGGTTACAGTGGTTCTGGAGGCATGATTCCCCCCGGAACAGGAAGTCCAGACGACGCAGGTGCTCCGGGTGCTGCTGGCTCCGGTGGTATTAGCTTGCCGCCTCCTCCCACAGGGACAGCCGGCGGAATCGGCCTACCGTCCCCACCCGTCGGTACAGGCGGCGGCGTTGCTCCCGGCGGACCCATCCTGCCCGGTGGATCAAGGGTGGGACAACCACCTTCCACTAGCAGCGGTAGTGGACGCATACGCCATGAGTTTGTTGTCATGTTCATCTGGCGTGAACCGGTCCCACCGGTTCCTGTGGATACTCCTTGATCTGGAGTGAGTCTCGTCGGACTTTCAACGGGGAGTCTTCCGGCAACCGACAGAACCGTCTACTTGGCAGGAGCGCGAAGCCACCTGATTCCTGAACAAGCGATTGGAACAAAACCATAGCCTAACCAAACTGTTACAGGTTCACTGTCATGAAGAACAACGACGCTCTGAAGAAGCACCATTTCTGGATTCTGGTGGGTTTGGTTCCGTTGCTGGTGCTGATCGCTGTCATCATGATCACTTCCGGCGTCGGCGGGGCCATCAGTGAACGCAAGGCTGCCATTGAAAAGGCCCAAAAGGAAATCGCCAGCAAATCCAATCCCAAGCCGGTCAAATTGATC
>Ga0209479_1003073_pt1 | contig 10040 bp, 9 predicted proteins | sample DewCreD2012metaG_2_FD_184112 | JGI IMG/M metagenome (GOLD analysis project Ga0209479, IMG submission 184112) | Hot spring sediment bacterial and archeal communities from British Columbia, Canada, to study Microbial Dark Matter (Phase II) - Dewar... ...
CAGCCCCAGGATTTCCAGGTGGACGAGGTACCGGCCTACAGCCCGCTGGGCAGTGGGGAGCACCTTTTCGTGCGCATCGAGAAGGTGGGCCTGACCACCCGGGCGGTTGTGGAGTTTCTGCGCGACCGCCTGCAGATTAACGAGGCCCAGATCGGGGTGGCCGGCCTCAAGGACAAGCACGCCCTCACCCGGCAGTGGTTCAGCATCCCGGCCCGTTACGAGGCACGCCTGGAGGGGCTGGCCGGGCTGGAGGGGGTGCGGGTGCTGGAGCGGGCCCTGCACCCGCACAAGCTCAAAGTCGGTCACCTGCGGGGTAACCGCTTCCGCATTCTGATTCGCCCGCTGGCCGATGCACACCAGGCATCCTTCCCGGTCAGGCCAGCGGCGGAGGCTATTCTCCGCGAGCTCGAGCGCCAGGGGGTGCCCAACTACTACGGCCCCCAGCGCTTTGGCATCGGAGGATTGAACCCGCTCAAGGGCTATGAGCTGGTCAAGCAGGGTAAGGTGCACGCCCCCTCCTGGTTGAAGAAATTTCTGGTCTCGAGCCTACAGAGCCTGCTTTTCAACGACTGGCTGGCCCTGCGCCTGCAGATGGGACTTTTTGGGCAGGTGATCGAAGGGGATGTAGCCAAAAAACACGACACCGGCGGAGAGTTTGTGGTGCAGGACGCCGAAGCCGAGAACCCTCGAGCCCTGCGCTTTGAAATCAGCGCCACCGGGCCCCTCTACGGCAAAAAATACCGCGAGGCCCAGGGGCCGGCCCGCGCCCTAGAAGACCAGATACTGCAGAAATACGAGCTCGAGCGCGGCCACTTCGCCTCGCGCCGGGGGGATCGCCGCCTGATCCGCTTTCCCCTTACCGAGTGGGGTGTGGAAGAAACCGCGGAAGGGCTCTGGGTGAGCTTCTTTCTGCCCAAGGGGGCCTACGCTACCGCCGTTTTGCGCGAGGTGATGAAGCGAAACCCTGAGGAGGGGGAGCTGGAAGCCGAAATGGAGGAGTAGGGGCCTCGGCCTCGAGCCGCCTTGATATTGACACACTCAACCTTTTGCTGCTACCCTAGCGAGCGGCCTGCAAAACGTAGGCCAAAAATCGCAAAAACGCCTTTAGTGGTTTCTTGGGCATACTTATGTTTGAAAGCCTCTCCCAACGCATCCGAGCCGCAGTTGACAAGCTGCGTGGGCGGGGGCGTATCACTGAAGCCGACCTCAAGGCCACCCTGCGCGAGATCCGCATGTCGCTGCTGGAGGCCGATGTCAACTTCGAGGTGGCTAAAAACTTCGTAAACAAGGTGCAGGAGAAGACCCTGGGCCAGGCTGTGCTGGAGAGCCTGACCCCGGCGGAACAGATCCTGAGCGTGGTTTACGAAGAGCTGGTCGAGATGCTGGGTGGGGAGGCCAAACAGCCCCTGCTCAAGAACGAGGGCAACCTGTGGTTCATGGTGGGCTTGCAGGGCTCGGGAAAGACCACCACCTCGGGTAAGCTGGCCCACTTCTACAAGTCCAAAGGGCGGCGTCCGCTGCTGGTCGCGGCCGATACCCAGCGGCCCGCGGCCCGCGAGCAGCTCCGCATCCTGGGCGAAAAGATCGGGGTGCCGGTGCTGGAAGTGGCCGACGGTGAGCGCCCCGAGACCACCCGCGCGCGCTTGCAGCAGCACCTGACCTTCGACTACCGCGACCTGGTAATCGTCGATACGGCGGGCCGCCTCCAGATTGACCAGGCCCTGATGGACGAGCTGGCCCAGCTCAAGCAGGTGCTGGGCCCCTCCGAGACCCTGCTGGTGGTGGACAGCATGACCGGCCAGGAGGCCCTGAACGTCTCCAAAGCCTTTGACGAGCGCATCGGGGTAACCGGCCTGATTCTAACCAAACTGGATGGCGATGCCCGGGGTGGTGCGGCGCTTTCGGCCCGGTATGTGACCGGCAAACCCATCTACTTTGCGGGGGTTTCGGAAAAGGTCGAAGGCCTGGAGCCCTTCTACCCCGACCGGCTGGCCCAGCGCATCCTGGGCATGGGCGACCTCCAGACCCTCCTGGAAAAAGCCAGGCAGGCCGAGCTCGAGGCTCCGCAAAAAGACCTCAAGGAGATCACCCTCGAGGACCTCATCACCCAGATGCGCCAGATGCGCAAGATGGGCAGCTTCACCGAGATCCTGGGCATGATACCGGGTATATCCAGAATGCTACCCCCCGGCTTCTCGGTGGACGAAAAGCAGATTAACCGCATGGAGGCCATCGTGCTCTCCATGACCCCCAAAGAACGCCGCGACCCCCGCATTCTGAATGCCTCGCGCCGCAAGCGCATTGCGGCGGGTTCTGGCACGACGGTGCAGGAGGTTAACCGCCTCATCAAAACCTTCGAGGACACCAAGCAGATGCTGAAAACCCTGGCCAAGCAGCAGGCTCGAGGGGGACGGGGTTTGTTCAGGAGATAGGTCTTGGGTTGCAGGCAGAAATACCAAAGCCTGTAACTGACAGTGCGTCCAGAGGGCGCTTCAGACAACACAAAGGAGTAAAAACATGACCAAGATTCGTTTGTCCCGTTTCGGTTCCAAAGGCAACCCCCATTACCGCATTGTGGTGATGGACAGCCGTACCAAGCGCGATGGCGGCTACATCGAGCGCATCGGCTACTACGACCCCCGCAAGACCACCAAAGACTGGCTGAAGATCGACCAGGAACGCCTGCAGTACTGGCTTGGGGTGGGTGCTCAGCCCACCGACACCGTAAAAAAACTCATCAAGCAGGCCAACCCTGGGGCCTGACAGCAGTCAAGGCATAAGCCGAAGGCCCAAAACCCTGGGCTTTCGGCTTTCGCCTTCAGGCTTTAGGCTAATGTTTATGAAAGACCTCGTGGAGTACCTGGCTAAAGCAGTGGTGGATCACCCGGCCTCGATTCGCGTGGACGAGCGCCGGGGCCGCGAAGGGTTGGTGTACTACATCGAGACCCACCCCGAGGACAAAGGCCGGATCATCGGCCGGCAGGGCCGCGTCATCGAGAGCATCCGCACGGTGGTGCGCTCGTTTGCCAAAGGCCGGGTTTCGGTGGAAGTACGCTGAGCGCTTCCGTACGATATGCGGCGCATCGAAATTGGACGCATCGGGAAAGCCTACGGCATGGCAGGGGGCCTCAAGTTTCGGGGCGAGCCGGTAATTTTTGACCTCGAGCGCATCTACCTCGAGGGCCTGGGCTACCGCGCCATCGAAGAAATTGAAGAGCACAGCGGGGAAATCGTGCTGTTTCTAACGGGCGTGGAGGGCCGCCAGGAAGCCGAGCAACTGGTGGGTTTGCGGGTCTATGCCGATCAGGCCGACCTACCCCCGCTGGAAGAGGGCGAGTACTACTACTTCGAGCTGATAGGCCGGCCGGTTTTTGTAGACGGACAGCCCTTCGGTGAAGTGGTGGATGTCGAAGATGGTGCGCAGGAACGGCTTATCATCAAAGCCAGGGGCGCTTCTTTACGAGCCCAGAGCAAAACCTATATGGTGCCCTTTCAGGCCCCATACGTGAAGGTGGAGGCCGATGGTATTTATATCGAATCCATCCCGGGGCTGCTCGATTAGCTGCGCGCTATGAAATACACCATCCTGACCCTGTTCCCCGATCTGGTGCGTCCCTGGACAGAAGAGTCTATCGTCCAGAAAGCCATCCAGAAGGGCCTGATTGAAGTAGATATCCGCGATATTAGGGCCTACACCGAGGACAAACACAAAACCGTGGACGATACCCCCTACGGGGGCGGTGCGGGTATGGTGATGCGGGTGGATGTGGTGGTGCGGGCCATCGAGGCTGCCGGCCCTGCCGACGAGGTGATTCTGCTCACCCCCGCCGGCCAGCCCCTCACCCAGCGGCTGGTTGAAGAACTGGCCGGTAAGTCGCACCTGGTGCTGGTGTGTGGCCGCTACGAGGGCATTGACGCGCGCGTAGAGCACTTTGTGACTCGTGAGATCTCAATCGGCGACTACGTTTTGATGGGGGGTGAGCTGGGCGCGCTGGTGATCCTGGAAGCCACGGCCCGCCTGCTGCCGGGGGTCATCAAAGAGGCCGAGAGCCACCGGCAGGACTCCTTCTCTACGGGCTTGCTGGACTACCCCCACTACACCCGCCCACCGGTGTTCCGGGGCCTGGCGGTGCCGGAAATCCTCACCTCGGGGCACCATGCCAAAATTGCCGAGTGGCGGCGCAAACAGGCCCTCAAGCGAACCAAAGCCCGCCGACCCGACCTGCTCGAGCGGGCCGAGCTAACCCCCAAGGATCTGGTCTGGCTCGAGGAAAGCGACTTTGACAACTAGTACCCTGGCTGCTAGAATCACAACTTGCTGACCTGTCCCGAGTATCTGCTGGGCGGATACGTTTGAGGGCAACCATCCATGAACCCGCAGTCTGGCCGCAATGGCAAAGGGCGCACAAGTAGGTTCCGCTGGAGCAAGGAGTCAGACCATGAACCGTGGCGCATTGCTGAAAGTAGTCGAGAAGAAGTACACCCGTACCGACATCCCCCAGTTCAAGCCGGGTGACACCGTGCGGGTTAACTACAAGGTGGTCGAAGGCAACCGCACCCGTGTGCAGGCCTATGAAGGCGTGGTGATCAAGATTAAGCGCAACGGCTTCAACAGCGCTTTCACGGTGCGCAAAATCTCCTTTAACGAGGGCGTGGAACGCATTTTCCCTTTCAACTCGCCCCTAATCGAAAGCGTGCAGGTGGTGAGCCGCGGTAAGGTGCGCCGGGCCAAGCTGTACTACCTGCGCGAGCTGCGCGGCAAGGCTGCCCGCATTAAGGGCGACCGCAAGCGCCTCACCGAGGATGTTGAGGCCCGGGCTGCTGCTGCCAGAGAGACCGCGGAAGCCAAAGCAGCCGCTGCGGCTGAGGAAAACAAGGAATAATCGGCCGGAATGCGTAAAACCGGGGAGGGACGACCTCCCCGGTTTGTGCTGTGGTTGCCTATCTGGTTACTCTGCCAGGAATACCCGGAAACCCTTCAGGGCGGGCCTGCCGCCGCTGGGGCGGAAGTTGACCAGCAGCTTGTCGGGCGCACCGATGGTCTCGAGCCTGGGGTTGGGCCCAAAGCGCAGGTTTATAACCACCCCGTCGGCCTGGGGGATGTCGGTGTACTGCTCGCCAAAACTGGCCGCGACCAGCTTGTTGCCCTGGCTGTCCAGAAGCTGGAAGCTATCGAAGCCGGTCTTGAGCAGCGAGGTTTTGCCGCTGGTTAGGTTGCGCACCTCCACCCGCACCACATACCCCGGCCCCGAGCCGAAGAAGGGGTTGGTGCCGGGGGCTACATCCAGCACCTGCAGCCGCCAGGTGCCGTTGGAGAGCCACTCGCCCTTTTTGCCCTCGAGCAGCAGGGCCTGCTGCTGCCCCCCCACCGGAATAAACTGCACCCGCAGCTCGCCCCCTTGCAGGCTGGCCTGGGCCCCGGCTTTTTGCAGGGCCTCGAGGGGTACGTAGGTTTTGCCGTTCACCACAATGGCCGGGGTGGCCTGGGCCTGCCCGTTTACCACGAGCCGGTAGGTTCGCTGGGCGGCCTGGGCCAGCACCAGGGCCGAAAGGAAGATTCCCATGCCAACCAGTAGTTTGTTCATACTGCCTCCTTGCTGGGCCATTGTACGGCCCAGGCGGAGAGTAGAGGATAAGGGCTGGCCCGTGCGAGCCAGCCCTTTGAATCCACTCAGTTGCTCAAGTCAAGGTTATAGGGCAGACTACCCAGGGTCTCGGTCTCGTTGTCAATCGTGTTGGGGCTGTTCAGGCGCTCAACCAGCAACACATAAAGCTCGTTGTTCTGCAGACCGTTGAGCGAAACCTCGGCGCCGGGTTGTTGCGGGTCGCTGCTGGGGGTGCCCTGGCGAATGAGTTCTCCGGTCTTGGATAGCAGGCTGAGCTTGAGATCCTCACCGGTCAAAATAGCTCGGCCGACCTTTCCTACCTGATGCGAGAAGACAAATATATCCCGTAAGCCAATCAGATGACCTGGGAGGGGGGGGTCACCGGGCTCGAGCCAGAAGATGGGCAGATCGGGGAATAGGTTGAAACCTAGCAAAAGAGCGTTGCGATCAACATGAAGCTGCGCCCGGAAGGTGTAGCGGCCTCTAGTGCTTTCTCCCCGTTCCACCTTTACCGTGTGCACCCCCGCAGGAATGTTCAGGGCGCAGGGGACGCTGGAGTTGCAGTTAACGCTGGAAAGTTCGGTGCCACTGCTGTTATACAGTTTCAGAATGAGCGATAGGTCGCGGTTGGTGACTGTAAAGGAGAAGTTGCTAATACCGGGGAATATGGTAGGGTTGAACCAATAATAGTCCACATCAGTTAGATTGTGCAGGTTGGCATCAAAGGAGCCTTCCCCGCGGCCACAGGCGGTGGCGAGGCTATCGTTGGGTTCACATGGGTCGAGATCCAGGGGTTGGTCGTTTCTGCTTATCCGCAGGTTATAGGCGTTGGTTGTGCTCTCGGGCGCTACCACCAGGCGGTAGGTGCCCGGAGGCGTAAGTCCGACCTGGTACGTGCGGCCCCGGCCATCGGTGCGCAGTCGGTTGGTGACTGCTTCAGGTACGCCCAATGCCCCGCTTTCTTTTATAAGGCTAAGGGTCAGATCGCCCAGCGCAGGGATGAACTCCAGGTTAATGTTCAGACTGGCATACTCACTCAGGGTAAAGCGGAAGTGATCACGGTCGGAAAGGCTGAGTAGGTTGAGATCATTGCGCTGGGTGGGGCTTATCGCACTGCCGGGAATACCGAGGCCGGTAGCGGTTGAAGGGGTGTTGTTGCTTTCTAAGGCATCTGGGCTAAAGCTATGTACCTCGCGTAAGGCGCGGTAGGCGTTGACGTAGTGGGTTACCTTGGGGTCGCTCGAGTCTGTCCAAGCGGTGCGGCGAAGGATATCGTTTACTTGGGCTGAGGTTAGCCTGGGATTGTAGGCTTTGAGCACCGCGGCAATCCCTGCGATGAAGGGAGTGGAGGCGCTGGTGCCACCAAAGGTGGTAAGGGTGAGGCCACCTGCGGGATCACGGCCGTAGATGGCTTTGATGTTGGTGGGAGCCCAGATGTCCACTGCTGAGCCGGAGTTGGAGTAGTCGATGGCGGTGTTGGCATCGTCAGCCAGTGCACCTACGCATATCACGTCTTCATTTGCTTTGCAGGGCACTATTCCATTGGCGCTGCCTGCTCCATTGCCCGCTGCTGCTACTATAACGACCCCATTGTCGCGGGCATTTCGCAAGGCGGCATATATGTTGTCATCGAAGAACAGGTCACAGAAAAAGTTGTCGCAATTGATACCGAAGCTCATAGAGATGACCTCGGCTCCCCAGGCCACTGCGGTGCGGATGGCCCTTGCAACCCCACCTATGTAAAACAAATCTATTTTGAATAGCATTGGAGTGGCTACCTGCCCACCTGTACCGGCCGCACCAAAACGGTTGTTGGGAATGGCCGTAGCCACGTGGGCTGCGCCCGTGCCATGCCAAGGGCAGCTTGAGCCACTCGAGCATGTATTGGAGGCTACACCGTCTGCAATATAGTCGTTCTGCGTGAAGTCGTATTGCAATGGGTAAGCTGGCAGGTCGTCGCTTAACGAACGGCCCGTGCTGTCAAGCCAGAATCCCCCGTCAATAATGGCTACTTCTACCGATCGAGAGGGTGGCTGCGCGGCAACGAGTTGCATCATCTGGGCAACGCTCGATCGGCTGCCCGTGCTGGCAAAGCGAGAATAGCTAAGAGCATCTTCGTAGCCGCTGCCAGGAATCGGCGCTTCCTCGGTTTGAAACAGCAGGGCATTACTCTCAGCCACGAAGTTAGGAGATACGCTCAGGCCAGCGGCTTTTTCTTTGACGATGCCAGCCAGCAAACGGGCTGCTTCCTCGCTCGAGAAAACTGTGGCTCCGCTCAGTCCGGCTCGCTGAGCGTCGGCGTTGAAGCTGCTCAGATCGAAGCGGGCGGGGTCTACCTTGACAATGTACTGGGTGGGTACCTTGAACTCGGGCGCAACCTGAATGCCGGAGCCTGCCGGTGCATCAGGTACGGCATCGTTACCGATCACTCTGCCGTTGGTTCTGGCTAGGAAAGCATCTAGTTCGGCCTGGCTTTTGGGTTTAATGAGAATCTCATCCAAAATGAACAAGTGTACGGTTCCACTTTCACTGCGTGCCGCTGCTAGGGTCTTTCCAGCACGAACCTCGGGATTGGGTCTAAGCGAGGTGTCTACACTATAGCTAAAGGGCTTGCCGTTGGAAGGCTGCCCACCACTGCCGCAGGCCGCTAGCACCAGAAGCGTACTTGCTAAAGCCAACTGCCAAAGATGTTTCATAGTCTTCCTCCTCAGGGGGCTTCGGGCTTCCCGAAGTTGCCCGGAGTGTAGAAGAGCCGGGTTGAACACCCCATGAACGGTTGTTGCCTAGCTCGGCTGTAGCAAAACAATGCCATGCGAGTGTTGCTAAATAACCAGCAACCCCCGCAAAGCGGGGGCCTTTGTGCTGGTTTGTGCTGAGCATGGCCAGATTTTCTCGTGACCGCTCCTAGGGCAACCTGTGGTAGAGCGGCAGGCCTGCCGGGGCTGGATAGAGGGCCAAGCCTCCGGCACTGCTGATGCTGCTGCTGGTGATGATGCGTTCGGGGTTGGTGGGGCTGCCCGAGGTGCTGCTGGTGCCAAGCTGGGCGGGGGAGAGCCGGGCAAACTTACCTGCCTCATAGGTGATCCACAGCCCGCCGCCCTCGTCAAAGGCCATGCCCTCCAATACAGCTGAAACCGGAACGCTCACCTGGATGGCCGGGGTGAGGATTTGACTGCCGCTGCCGCTTTGGTCGGTGGGCGTGAGCTGGTATAAGACGTTGTTCTCAAAAGCCATCACCCACAGGTTGCCGCTGGCGTCGAAGGCCAGCCGGGTGGGCCCAGGTGAGCAACTAAACCCGCCAATGTTGATGCTGCGGTCGCTGGTCTTGCTGCCCGAACTGCCCAGGCTGCTGGCCGGGTAGCGCACCAGGTTGGGGTCTGCGGTGGTGCCCCCGATGCCCCAGAGGTTGCCGTCTTTGTCAAAGGTGAGGTCGCGCAGGTTGACGGTGCCGGCGCTCACGCTGGGGCTTTGGGTGGCGGTGCTGCTCAAGAGCGAGGCCGCGAAGCCCAGCAAGGGCGAGCTTCCGCTGGGCAGGTTGTCGTTGTCCATCCAGAGCTTGTTGCTGGTGGGAATCTGGGTATAACTGACGTTCACGGTAGTAGCCTGGCCGTTGCGCACACAGGCCGGGCTGCTGTTTACGCTGGCGCTGTAGGCGGTGCGGATCAGGGGGTCGGTATTGGCTACCTTATCGGCTGTGACGGTATAGGTGCCAGCAGCGATGGCGGTGAAGGTCTGGCTGCCGGTGGGGTTCTGATTGAAGCCCGAGGGGCCGGTTACGCTGACCTTGGCACTCACCCCGCCCGGCAATCCGCTTACGTTGACCACCAAGTTGCCCGTGCCGTTGGGGTCGCAGCCGGCCCCGCCGCCCGGCCCGCACGCACTCATGAGCAAAGCCGCCGCGCCCAACAATCCCATCCAGGTTCTTCTCATTTTCCCCTCCTTTTTTCAGTTAGTGTGCCATACTCGAGCACGCCCGAAGATTAACGAAACACCCCTTAACGCTCCATGAACGGTCTGAGCACCACAGCCAGAAAGGTTGCCTTTGCGCTTTCCAGGTAGCACAACACGAACTGGCAGGCCCGAGGAAGGTGCGTCTTTATGGGCCGAAACCACAAACCCCCAGTGCCTAAAGTTCGGGGTTGCACCCTGCTCTTGTCAGCGCGGGTAAGTTTTTTGAACCGGGTATGCGTTATGCGTCGCCTGGGTCAGGTGCAACAGGGAAAGGTGTAATGCGAGTTTATTGTGGTCGTACCACAGCCTGGTGCGGGGTTTTTTGCGGTACGTGATGGGGTTCTGCATACTTTCCGTCCTTACCTCCATCACACAAGAGGGGAGGGGGTATGCGAACGTTAATCGCTTTGTTTCTGGCAGGAATTCTTGCAGCTTGCGGGAGGGGGCCTCAGGAGCCAGCATTCGGTGCTGAGCCTCGAGACC
>Ga0209479_1003112_pt1 | contig 9893 bp, 7 predicted proteins | sample DewCreD2012metaG_2_FD_184112 | JGI IMG/M metagenome (GOLD analysis project Ga0209479, IMG submission 184112) | Hot spring sediment bacterial and archeal communities from British Columbia, Canada, to study Microbial Dark Matter (Phase II) - Dewar... ...
AGCCCCGCCAGAAGGAATTTTTCCCGCCGTGAGCCTTCTGTCAATGGAATGCTTCCCACTCTTTACCAAGCACGGCGGCGGCGATTTTTAGCTTGAGGATTTCATCGGTTCCCTCATAAATGCGGCACACGCGGACGTCAGCGAGGTGGCGAGCCGGGCGGTACAAGGTACTCCAACCACGGCCTCCGAAGACCTGCACCGCGCGATCGGCGGCGTCCCAAGCGGCATGGGAGGCGAAGAATTTGGCTTGGGCTGCTAGCAAGTCCGCCTCGCGGGCCAGGGCCGGGTCCTGGGGGTGAGCAGAGGCCCGATCCTTGGCTAAAGCCGCCTGATGCACGAGTGCGGCAGTGGCGACTCGAGCCATCTCGATCATGGCGATATGTTCCTGCACCAATTGATGACGTGCAATCTCCTTGCCGTGTTGAACCCGTTCCTTGGCATACTGACTGGCCTCGGCCAGGCAGTCCTCAATCACACCAAGGCAGCCTGCTGCCACACTCAAGCGGCCGCTGACTAGCGTTCCCATGGCAATGCGGAAGCCCTCGCCTTCATTTCCCAAAAGGTTTTCTGCGGGAATGTAGAGTTCGTGCATGGAAAACATGGCGGTGTTGGAGGTGGGCAGCCCCAACTTGGCCTGAGCGGTGAAACTTTCCGCCTCGAAGCCGGGGACATGCGTGTCGATCACAAATGCCGAGATGCGGCGGCGGGGGTCCGACTCAGGCAGGTCCGCGGGATAGGCGAAAACCACAATCGCATCGGCAATGCCACCGTTGGAGATCAGATATTTGACTCCGTTGAGTACGTATCCTTCACCTTGGCGGCGGTAGGTGCTGGTCATCTGGCGGGGATTGCTACCCGCTTCCGGTTCTGTTAGGCCGAAAGCCAAGATGCATTCCCCTTTGGCTGCACGGGGTAGATATTTCCGCTTCAAGGTCTCGCTTCCCCAGGTTTGGATGGGATAGGCTCCGATGCTCAGATGACCGGAGAAAAATGTGCGGACCGTGGTTCCCTCGCGTCCAATTCGGCTGAGAGCTTTGAGGTAGGTGACGGTATCCGCTCCCCGCCCCCCGTAGGCGGGATCAATGATCATGCCAAGCAAGTTGTGTTTTTGGGCCAAAGGAATGACCTGATCGTTGTAACGCCGCTCCGCGTAGGCCAGCTCTTCGATCGGCCGGATTTCCCGACAGAACGCCTCGACGTCCTCCAGCAAGCGCTCCGCATCTCGTTCCATGATTCCCGCTCCCGTGCCGCTCGAATTCCTCACGCCTGTCCCACAGTTATGATAGGGAAGAGGGCCAAGCTCCCAGCGTGGTTCCCAGAAGGCGGTGAATCCCAAGGTTCAGACCGCAGGCATGGAATTATTTCCCTCGGTGGGTGTCGATGCACCTCTGGGACTTGGCGAATCAACGGTTGTCCCTAAATTGGCAACGCGAAAAGGTAAGACTGCAAGAATTTCCAGTCGCTTCGCCCGTGACGAAGTTCAGTGCAGGTTTCCAGTCCAGGAGGTATTGCCATGCGTCTTGCAGTCGCAACCGTGGTCCTACTGGGGGTAAGTTTTTCAGCGTTCGCGCACTTTGTGTTTGTTTATGTGAGTAGTGAGGCAGGGGAGGCCCGTTTGGTTTTTGGTCACGCTGCCGCACCGGATCCGAAGACGCCAGCCACGCGAGCCGAAAAAACCTTGTTGACTCTCCGCAGTGTGAATGGCCAGGACTACAAGCTCGTCGTGGAAAAAGGGGCCGGTAATTATTATCGTGCTCTTTTGAAGGAGCATCAACCGCGCCTCATTTTTGGAGTAACGGAAGCAGCGGTGACTCAGCGAGGGGATAACCCGCCGATGTTGACGTGGTACTATCCCAAGGTTATCGTGGGGGACCCGTTTGCAGCCGGCAACGCGGTGGGCGAGGCGTTGCCGATGGAAATTGTTCCGCTGCGTGCCGATGGCGGGGTGCGGTTTCAGGTGCGGCGTCAGGGTAAGACAGTGGCCGATGCGGAGGTGAGCGTAGACCTCTCCGAAAAAGCGGAAAAGGGCGAAGTCAGCAGCACATCGGTCAAGACGGATACCCAGGGCTTGACCCCGATCTACAAGGAAGGCGGTCGCTACTGTGTGGCAGCACGTGTGACCGAACGACGAAGTGGCGAGTGGGCCGGGAAGAAGTACGAAGCGGTGCGTCACATTGCGACGTTGGTGTGCGATGTGCCGCCCCTGAACGGTCGCTAGTGGTGGTGCCCCCAGGCAGCCAGTTGCGTCCGCGGGGTAGCGTTACCCGTGTTGCAAGCGTGCAACCGTCTGGCAAAGTCGGTCGTACAAAGCGACATACTCCCGGGCGCTGCGATTCCAGCTCCAGTCCTGCCGCATCGCGGTCTGCATAATTTGCCGGAAGTGATGAGGGCGATGATGATAAAGTGTCAACGCCCAGCGAACGGTTTCGTAGAGGGCACTGGCCGTGTAGTCGTGAAAGGCGAAGCCAGTCGCCGTGCCGGCTGCGATATTTTCCTCCGTGGCATTGACGACAGTATCGGCTAACCCTCCGGTGACCCGGACCACCGGCGGCGTGCCATACTTGAGGCTGTAGAGCTGATTAAGACCACAGGGTTCGTAGCGGCTAGGCATGAGGAACAAGTCGGCCCCAGCCTCGATGACATGCGCAAGACCTTCGTGAAATCCCAAGTACAAACCCACCCGGTTGGGGTGTCGGCTACGAAACGCCTGAAGCTGGTCGTGGTATTCGCGGTCCCCTTCTCCCAAAAATACGATTTGACAGCCCAGGTCGAGGAATCCCGGTGCTGCGCTAAGTACCAGATCGATCCCCTTCTGGTGGACCAACCGGGCGATCATTCCCAAGACAGGGGTGTCCGCCATCACCGGCAGGTCGAAGCGGCGTTGCAAGTCTGCTTTGCAAAGCGGTTTGCGTTCTACCACAGTGTCCGGAGTATAAGTGGCGGCGATGTGGGGATCATGGGCAGGGTCCCATTGTTCGTAATCGCAGCCGTTCACAATGCCCGTCAGTTTATGCTGCACGCTGGCTAGTAAACCTTCCAAGCCGTAACCGTATTCTGGCGTCTGGATTTCGCGAGCATAGGTGGGGCTGACCGTATTGATGGCGTCAGCGTAGATAATCCCCGCCTTCAGGAAGTTGAAAAAGCCGTGATACTCCAACTGCGTGGGATTGAATAGCCAACCCGGCAGTCCGGTCAGGGGCAAAACATCCCGGCCAAAAATGCCTTGATAAGCCAAATTATGGATGGTGAGGAGGGTGCGCAGATGGTTGTACCCTGGCCGGGAACGGTAGGCTTCCGCCAGAAACACCGGCACGAGTGCCGTTTGCCAATCATTGACGTGAATCACTTCGGGTCGGAAATCCAAGTGGGGTACCAGTTCCAACACCGCCCGGCTGAAAAAGATAAAGCGTTCCGCGTTGTCGGGATAGTCGGCACGATAGCCGCCGAGCATGACTTGCTGATACAACCCGCGGCCCAGGCGAGGATCATCCCGTTCGAAAAAAGGGGAATGCTCGATGAAGTAAATGGGTACTGAGGAGCGCGGGAGCAGGGAACGGTACACTCGGCAAGCTAGAACGCGGTCCCCCAACGGCACGGGGAGGACGAATGGGGTCCGTTCGATCGGTTGCCCACTCCGGCGGACCGCGTTGTAATACGGCATGACGACGGCGACGGCGGCCCCCAATTGCGCCAAGGCACGAGGCAGGGAAGCGGATACGTCTGCCAATCCCCCGGTTTTGGCAAAACCGGCCACTTCAGGCGTGGCAAACAACACGCGCGGTCCTGTCACAATCCCCCCTTTCGCCTCGCATTTCCCGGTCGTACTCTGGTCGCCGCAGACACACAGGTGAGCATGGAGACTATCAACCCAGAGAAAAAAGACTTTCCGTATGGCCTATCGTATGCCCCGGCAAAGTGTAAGGGGACTGCTGCACTCCCCCACCGCCTCGCACGCTTCCTCAGTTCTTGCGTGCGCTTGCCGCCATCACGGGATACGGCGCGTCACCTGAATGGATCGAAAAATTCGTTCCACTTCGGGAAGAAGAACTTCTGCCTGGTTAGAGGGCAAACGAGCCGCGGCGATGACACCTCCTTCGGTCTGGCGGATCATAGCGTATTCCAGATGTTCCTCGCCTTTGTCCCATTGGGCGCGGATGCCGAAACGAATCGGGGCACTCGGCGTCTCTCCCCTCGGCTGGGGATCGTGCAGCTTCTGCCAACGAGCCTGGCGTTGACGCAAAAATCCAATGACTTCCTGGTAATACCCCTCCGGAGTCGGCATTTTGTCGGCAGACTCCAATGTCAAGAGAATGCCTGCTCCTTGGGCGTGATCGATCGTTACTTGGCGTCCCCGTACCATGCCGACACGCCAACTGCGCGGGTAGAGAAAACGTAACCCCAATTCGGCATCCTCAAACAGTAGCAGAGTATTCTCTTGATTGGGTTGGAGATTTAGATCGGCCAGCGCGTTATCGCGCAAGAGGGCAGGCAAGTCACGGGCGGCAGCGCGGTTGAGGGTGAAATACCCCTCAATCGTCCCTGCGGGCTGGCCTTTCTCGTTGAGCAAGTGATGGGTTCCTTTGAGGGAAAGATAAGTAATGCCGGGCCACTGAGGGTCGTAATAGATCGTGCCGTCCAAGTGATGGACATGTTGGCCGTCGGCGTTACTCCCGCGCACCACCCCGCTGAGCTTCAACCGCAAAAGCTGTTTCTGCTGCACGGGAGTGGGACCCAAAAGTTCGACCGCCAAGCCCCCTTCGTGAATCACCTCGAGGTCCGTCAATTCCCGGACGGCGGCGGATGTCACCGGCCACTTGTCCCCGACCGCAACAGCCTTTTGTGGCAGCAACCCTGCCATCAGAATCGGACAAAACGGGTCGGTGCGGATCAAGTCCAGTTCACTCCAAGTAAGAGGTCCGTCTGGAGAAAACGGCGCCCGTTTTCCTTGCTGAGCGAGGAGAACGAGTCTTCTGACCCCCGGTCGGAGTGTGGCCTCCTGAACGGTTTCCCCGGCACGCCGTTGCATCTCTACCTGCTGGTAGAGGCGCACTGTGCGCATCACCGCCCCCTTTTCCAAAGGGGCAAGGACCCGTTCGGTGTAGCGGATGCGGCCTTCTCCCCGGAGCGGAATGTCCCGCGTTGCCCCTGTAGCTTGACCCGGAAGGGACAATCGACCCTGTAACCGCACAGAACTCTCGACAGAATAAGATGTTCCCTCTTGGAAAGATTCGTGCAGAGTAAAGGTCGCATTCGAGAATGCTGACAGTCCGGGGGCAATGGCCGAAAGCACCCCTAGCACGATCATCAGAACGAATTTGGTAGGCATGTAACAAGCCTCATCCTATTTGCTAGTCACAACTGAGCCGATCATTGGGCAGATAGGAACCCCCATTATCTCCAGCCGCCGCCGATTGTTTCCTAAAATTCCGCCAACGAAATCCCAAAAGATTGGTTCTCCAATATACACCGCATGCTGCGAGTGCCAGCTTACTTACTTGGCCCATTCCAAAGGACATAGGCTAGGAGGAGTTATACCGCGTGTTTTCCCTAAATCGTATGATTTCTTTCCTCCCTTCCTGCCTGACCCCGTGTCGGCCTTGTCACTCCCTGGGTATTGTAACGCAGGAGAACACTCCGACTCAGACACGGTGGGTTCTAGCCGCATAGCTTTCGTGACCTCTGCCATCCGGTCCAAGTCGTCTCGAACAGAAAAGTTTTTGTAACAGCATAATTCGACAGAGCTTAAAGACTGCGATGCTGTCCGAAAGTTTTGCCCAGTGTCGAGCAAAAATGCACCGGGAACGGGAAAAATCAACCACCGCTTTTTGGAGATCATGGGAGGTTGGGTTTTCAAATGAGCAGCGGGCTCTCTTAGTGACTCGTATATAACCTATTGTAATCCAAGGAGATAAGGAGAATTGTATCCTAGGGTTCCGCCACGTATTGATTTTGGCACGTGATCTGCACTCGCTGACTGCTGCGATGGGACCTGCCGACATCGCAGGGGCATCGAGCCTCGATCATAATGACAAATGCGGCTCGGCTCCAAACGGGAACCACCCGGAGACAAATGGCTTTGGCGCAGTCCTATGCTTTTGGAGTGAGGGGAGAGTGGCACCTGGACAAAATTGCCCCCTTACTCTGAACCAAAGACAGGGATGCCACCATCCAATATTATGCAGTCCCTTGTCTGCTGGTTACCGTAAGTTCCCTTTAGCCTTGCAGATGCAAAACTCCTTCCGTGGGAACGGCAACTGGGGCCACCGGTAGCGAACCAAGGAGGTCTTACCGCCCCCTGGAGTTAGCCTGAACAATAAGGTGCAACCACGGAGGGAGTTGAGGATCCAGCACGGAGCGTCCGCCAGGAAGGAATCCGAAGATAGCGCAACTCTTTAGGAAATCGGCGCTATTTCGGTAAGAGGTTGAGGAAAAAAAGGTATGTTGGAGTGAAGGACAAAAGTCGCACTGAATTGGTGCGAATAACCATAAGGGCACACTCCACTGACTGATAGGAAACCACTGACTGATTAGGAAAGAAAGCGACAGGAGTAGCGAATGGTCACCCGCAAGTTGGGAAAAATCCTGGAGGTTTGGAATCGATCCCGGCAACGACGGGAAGAGAATACAGCCCGCATTAGCAGTCGGGATGATCATGGCGGCGAGAGCAACCGCCGGGAGGACACGGTGAGCGAGTTCCGAATCGCCGCGCTTAGGGAGTTAGCGGAGCAGCAGACCCGCTATGCTCCTCCAGCTCGGCGACAGGCGCAACGGGAAGCCGCCTGCCAGCTTTTGGCCGAGATTGATCCGGCCAAGAGCTATCCGTACCAGTACGTCTGCTTCCGGATTACGGATTATCGCTCCGAGGCGTACCCGGACCTGTTGATTTCTGGTGAGGACCTGCGGCACGATTTGGAATTGTTCATCCGGCGGTTGGAAAAGTCCCTGCCAGCCGTGCCGGTGGAGCAAACCATCGAGCCGATGCTCACCCTGGAAGAGGTCAGCCAGCGGCTCAACGTGTCCACCAAGACGATTTCGCGCTGGCGGCTGAAAGGCCTCGTCGCCCGCCGGATCAAGATCAATGGCCGCAGCCAGCTAGGGTTTCCCCTCTCGGCCGTGGAGCGATTTGTGGCGGAGCACCGGGAGTTGGTGGAACGCGGCGCCCGGTTCAGCCATCTCAGCGAGGCGGAGAAGGAAGAAATTCTACGCTTAGCACGCCAGTGTAAAGAGGAAGGCTTGAATTTGACCGAAACCAGCCGGCGCATTGCCGCTCGGCTGAAACGCAGTCCCGAGGCCATCCGTTATACCATCAAAAACTTTGATCGTGATCACCCGGACTTGGCCTTGTATCCGCACAGTGGACCTTTGGACCCCAGCAGCAAGCAAGGAATTGCCCTGACCATGACTCGGCACCTGATGAGGGATGAAACCGTGGATACCCTCGCAAAGCGTCACGGACGGAGCCGCTCCAGCATGTACCGCATTGCCAATGAAATGCGGTTGCAGGAGTTGCTGCGGACACCGATCGACTATATCTACAACCCGGAATTTGACGATCCAGCTAAGGAGGCGGAAATCCTCGCGGAGATGCCGGGGCTGGCGGAGTTTGAGGCGAAGCGAGCGGCCCGGACCCCCCCGAAGGATGTGCCGGCCTATATGGCCCACCTCTACGAGTGGCCCTTGTTGACCCGCGAGCAGGAGCAGCATGTATTCCGGAAGATGAACTTCCTCAAATACAAGCTGCACAAGTTCCTCCAGAGCCTGGAGCCGTCCAAGGTGCGAGCCTGCGACCTGCAGCGGATCGAGGAGCTGAAGCGGGAGATCAAAAAGTGCCGCGACTTGCTGATCAATTGCAATCAGCGCCTCGTGTACGCCCAGGCCAAGCAGCGGCTCACACCGGGTGAGAGCATCGACGATCTGGTGAGCGACGGCAACCTGTCGTTGATGCGCGCGGTCGAGAAATTCGACTACAGCCGGGGGAACAAGTTCAGCACCTATGCCACGTGGGCCATCATGAAGAACTTTGCCCGCAGCATTCCGGACGAGAAGACGCGGCGGCAGCGGTTCATGACGGGCCACGATGAATTGTTCGAGACCCAGGCGGACACCCGCGGCGACGAACAGGAAGCCATCGCCACGGCGGATGCGGCCCGCGATCGCATCAATCGCCTCTTGGAGCACCTGGATCCCCGGACCCGTGAGGTGATTCGCATGCGAGCCGGTTTGGATGGCCACGAGGAAATGACCCTCGAACAGATCGGCCAGCACTTCGGTATCACCAAGGAACGAGTGCGGCAGATCAACGTGCGCGGCATGCGCTTGCTCCGCGAGTGGGCTGCCAAGGAGAAGGTGGATTTGCCCTGACGGACTCCTGAACATTCAGGATGTGATCGCCGAACAACAACACCGCCCGCTCGGTTCCCTCAAGGGGACTCACCAGCGGGCGGTGCGCGTTTAAGTTCTAGCCCACTTTCCCCAACCTCCTGCCGCTCTCTGGTGGGATCCGAGATTATTTCTTCTCCCCTGGTGATGGTTCTTTGGCGTCCTGGGAAGGTTTCGATCCTTTCGGCGGTTCACTCTCGTGCTGGTGGGCATGCTGGCGGGGGACGAAATCGGCAAAGGTGACACGCTTGAGTTGCCCCTCATACTCTACCGTGATGACCACGGTGAGTTTGTCGTCTTCCTTCATCCACGGAGCAGAGGCAGAAAAACGTGAACACCGTCCGGCGGGGTCATTCGGCCTTTCCTGGGCCGGTGCCGGTTGAAAGCTCAGATGGTACGGTTTGTCATCCCCTTCTCGTGTGACGCGAGCTGTGATTTGGGCCGATGCCGGGACTGCCACCGGCTTTGGCTCCTTATCCAAGGACTCGAAGAAGACATCCAATTCATTCCCCTTCGGGTCCAAATGGGCACTCAGACCCGCATGGCATTTCGTTCCATCGGGTAGGGTCATATCTTCCAGCATGGCATCGGCCCGACTGTGCTCATGATCGTGATCGTGTCCCCCTTTGCTTTTGAATACTTTGGCTGTTGGCGAGGTGGACTGAGCGGACGAGCATCCTGCTAGGCCAAGCCCCAGGATAGCCATCATTGCGAACCGAATGAGCTTTTGCCAGTCTGTGGATTGGGCCGCCGCATTCTCGCGTGGCATGGTTTGATCCTCCTACACCTCGGGTTACTAACTGCCTTGCTTACCGACTCCTCTTGATCGGCCAGGGAATATCCTACGGACAAAATCGATCGGATTGATCGGTTTGGGCTGAGGGGCTGGAATGCTTGTAACCCCTGTTTCGTGGCAGACCCATTCCGATTCGTGGCAGACCCATTCAGAGGGTGGTTTCCTAGACGAAGGGCGATTGGGGATCGCCCGTACACTCAACAGGCCGGCATGCCTGGGGTCGGAGGTATCTATGAAGCCCTTGTCCAACCATCGAATGGCCGTGTGATTGGGGTCAGAAGCAGAACCCCCATGCCGCCAAGGCGACGCCTGCCACCGAGAGGAACAGCAGAATGAAAAGGAGTAAACGGACCCAGCGGCGAGAGGAGTTCGAGCGGGAAACAACTCCCGCAGTCTCAGCCGTTTCCAGCTTGGAACCCGGAGCTGCCGAAGGTTGCGGACCCGAACTCTGGGGGACAGGTGGAGGAGGCTGCCGATAAGCACAGGGTGTTTGATCCAACGCCGCCCGATCGGTGTCGAGATTGGAGCGTGGGGTGCCATCTCGACTTATGGTGACAGGGGGTGGGGTGGTGGTAATGTTCGGAGAGAGGACTGTGGCCGCGGCGGCCTGATGCCAAAGTTGAGGAGGTCGGGTGGCCTGGGCCACGGCTTCCTTCACGGCGGCGGGGTGGATCGTCCCGCGGTGCCTCGGCGGCGGGGTGCGGACGAGGGTAGGGGT
>Ga0209479_1003139_pt1 | contig 9773 bp, 9 predicted proteins | sample DewCreD2012metaG_2_FD_184112 | JGI IMG/M metagenome (GOLD analysis project Ga0209479, IMG submission 184112) | Hot spring sediment bacterial and archeal communities from British Columbia, Canada, to study Microbial Dark Matter (Phase II) - Dewar... ...
TAAAATTTGGCTAAATATGCTACAAAACTTATTCATGGTTGAGCCCTCCTTTGGTTTAACTATCTTTCCTGCTAACTTTATATACCAAATCAGGGCTCAACTTCAAAACTTAATTTGGACAAGACTGATTTAGAATGAGGTTTTGCATATTTATGATAATTTTTATCAGTGCCCTTTGAAATGACACAGTACTTCCTTTTTATATATAACCAATTACAATTTCCACTAACGATCTTGTTGAATTTGAGGATTAAAAACTATTTTTTACTCCGATTGCTAATATACCTCAATGATACTGGGGATATGCAAGTCAATAAAATTATTAACCATATGATTACCCTAAAAATGAATCGCAGGAGATGGAGACCTAAATCCTCATTTATAAAGAGAGCAAAAAGGAAAACTTGTATATAAATTACAAATCCAACTATGTTCACCTTTTTAAGCAAATGCTTATAAGCGAATGCAAGCAATAATCCCACCAGAAACATGCCCAGCATAACACCCGCTAATCCAGCAATCCAATATAATTCGCCCAAAAGTGTGGGAATTGCTGCACCTGTTTCAAATCCGTAATATACATCGCCAAAAAATAGAATATTTATCGAATTTCCAGCTGGGAGAGGCTTATTAGGCCATATAACACGAGGAATAAAAAAATATATTAAATCAATTAATAAATAGTATCCACCTGAATATCCGATCTCACGAGTTATATCGATAATTCTAGCAAAACTCTCGATTCCATGAAACCTGCTAAATAAACCTTCAAAAAAGGCATGGCCTAAGCTTTCAGAACTTTTAAATATATCAAAAAAGTCCCCTTATCTTCCTCTGAAAGACACATAGAGGATATTAAGAATAAGGAAAACAATGATACCAAATATTAGTTTTGCAGTTAATTTAATTCTTTTCCTTGCATAATGATATATTACCGCTGCTGATGCAATTATTTCTATTGTCATATGTCGGTAAGCTCCAAAGAGCGATACTATAAGATTTAATCCAAATAATATTATTGCCAACCTTCTACAACGTCCTTCAATTGCATATATTATAAATACGGCTTGAAAAGCAATAAGAAGAAGATACATTCCGTAGAATAAATAACCTACACCTAGTAATTCGAATGACCGAAATAGATCTATATGTAACAAATAAAATATAATTGATTCATGTTGTTGCAAAAATATAAAAAAGGATGAAAATCCGACAATAATAAATACGCCAATCCATATGTTCATTGGAAACCTTTTAATTGGAAAATTAACAAATTTATTTTTGGCTTTTTGATAATTTATTTTTAAAATATAATAACCTAAATAAAAGGCTAATAACCCTAAAATTGTGAATATTAATCCTAATATGGCTTCATCGATCCTACTGTCAAGAAATGTGATTTTTGTAACCCTATCAGCAAAAGTTCGATAGTCTCCTAAGATAACCCAGATTGGCCATAATACGAATTGCATTAAAATATAGATGCAAAAAATATTCTTCGCATTTAACATATCAAAGGTTTTGTGTTTCAATTCGATACAAAAAGGTAGAATAATTAGAATAAAAACGGTAAGTAATAAAATCCAAAGAGACCCATTTTCAGAATCCAGTGGCCAATTTTGACTTATATAAATAGTGAAACTGCTGGCAATAACACTTGCAGTGACTAAAATAATTGTGAACGATATTTTTATATCCTTAAGTACTGTATTCATTGCAATAATAACTTTTCTATAGATAGTATTCTTGAATAATATTTGATAAAAAAGGGTCAGACTTATATGATTCGTCCATTTTTTTTGAGCGCCATATTAAAACATATCCACTTTTATAGCCAGTTTCAATATTGGCTAAATAGTTTGGGAAAAAGCATTTGGTGATCCCTTTTTTTAATAGTCCTTCTCGGATCAAATCTATATTAAGGGAAATATAGCCATAGGTCCCCCAAAAGAAATTCTCATCAAATGGGACTTTGAAATCATCAATAAGTATAACGAAGGAAGGTAAATTTAATATTATATCTAATTCTTCTAACAAAGGCAGAGAATGTGGGTTAATTCCTTCATGTGCATCCAAATAAAATAATGGGCGTTCTGGCTTAAGATCATTAATTTTACCATTAATAATGCGCCTAAGAAAAATAATGCTATCTGAATAATAAACTTTTACCCCCTCCATTCCAAGAGTGACTAACTTACTAATAAGATAGTTTTGTAAACATAATTCGCAAGTTAAAACCGGAATATTTAAATACCTTCTTACAAAAATAGTTGTTGCTCCGTGATAGGTTCCTGTTTCAATAAAATGAGTGGCATTATATATTCGTATAATAGCCTCGAGCAACTTGACCCTCAAAACATTTCCATTAAATCCCAAAAGGGTATTTTGAGATACCCAAGTATTTATAGACTCCAGGTCTTTTGCGCCTAAAAGACCATTGTAATCTTGCCATCTACTCCTTATTAATCTCAAAAAATGCTTTATCCTGTTTCTATTACGAATCATAAATTTTAATTTGTTTTAATTTATTTAATTCTTTTAGCGTTTTATTTAAAATTATGAATATTTCATTAATTTTTAAAACTTTATAACTAATAATTAACGATAATAATCCTCCCAAAAAGAGAGTAATTAATGATCCTATTACAGATCCGGAAAGATTGTTTGCCCAAGGAAAAAAAATAAGCATTGTAATAAAAGCCAAAATTAGACATACTGCTAATTTAGATATAAATCTCAGGAAATTAACATCTAGAAGTTTACGATCAAGCAATAAAACGGAAATAATAAATATAAGCACCCAATACACTAAATAAGCTATACCTATTCCAACAAATGTGAAAAATAGACTAAAAAAGCCAGTAAGAGAAAAGTAAAGAATAATTGATAGAGCACCTATCAATCCCGGGATTTTAAAATTTCTATTTGCAGCATACCCTCTAATTACAATATTCATAAGAGCCATAGGGATCATGCCAAGAAGATAAAAAGGGAGAACTGAAGCTACCCCGCGAATCGATTGCTCATCAAAGGCTCCCCATTTAAAACCGACCCATAATTTTTCATGTATTATAATAGGTATTAGACAAATAACTGGAGCAGTGGATAATAAGCCTAATCTCAGAGCGTTAGCTAAAATGGTCCTTGTGTTCAAAATCTTTCCCTCAGCGTATTCTTTAGCCATGTAAGGAAATGATACGAGGGAAATACCGTATATAAGTATTGGACCTAGCGATACGACGAATTTTTGGCAATAACCTAAATATGAAATACTCCCTGATTGAAATGCGGAGGCCCAAAATACCTCGATGGGTTGTAATGCTGTAAAAGGGAGCAACGCCAGGATAGCTGGTAACATATTCTTAAATGGTTTATAAGCCTCTATATCATTAAAATTAATCAAAACTGCTGGATTGTACGTTAAATGCGATTTTACCCCTAAAAAGAGAATTATTGCTTGTATAGCAACCCCTAGAAACCAGCCAATTGCAATACTTGTAATTCCTAAAGTTGAAGAAATCCACCAAGCAGAAGCAATTATTAAAAGTGCCGGTAAGGGTGTAATTAATGCAGGTATTATAAAAAGTTTTAAAGAATGATAAACCGCGATTAGATAACTATTGAGAAGAGAGATTGAAACGACAACCCATAAAATCTCAGAGATTTTGATCGCCAAGTCAAGTGACGATTTTGACAGCCCTTTTGCAATGGTATTTAAAACGGTATTGCTACTTATAATACCTAATATTGAGATTATCGCTGCGATAAAAATGGTAACAAAGAGGCATTTTCCTGTAATCTTCATGAACCTATTTCGATCCGGTGCGTTCTTAACAAGGAATGGTATAAGGGACAAACTGAATGCCGAAATCCCGATACCCGAAATAATTCCTGGAATAGATATGGCAGCAATATAAGCATCCATATCAGGTTTAGTTCCGAACAAGTAAGCAATCACTAATTGATTAGCCAAACCCGCTAATGTGGTTATTACTTGAAATAATGTAACAATGATAGATGAACGAATAGGGGTTGTTTACCTAAATCTATAATCTCTTGAGTTTCTTTTATGCATTAGCTTCAAGCTTAAAAAAGTTATACTTCTTTCGAAGGTTTCTAATTTATGTATTTTGAGTTAAAACATTACCATGCTTTTTAGCACTTTATCTTAAATGGGGGGCATCTTCACCATAGAGTGATTAGGGAATATAGTCAATAAATGATGGATTTCTTGGAAAATAATACGTTTCTGTTGACAGGAAGCAAAGATTTCACATTTGTCTGGTAGTGAACAAGGTTGCCATCTTGAAAGACATACACCTGTTCAAATCCACAATAGGCTAACTCTGCGTATATCTGTGAATAGTGCACACCCGTCCTTGTCTCACTCCACTCTCCTACTTCTACCAAAGCAAAATCAGTAACACCCTTCGAAAAGAAATCGCGCCCCCCTTTAATCACCACCGGCTAAAAGCCCTCAACATCCAATTTGGCCATACGCACCTGTGGGGAGTCTACCTGTTTCCACAACTTGTCGAGCGATCTTGTAGTTATCGTGCCTTTCTGCTCATCTATAGCTTTGAAGAAAAAACTTGCTGTATCGTTCCGGTACCACGGCTTTACAATACCAACATGATCACCTGACACATCACTTAAGGCCACATTGAAGGCGACCACATTCGTAAGAGCAGATTTATGAATTAAGCGTAATAATCTTATAAACGGCTCTGGATTAAGTTCGACAGCAACGACCAATCCATCTTCTCCCACTACAGCTGCTGCAATCATTGTATACAGACCCCAATTACTTCCCAAGTCAAAGAATACATCACCAGGTTGAAGATACTTTAAAACAAAACGTATTTCCGCGGCTTCGGGAGGCCAATTTTTAACTATTGATATTTGTGATCGATAACGCAAGTCTAATTCGAAAGATTTATCCTTTACTTTTATAACCGCAAAATGATCGATAGGCAAAAGTTTAAAGATAAGAGAACCATATATTGAAAATCCTCTAATATTTGGAAGAAAAGAAAATAGCTTTTGAGTAAGTTTTGAACGAAATTGAATAGAAAAATTGGAATTGGGTAGTTCATTGAGCATAATTATCTCTTGAATTGGAAGCCTTCTTTAATATTTCAATTACCCTATAAGCCATATTATCCCAAGAGCATAATCTTCCTAACGAAAGCGAATTTTTTGATAATTCCATTTTTTGCGCTTCATCGAGATTCATAAACTCTTTCATTTTTTCTGCTATAGAATAAGGATTTTGTGCCTCAGCAATTAATCCAAATTTATGCTTTTTTACCAACTCAAACATTCCAGAAACATTAGTTATGATAACTGGTTTACCGTAGGCACATGCTCCCTTTGTCAATGGGCCAGTTCCGCCTGTATACATTTTATTATATGGAAAAACTACCACATCGCAGGCAGAGTAATATAGTGGCAAATCATTTTCAGGGACATATTCAAATCTTTTAAAAATTTTTTCTGGGGATCCATATTTATTTATTATATTATTTAGTTCATCGACGGTATAATGCATGGGCCAGCCTATAATCATTATCATCATATTAAAATCTTTCAGATACGAAGTTGCTTTTATAAAGTCTTCTATTCCTTTGTCATCTCTGATCATTCCAAGAAATAAAAATAATAATCCTTTAAATTTTATTCCAAGCTTTTCCCTTGCTTCATATTTATCGAGAATATATGCCTCATCGGCGCCATCTCCATATACTTCTATTGGAAATAAATCAGGGAGTTGTAATTGTTCTCTAAGCCTATTTTTGTGCCATTCTGTAACTGTGCCAATGGTCTTAACTTCATTGCCAAAAACTCCCTTTATAAAGCGCCTTTGTAAAGATTTAAATATTTTTTTATACAAAGCACCGGGGTAAGCACCATATGAAAAATTTGGAGCCTCAATCCCCCAAACTATTGGTGGAATTGAAAATTGTTTTAACCGCATATATCTGAGCAATAATGAAAAAGTCATATATTCTGTTCCGGAGATGAATATAGCGTCAACTTTCTCTTTTTGGGAGAATTCAATTGCTGCTTTAGGAATGATCCAACTATTTCTGAAATATGCAAACCAGTATGGCAATGACTCTGGTTTATTTTCGTACTTTTCAAAAGCATATTTTCCATTTGATAACTCGATGAGCTTGAAACACGGAGGAACATTTAAGTATTTTTCAGGAGATAATTTGTTAGTTATGACAGTTACATTATATCCTTTTTTCCCTATCGAATGACATAACTTTGTGGTCCAGTTGCCTATATGACCCTTTTTGTCTCCATTTGCCACTATAAAAACAATCTTTTTCATTTATTTATGCTTTTTTATTTACACATTTAGACTAACGACATTTTTTAATAATTTATTTCGGGCATTCACATTCCATAGTTATTTCATTCTTAATGAATTATCAATGTCGTCAATACTTCTCCCAAGCGGGACGTAACGGATATTTGGATGTCCAGCCAATTCTTTGTCCAGAATACGCCAGCAATCCACGACCGTCATGGGATGGTTAGGTGTATGGTTTTCCACAGCCTCCTTGAGCTCGGAAGATCGCAAGCTCAAAACAACCAAGCCCGCTTGCTTCAGACAGCTCTCGGCAGAATGGACATACTCCACGGCGCTGCCAAATACCGTGCGGGCATTGTCAATCGCCAGCGGGTCATAGGCCACAACACGAATGTCGTGTTTTAGAAGTTCGGCTATAAACTTGATTGCAGGGGACTCGGTCACTACAGGGGTGTTAGATGTAAATGCCAGCCCGAGGACCCCCACCGTCTTATTCTCCGCGTTCTCCAGTTCACGCAGCACCACCTCAACCAAATGTTCGTTCTGGTACTGGTTCACCCTGTCTACCGCATGCACAAGGTCAGCCTGGGCCCCATACTTTTCTGCGAGCGTCATATATGCCTTCGTATCACGGGGGAAACATGTGCCTCCGAAGGCCAGACCGCCCTGAAAGTAGTAAGGTGAGATCCGCCTATCCACACCTATGGCTTTGGTGATGGCGTCCACATCTGCGCCTGGAATACATTCACACAGGTTGGCAATCGAGTTGGCAAAGCTGATCTTGAGCGTGATATAAACGTTCAGACACACTTTAGCCAGTTCGGCATTAATGATGGACATGTGGGAAATGACAGGCTCATTCTCGCACATTTGCCGATGAATCCCCTCCACCCTCTCTCCAGCCTCCGGGGATGACTCACCAATGATGACCAGATCGGGCCGCAGGAAACCCTTGATCACATTGCCCAAGGCTACGAAATCCGGATCGTAGCAGACAGAAAAGCCCTCGTTGAGCTTCCTTCCCGAGTGCTTCTCGAGTAAAGGAATGAAAGTGCCCTCGGTTGAACCTGGCATCACCGTGCTACTAATAACGAAAAGGTGATGATCTTTCTTGCTCTCGCGAAGCGCGCCACCCAATGAACGAAGCGCCGCTTCAACAAATCGGTTAGAGAAAGTCCCGTCGGGATTACTGGGTGTAGCAACCAGAACGAAGGTGAAGTCTGTTTGCTCTATGGCCTCTCTGTGATGAACTGTCGCCCGCAGCCGTTTGCCGGCGTGTTTCGCCAGCAGTTCATCAAGTCCCGGTTCAAACCACGGAGCCTCTCCCTGATTTACCTTTTCTACTACTTGCTCCTCAATGTCCACCCCAAGGGTCTCAAAACCCTTCTCGGCGAAGCAAGCTGCCAGACAGAGGCCAAGTTTACCAAGACCTACAACGGAAAGAGACTCTTTCATAGCGCATTCTCCTTCATGTTGGGCTTTCCAAAGAACACTATGCGATCCTTCGGTTGAATCTCCAGATGACCGATCCAGCCCGGATGAGGCTTGAAGTCCAGAAAGCGGTTTGTCCTGTCTTGAAGACAATTTCTCCAGCCCGGTTCGTTCGAAATCACATCAATTTCGTCCAGACTACGCAACCCGAAATCAAAATCAGGGTCCTCGAGCAACTCCCGATACATTCGCACCTTCAGCGGGTCAAATCCCATCAGGCGCGTGGCAACCAAATCAACAGCCAGGAAATTCGCTCCTCCCAGAAGCACGCCGGCCGGAACAGGATCGGGCTCTAAAGGACCTTTGTTATCCCCTCCGACGATGCCATCAATAACCGAAAATAGGCGCCGCTGGGAAGTCGTCTGAATTTGCCCATCCCGGTCGGCAAAATGAAACACTCGCATCAAATCCACCGCCATCCGCCACGCCGAATCGTTACCATACCAGTTACCAGCGTCCAGCAGGCGCTTATTCTTATCTACTTTAATTCCCAAGCGGTGTAGTGTATGCCCATGTAACCAGTAGACGGAACGATGTAAATATTCGAGCGGACGTATGCGGGGAGCAAGAAAATGGTCGTACATCCAGCGCTCAATTCTAATAAGAAGTTCCTCGAGCGGACTGAGGAGGCCGTCGGGGTACTGATCGCCGCCATTGCTTGGTGGGGTTAATGTATAATGGACCAAATAATTCTTGTTCGTGCACCCACCCACCAGTCCCTTAGCGTTCAAGGTTACTCCTACTTTTTTGTGCACCTTCAATTTAGGTACTGAGATGACTACATCGGCGTTCATTATCGTGCGTGAGAGTTCATATTCGTGAATTTCATTATAGTGATGGGCAATTGTCTCGCTTCGGTGATATACGGCACCATAGAGCTTTTCCGAGTGGGGCTTGCCATATAATGCGCTTCTCTTACCCAAATTTACTGTTACGGAGCCCTCTGGATCTCCCGGCAAAGGTTGTAGCAATGAAGGAAAATGCTTCCAGCGTGACCAATAATTACGCAGATCGCGCAGTTCTACCTTTGGGCCCGGGAAACTCGAATAGAACGCTATCACTTCGTTCAAGCGGGTGGCAATAATTAATTCTTGAAAATTGCAATCGTATTGAGGTGCGTCCGCAATGATAATTTTCCCATCCCCTCGCAGAGCAATCCAGACATAATCAGCTATGGCACGGAGCACAGAAGGATGCGTGATGATGGCAAACAAATCCTTTCCTTCTTTGTGACGGCTCAGCACGAAATTCGGTTTGAGCACTACGGTCATTCCTGGCTCAATGAGAGAGCAAAGAGGATTCCACTCAACTGTACCAAATCGGTCCTGGTCAAATCCCAACGCATGAAATAGTTCCCGCACCCCTTCGTATACATTGTTCTTCTCCTGTCCCACATGGCCTGAAAAAGGATATTCTGGATAGACTTTTGAAGGATGATATGGAGCCAATGTTGGGTAGCGAGCCTCCATACGCACAATTGCGACTTTCTGCATCCGTCCCTTAACTTCAGACATCATGAAATTCAATGTGTAATTTTTGGATGAGAAACCGGTGTTTACCACGCTGGGTCAGGGGGATATCATTCACTGCTTTCAATTCAAGTTCCATATCATCTCCCAATTTCACCAGCAACCGTCGCCGGACATCATGGAGAATAGAATTATTTAGAGTTGGCTTGGGGATATAGCAGAACGTTACTTTTCCTTTCTCTTCTTGATAGAATTGGAATTGTTTTATATGGTCGAATATGTCATCGTGAAAATTGATGGCCGTCATAGAGATGGGGCGTCCTGTGCCGGTAATAATGAGACCTCTGAAAAAGTCTTCTTTTGGTCTGCCTGAGTTCTCCTGCTGAGATTCTTCTTCATAACTCTTTCCAGTTCGAAGAAAAGGATTATTAAGAAAAAAACACTTGACAAAATATTCTGTTTTGTATTAGTATATATCAGTATGAAACGAT
>Ga0209479_1003157_pt1 | contig 9715 bp, 9 predicted proteins | sample DewCreD2012metaG_2_FD_184112 | JGI IMG/M metagenome (GOLD analysis project Ga0209479, IMG submission 184112) | Hot spring sediment bacterial and archeal communities from British Columbia, Canada, to study Microbial Dark Matter (Phase II) - Dewar... ...
GTGCGCACTCAGTGCCTGAATAATATCAAGCAGATTGCGCTGGGCGCGCTGATGTATGTGCAGGACTACGACGAGCGGATGCCGATGGGCGTGAATGTCAGCGGCGGTCCCGCGGAGCCAGGCAACGCGAATACACCGCCTGTGCTGCGCAACCCGTGGCTGCGCAGCACTGCCTGTTGGATCGACCCGCGTGGAGTTCAGTGCTCTAACAGCGGCAACAACATCGCGGGCTTGCGCTACCTGCCGATTGGGCAAATCGTCGGCAACGCGCCGCCGCGCCCCGCTGGGCTGCCTAACGACAAGCCGTACCCCTTCTACATCCATCGATTGGTAGACCCCTACATCAAGGCGGGCGTCGCCCAAGATCGTCAGGAAATCATGCAGTCGCGCACGGTGAAGGGCATCTGGTACTGCCCCGCCGACTCGACGGTGGTGGTCGCCAACGGCGGCGAGAACGCGCTGTTCGAACTGACGGGGCTGCGCCACTACCAGTTCTTCGGGCACGACTACATCTACAACACATGGCTGATCTACAACTACTCGGATGTGCTGCGCGGTGGCAACTCGTCGCAGTGGACGCTGAACCCTAAGACGCTGGCGGCGGTGGCGCGCCCTGCGGACATCATTATCTTCTTCGACGCCTTCGCCATGTGGCACGGAACCTCCAAGGGTCCCAACGGCGGTCCCATCCCTGAAAACTGGAATGTGGCGTTCGTGGACGGGCACGCCAAAAACATCCCGCACACTGTGTTCATGGATCAGCACCCGTCAGTGCCTTCTGCTGCGGGGCGCACCACACGCCTCAACCAGGATCCATCGGCGGATAATCCAAACCTGTGAACCGAGCCTAACCGTCTGGCAGGAGCGCCTCCCGATGCGGCGAAATTGCCCGCGCGGGAGGCGCGCCTATGTACAGCCTCTGGGAGAAACTCGAAAAGCGAGAGAAGGCGTCGCTGGTGGGCGTCTATGCGGCGTCGCTCGCGCTGGTGTGGACGCTGGGCTACGGCTGGGGACGCAGCAGCAGCGCGAGCAACCCGATGCACACGGCAGGCGTCGGCACGCAAGGCAGTGTGGAGGTGATTGATCTTAGCGAGCCGCCCAAGCCCGAGTCTGCGCCGACCGAGCCAACCGCGCCGACTGAGCCGACGCCCAGTGCAGAGGTGGTCGTGCATGTGTCGGGCGCGGTGAAGCGAGCGGGGGTGTATCGCCTTGCGCCTGATAGCCGAGTCGCCGACGCCATCGAGCAGGCAGGCGGCGCAACCGAATACGCCGACCTCGACGCGCTCAACCTCGCCGAACCGCTGCAGGACGGGCAGAAAATTCATGTGCCGCGCAAGGGTGAGGTCAGCCTGCCTACCGTCGCAAGCGTCGTATCGTCGCGAACGCCTCGGAGCGCGCCACAAGCCGCTGTCGCCGCCACGCAGTTCCCCATCAACCTCAACACCGCCACCGCCGAGCAACTGGAAGCCATTCCAGGCATCGGTCCCGTGCTGGCGCAGCGGATTATCGAGTACCGCCAGACGCGCGGCAGGTTCCAATCGGTCGACGAACTGCTGGAGGTGCGCGGGATTGGACCGAAGCGGCTGGAGAGCATGCGCCCGTATGTGACGGTCAGATAGGGGGCTACTCGCCCAGTACGCAAGTATGCGGGCGGTAGCCTGCACGCTCCGCCTCCTGCGCCGAGCGGAAGCGCGCCTGATTCTCTGGCTTGGGCAGCCCGCGGCAGTCGGGTCGGTGATACACCTTGCTGTTGCGGTTGCCGATGACCGTGCCGACGGCGGGCGCAGGCTTCGTGGGGACGGTCGGCTGCGTCGGCGCGGCGCGTGTGGTCGCAATCTGCAGTTTCTTGTCTGCGCCGAGGCGCATCACGATGTCGCCGTGCAGGTCGGTGCGGTAGACGCGCCTGCCCTGCAGCAGGGCGAGCGTCTCGCGGTGGGGATGCCCATAGCGGTTGCCCACGCCGACGGGAATCACCGCGACGGTCGGATTCACGCGATTCAGGAACGCGCGGTCAGTGCCGTTCTCTGCGCCGTGGTGGGCGACTTTCAGCACATCGGCGCGGAGGTTCGGGCGCGTCGTATAGAGTCGCGCGCGCCCCTCGCGCTCCAAGTCGCCTGTGAACAGCATGCTGCCCCCAGGCGCGTCAAGGCGCATCACGAGGCTATTGTTGTTCGGGTCGGAGCGCGTGCCTTTCAGCAGCGGCTCGCTCGGCGCAAGCACGCTGAGGCGCACATTCGGCGCGGGCTCCAGCGTCAGCCCGCGCCGCACGACGCGGAACTTGGGGCGCTTGCCGTCGGGCGACCGTGCGCCGCGCACTGCCAGCAGAAAGTCGCGGTACACGGGCGATTCGAACGGCATGCCGATGTCCCACACTTCCACCACAGGGAACGCTTTCAGCACCTGAATCAGCCCGCCGATGTGGTCGCTGTGCGGGTGCGTTGCCACGAGCCAGTCGATTTGCTGCACGCCCAGCCGATGCAGTTTGCCCACCAGCGCGGTGCCTTCGCTGGTCTCCCCGCCGTCGATGAGCATCGTCTTGCCGTTGGGGAAGGTGATGAGCGCACTGTCGCCCTGACCGACATCCAAAAACGCGACCTGCAGCACGCCCTGCGGGGCGGGTTCCAGTGCAGTTGTTGGCGCAGGCGCAGTGGGCGCAGTCGCCGTGCGCTTCGGCGGCGCACTGCAGGCGACCAGCGCCAGAATTAGTATTGTCAGTAGGCTTATGCCGACCGTGCGGGCGAAGTTTGTGAATTGCCCCCCTCCTGCAGGTTCCCCCCGCTTCGCGAGGGGAACCGAGCAAGGGCGCAGGTTCCCCCGCTTCGCGAGGGGAACCAAGTGAGGGCGCAGGTTCCCCCGCTTCGCGAGGGGAACCGAGCAAGGGCGCAGGTTCCCCCGTTTCGCGAGGGGAACCAAGTGAGGCGCGCCTGTTCGGTTCCCCCTGCGTGCAGGGGGAACCTGAAGGAGGGGGTCGCCAATCCGTTGCGTTTTTGTAAAGCGTGCCGCGTTAGTTCGCATTATGCCCAAGCGCATCGCCCCAAGTGAGGGCGCAGGTTCCCCCGTTTCGCGAGGGGAACCAAGTGAGGCGCGCCTGTTCGGTTCCCCCTACGTGCAGGGGGAACCTGAAGGAGGGGGTCGCCAATCCGTTGCGTTTTTGTAAAGCGTGCCGCGTTAGTTCGCATTATGCCCAAGCGCATCGCCCTATTAAACCCTATCGGCTACCCCGCGCGCCCTGTGGCGTTGGCGATGTGCAGCGGCTGCAGCGCGGACGCCAGCACGCCGAAGCCAGGCGCGTAGAACACCGAGTCGGGCGCGCCCGACACCGAGACGCCCGCCGCGTCGGTCAGGGTCTGCTCCAACTCCAGCAGCGTCGCGGGCTGAATCGCGTAGGGCAAGTGCGCCACCTCGCCGCGATAGAGTTCGCCACGACAGGCAGTGAACAGCGCGTACCGCTCCACCAGAAAATGCTCCAGCGTGTTCGGCTCCGTCTCGCGCGGCTCGCCGCTGAATTGGTAGCGCACGCGGGCATACGGACGCGGGCGCGTCTTGCGGGTCGTGCTGTAGGCGATTTCGTTGGGCGCGGGCATCTCCCACTCCATATGTGCATAGTGATACGGCAGTTTCCAGAGGCGTCGCGCGACCCACACGCCCAGCCGATGAGCCGCGTCAAGGCTGAAAAACCACACCCCGCGCTGCTCGCCATAGCGCACATAGGTACGGATGTTCGCTTCGGGGAAGTCGAGCAGTTTCGGGATGGGGGGTAGCCATACGGGGCGCACGCTCTCCATCACGAATGGCACAAAGCCGACCCACGCCGCGCCGTCATAGGTGTCTATCTGCAGCGGCTCAGGAATCAGCGGGCGCAGGTGCGACGCGGGCACGCGCCAATGGACGAACAGCAAGTGCTTCCAGCGCATGCTCAGCGCGGGACGCCACTCGCGTTCGCTCATCGGGGGCATTCCGTCTCGCTCAAGCGTAGCCATCGGCTCAGTTTGCCCCGCAATCGGGCAATAACCCAGTATACCCCCTCGACTGCCCAGACCATCGGCGGCAGGCTAAGGGGGCGGGTAAGCCAGCCGTAGCCGAGTTGCTCGCAGATGAACAGCACGGCGCGCCCGCTGCGCAATATGCGCCCGTCGGCGGTAATCACATGCACGCCGCGCCGCAGGGCGTGCGGGGCGACGCGCTGCAGCAGTTCGGGCGGCGCGCTCTGGAACGGCGCGATACGGAACCGACCGTGCGCGTCGCGCCGACGCAGCCGCGCCATCGACCACGCGCAGAAGTCGCACGCGCCGTCCCACAGCACCCAATGTACGGAGGCATCCATCAGGGGTTAATACGCGAAAAGGGCTGGCGCGGTTGCCAGCCCTTCGTTGACCTCTTGCGATGTATGGCTTGCAAAGCGCGACTTAGCGCACGCGGCGGCGCAGCCCCATCAGACCCGCCAACCCCGCGCCCAGCGCGATTAGGCTCGCAGGCTCAGGCACCCAGTCCTGCTCCACCAGCAGCAGCGACGCCGTGTCGAAGCCTGGCGCAGTGCCTCCGATGAACAGGATGAAGTTCTCGTAGACCGTCACATCGTTCGCGGGCGCGGCCAGAGTCACGGGAATGACATACGAACCTGAGCTGCTAATCGTGCCAGCATCGTCATACAGGATCGCGTTGTCCGAGTTGCGCACGACCTTCTTTTGCCACAGAATTTGGGCGTTGCCCTGTACGAACGCCGCGATGACAAAGTTAAAGCCTGTTAGGTTGCCGTCGCCTGGGCTTGGGGCAATCGAGTAGGTCGCGCTGAAGGTTCCGTTCGTGAAGTTAGTGCCGTCGCCGACCAGAATCGGGTTCGGCACGCCCGCAGCCGTCAGGAAAGTGACCTGGGGCAGGGGGTTATTAATCACCACTGCGGGCACACTGGTCGTCACTGCACCAGGGTTCAAGACCCCTGAGCTATTGATGATGCTAACCGTCCATGCGTGCGCTCCCGCAACCAGCGCCGCGCTCATCGCTACTGCATACAGTGTTCGTCGCATAGTATCCTCCTTTGCAGCGTGTGTGGCTCTTCAGCGCCGAAACCCTCTGGGCAATCAAGAGTCGGCACGGAGCCAATTCCACCTACAGCAACTTTTGTGCCAAACGCCGTAGAATTTCGGGAGATTGGAAGAATGGCTCGACAAACTTTCGCCCTCATCCCTGCGGCAGAGGGAGGGTTGCGCCGATTCTTGTGGGATGCTGAAGTGCGAGTTTCAGCGTCTGCGGAAGCCCAGCTTACGCACTCCGAATAGCGCACATAGTGCGGATATATGTCTCGGGGTAGCAAAGCAGAGTTGGAATAGGTGGTAGCCACGCGGAGCGTACAGTTATTAGGCGAAAAGGGCTGGCGCGGTTGCCAGCCCTTTGTTGACCTCTTGCGATGCGCGGCTTATAAAGCGCGACTTAGCGCACGCGGCGGCGCAGCCCCATCAGACCCGCCAACCCCGCGCCCAGCGCGATTAGGCTCGCAGGCTCAGGCACCCAGTCCTGCTCCACCAGCAGCAGCGACGCCGTGTCGAAGCCTGGCGCAGTGCCTCCGATGAACAGGATGAAGTTCTCGTAGACCGTCACATCGTTCGCGGGCGCGGCCAGAGTCACGGGAATGACATACGAACCTGAGCTGCTAATCGTGCCAGCATCGTCATACAGGATCGCGTTGTCCGAGTTGCGCACGACCTTCTTTTGCCACAGAATTTGGGCGTTGCCCTGTACGAACGCCGCGATGACAAAGTTAAAGCCTGTTAGGTTGCCGTCGCCTGGGCTTGGGGCAATCGAGTAGGTCGCGCTGAAGGTTCCGTTCGTGAAGTTAGTGCCGTCGCCGACCAGAATCGGGTTCGGCACGCCCGCAGCCGTCAGGAAAGTGACCTGGGGCAGGGGGTTATTAATCACCACTGCGGGCACACTGGTCGTCACTGCACCAGGGTTCAAGACCCCTGAGCTATTGATGATGCTAACCGTCCATGCGTGCGCTCCCGCAACCAGCGCCGCGCTCATCGCTACTGCATACAGTGTTCGTCGCATAGTATCCTCCTTTGCAGCGTGTGTGGCTCTTCAGCGCCGAAACCCTCTAGGCAATCAAGAGTCGGCACGGAGCCAATTCCACCTACAGCAACTTTTGTGCCAAACGCCGTAGAATTTCGGGCATTTGGGGGCAGTTCGCGCCAATATGGAACAATCGGTGTGGGGAGGCTGTGTGATGCTCTTTTTTGTGTGCATGGCGTTCGTGTGTGCGTATGCAGGGCTGCGATTGCGTGACCGCTGGCTCTGGGTGAACGCGGCGTTGTTTGTGGGTCTGGCAGGCGCGCCTTATCTAACGGGCGGGGCGCTCTGGGGCTGGTGGCTGGCGATAGGGCTTACGGCGTTGTGGGCGGCGCGGCGGGTTCCGACGCCTTGCCCTGCGCCCGCTCCACCGACTCCACCTGCCCATTACGCAGTCTGTAGACCGTATCACAGTAGCGCAGCATCAGAGGATCGTGCGTGACCAGCACGACCGCGCCGCTCCCGCGATGCTGTTCCAGTAAGTCCAGCACATGCAGCCCTGTGGCTTGATCGAGCGCGGCGGTCGGCTCGTCGGCGAAGATGACCTCTGGCTCCATCAGCAGGGCGCGCGCCACGCACGCCCGTTGACGCTCGCCGCCCGACAGCGCGGACGGGAAGCGATGCGCCTTGTCTGCCAGCCCTAACTGCTCCAGTAGCCATAGGGCGCGCTCGCGATAGGCGCGCACATCGGGCGCGCCGACCACCACATTCTCCAGCACCGTGAGATACCCCAGCAGGTACGGCTGCTGGAACACGAACCCGAACCGCTCGCGGCGCATCGCGCTGCGTTCGGCGTCCGACGCCTCCGTGTAGCACCGCCCGCGATAGCGCACTGCGCCGTGCGTGGGCAACTTTAGCCCGCTCAGCAGATACAGCAGCGAGCTCTTGCCCGACCCTGACGGTCCGACAATCCCGACGAACTCGCTGGGGCGCACCTGCAGGCTCACCGAGTCGACGGCGCGCACCTCGCGCTCGCCGTCGCGGTAAATCAGCGACGCGCCCTGCGCCTCAATCAGCACCTCTGGGTTCATGCTGTTTCGCCTGTCGGAGAGCGGTCAACACCTCGTCGCCGTGCGCGGCGGGCTTGACCTTCGTAAACACCTGGTGCACCGTGCCGTCGGGCGCAATCAGGTAAGTGATGCGATCCACGCCCCAGAACTCTTTGCCGTACATGTGCTTTTTGCGCCACGCGCCGTATGCCTCGCTTACCGCATGGTCGGTGTCCGCCAGCAGCGGGAACGGCAATTCGTATTTATCGGCGAATTTGCGGTGGCTCTGCACATCGTCCACGCTGACGCCCAGCACCACCGCGCCCTCGCGCATAAGGTCGGCATGCACATCACGGAACGAACACGCCTCCTGCGTGCAGCCAGGCGTCATATCTTTCGGATAGAAGTAGAGCACCACCCATCGCCCCCGATAGTCGCTTAGACGCACCGTGTTGCCCTGCTGATCGGCAAGGCTGAAATCGGGGGCGGCTGTACCACTCGTTAGGATAGCCATAGCACGCCAATTATACCGTCTGGTCGGGTATAATCGCGCTGCGCAATCGCGCGACAGGAGGCTAAACCAATGACACGAGTGTTTCGAGCAACGCTGCTAACGGCGTGCGCGCTGCTGAGTCTGAGCGCGGCAATCGCACAGGAGTACACCCTCAAGTTGAATGTCAAAGAGGGCGATACTTTCAAGTACCGCATGACGATGGAGATCGACTTCGGCGGACAACTTGTGTTTGTAACTACCACTGTTACAAATAAGGTGCTGAAAGTGGAGGAGAACGGGAACACCCAGATGGAGTCGGCGTCGAGTGAGATGGTCGTCAAGTTTGGCGACCAAGAAATGCCTCAGCCAGCCTCCCCAGCGACCAAGATGACCTTCAAGCCCAATGGCTCCGTTGCGAAAGTAGAGGGCGGCGACGGTATGATGCAGCAGATGAACGCCTCGCAGATGGTCTACCCCGAGAAGCCCATCAAGGTCGGCGACAAGTGGAGCGAGACGGTCAAAAATGCTGTGGGCGAGCTGAAGATCGACTACGAGTTCGTTGGCGTGGAGAAGGTCGGCGACACAGAAGCGGTCAAAATCAAAATGACGGCTCGCACGGTCAACGCCAAAGAAGGGGAAGGCTACAGCGCGGACGGATTCACTTGGGTTGACCCCAAAACGGGCATGCTCGTCAAGATGGAGACTCGCATCAAGGGCATGCAGGTCGAAGGCGCGCCGATGCCCATCGACGGCACACTGAAGATGGAACTGGTGAAGTAATCCTCTGTTGCTTAGCCATCCACGCGCAGTAGGGAGCCGATTCGCCCCTGCTGCGCGTGTACGAGTAGGTATAATTCCTTCGCATGGCGACGCAGACGGCAACCGCCCAACCCAAACGCAAACCACGCACCAAACGGAAGGCGGAACCAACACCGCTTCCCGAACACATTCGCGCGTCGCTGGAACGCCTACAACAACTCAAACTACCCTCAGGAGACGGAGACCGAATGGAATCGGATTGGCATGTCGTCAGCATCACACTCCTCGACGAACTCGTCCGCAACCACCTCGGCACACCCACCCACTACTTCTGCGGCGGCAACATGTTCATCTACTACAGCCTCGAACAAGCTGAAGAGATCGAACAGTATGTGGAAGCCGAAACTCCGAAACGCAAGCCGCGCTTCAAGGGTCCTGACTTTTTCCTTGTGAAGGATGTGGACGGCACGAAGCCGCGCGAGAGCTGGGTGGTGTGGAACGAGGACGGGCGGTATCCCGACTTAGTGGTGGAGTTTGTTTCGCCGTCCACGCGCGGGAAGGATGTGGAAAAGAATGCGCAGTTTTACGCGAAGGTGTTTCGTGTGCCTGAGTATTTTTGGTTTGACCGTCGGCGTGGGGAGTTGGTGGGGTATCGGCTGGTGGGTCGGGAGTATGTGCGGATAGAGCCCGACGCGCGGGGTTGGTTGTGGAGCGAGGTGTTGGGTGCGTATGTGGGTGTGTGGCGTGGGGAGTATCGTGGTCGTGTGTGGTCGTGGTTGCGGTTGTGGGATAGTGCGGGAGAGTTGGTGTTGACGCGGGAGGAGCGAGAGGCGCGGGAACGTGCGGCGCGGGAGCAGGCAGAGGCACGCGCGGAGCAAGGCAAGCCCAGCGAGAGCGGGAGCGTGCGGAGCGGGAACGCGCCGAGCGCGAACGCCTGCAAGCCGAGTTGGAGCGTCTGCTGGAGCGATTGCGTCAGCAGGGCGTCATCAGCGAAGACGAGCCGCAACCCTAACGCCGCCGTTTCGGTACAATTAACGGCATGCTGGACTACCGACTCCTGCGCAGTGAACCCGACACGGTGCGCGACGCGCTCCTAAAACGCGGCGACGCGACCGACCTCCTCGACGAGTGGCTAGCAATCGACCAGCGCTGGCGCGAGACGACCACCCAAGTGGAGACCCTCACCGCCGAGCAGAACCGCGTCTCCAAAGAGATCCCCCTGCGCAAAAAAGCGGGCGAGGACGCCGAGCCGCTGCTGGAGCAACTGCGCAGCCTCAAGGCGCAGATCGAGCAACTGGAACACGAGCGGCGCACGCTGGAGGCGGAACGCGAGGCGAAACTGCTGCTGTTCCCGAATATTCCCCACGCCACGACGCCCGTCGGCAACGACGCGAGCGAGAATGTCGAGGTG
>Ga0209479_1003159_pt1 | contig 9711 bp, 11 predicted proteins | sample DewCreD2012metaG_2_FD_184112 | JGI IMG/M metagenome (GOLD analysis project Ga0209479, IMG submission 184112) | Hot spring sediment bacterial and archeal communities from British Columbia, Canada, to study Microbial Dark Matter (Phase II) - Dewar... ...
GGTCTTTCACCTCTATGCGGTGCTCCTGGGCTATGGCCTCCTCAAGTTGATGGAGCGCGACCCCGCCTGGCGCCTTCTGGTGGGGCAGTGCGGAACAATGGGGTGGATGGCTTTCCCGAATTGGGGTTGGATAAGGTTCTGGAAATTGCCCAGCAGCGCGGGGCGCATCCAGCCCAGGTGGCCCTGGCCTGGCAGCTATCGCGCCCCTTCATCACCGCCCCGATCGTGGGGGCCAATACCGTGCAGCAGCTACAGGATCTGCTACCGGCCGCGCAGCTACAACTGAGCGCGGAAGAGGTGGCGGCGCTCAACGAAGTGTCGAGCTGGCCGCTCTCGCGTACCGAGCGGGAAATTTAGGGATAAAGCAAGATTTTGCCGGTGCTCTGCCGGCTTTCCATTAGGGCGTGGGCTTGGGCGGCCTGCTCGAGGCTGTAGCGCGCCCCCACGTGGAGCCGGATCTGGCCTGACTGGAGCAGGGCCAAGACGGCTTCCACGGTGGGCCTCAGCAGCTCGGGTCGGCTGCGCCGGTAATGACCGCTGCTGTAGCCGATAACGGCTTTGGTCTGGCGGTGTAGCGGACGGGTCTCGAAGCTGCCGGCCTGGCCGCTGGCATGCCCGTACACCACCAGGCGGCCAAAAGGGGCCAGGCAGCGCATGCCCTGACTAAAAACCTCCCCCGCCACCGAGTCGAGGATCAGGTCGGCGCCTTTTTGCTGGGTTCGCTCGAGCACCCGCCCAGCAAAGCCCTCGTACCCCATCACTTCATCGGCCCCCAAGCGGCGGACGAACTCGGCCTTGGCCGGATGCCCCACGGTTCCGATGACCAGCCCCGCGCCCAGGGCTTTCGCCATCTGCACCGCCAGGCTGCCCACCCCACCCGCAGCGGCGTGCACCAGCACGGTCTCGTTTGGCTGCAGCCGTCCAGCCCAGGTCAGGATGTTGTAGGCGGTGACCAGGGCGGTCAGGCCCGAGACCGCTTCATCGGACAGGTCGTCGGGAACCGGGTAGGTCAGCACCGCTTTAGCCAGCACTTTTTCGGCATACGAGCCCCCACTTGCAAAGACCGCCACCCGCTGGCCCGGTTTCAGGCCTGTTACTTTGGTGCCCACCGCTTCCACCACCCCCACCGCATCCAGCCCCGGTATGAAAGGGGGGGGTGCGCCTGCCTCGTAGCCCCCCCGTCGGGCCTGCACGTCGGCGTAGTTGAGGCTGGTCAGGGTGGTGCGCACCAGCACCTCGTCGGGCCCGGGGCTGGGGTCGGGCACCTCCTGGTAGCGCAGGCACTCGGGCGGGCCGTTTTGTTCAACCACAATGGCTTTCATGCCGCTATTTTGGCACAGTACAATGAACCCCCGTGACGCCAGAACGCCTTGCTAGGATTCGCGCCGTGCTGGACAAACGCCAGCCCGACCTGACGGTGCTGATGGAACGGGTGCATAAGCCCCACAACTTTTCCGCCATTCTGCGCTCTTGCGACGCGGTGGGGGTGCTCGAGGCCCACGCCATCCCGGCCAAGCAGGGCATTCCAAACCTGGAAGAAGCCGAGGGCCTGAGCCTCGAAGGCAAAACCTTCAACGAGACCTCCGGCTCGGCGGCCAAATGGGTGGGGCTGCAACTGCACGCCGATACCGCCTCGGCTTTTGCCCACCTCAAGTCACGGGGGTTTCAGGTGCTGGCCGCGCATTTTTCCGAGCGGGCTGTGGACTACCGCCAGGCCGATTACACCCGCCCAACCTGCATCCTGCTGGGCACCGAGAAGTGGGGGGTCTCGCCCGAAGCTGCCGAGCTGGCTGATGCCCATATTCTGATTCCCATGATGGGCATGGTGCAGAGCCTAAATGTTTCCGTGGCGGCAGCGGTGATCCTGTTTGAAGCTCAGCGGCAGCGCTTGCAGGCGGGTTTTTACGAGCAGGTGCGCCTCACACCCGAGCAGTACGAGGCTGTGCTGCAGCACTGGAAGGCCCGGCACGCGCAGGGTCGGGGTTAGTTGGCACATTTGCTGGGCGTTCCGGGGCTTAAAGTGAGGTATGCGTGCTGCTGTTCTGACTATTTTTTGCTGGATTCCTTTGGCGGTGGCAGGGCCGGACGGCCTTTACTATGCTATGGAGAACCGCATTGAAAAAGGCGAGATCGTGACGGTGGGGCGGCTCCAGCGTATCAAGATCGGGGGGGTGGGGCAGCTTCCGTTTCTGCTCAAGCAGGCGGCCCGGCCTGCGCTCGAGGCCCGCTGGCGCTACGATGCGGTGCTGAAGGACTGGGTGCTGCAAGACCAGATGGGCCATACCTTCGACCTGGCCGAGGCCAAGAAGCGCTACCTCGAGGCCCTGCGATCCGGCCAGACGGAGTTTTTGCTACCGGTGCGCCACACCCTGCACCCTCGAGGCACGCCGTATTTCTACAACCTGGGCATTCGTGAGCTTTTAGCCGAGGCCACCACCTCCTTTGCCGGCTCCTCCTACGAACGCCGCTACAACATTCAGCTTGGGGCCAGCCGCCTTGATGGCGCGCTGATTCCTCCAGGCGAAATTTTTTCGTTTGCCAGGGCCATGGGCGAGGTCTCCGAACGCACCGGCTTCAAAAAAGCCTTTGTGATCTCCGGCGAACAAACGATGGAAGGGGTGGGTGGGGGGATGTGCCAGGTCTCGACCACCCTTTTTCGCGCGGCCTACTTTGCGGGGCTGCCCATCGTGCAGCGCCGGCCCCACAGCTATCAGGTGCGCTACTACCAGCCCACCGGCCTGGATGCCGCGGTTTTCTTACCCTCCCTCGACCTTAGGTTCAAAAACGATACCCCTGGTCACCTGCAGATCCAGAGTAGTGTGAGCGGCAGCCAGATCACCTTCCGCATTTTCGGCACCAGGGACCGCCGGGTCACTTGGAGCAACCCCATCGTGCTAAACCGCACGCCGGCCCTGCCCACCCGCTACATCGCCACGCTCGAGCTGCCAGCCCAGCGCTTTGTGCAGGTAGACTGGGCCGCCGAAGGCGCCACGGTGCAGGTTCACCGCACCATTCGATTCTCCAATGGCAGGGTGCAGAAAGACACCCTCACCAGCACCTACCGGCCCTGGGGGGCGGTGTATCTGGTGGGGGAGGGCACCCAGCTTAAATCGGGCCGGGTTATTACCGCTGCCACCGACGACGCCCCCGACAACCACGGTTACCGCCTGCCCACCCAGACCACCCTGCGCCCCGCCCGCAGTCCTTAGGCGGGCGGTTTCCGGAAAGACAGCGACAAAGCCCATTACAAACCGGGTTGTCCGGGGAGTGGTCGGCATGATTCAGAAGGCAATAGATCCAAAAACCACCTTACAGCACCTTGACCTGAACCAGCACGTTCAGGCGCTCCTGGCCCCCCCCGCGGCGAAGCCCCTTGAGCGGCGGGCAGTCGTCGTAGTCGCGCCCGTGGGCTTTTTTGATGTACTGCTCGGTAATGGTGGAATTGTTGGTGGGGTCGTAGCCGTACCAGCCCGCGCCCGGCACAAAGGCTTCAACCCAGGCGTGGCTGCCCTGTGAACCGACCCCCGTGGCTAGATAGCCCGAAACGTAGCGGGCCGGAATCCCTAGGCTGCGCAGAACGGCCAGCATGGCCTGGGCGTAGTCCTGGCAGACCCCGGCCCGGCCTTCTACAAATTTGATCAGCGGGGTGTTGAGCTCGGTGGCGGCGGTGTCGTAGCGAAAACTCCGATGGAGGTGCTCCGTTACTTCCAGCAGGTAGCTGTGCAGGTTTTCCTGGGGAAGGGGGCGGCGCACACCCAGGAGCTCGAGCCAGTTGTGGTGCAGGGGAACCCGCGGCGTGGGGGCCAGGAACTCAAAAAACCTGGACTCCAGGCTCCTTAAGGCCCGAATCGGTACCGGCCGTGGTTCTGGTACGGCAAAGGTCAAAACTTTGGCCTGGGTTTCTACCCGCAGGGTGGTGTGGGGGTGGTGCACATGAAAGCTGTACACCCGGTTGTGAAAGTAATCCTGTCGACTACGGAGCGGGGTGCTGGGCGTAATCTGAAGGTGAAACTCCAGAACCCCCTGGCGGTGATCGTCGACTGGGTAGAGCCACAGCTCGTTGAAAGAGTCCCGCGCCGCGTCGGGGTAGGAATACTCGGTTAGATGGTAGACCGATAGCAGCACCACGGGCAGCTTAGCAGAAGCGGGTTTCAGGGCTCGAGTCGCGCGCACACCTCCTCGCGCCAGGGCAGCGAGGGCTGGGCGCCGGTTTTGGTGGTGGCCAGGGCCCCGGCCACACAGCCGCGCGCCACGGCCTGGGCCAGCGAGCCTCCCTCACAGAGGGCTGCGGCCAGGGCCCCGATGAAAGCATCGCCCGCCCCGGTGGTGTCGATGGCCTGCACCTCGGGAACCGGCTGGTGTCCCCGGCTTTCGGGGGATACCCATACCGCCCCCTGCTGGCCCAGGGTGATGATGACGGTGGGCACTTTCTCGGCCAGTAGCTGGGCTACCTCGAGGGCCATCTCGGGGGTGTCGGGCTGCACCCCGGCCAGGCCCAGGGCTTCGATTTCGTTGACCACTAGGATGTCGATATGGTGTAGGAGTTTATCGGGCAGTTTTTGCGCAGGTGCAGCGTTCAGGATGACCTGAGCGCCCGCCTGGCGGCCCAGCTCAGCCGCCCGTCGCACGGTCTCGAGGGGAATCTCGAGCTGCAAGACCACCACCCGGGCCTCCTCGAACTCGGCGGGGGAGAGGTGTTCGGGCCGCAGGCGGTGGTTGGCCCCCGGCGAGACGATGATGGTGTTCTGCCCTTCCTCATCAATCGCAATGAAAGCCACGCCGGTGGGGGCCGCGATGGGAAGGGTGGCGCTCACATTGATCCCCTCGCGCTTGAGGGCGTTGCGCAGTTGCTGGCCGAACTCATCCTGCCCCACCCTACCAATCATGCGCACCCCGGGGGCTGGGCCGGGGCTGGCGCTTTTGGTGGGCATGGGGCGGGCCAGCATGCGCGCGGCGGCCACGGCCTGGTTGGCCCCTTTACCGCCGTGATGGGTCTCGTAATCCGAGCCCAGGAGGGTTTCGCCGGGAACCGGATGTCGCTTGACCCGCACCACCAGATCCATGTTGATGCTTCCCACCACCACAATGCTCATGGCCTATAGCTTATATCTTTACGGCCAACAGGACTCCCGTGCTATGCGTAGCGCGCAATGCGCTCCAGCAGCAGCTCGTAGAAGCCGTCTACGTCAACCTCGAGGCCCACTTCGCAGTTGGGTTGCCTGCCGGTCACCCGCCAGTAATCGCAGACCGTGCGCCCAAAGGTCAGCCCCTCATTGGCCTCGATCTCCACGTTGAACATCGCGGTTTTGAACAGCTCGGGACGTAGCAAATAAGCCACCGCGCAGGCATCGTGGATGGGGGCCCCGTCCCATTTGTAGCGCTGAACGTGGTGTTCGCGGAAGAACTCGAGCAGCTCGGCCACGAAATTGCCAACCCGTGTTCCCAGGGCCCGGAAGCGCGCCACCCGGGTGGGGTGGGCGATGGTTTGATGGGTCAGGTTGAGGCCCATCATCACCAGCGGAACCCCGGCTCCAAAGACAATTTTGGCGGCATGGGGGTCACACAGGATGTTGAACTCGGCGCTTGGCGTCCAGTTGCCAATGTCAATCGAGCCGCCCATCAGCACAATTTCTCTAATCTGGGTGATGATGCGGGGCTCGAGCCGCATAGCCAGGGCGATGTTGGTGAGAGGGCCCACCGGCACCAGCGTGACCTCGCCGGGGTACCGGAGCACCTGTTCGATGATGAAGTGCACCGCGTGCTGCGGCTCCGCCTGGCCGGTGGGGATGGGCAGGTGGGGGCCTTCCAGCCCGGAGACCCCGTGCACGGCCTCGGCGCTGATGCGCTCGCACACCAGGGGGCGGTCGGCTCCGGCGTAGATGGGCACGCTTTTGCCCAGCACCTCCCGCACCACCAGGGCGTTGCGGGTGGTGCGCTCCAGGCTCACGTTGCCATACACGGTGGTGATGCCCAAGACCTCGAGCTCCTCGCTGGCCAGGGCCAGCATGATGGCGATGGCATCGTCGTGTCCGGGGTCGCAGTCGAGGATAATTTTGCGCGGCACGCCAGATAGCTTACACCAGCGACGGTGTTGCTTGGGGTACAATCGCTTTATCTATGCTCGAGGTCAAAGAAGCGGTCAGGATCGCCACCGAGTATATCCAGACCCTCTTCAACGAAAAGCAGATTCCCGAGCTGCGGCTCGAGGAGGTGGAACTCACCCCCGATAATCAGTTCTGGGAGGTGACCCTCTCCTTTGTGGTACGCGAACCCACGGCCTACCTGAGCCTGGGCGATGCGGCCCGCACCCGTGAGTACAAGATCTTCCGCATCAACGCCGAAACCGGCCAGGTGCAGAGCATGAAGATTCGCAAAGTATAAACTAGCAGTCATGCGGCCTGCCTGGCTGGAAATCAACCTCGATGCTTTAGCCCACAACTACAACCTGCTGCGCTCCAGGGCCGGAAATACCCAGGTGATTGGCGTGGTCAAGGCCAACGCCTATGGGCATGGAGCGGTGGAGGTGGGCAAGGAACTGCTGCGCTTAGGGGCCTGGGGCCTGGCGGTAGCCACCACCGATGAAGCCCGCGAGCTACGCAAGTCCGGCATTGTGGCCCGCATCTTGCTGATGGGGAGTCTGCACCCCCAGCAGGCCAGGGAGGTGGTTGAGCTGGATCTGATCCCTTCCATCTCGACCCTCGAGAGCGCCGAGGCCCTCAACGCCCTGGGTAAGCCGGTGACGGTGCACCTCGAGTTCGACACCGGCATGGGCCGGGTGGGCTTCCAGCCCGAAGAGGCCCCGATGGTCAAAGAACACTTTGCCCGCTATGACAACCTGCTCATCCAGGGCATCTACTCCCACTTTGCCGATGCTGAGGAGGATGTGCTCTGGACCAAAGAGCAAATTGCCAGTTTCAAGCGGGTGCAGCAGGTGTTTGGGCCGGGCTACTTTTACCACCTGTGCAACACCGCCGGAACTTTTAATTTTGGCGAATACGGCCTGAGCGCGGTGCGTCCGGGTATCGGCCTGTATGGTCTGCTGCCCCACCTGGGCCTGAAACCCATCGCCCGCCTGCTGGCCAAACCCACCCAGGTCAAAGAGCTGCCACCCGGGCGCAGAATCGGCTACAGCGGCCTCTACACCACCCAGGGCCGGGAATGGATCGCCACCCTGCCGGTGGGCTACGCCGATGGCATCCCCCGCCTGGTCTTCAACCGGGCGACGGTTCGGTATTACCCGGATGACCAGCCCTGCACCTGCCCGGTGGTGGGCCGGGTCTCGATGGATCAGATTACCGTGAAGCTTCCGGGGCCGGTGGGCCTGGAGCAGGTCTTTGAGGTGGTCACCCCCGACTTCGACCCCACCAGCAGCCTGTGGGGCTGGGCCGAGCTGACCGGAACCGTCAGCTACGAGCCAGCGGTGCGGCTTGCGGCCCGCCTGCCCAGGGTATACCTGCGGGATGGGGTCGAGGTGGCGCGGGTGGGATAAAGGGCCAAAGCCACTTTTGGTTTTGGTTCCAGCAGCGAAAATCGAACCCATGACTGCGATGAAGGCCATCAAGCTGTTTCAGGGGTATCTGTGGCACCCTAAAGAACTTTCCTTCGACCCCCGCGAGGCGATTCCCCGCCAACTGGGGGAAGTGCACGTGCTGATCGACAAAGTGCGGGCCCCCATGACCTTTTTCGAGGACGGCACCCCCACCGAGACCCAGCAGTTCTATCAGGTGACCCTGCTGGTGCGCACCGAGCAGGAACCACAAGACCTGAAGCCGCTGGCGCTGTGGGTGAGCCAGACGCTAAAGCCCTACCTCGAGGCCACCCCCAAGGAGGTGGGCTGGCAACTGCTGGAAGACCTGCGGCAGGTCTGAGCTGGCTAGCGATACAGCCGGGCCTCGAGCGCTTTTTTCACCTGGGGCCACTCGTCGTCGATAATCGAATAAACCGCGGTGCTGCGAATGGTGCCATTGGGATAAATCTGATCCTTACGCAAAATACCCTCAAAGGTAGCCCCTAGCTTCTCGATGGCCTTGCAGCTACGGGTGTTGCGCGCGTCGGCCCGAAACTGCACCCGGATGGCCTTCAGATCCTCGAAAGCCCTGCACAAAAGCAGGTACTTGCTTTCCGGGTTGGCATAGCCGCCCTGAAAAGGGGTAAAAATCCAGGTGGTGGTCTCTAAACCGCGGTATTCCGGGTTGACCCGCACATAACCGGTGCGCCCGGCCACCTGGCCGCTGGCCCTGTCGACGATGACCCAGTTCACCCGATCTTTAGCGCTCAACAACGAGCGGATGTAATTTTGCATGGCTTCCAGGGAGGGCTCCCTGGGGGCGTTGCTCAGGTACTGCACCATCTCGGCATCGTAGTGCTCGAGCAAAGCCGGGGCGTGCTCCAGGCGCAGGGGTTCTAGTCGAATGTACAGACCCTCCAGGATTGGGCAATCGTGCCACATATAACCCAAAACTACCATCTTTATGCTCTAAATTTGTACTGAATGATTCGAGTCGGCATCCTTACCATTTCCGACCGCGAAGCCCGCGGGGAGAGCGAAGACCACGCTTATGCGGCGTTGCGCGAGAGCCTGGCCTTAGGCCCCTACGAGATTGCCAATTACGAGATTATCCCCGATGAGCCGGCCCAGATTAAGCGGGTGTTGCGCTTGTGGGCCGACCGCGATGGGCTGGACGTGATCTTGACACTGGGCAGCATCCGCCTCAGCAACCGCGATCACGTCCCTGAGGCCACCCGCGAGATGCTGGAGAAAGAGGCGCCCGGGATTGCGGAGCTTATCCGCATGGAAACTTACAAGAAAAACCCTTTAGCAGCACTATCCCGTGGGGTGGCGGGCGTGCGGGGCAAAACCCTGATTATCAACCTACCGGGAGGGCCGCAGGGCAGCAAGGACTCCCTCGAGGTCATCCTGCCCCTCATTCCCGAGGCGGTGCAGCGCATCACAGGCCGCCCGGTGGCCCATCTAGCCAGTGGCTTTTCCTTCGACTGATCTTACCCCTGGGTTGACTGGGCATGTGCAAAGCCCGGATGAGCCACAAGAAGGCTGGGCCGCCCGGGCGCGGTCTTCCAGGGGATGGCTTGGTTGCGGTTGTGCGATGGATGCAGTTCCAGTCTTTGTTTTCCTGGTCCAACGGGATAAAGTACAGGCATGACGCCTCATATCTCTGCTGCACCTGGTGCTATTGCTGAAGCCATCCTGCTCCCCGGCGACCCTCTGCGGGCCAAGTACATCGCCGAGAAATTCCTGGAAAATCCGGTGCTGTACAACCAGGTTCGCAACATGTTTGGCTACACCGGCACCTACAAGGGCAAGCGGGTGAGCGTGCAGGGCACCGGGATGGGGATCCCCTCGGCCAGCATCTACATTCACGAGCTGGTGCAGTTTTACGGCTGCAAGACCCTGATTCGGGTGGGCACCGCCGGGGCCATCACCGAGCGCCTCAAGCTGCGCGATCTGGTCATTGCCCAGGCCGCCTGCACCGATTCTTCCATCAACAACCTGCGCTTTGCCGGCCAGAACTATGCGCCCATCGCCACCTTCGAGCTGCTGCGCCGGGCCTACGAGCAGGCCCAGTCCAGGGGCATGCCGGTACACGTGGGCAACGTGCTTTCCACCGACACCTTCTACCACGACCAGCCCAACCCCTACCAGCTATGGGCCCAGTTTGGGGTGCTGGCGGTTGAGATGGAGGCCGCCGGGCT
>Ga0209479_1003164_pt1 | contig 9702 bp, 10 predicted proteins | sample DewCreD2012metaG_2_FD_184112 | JGI IMG/M metagenome (GOLD analysis project Ga0209479, IMG submission 184112) | Hot spring sediment bacterial and archeal communities from British Columbia, Canada, to study Microbial Dark Matter (Phase II) - Dewar... ...
GGAGGCGTCCAGCGCGAAGAACCGCTGGAAGGGCTTGAAGCCGCTTCCGAGGATGCGGTTATTCATCTCCTGCCGATAGAGCCGGGTTTCGTGCGCCTTTTTGTGCATCGGGGATAAGTGTACCCGAAGAGATACAATCGTATGTGTAGTACTCTGTGCATGGGGGTTTCGTCCCCTTGGGTCAGGTAAGGGTTACTCAATAACTTCGCTTTCCGTGAGGATAGGTAGTTGCTCTTTTACCTCCTCGTATATGACCGCTACTTGATGGGCTGAATCGTCGGCTTCGAATAGTTTGTGGCTTTCCATAAGGAGAATAACCAGGTAATCCTTTCTTAGTTGGTACCGTCCGCCCACATATGCGTAAGGAAAAACGATGCATGTTTTGCCTATTTGGTCTACAGCTACTTGCGCGAGTTCCTCGGTTCTTAAAGTGCTCCCCCCTGACTTCAGGACACAGCTTTCGTATGCCACGATGGAGAGCGGCTTACAGCTGTGTGTGTCAGCTTCGGAGTACAGGAAAAGTTCTATGGCCTTTGGAGTTATCACCTTGATCGACATGATTCTCGCGAGAAGCGGCACCGTTTCACTGAACGAGTAGAACAGAGATCTGGAAAGTTCTGACAGACTTTTTATGTCCTCAATACTTATGTTTTTTGGATGCGCGATCTTGTTCCTTATGAGGCGCATATTGTGCAGGTTACTTATGACGTCTTCATTTATTACCTCGCTTAGCTGTCGTACAGCTGGATGGTCGCCAGCAGGAGACGAAAGGCATTCTCGTGTCAATTTCTGCAAGCAACCTATTTTATCTACCAAGCGTTCTGACCGCACTTCCTTGCAGCTTTCAGAATCATTAAGTAGGGTCAAGAAATTGAAAAAGAAATCAACGAACCCTTCAAAGCTTCTGCAAAGCACGCAAGCTTCTTTTATGGATTGCTTAGAGACCTGCTCATGCTTGTTCAGCTTCTCAGGAAGAACTCGAAGGTCTCTGATTGCGGACGATAAACCACTCTGAGGGCAGAAACCGCTTTTTCCAAACTCCGAGACAAATCTTTCCATAATCTGTTCACTTAACCAAGCGATAGGGTCTGCCGAACTACAAGTTCTTTCTATACCCCTGAACTTGTATCCTAAAATCTTCACATCTTGGATTTTCTTGCCATGAGATTTAAGTTTCTCTTCTATTTTATTTTCGGTAAAACTCAAGAATAGTTCTAACAGTTTGGAATAAGTATTCTCGTGATTCTTATTGCGTAAGATAGTGTAATATAGGCAATCAACTCGGTTTTGAATTGGCAAACCTGTTTCTTGAGTGATCAGCCAGTTGTAGAAATACTCCTGACTAAACTCGCTAAGACTTACAACTACGCAATTCTGCACTCTCACACCTCCGCTCGTCTCATTCTCACTCCCCACCCCCACGCGCGTGCTTTGTCGATTCCTGTCAGCTGGCAAGTGCTTGACCACCCACGCCATATACGATAGAGTTGCTGGTAGTATCGCTGCGTGCGTTTGCTACGTGGGGGTGGGTTCTCTGCCATCTGTCTCAGGTAGCGATCCATCGCCTGTTCGTCGCAACCTTTGAATAGGTAGTAACCGATTGCCTTCTCCGCCTCGTTGAGGTCCAAATCTGCCTGGCGGAGCATCCTCTCCAGCTTCTCTGCTTCGCGCATGATGGCTTCCCAGTTCACGGCGCCCTCCTCTCAGTACGGGTCTGCAGGGGCAGTTGTGTTCAGCCCCTCTTTGTCGAGAATGGACTCAATCTCTTCAAGTGCGTCTACCTCAATCAGCGTTCCGCCCGCTTTGCACCATTCAGTGTGTGCTTTCTGGAGTGCATCCCCCGCGAGGCGTGTGGCTTGTCCGAGCCTGCCCGTCTGGCGCACCGATTCAGCGCCCTGAGTTAAGATAATCTCTTCGAGATGAACCTGAACACTCCCCAGCCCCACAGGTTTGCCTCCACCCAGCTTGATGGGGAACGGATGCTCGGGGTGCAGTCCAAGCGCTGTGAGCAGTAGCCCCAGCTCTGCCTGCGTGAGATTCGTGAAGTGGATTCGCGCAGGTAGACGAGTTCCTGTTTTGATACAGGTGCGTGGGTCGGCACCCTGAGCTGGGCGGGCGTGGAAATAGAACTTGCGCCCTTTTGCCTGACCCCCTTCAAGGTAGCGCGGGGGCAGTCCGCCTCTATTGCGAGCGGGCGTCCACAGCAGCGGCGTGCCGAGAAGCACCAGCGAGCCTGTGGGAGCGATAGCATCCTCGAACTGGAGGTGCCCCTGATAATCCTGAGCGCCGAAGAGGCGGCAGGCGACGCAGAGATTTTCTGGGTTGCGGCAGCCGCCGTAGCCGTGCGGCAGGAAACGATTGTGTTTCGTGACGCGCACGCACGAGCGCGAAAGCGCCTCTACCAGACTGCGCACCGTCCCTTTCAAAGAAGCACCCGGAATAAGGTACTGTCGGCGGAGAGTGTTCCCTTCTATCACTCGCTTCGATGCCTGCAACGCGGCGAGATGCTCAGCGTTTTGCGTCTTCACAAAGTCGCTGTAGCCCGAGCCGACATGCACAGGCGTAAGCGTTTCGAGGGTCAGAATCAGCGTGCCGCTGAGCATACCTTCTCTCAGGCGGTCTTGCCCAACCCCCTGCTTGCGCTCTGGAGGCTTTTCAGGGAACAGCACAAAGTCATAAGGCTTTTCTCCGTTCATCGCGCGAACTCCTCCTTCTGAATTGCTGTGTAGCGCGTGTAGCGCAGGCGCATGCTTGTGTCGTAATAGCGATGCACAACGGCAACGACCTTGCTGGTGTTTTTAGCGCTGGGCGCAAGGGGAATTCCATAGTCGAAGGTGGTGGGGTAGGCGACATCCACCAGGGTTGTGGTGGCGCCACCTGCGCTTTGGGGCGGATCTCCCAGCAGAATGTGGCGCGATTCCACAGCGTGGTACTCCCCACAGAGTTCCCAGTTGCTCGCCGTGAGATCGCTTTCGGTCAGGAGCAGGAAGAAGGGCTTACCACCGCCTGCTATCAGGCGCAGTTCTGCCTGCTCGCAGAAGAGGCTCAGCCGCTCCCAGTCGGCTTCGGGCAGGCTTCCGCTCAGGCGGTTAGGCAGGTAAAGGCAGGTTTCGCTCCAGCCGTACCACCATATGTCGCCCGGAAACCCCAGGCTTTGCCAGAGCGCGAGCGGGTTCGCCTCCCCTCCTGTATAGCGATAGACCCTACCCTGCACGCTGTACCTCCTCCACCCAGCGGGGCGCGACCGTGTTCAGCCACTGCCGAATTTGAGCGTCGTCGTTGCTGTGTGCCTGATAGTAAAGCGAGTCGCGCCGAACGGGCTGGAACCCTTCGAGCGCGATTGCGTCATTGTCAGGCAATCCGTAGCGGCGTTTGACCTCAGTAGGGGCGAGCGCCCCAACGCCCAGAAGCTGGTTCTGGTCGCTTCGGGCAAGGCGGAACTGCGCACGGACGAACTCGATACGCACGCGTCCCAGCCCGCGCGACTTGGCGTGCCCGAGGGCGACCAAGCCGTCGGCGATGTCCAGCAACGCGGCGCTGAGCAAACCGAACTGACCTATTGTGAAATTCCGCAACACAATCTGCCCTTCAAATCGTCCGTCGGTAACAACCTCCAGGTCAAAGGGACCCACGGCTACCGCGCCCGTGATGCGGTCAATTGCCACGCCGAATCGGGTTTCGCGCAGGGGGTTGCCTGCTGGGTAGAGGTCGCTCAGTTGCACACGCGAGGCGACGCCTGTGTTGCCGAACAGTCGGCAAGCGTGGCAGGAGGCTTTATACAGCGTGTCTGCAGCTTCTTTGTCTTCCTTCAAGCCCTTTTGCCGCAGGCAGAGTTTCTTCGCCTCTACCTGGCAGGCGTATTCTTCGTTCAGGGTACGCAGGAGCCGTTCCGCATGGGCGCGCAGCACCCCCCGCAGGCTGGAACCCGGAATGTAGACCACTTCGGCTACCGAGCCGTCAGACAGACGCTTGCGTGTGCGCACAAACTGCATATCGGGCAGGGCGGGGTCAATGCTCGCCTTTTGCCCCGACTTAATCAGCAGCGGCGTCTGGGGCGAGATAACAATCTCCAGCACCACTTCGTTATACAGTCGCCCGTGCATGGTTAACCTCCCATTTCCTGAAAGAGTTGCTGAAGACGCGCGTTCACCCAGTTCTCGTCGACGGGTGCCACACGCCCGGAAATCAGGTAATCCAGCAGGTTGGAGCGTTCCACCCATTCGTAGCAGGTTTCCCGTAGTCTAACGACGCCCAGCCCACGCCCTTTGAAGCCTCCGATGCGGATATTGCCGTTTTCCAACTCGCGCACGCCCAGCAGGAGTAGCCCCAGCTCCGCATCGTTCAGGTTCTCGGCGATGATTTCCAGATTGAACTGAGTTCCTGCGGGAAGGACTTCAAAGTCATACTTGTTGGCGACGCTCTCTTTTTCGCGATCAATCGCGACGCTATCGCGCAGCTCGGGGCTAACAGGATAGCACAGGGTCAAGTCGGTGAAGCGTACTCGCGAGGCAAACCATGGCGACCCGAAGACACGCTCCACACGGCAGGAACGCTCATAAACATGCTTCTCGTAATCTGGTTTGGCAGCAAGTTCGCTGCGTACATCGGGCGGGATTGCCCATTCTGTGGTTTTCGTCGGGTTTGACGCTCCTCTCCCGTTGCCTGCTTGAGGCTCGAAGGCACGCACGATGCGTTCGATGTGCGCACGCACTGCCCCGCGCAGACTGGAGCCGGGGATGAACGGGCGCCCCTGCGAGTCTTTGATAACGGGCAGGTCGGTTGCGGTGGGCAGCGCGCTTTCGGCGCTCATGCCGACGCGCAGGGCGGTCTCGGCAACTAACTTACCTGTAATGCGCAGGCGGTTCTCAAAGCGGTCCCACATTACTCGTTCCTCACCTCCCGCAGCTGCGGCGGAATTTGCTCCAGATAGCGCAACGCCACCAGAGCACGCCGCGCGAAGCCCAGAAAGTTCGTCAAATGCGCCACTGCGTTTTCTGCGTCGCGCCGCAGCAGGTCCTGAGCGTACTTGTAAATCTGCTCGGCAAAGGAGCCATTCTTGCCCGGCGTGCGCCAGAAATCTTCGCGCGACATCTGGTAGCGTAGCCAGTTGCAAAAGACCGCGACAGAACCCGATTGGTTGATTGCATCGATGGCGTTAGAGAGTTGCGTACGCCCTGTGGAGCCAGCCGAGAGCGCCGCTTGAGAAAAACAGTCCGCCACAATCGCTTCCGCTTTGTGGACCAGCTCATCAATCGTGATTTGACTCATTGCGCACCTCCTGAGTGCTGGAATTGCGTGATGTCCGTGTCCAGATGATAAGGGCTGCAGGGGACAATCTGTCCGTAGCCTTCGGCGGTGCGTTCGCCGAGGGCGTGAACGGTGAGTTGCTGGAGCCATGCGGCGACCGCTGCTTCCTCGCTGGGGTCGTAGGTGTAAGTAAACACGCTTCCTGGGGCGAACGCCTGTTGCACCGGTTTGGGCATGCCCCACGCGCCCGACCAGCCGCTGACCAGTTCGCGCTCGATGCGGGTGGCTTCTGGAAGCAAGCGCACTGATGCGGGCAACCCCGGCAGAGATTCGTTCAACAGCTCAGGAGTCAGAGTAGGGGCAGGGGCGCCGCTGGGGTCATACACAATAACGGGTGTACGCGCCAGGAGCGTGAATACTGGCTTACCCGCACGCTCCGCAAAATCTTTCAGGTTGACAGGTTCTGGGTCAGGAGCGTCGTGATAGGTCAGAGATACTTCTCCGAACCCGCGGGAGCGCGCTGAGCCGAGCCGCAGGTGTACCTCGTCGTCGTGCCAGCGCAGGGCGTTCAGGATTGTTTCGAACGCTTTGGCGCCCTGTGCATCTGGGAAGCGTACTTCGCCCGTGAAGCGCAGGGGGCGTCCTGCCTCCCCGTTCAGGACAAAAGGTTCAATGGCTTCTATAGCGTACAGAATCCCTTCCTGCGCCGCTTCCAGCTGGCGGTTCAACCCCACGCGCACGAAGAGGTGTTTTGGAGGCATCGGTGCTTTGCTCCAGCCGTTTTCTCCGCGCACGAGGAAGCCGCGCCCACGCTCCAGACGATAGCCCGTGTGGGGGCACTCCATCGAGTAAGTCTCGTCGCGAAGAAGCGCTACCAGGGTGTCGTAGAGATATCTACCGTCTTGCTTGTTGAACAACGCGGTAGCGGGTGCGGGAATCCATGCGGCGTTTTCAAAGGGCATCAGGAAACCGAACTGTGCGCCCGACTTGCCGAAACAAAGCTCGAACGCCTGCTGGAGTGTGGGTGAATGAGCTCCCAGCGTGCGTCGACTGGAGCGGTGCTGACCTATTTGTTCCAGCACTGCCTGTGCCAGTGCGCCCCGCAATACGCCGCCGGGGATATAGTTGAGGCTCTCCCGCACATTACTTCGTGAGGTCATCCACTCGCCGACCGCTATCGGCGCGCGTGCTTCCAGTACGAGTTTGACACGCCTCATGGGGCGACCTCCCTCAGGGTGTGTAGCACTGTGCTGAGGTTTACAGAATGCCAGCCGCTGTCGCCGAGCTGGTAAAGGCTCTTTATCTCGACAGTAGCACGCCCCAGCCCACGCGCTTTCTGCCCACCGAAGTGGGTGATAAGCTTCATGGCGCCTGCAAGCAGAGCAACTTCCTGCTCGGTTGCCCAGCCACGGACAGCCCCGCGAAAGCGCAGTTCGTTACAGGGCGCCGCCTCGTAGAAGAACAGCCGACCTTCGGCAACCGTGTTCAGCTGGCGATTAATGCCGATCCCGATGCGCGTAATCAGGGTATCAGAGGTGTCGCTGACAGGCTCCAGCGTCGAGAACTCTACGCGACTTTGCTGTACGGGTGAGCCGAACAGGGAGCAAACAGGGCACAGGTTCGCGGGGTCCTGACACATCGTTGCGGGGTCGGGGGGCTTGCACCCTTTGAGGTCGAAGCCCAGCGCTTGAAGCAGCCGCTCATAGTGCGCTCGCACGCGCCCTTTGAACGCCGTGCCCGGGATTATGGGGCGCCCCCGCACATCGGTCTCGATACAGCGGTCAATCAGCGCTGCGGCGCGCCCCACGCCCGCGATGTGCAGATCACTGTGTAGACACACCTCCACGACCATTTCAAAACGGCTGTAAGCTTGCATAGGGGCACCTCTCACCTTAGGCTCTTCGTAATTTCCAGTATGTCTAAGATTGGCGCGAAGAAATGTTCCTGAGCCGACTTGCTGTCAATCGTAATGCGTTTTGACTTACGGATAGGGAACCACCCAAGCTGTTGCAGGCTGGTGAACAGGGTGTTCGCGTCCTGGTTTTTCTCGAGGCGGGCATTCTGGTACACATAGTGGAGCAAGGCAGCCATCACGGGTTGGCGCACAAACGGCTCGGCGAGACGCTGGAGGCTGCCGAGCAAGTCGTTCTGCATAATTTCCTCTGCACAGTTCAGGTAGTGCTCCAGTTCATGGGCGGTGAGTGGCTGGAGCGTAAGATAGACGGGAGAAGCGTCTGCACGGTCCTTATCCAGATATGCCTTGCGTTTGTAGTTGGTGGCGAGATGCCTCTCGTAGTCGCCCGGAATCTGATCCGCATTCGTTGTGTAGAGGAAGGCAATCGTGCCCTGTTTATGCTCTGGCACGCCGCGCTTGGCGAATTTGAGCAGCTGGCTTTCGGTGAACTCGACGACGCGATACGCGGGGGCTTTCTCGTCGCTGATGAGACACCCGACGCCGAAGCAGATGGGGGTTTCTCCCACGATGCAGCGCTTCGGGTCGCCTTTCTTGAACTCCGTATCGGTCAGGCGCACGAACTGCTCGCAGAATCGGAGGGCGAGGCGGCTCCATGTGAAGAGGCTGAAGTCGTCGCCGCCAATCACCAGCACCTCGCAGGGGAGGCGTGGTAGCTGAACTTTCTGGAGTGCATACGCCATACTTCGGCTCAGGGCGAGCGCGACGGCGGCGCGCGTGGTCAGCTCGGCACGGCGTGTCCACTGCAGGCTCAGCGCCAGCGAGGTCAGGTTTTTCGTGATCTGCCCGAAGTTGCTCCCGTCGCCGTAGATGAAAGCGACCTGTTTCTTCGGCTCGGCTTCTCCTGTTTCGGGGACAAGCTCATCAAGCGTGCCTGCGAAAGCTTTTTTCGGGTCGCGCACCCCAATCTGCTGGGGTGTGAGACCTGCGTCTGTGAGCAGGCGCAAGCCCGCTTCCGTGCGTTGTTCGTAGCCTCCTGCCTCGCGCTTGCGCTCACACGGTGAGCAAATCAGCGCACTCCCCCCGGCGACCTTGGCAAGCGCGTTTGCAGGGCGTTTTCGGCAGAAGGCGCATCGCGCCTCGAAGGGCAGGCATTCCCAGATTGCTTGCTCGGCGCGGTAGCGGTCGGCATCCATCGCCTTCAGGAACTCGCGCATCGTTTCGGGATAGCGACTCAGTAGCTGATTGAGCGGGATTTCTACGGCGGCAGCGGCGCAGAACGCGCTCAAAGTCGTTTCATAAAACTGGCGTTTGAGATGCTCTGCCCGGTCGCCCGCCTCAGGCGCCAGAAAAATCAGCGTGGATGCCACCTGCTGCAACACGCATTCGCGCCCCAGCGTTTTAGAAATCGCCTCGGCGGCATCCAGAACCACTTTGTCCAGCAGAGCCGATGCCCCCCGAATCTCGGCAAGTCCGGGCGTTTCGAACACATACTGCTTAATGCGCTGGGCTGCCAGCCCGACAATCGCGAGCGAGTATCCATTCTGGAGCTGCACGGCATCCCCCGTATGTACCGCGTCAATCAGGTCCTGGTAGCGGTTCAGCGCTTCAGGACAGCTGGAGGATTCTCCTTTGAGGTATTGGGCAAGCGCGAAGGCAACAGGATACGGCTCCAGCAGGTTGCGGATGGGCACAAGGTCTATCAACTCGTGCAGAAGGGCGCCTAATCGCGCCTGATTCACAAGGTCTTCGTCGACGCCCATGCGGCGCAAGCAGATATTCAGCAGCGCGGCGGTTATCAGATGGTGGTCTGGAGCCAGCAGCACTGGTAATTCGGCGCCCAGAGGTTGCGTTTCGGCGGGTAGAACGGGCGGGAAGTTCATTTCGTCAAGGAAGCTCTCACGCCATCGGGCGCCGTCGGGGAAGGAAAGGGCGTCTTGGCTTGAAGCGTATTTCAACTCCTCGCCTACGGTGAACCCCGACTTCAGCCGCTGTCTGCCGAAGCGAAGCGGGAAAACGCGCTCATAGTAGGCGTGCCAGTATTCCGCTACCGCATTCGCCTTCTCGTGAATATTTCCAGCCGACAGGCGTTGTGCCAGCGATTGCGCAACTCCCTCGCGAACCGCCTTGCTCTGTGGCTCACTCACCTGATATACTTGCCCCGTAAACTGATCCAACCACTGCGTCATCGGATAACCTCTCTTTTCTGGGTGCAGTGAAGATTCAGTTCGCTCCTGACAGCACTCTTCCTGCCAGAGTTCAAGGGAAATTTCGTGAATTTGGGGCTGATTATTTCCCCATCTCCATCAACTGCACGGGGGATTGGCTCAGCACCTCGCAGCCCGTTTCGGTGACCAGCACATCCTGTTCGATGCGCACGCCGCCGAAACCGGGGATGTAGACGCCTGGTTCGACGGTCAGCACCATGCCTGCCTCCAGCTTGCCCTTTTCGCGGGGCGAGAAGCCGCGCCCATCATGCACGGTCAGCCCGATGGAGTGCCCCAGACTGTGCCCGAAGTAGTCCGCCAGCCCGTGTTTGGCGA
>Ga0209479_1003165_pt1 | contig 9702 bp, 6 predicted proteins | sample DewCreD2012metaG_2_FD_184112 | JGI IMG/M metagenome (GOLD analysis project Ga0209479, IMG submission 184112) | Hot spring sediment bacterial and archeal communities from British Columbia, Canada, to study Microbial Dark Matter (Phase II) - Dewar... ...
AGCCAGATTAAGCGCAGAGCTGTCAGTAGGACACTCTCTAGTTGGTGTGCATCGAGATGACCTCGAAATCAAACTTAACGAACAGGACCTCAGAAAATTCGGATCTAGCGGACAGCAAAGAAGCGCTCTTTTGAATATGTTGCTAGCTACACTCGAAATCTACCATATCCAAAATGGAGAATATCCCATTTTTTTGATCGATGATATTGACTCCGAACTCGATTACGAACGCATAAGACAATTGCTCGTTTTCCTCAATGGGAAAATTCAAACCTTTGTTACTACTTCAAAAGAAAGTTTCCTAGAAAGATTCGGTAACATAGGGGAAATAATACATGTCGAAGATGGAAAACCTATGATCTACCAGCTTTAAATTTTGTTTTTGAATGATCAAAAATCAATTGACGTTTAAGCTCGAAAAAGCTAGGATAATTGATGTCCGTTTTGGCGGATTATCTTTGTTTTTCGGGGGTTAGCAAAATGAGGAAATTTCTTCTAGGAACGTGGATGATCATATTTACTTTAATGTGCCCAACTTTCGCACAGAATAAGATGCCGACGCTACTCGCGCCAAAGGAAAAAGAGAAGCTTCCGCTAGCAGAGGGTAATAATCTCTTTTGTGCTGGATACATTCAAAGCTCACCTTTTATTTCGGACTGGGAAGTAGTAGGTTCGACCGATGAAAGAGAGCAGAATATCTTCAGCGAAAATGATTTTCTTTACGTAAGGCGAGGTCTTGGAAATGTACAAGTCGGAGATGAGTTCTTGATCGTTAGACCTCGAGGAAGATTTTCTACTAAGTTCTCTAACAAAGGCGACCTTGGTATTTACATTCAAGAGGTCGGAATTGCTGAAGTCGTAAGAGTAAAACCTGAGATATTAGTCGTCAGAGTTAAAATGTCCTGTGACAATATTTTGATGGGAGATTTGATGGTTCCAAAGCCCAATAGAGTAAGCCCGTTGTATGAAACTCGTCCACCTCTAGATCTTTTCGCAGAGCCCAGCGGAAAAACCATGGGTAGAATTGTAATGGCCAGGGATGGTAGAGAAGCCTTATCATCTCAGCAAATAGTGTACATAGATTTAGGCTCTGAGGATAATGTAAAAGTCGGGGATTACTTTACGATTTTTCGCCCGCTAGGAAAAGGCGGAGTTTTAAACTCAAATCAGAAAGAGAGTATGAGCGCCCGAGACGAAGGATTTCAAAGTCGAGCCTATCGCGGGGGCAAGTTTTCCATAATGGCCCCGCGAAAATCAGGTGAAAATGCAAGCGGGCCGATTGTCACCACAAGAGAGGCAAAAAGCCGTCGTCCGGCTGGCTTGCGTCTCGTAGTTGGGGAACTTGTGATCTTGAATGTTAAGGAAAAAACAGCGACTGCCTTAATTACAAGAAACACACAAGAGATACATCCCGGTGATATGGTCGAGCTTCAATAATCAAACTTTAGAGCAATGATCGAGTGTGGCCCTGAGTGAATCTTTGTATTTACTGAGAGCCGCACTCCTCAAACCCCTAAAATCCATTCCATAAATTGATTCCTGCGATATGACGGCGTTCATGCTTACCATATGAGATCAGCACCATGAATTCAGATCGATGATCACTTATCGAGCCGAGTTACTGACCTCTGATAAGAGAGAATGCCGAAGTCTAAATACATCGAACCGGTACAACTTTCCTCAAAAAGCATTTTTATGTTCTGTAGCCTCTTCGCGCATGTGAGTCTTTTACAGAGTTGACTCTTGCCGAAGTTCCACATGTGCGATATTTCATCGACTACTCGACCTGAAATATCACTAAAATATTCAGCTAACCCTCGTTAACCACGGGCTGAGAATATGTGCTCTCTGACTCTTATCCAGCCTGAATGAAAAAGCATTATTCAAAGTAAAGTTAAGCTCGCTTTTCGGAAATGACATTGCATTGTGAAAAAGCCTCCTTAGACTACATTTTAAATCATTTCAGGGCTTACAATCTAATTCATTACAGTGAGTAAAACGATAGCATAAACACTACGACTACATCGCCTCGTTTCAACGTCTTCCACTCTTGCTCTCATCTTCAATCACAATCACACCCAAACCACCAAGAGCCTATCTAAACATAGCCCAGGCTCTCAACCATCATCGTCATCTTGCTTTGAAGCTATTTCTTGAGATGAATTTTAATCATTCATTTTGCAGGAATTTCTGGTGAGCTGTCGGCGACTTTATCGTTCTGCTTTTGTTTCTTGCGAAGAAATATCGAAAATAGTCGACCATCGACCAGACAGCAGTTATAACGGCGATCCAAAGCGCGCCTCTCCCAATCGTATAACCAAGCACTCGCCAGTCGTCGGTCGTTGTCGATAGATCGATGAGATTGACGAAGGCTTGATGAACCTCTGGTACTTGCCAAAACCGAAAGGTCGGAGTTGACCAACCAAAGTTCGATACCGGCGGATTTCCATTGGCTGCAGCTACCAGCAATGCAACTATAGCTACGCATTGAGCCCACATCTTGATTTTTCCTATTGTCTGGGCGGAGATAATCAATCCCTCAGAGGCAGCAAATGACCTCAATCCAGTTACTGCAAATTCTCTACCAATAATGATGACGACAGCCCAAGCCGGCGCCAAATGTTTTTCCACCAAAGCAATTAAAGCTGCGGAAATAAGCAGTTTATCAGCTATCGGATCAAACAGCTTTCCGAAATCAGATACCTGATTATTCCGACGAGCTAAGTATCCGTCTAAAATATCTGTCAGAGATGCGAGTATGAAAATTATGATTGCTAAGACGTAACGTCCGACACCTAACCAATCTTCAGAAACAGACGTGAGCAATATCACCACCAACAGTGGGACCAAGAAAATCCTGGCAAGTGTAAGAAGATTAGGCAGGTTCATTTCTTCTGCTATCAAGTTTAAGTTTATTTTTTGCGTATGGCAAGAGCCTCTACTACCGAGGATTTATTCATGAAACTCTGCTGAATTCGATCGGTGAGGTCCACTTGCTCCTGTCGCTTTTTGGTAGTTTACGGCGTTGATATGACTCGCAGCTATTTACCTTGTCATTAAATATGCTGCATCATAGCCCTCTGGGTGGCAGACTGATTCGATTGGTGCCGTGCAGAATAAAAGCCCTCGATAGCTGATAAAATCAACTAGAGATCGAAAATCGTCTGGAAGTTTAATTGGCTGCATTGCGTTCGGTCAATTTATCGTGTATTTTTTTACTTTGCCGTTATTTTTATTTATGGCTTCAGGCTCCGCACAAGGCATGGGTTGTGAACCCCGCTAGGCGAGGAATCGAGCAACGGTAGCAATTCCAGCCTGTGTTGCGGGAAAGTCTGAAGCCGCCAAAGTCTAAACCCCTCTCTCGGCGGAGCTTTTAAATGAAATATCAGGCGATAGCCCGCAAATGGCGTCCACAAAGATTCGAAGAGGTAGTAGGACAGGAAGCTATCACCAAAACTCTTCAGAATGCAGTGCGCTTTGAGAGAGTGCATCCAGCCTATATATTCTCAGGACCACGGGGAGTAGGGAAAACTACATTAGCAAGAATACTAGCCAAAGCACTCAACTGCAAAAAAACCGATAAGCCAAATCCCACGCCTTGCGCAATAGATGAAAACGCCTGTATATCATGCTTGGAAATCGCTGAAAGCCGTTCAATAGATGTTCTCGAATTCGATGCCGCTTCGAATACACAAGTCGAGAAGGTACGTGACATAATCATCGAAAAGGTCGATACTGTCCCAGCTAGAGATAGATACAAAATATTCATAATCGATGAAGTCCACATGCTTTCTACTTCTAGCTTTAATGCTCTGCTGAAGACCTTAGAAGAACCTCCGGCCCAAGTCTTATTCTTGATGGCTACAACAGAGCTTCAGCGCGTACCAGCAACGATACTTTCAAGATGTCAAAAATTTCAATTTCAAACGATCCCAACGGAAAAAATCTTCGATAAACTTCGGGAGATTGCTGAAGTAGAAAAAATAAGCATACAGGAGCAGGCGCTGTGGGAAATAGCTCGCTCAGGCGAGGGATCCATGAGAGATGCGCTGACTGCTTTTGATCAGGTTATAAGCTTCGCCTATGCTCAGGTAGAGGAGGCTTTGACTAAGCCCATAGTCGTCGAGGATGTAATGAATGCTCTTGGGAGAGCAAGTAGCGAGATTTTACGCCGTACCATCGATGCAATATCTACTCAATCTCCTACCGATATAATCTCAATCGTCGGAGAGATAAGTCGCAAAGGGCAAAACCTCGCTACATTTTGCCAAGACTTAATGCAGCTCATTAGAAATCTTCTCGTAGCAAAACTCGAAAACCCCGAAAAATTGTTAGAAAATACAGCCTTCTCTACAGCAGAGCTACAAAGTTTAGCCTCCAAGTTCACAGAGAAAGAGTTGATACGATTATTTCATGCCTTGAGTGATATTCAATTTAGGCTCAGACAAGCCAAAGAACCACGTTATCAACTTGAAATCGGACTCATAAAGTTAATAGAGATAAAACGTCTCACTCCTATCGAGGATATCTTGGAACGATTACAAAAACTCGAAAGCAAGTTAAATACCCTCTCGCAAATTCCTGAAGATCCTTCGGAAACAAAAAAAAAATCTGAAGACAAATTGATCCAATCTCAGCTACGGATATCCGTAACTGAAGAGTTCGAGCATATAGATATCTCATCGATTGATTCAGAGCTAGAGGAGCTTTTAGTTTTTCATGGTGAAACCCTTCTTCCGATCAAGAATGTAAACTCAATCATTAATTCATTAGACCTTTCAGATTCCCTCCAAAAAACTTCGATAGAAGAGTTAAAAGAAAAACAAGCTAGAAAATTAAAGCCGCCTAAGGACGCAACTGAAGATGAAATAAAGGATTGGATCACCCAACATCCAATTACGCAGCTTTTAAAGGAACGATTGAAGGCAAGATTGCTAGAAATCAAAACCAAAAATAAATCATATTGAGGTATTTTTAAATGAACCTTAGAGGTTTATTTACTGGACTCAACGGCCCAATGGCAGATCAGCTCTCCTCTCAAAAACCTAAAATCCTCGATTACCCGAAACAATTCTACAGAGGAAGAATACCTACAGCAGAGCATTGAGCTGACTTTACCCTGAAATTTTATAGCTTGATTTCTGGGAGATTTCCGAACAATACAAAATGTAGCTTAACCCGTTTGGAGCAACTACATCTTTTTTACGGCTAAGATTCTCTCAACATATTTTGCAAGTATGTCGAACTCTAAGTTAACTGAATCTTGGGGTTTTAAGTAGGATAGATTTGTCTGAGCCCATGTTTTGGGAATTATAGCAACTTCAAACCATTCATCGGCTAATCTTGCGATGGTTAGAGAAATTCCCTCTACTGCTATGGAGCCTTTATAAACAAGGTATTGACTGAACTCAGGTGGATATGAAATCTTGATGGTCGAGTAATCTCCAGCAGTTTCTAGTTCGACTATCTTACCACAAGCATCGACGTGACCTAATATTAAGTGCCCGCCAAGCCTGGTTTGTAGTGTCAGAGCTCTCTCTAAATTAACTTTTGCACCTGCATTTATTCTTCCGAGAGTTGTTTTATCCAATGTTTCTTTCGATACATCAGCGATGAATGAATCAGCGTTGACTCGCACGGCAGTCAGGCAAACTCCACTTACGGCTATTGAATCACCTTCTACAGTGTCTTTGGTTACTATCTCAGCTGAAATTTCTATTCTGGCCGTCTCACCGTGTCGTTCTATCTGCCGAACTGTTCCAACCTCCTCTACAATTCCCGTAAACATAAAAATCAGACAGTCTCTAACTCTGCGTGACGAAAAATCTTATCTAGTAACATGTTTGACAGTTTTTCCTGGACACTATTGGCTCTTAATCTTTCGCTCAGATTACGAAAGTCAACTGTATCTAGATTTTGATCTTGATTAAAGCATGAGAATACGAAGAATTCCTCGCCAGTATGGGGATTTACATGCCTTTGTAAACACTGAGCGCATACTTCTTTCATCATGCACTGCATCGGCGAATTAATCGAGCCAATGGCAATATGATTTTCTTTGAGGTAAGGCTTTAAAACCGTGTAGCGAGCTTCTTTAACTGCATTCATCATGCGGTCAGATCCGATTGCTATTATTCTATCTACCTCGGAGAGTTTTATGAGTTGCTCTCCAAGCTTGCCTTCAGCATACGCTAGCATGGCCTGTACTATGTTTCCGCGAAAATGCTTGTCTTGAGGTCTTCTGGGAATTATTTCTTTACCGTAATCAGTAGCCCAAATAACTTGATCGGTAAAGTTTTCGATTTCTTCACGCTTAAACAGATCGGCCCCATTCTTATATCCAGCAAAATAGATAACTCGATTGTTTTTCTCTTTCATCGCCTTGGCTATGGAAAATAAAACTGCATTGCCGAGGCCACCACCAACCAGAAGCACTGTCTCTCCTTCTGGAATTTCGGTCGGAGTGCCCGTAGGTCCCATCACGACTACTTCTTCGCCAGGCCTCAGCAAAGAGCAAAGTCTCGACGAAACCCCCATCTCTAAAACTATCATTGAAAGTAAGCCATTTTTAGGATCTGTCCATGCACCTGTCAACGCTAAACCTTCCATTAGAAGCTTCTTACCCGCTATCAGCTTAGCATTGGACTCAAAATTTTGTAGGCGATAGAACTGACCGGGACGAAACTTTATAGCCTGAAGAGGTGCTTTTACAATTACCTCAACGATCGCTGGGGCTAATCTTTCCACCCGAACCACAAATGCACGAAGTTGTTCATCCAGCTTTTGAATCAATGCGTCGAAAATATCTACACTTTTTACCTCACCAGTAAAATCTGAAAATAATTCAACTATTTTCTCATATCCCGATTTTGCCGAGGCCATCGCCTTAACGACATTGCCTGCATATATCGGATGATTGTCACCGTAGTAGGATATGAATTTTCCGTCTTTTTGGTAAGAAGTGAAAAACGCTGTGCCATCCTGCTTTGCGGGAGCTAGTGTCCATTGTCCATTATCTCGAATCAATTTATGAGGCATGAAATATTGCCCACTTGGATCGAGTTTAAAAGTCCCAGGATTTTCCTTTTCGTAAATTACATTCGGAGATGTACCAGCGGCAATACAAACAGTTCTTGCAGGAAACTCAACCATCTCTCCAGTATTCACAAATTTACCAGTTTCTTGATCATATCTTTGACGCTCAAAAATTACTGACTTAACAGCTCCAAACTCATCTGGGACAGCCTCGCGTGGATCCATTAACTCAACAAAATTGATGCCTTCTTCGAGCGCCTTCTGCACCTCCTCGTGATTTAATCTGTAAGCTGGCGAATCTTGAAGTCGTTTTCGATAAATTAGCGAAACCCCACCCCAGCCTCGCACAAGTTTTATGAAATCTGGTTTTTCGCCTGCTTGTTCAGCTCTCTTGCGCTCTGCTCTTACGGCTTTACCGTGTTCCAAAAATTCAGCCAAAACTTGCTTTTCTTCTTCATCCAAATTTTGCCAAATCCTCTCTTCACCAAACTCCTCTGCAACTTGCTCGTAAGTTTCAAGTATTTTTTCAACTTGAACGGGATAATATGCAAAAAGCTCTGTAGAGGTGTCGATACCAGTCAGTCCTCCGCCGATCACTACAGCCGGCAATCGAATCTGTAGGTTCGAAAATGTGTCCTTCTTGAAAGCGCCGGTGAGCTGCAGAGCCATTAAAAAATCAGACGCTTTTCGAATTCCACGAATCAGATTGTTTTTCATTTTTACGAAGGTGGGTCTACCAGCTCCAGTTGCAATGGCTATGTGATCAAAACCGTAATTCCATGCATCCTCAATGGTCAGAGTGCCTCCAAAGCGAACGCCACCATATGCTCTGAAGAATCTTCTCCTGGAAAGAAGCAGCTGAAGAATTGTCAGAAAGTTTTTATCCCATCTGACGGTTATTCCATATTCGGATACACCGCCGAATCCTGACAAAATTCTTTCATCCAACTCTTTAGTAATCTCAGATATATCTTTTATCGGTTTCGGCACAAATTTACCGTTTTCACCGGTCAATTCGTCTGGTAATGGTTCAATTTTTAATCCATCGATGCCGACAACTCCGAAACCCTCGTTTAATAAATAATGAGCCAATGTGTAGCCTGCTGGTCCTAAGCCTACAACTAACACGTTTTTGCCATTGTATGGTAAGGCATATGGACGTTTTGCGTTCAGAGGATTCCATCTTGTAAGAAGGCTGTAAATTTCAAAACCATAAGGCAGGGAGAGGACATCAGTCAAAACAGAAGTCTCAGCTTTCGGTATATTAACTGGCTCTTGTTTCTGAAAGATGCATGCTTTCATGCAATCATTGCAGATTCTATGTCCTGTCCCAGCACACATCGGATTATCAATCGTAACTAGGGCTAGTGCGGCTATTGGATCACCTTGGCGCTTGAGAAGATGCATCTCCGAAATTTTTTCATCGAGCGGACAACCCTCAAGTAAAATGCCCAGGGGATTTCTTCGCGTTTGCCCATTCGCATCGTGTAAACCTTTAGAGCACGAATCCTTCAGTCTTTCATGACATATTAGACAATAGTTAACTTCATAGAGAGCTTCACACAATGTTCCTCTATCATCTGTCAGCTTAAACCCATCCCTGCGACGTAGATCCTCTGGCAATGCTCTCATCGCCTCGGGTTTCGATGAGTCATAGCGCTCTAATCTGACTAAATTCTGATAGTCTAAACTGTGTGGGACTCTGAACGACTGCCAGTGCTTTTTATCCCCCTTGAAAAAATGATTCGCAGACCACTCCTCTATTATCTCAAGTGCAGACTTTACTAATAGAAGGTTTCCTAGTTCGTTAATTCCCACAGCTCTAATCGCCAGCGCTTTTCCTAAAGCCCTATCTTTCAGCTTCTCAAATCCGTCCGAAAGTTTTTTTAACGTCTCGATTGAAGACTCAGATTGCCTCCCCTTAGATAACTCTTCTTCGGCCTCTAATAGCCTAGCGACTATTTTTGCTATTGCTAATTCTTCATCGTAAATAAGCGTCTCACTAAAAATAACGACGCGAAGCTCTCTTACAGCCTCCTCAAGTTCTGGTGAGTTAGAAAAATTTATTCTATCTGCTGGAAACTTTTTTATTGCACGACGTTGAACAAAAAACTTGTACTTCCAAATATCATCTTGCTCTATTATTCGCTTGTAAAGTTTACTCCGATATTGCTCTATTCTGAAAAGCCTTGCAATGAAATCTGAAAGATAAACTGCCGCATCCACGAGGATTTTGGACTCTTCCCTTTTTTCATATCCAGCGTCACGTGCCTCTATGTAATGTCTTAACTGTTGAGCGAGGTTAGTATTTCTGCTTGCTAAATCCTCATAAAATCTCTCTGTCAAATCTCTTAACTTATCCGGCGAGTATAAATCTGAATACCAAAATCCAGATATCCCTAATTCAAAATCATACTGTTTCGCTTCGATCCCGGCTGTCATAATAACTTACTTTCTTTGTGAAAATTATAACATCCTCAAATTGCCTCGAACAAAACTACTATTTGAATTCAAGATTTACTCAACTCAATCAAACTAAAGTGCTCATTAAGATATGAACTGATGAGAAAAATCATATAGAATGTGTTATATTTTGTGAATGTGTTGGATAGATAAGGAGTTTCAAAGTCAATATGGAAAAAGATGAAAGATTATTGCCTCTACCCA
>Ga0209479_1003167_pt1 | contig 9701 bp, 7 predicted proteins | sample DewCreD2012metaG_2_FD_184112 | JGI IMG/M metagenome (GOLD analysis project Ga0209479, IMG submission 184112) | Hot spring sediment bacterial and archeal communities from British Columbia, Canada, to study Microbial Dark Matter (Phase II) - Dewar... ...
GGACCGCGGCCGGCCAGCAAGACCAGGTGCACATCGAAGGGGGCCACGGTGACGGGCCAGCGCAGGCCCCGCTGGTCGTGGTGCGCCTCGGCGATACAGGCCATCAGCCGCTCCACGCCGATCCCGTAGGACCCCATGACGATGGGGCTGCGCTGCCCGGTGGCGTCGATGAACTCCGCCCCCAGCACCGCGGCATAGCGCGTGCCCAGCTGGAAGATGTGCCCCACCTCCACGCCGCGGGCCAGCCGCAGGGGCTGACCGCAGCGCGGGCAGGGAGAACCGGCAGCGGCCTCGGCGATGTCCGTGACCACGTCCGGGGTGAAGTCCCGGCCCACGTTGACATTGCGCAGGTGAAAGCCCTCTTCGTTGGCCCCGGAGACCAGGTTGGGCGATGCGGCCACCAGCTCGTCGACCACCACCAGTACCGATCCTCGCGCCAGGCCCACGGGCGAGGCATAGCCGGGGACAGCGCCGGCCGCCCGGATCGCGGCGGCAGGGGCGGGGCCCAACCGCCGGGCTCCCACGGCACGGCGCAGTTTGGTCTCGCTGAGGGTCATGTCGCCGCGCACCAGGCCCAAGACCAGAAGCTCGCCAGTCTTTGGGGCAGCCTGCTCCCCGGGGACGACCGCTGTGAAGAAGACGACCTTGACCGTGCGGCTTTCGGGTACGTCCAGGAAGCGAGCCAGCGCGGTGATCGTCTCCGCGCCAGGCGTGGCCACCTTTTCCAGCGGCCGCGGCGCCTCGGCCGGCGGGGCCGGCTTGGCGAACCGGGCGATCTGCCGGTTCGCCGCGTACCCGCAGCGGTCGCAGAGGACGAGCGTGTCCTCTCCCCTGTCCGTGAGGAACATGAACTCGTGCGCCACGCGCCCTCCCATCATCCCCGCATCGGCGGCCACGGCCATGACCGAGGAGAGCCCGACCCGTTGGAAGATGCGGCAGTAAGCCCGGTAGAGGTTGCGGTACTGGCGCTCCAGACCGGCCAGGTCCGCGTCCAGGCTGTAGGCGTCCTTCATGGTGAACTCGCGCAGCCGGATCAGGCCGGCACGCGGACGTGGGTCGTCGCGGAACTTGGTCTGGATCTGGTAGATCAGCCGCGGCAGCTGTCTGTAGGAGTGCACCACGCTGCGGGCCAGATCGGCCGCCACCTCTTCGTGGGTCATGGCCAGCACCAGGTCCCGCCCGGTGCGGTCGGTGAAGCGCACCAACTCCTCGTCGATGTCGGCCCAGCGGCCGCTGCGCCGCCACAGCTCCCCCGGCTGCACCAGGGGCATGGTGACCTCCTGCCCCCCGATGGCGTCCATCTCCTCGCGGATGATCTGCCCGATCTTCCGCCGGACGCGCACGCCCAGCGGCAGGTGGCTGAAGATCCCCGCGGCCACCGGCCGGACGTAGCCCGCCCGCAGCAGCAGCCGGGGGCCCGCCGCCTCCAGATCGGCTGGCGCGGCGCGCAGCGTTTCGCCGAACAGGCGGGACATCCGCATCGGGGCACCTCCTTTCGGTCGCAGGTCCGGCCGGCGCAGGTCTCAGTATGCCCGGGCGTAGTACACCGTCGCCTGCGCCGTCTGTCCGCAGGCGATGCACGCACCCTGCGGCTGATCGTCCAGGGGAATGACTCGGGGTGAGGCGCCGGTGCGGTCGCGGATGGTCTCCTCGCAGGCCTGGCGGCCGCACCACCCCACACGGACGAACCCGCGGCGCGCCTCGATCAGGGCGGCGACCTCGTCCACCGTCCGCGCCTCCGTGATGTGCTCCTCCAGGAAGCGCCGCCCGCGGGCCATCAGCTCGTCCTGTACCTCCCGCAGGATCCGCTCCACGGTGACGGGCAGCCCCTCCAGCGAGACCGCCTCCTTGGCCAGGCCGGTGCGTCGCACCAGCACCACCTCGTTACGCGCCACGTCCCGCGGCCCAATCTCCACCCGCAGTGGAACGCCACGCATCTCCCACTCGTTGAACTTCCAGCCCGGGGTGTACTGGTCGCGGTCGTCCAACTTCACCCGGAACCGCTCCCCCAGCTGCGCCGCCAGGACGGCGGCCCGCTCCCGCACCGCCGCTCCGTCCCGTCCCGGGATGGGGACGATGACCACCTGGTAGGGGGCGATCTGCGGGGGTAGGACCAGGCCGCGGTCATCGCCATGGGCCATGATCAGCGCGCCGATGATCCGGCTGGAGATGGCCCAGGAGGTGGTCCAGACGTACTTCTCCTGGTTGTCCTCGTCCAGGAACTTGACATTGAAGGCCCGGCCGAAGTTCTGCCCCAGGAAGTGCGTCGTCCCTGCCTGGATCGCCTGCCCGTCGGGCATCAGCGCCTCCAGCGTGTAGGTCCAGTCCGCGCCGGCGAAGCGCTCGCTGGGCGGCTTCTTGCCCACCAGGAGAGGGATGGCCAGGACGTTCTCCACAAACTCCCTGTAAATCCCCAGGATGAGGCGGCACTCCGCGTCCGCCTCCTCCGCGGTGCGGTGCGCTGTGTGCCCCTCGTGCCAGTAGAACTCCGCGGTGCGCAGGAAAAGCCGCGTGGCCTTCTCCCAGCGCACCACGCTGTTCCACTGGACGATGAGCAGCGGCAGGTCGCGGTACGACTGAATCCACCTGGCGTACATGGGCATCATGATGGCCTCGGAGGTCGGCCGCACAGCCAACCGCTCCGCCAGCGGCTCGTCCCCGCCCTGCGTTACCCAGGCCACCTGGGGAGCAAACCCCTTGACGTGCTCCGCCTCCTGTCGCAACAGCGACTCCGGCACCAGGAGGGGAAAGGCGGCGTTCATGTGGCCGGTGGCCTTGAAGCGGGCGTCCAGCCAGCGCTGGATGCCCTCCCAGATGGCGTAGCCGTAGGGGCGGATGACCATCATCCCGCGCACCGGCGAGTAGTCGGCCAGCTCCGCCCGCAGGCAGACGGCGGTGTACCATTCGGAGAAGGCCTGCGCCTTACTGGGGATCTCCTTCACGTACTCCACGGTCATCGCATGCCACGCTCCTCTGTCGAAAACAGAGACACCCCGCCCGAAGGGACGGGGTGTGCCCGTGGTACCACCCTGGTTCCGGCAGGCTTCGCCTGCCGGCACTCTCCCCCGCTCACGGTGGGTCGCCGGCGCGGCCGCATAGCCGCGCACGCGGCTCGGAGGCTGGGTTCAGCGCCCTACGCGCACCGGGCTCACACCGTCCCCGGCTCGCTCGACCGCCGCCGGCGCCTACGCGCCCTCCTCATCGCCTGAGTACTCCTATTTGTACCAGCCCCTCCGGGAGCCGTCAACGCGGTGGAATCGCCAAGCGTCCCTCAACGGTCTTCGGGGACCCTGCGCGCAGGCAGCTGCGCCAGCAGGCGATCCGCGGAGGCGAAGCCGATGTTCAGCGCCACTACACGGCCGGTGGCGTCCAGGACGGCGGTACTGGGCACGCTGAAGACGCCGAAGGCGCGGGCGGTCTCCCGGTCCGCCAGGACGTCGATCTCGCGGATCTGGACGCTGTCGCCCACGCGCGCCGCCAACTCTGCCAGCGCGGGGCGCTGGGCCGCCTGGCAGGTGACGCAATCCGTAGAGGTGAACGCCAGGACCAGAGGACGTCCCGGCGGCAGAAGGGGAGAAGGGCCGTTTGGAGCCAGGCGGGCAGAGAGGCGGCGCGGACGCGCCGCCAGCCACAGACCCGCCAGCCCCAGGAGGAGCAGCACCGCGACCGGTACCAGCAGCCGCTCGCTCACGCCAGCCGCTCCCCGCGCAGCAGCCCGGCGCGTCGCAGCTGATAGAAGAGGAAGCACCCGGCGCAGAAGTTCCACAATACGTTGACCGCCGCCAGCACGGCCACCAGCCCGGCCAGCGCCCACCCCAGCGCAGCCACCCCGCTGTAGAGGGCCGCGGATGCGGCCAGCAGCAGCGCTCCGCCCACCGCCTGGGCGAAGCGGTGCGGCGCGGCCTCATCGGTGACCATGTGGGGACGGACAAGCCGTAGCGGCAGGGCCAGGTAGCGGTAGAGCAGGCGCAGCGGTCCAATGGTCGGCCAGGCGGCATTCACCAGCAGGGCAACCGCCAGGACGGGCACAAGCCAGATGCGGGCGAGCAGCCAGGCCAGGGCCACGACGATGACAATGGTAACCTGACCGAACTTGATGGCGTTGTGATCTACCTGCGTACGAGCCATCCCTCCACCTCCGCCGTAAAAGGTGATCGGCCCTGGCGGCGGAGGCTGTGGCGTCCCTTGGGGAGTGCGATCAGGCGGTCAGGCCTGGGGCAGGGCGAAGGCACGCCGCGGCCTCCGCCCGGGACAGATGCACTGCCGGGGTGCGTACGGGACAAACTGCAGGAAGGTCTTCACTGCCGGCTGTGCTCGCTTCGCCTGTTGCCTTCCAAGGTAGCAGCGGGGGCGCCGCTGTCAAGGGCGCCTCTCACCACGCCGCGCACCCAGCCCAGCGCCTCCTCCACCAGGCGGTGGGCGGCGGCGCGGTCGGCCGCTGGCGGCGGGGGCAGAGGGGGTCCGAAGACCACCCGCACCCGCGACAAGCGGGGAAGGTAGCGGCCCAGGGGTAGAGCGCGGGCCGTGCCCAGGATGGCGGCCGGGACGGTGGGCACCCCGGCCCGCGCAGCCAGGATTCCGGCGCCGGCCTTAGGGGAGCCGCCGTCGGGAGAGATCCTCCCCTCAGGGAAGATAGCAACCAGCACGCCCGCCTCCAGCGCGCGCACGGCTTCCCTGACCACAGCCAGGTCGATCCGACCGCGCCGCACAGGGATCGTGCCATAGGCGCGCATCGCCCACCCCGCCAGCGGCATGGAGAGGAACTCCGCCGCGCCGATGAAGAGAGCCCGCCTGGGCAGCGCCGCGGCCAGCACCACAGGGTCGAGGGCGCTGGGATGGTTGGCCACAACCAGCGCGCCACCGGGCGGTATGTGCTCCACCCCCTCCACCCGGAAGCCGAAGCCCAGATGCAGCAGGAACCGGACAGTGCGGTAGGCGAGCCGGTAGAGCAAGGTCTGGCGGGGAGGCACCTAGTCGTCGCCGCCGGAAGTGGCCTCGCCGTGTGCTGCCGGGTCGGCGGGATCGGGTGTGGGCAGGCGCGACACCGAAATCACTCGCCCCACCCCTCGCGCGAGCGCTGTCGCTCCGGCCGGCGCCCAGGTGAACGGGCGCAGGACGTAGGCGAAGAGGAGTTCGACGTACCCGAGCACGCGCCTCAGCCACCGCAGCCGCCGTCCCAGGCGCTGGAAGGCCGGGCTGCGCCCGTACGCCAGCGCCAGGAGCAGGATGGAGAACGAGATAAGGAAGCGCTGCACGTCAGTGGGACGGACGTGGAGGAAGTCCTCGGCCACCAGCCCCCCGCCGATGCTCAGCACCAGCAGGTAGGCCGCCGCCTCCAGGACGGGGAAACGCTCGATGAGGTAGACGAAGATGCCCGCGGCAAAGCGCATGGTGAGGATCCCCAGGGCCACCCCCGTCATCACCACCCAGAACTGGCGGGAGAGGACCACCGCGGCCACCACGTTGTCCAGGCTGAAGGCCAGGTCGGCGAGCTCCACCGCCAGGACCACCTAGCAGCCGGTACACCGGCCGCTGCAGGAAGCGGAGGAGCCGCGGCCAGGGGATGGGGGCATGCCGGGGGAGGTGGGCGACCATCGCCCCCAGCACCGCAGCGTTGTCGATGGAGAGGATCCCCTCCAGGTAGATCAGCTGGAGGACAATGAGCAGGACGGCAAGAGAGTCGCGCTGCACGCCTTGAGTGTACTCCAGCGAACCGTGCTGCGGGAGCGGTCAGGCGCTCGCCGCTACAGCAGCGGCGCGATGATGATAGCGATGACCGCCATCAACTTCAGGAGGATGTTCAGGGAGGGTCCCGCGGTGTCCTTGAAGGGGTCGCCGACGGTATCGCCGACCACCGAGGCCTTGTGGGCGTCCGAGCCCTTGCCGCCCAGGTGCCCTTCCTCGATGAACTTCTTAGCGTTGTCCCAGGCACCCCCGGCGTTGGCCATCATCACCGCCAGGACGAACCCGGAGACGATGGAGCCTCCCAGCAACCCCGCTAGCGCCTCCTTGCCCAGGAGGAAGCCGACAGCTACCGGTGCCACCACGGCCAGCAGCCCTGGGACGATCATCTCCCGGATGGCCGCCACCGTGGCGATGGAGACGGCGCGGGCGTAGTCCGGGCGGGAGCTCCCCGCGAGCAGCCCGGGGATCTCGCGGAACTGCCGCCGCACCTCCTGCACCATCTGCATCGCCGCCTTGCCCACCGCGGACATGGCGAAGGCGGAGAAGAGGAAGGGCATCATTCCCCCCAGGAAGACCCCCACCAGCGTTACCGGTGCCAGCAAGTTGACGGTGCCCACCTTCGCCACCTGACCGTAGGAGACCATCAGGGCCAGGGCGGTGAGCGCCGCCGAGCCGATGGCGAAACCCTTGCCGATGGCGGCGGTGGTGTTGCCCACGGCGTCCAGGGTCTCCGCCCGCTGCCGCACCTCCGCGCCCAGGTGGGCCATCTCCGCGATGCCGGCGGCGTTGTCCGCCACCGGCCCGTAGGTGTCGGCGGCCAGGGTGATGCCCAGGGTGGAGAGCATGCCCAGGCCAGCCAGGGCAATGCCGAAGATCCCGCCGAAGACGTGGGCAACTACGATCGCTGCCCCCACCACTACCACAGGCACGACCACGCTGATCATCCCAAGGGAGAGCCCGGCGATGATGTTGGTGGCCGCTCCGGTCTCCGCCGCAGCGGCCACCGCGCGGGTGGGCCGCCGCGTGTTGGCGGTGAAGTACTCGGTGGAGAAGCCGATGACGACCCCGGCAACCAGCCCGCCGAGGAAGGCCCACCAGATGTGGAGCTGGCCGTAGAGACGGTAGATGACCGCTCCCGCCAGGGCGGCGGTGAGCACCGTGGCCCCGACGATACCGCGGTTCATCGCCGCCTGCGGCGAGCCGCGGCCGGAGACGAAGAACGTCCCCAGGAGGCTGGCCACCAGACCGCACACGGCCAGCAGGAATGTGGCCACCACCCCCCGGCTGTCCCCGGCGACGGCCGTTCCCAGGGCCAGGGCGGCGATGATGGAGCCGGCATAGCTCTCGAACAGGTCCGCCCCCATCCCCGCCACGTCGCCGACGTTGTCGCCTACGTTGTCGGCGATCACCGCCGGGTTGCGCGGGTCGTCCTCCGGGATCCCCGCCTCCACCTTGCCCACCAGGTCCGCGCCCACGTCGGCCGCCTTGGTGTAGATGCCTCCGCCCACGCGGGCGAAGAGGGCCACCGACGACGCGCCGAAGGAGAAGCCGAAGATCGTGGCCGCGTCCCGCAGGAGCAGCCAGAGGACGGTGATGCCCAGCAGCGCCAGCCCCACCACGGCGAAGCCCATCACCGCGCCGGAGCGAAAAGCCACCCGCAGCCCCTCCGCCAGCCCGGCCCGCGCCGCCTGCGCCGTGCGCACGTTGGCCCGGGTGGCGATGCGCATGCCCACGTTGCCGGCGGACACGGAGAGGGTGGCACCGACGATGAAGGCCAGGGCGCCGTGCCAGGAGACGAAGGCAGCGAGCAACGCTGCCACCACCGCCACGAAGACGGCCAGCACTCGGTACTCCCGGTGCAGGAAGGCCATGGCCCCCTCCCGGATGGCGCCGGCGATCTCCTCCATCCGCGGCGTGCCCGCATCGGCGCGCGTGATCCACCCTGCGGTCACGGCGGCAAAGAGCAGGCCGAGAATAGAGGCGCCGGCGGCGCCGTAGGCGGCCCAGTCGGACGGTAGCGGCATCACAGACCTCGCGCACTACGGGATGCGAAGCGGGCAACCCCGGCAGAGGGTACCACTGACCCTGCGGGGGCGTCAACGAAGCGGGCCGGGCTCCGCAGCGCCCTTGGCTTCCGCGGGCAGGCGGGCGCGCCGCCACAGCGGCCGGAGGGCGGGCAGGGCATAGAGCAGGACGGCCGCGGCGAAGAAACCCTGCGCGATGGGGCGGCCGAGGAAGATGGCCACGGAACCCTGCCCCATGATCAGCGTCTGCCGTAGCGCCTGCTCCGTCATGTCCCCCAGGACCAGGGCCACCACCAGGGGCGCCAGGGGGTAGCCCAGTTTCTTGAAGAAGTAGCCAGCCACGCCCGAACCCAGCATGATCCACAGGTCGAGGATCTGGTTGTTGGCGGCGTAGGCCCCGATGCTGGACAAGATCACGATGAGCGGGGCCAGAATGCCGAACGGGATGCGGTTGATCGCGGCGAAGGCCGGAACCAGCGTGAGCACCATGAGCACGCCGATGACGTTGGCGACGTACATGGAGCCGATCAGCCCCCAGACGAACTCCCTTTGTGTCTGGAAGAGCAGCGGCCCGGGGTTCAGCCCCCAGATGAAGAATCCCGCCAGCATCACAGCGGCTGTGGGAGAGCCGGGGATGCCCAGGGTGACCATGGGCAACAGCGCCCCGATGCCCGCGGAGTGCGCCGCCGTCTCCGGGGCGACCACCCCCTCCACCTCTCCCTTGCCGAAGCGCTCCGGGTGCGGGCTGAACTGGCGGGCCAGGCCGTAGCTCATGAAGGATGCCGGCGTCGCCCCCGTCCCCGGGAGGACACCGATCCAGAAGCCCAGGACCGTGCTGCGGACGATGGTGGCCGCGTAGCGCGGGAACTGCTTCCAGGTCTCCACCAGGTCCCGAAAACTGAGCCGGGCGCGGATGCCCTCCAGGCGCAGGCCCTCCTCCACGGTGAGGAAGATCTCCCCCAGCCCGAACAGGCCGATGGCGATCACGACGAAGTTTACCCCGCTTTGCAGGGAGATCAGGCCAAAGTTCATCCGCGGCTGGCCGGTGACGATGTCGAAGCCCACCGTGCTCAACAGCAGCCCCAGCAGCGTCATCAGGACGGTCTTCACCGGATTTCCTCCGCCCAGCCCGGTGAAGGTGGCGAAGGCCAGCAGGAGGACGGCGAAGTTCTCCGGCGGCCCAAACCGCAGCGCAATCTCCGCCAGCGGAGGCGCAAAGAACGTGAAGAGGATAATGGACACGAGCGCGCCGATAAACGATGAGGTGAAGGCTGCGGTCAGGGCGATCCCCGGCTTGCCCTGCTTGGCCAGCGGGTGACCGTCGAAGGTGGTGGCCACGGACCAGGGCTCACCCGGGATGTTGAACAGGATGGAGGTGATGGCCCCGCCGAAGATCGCCCCCCAGTAGACCGAGGCCAGCAGGATGATCGCCGAGGTCGGCTGCAGGGTGAAGGTGAGCGGCAGGAGCAGGGCCACCCCGTTGGTGCCGCCCAACCCCGGGAGGACGCCGATGGCCGTCCCCAGGATCAAGCCCACCACCGCCACCGTCATGTTGAAGGGAGTGAGAGCCACCCCCAGACCGAACATGAGGTCGTTGAAAACCGACAACAGCGGCATCGCCTACCGCCCGTATAAGAGGTATTCCAGGATGATCCCCTTGGGCAGGGGAAGGAGGAACCACCTTTCGAAGACCAGGAACAGCACCAGCGGCACCAGGACGCTCACCGGCAGGATTGTGTGCCAGCGGTGTCGTCCCACCAGCCAGGTGTAGCCCGCCAGGTAGATCCCGCCCCCGATGTAGATCCCCAGGTAGTCCACCAGCGCAACGACAGCAGCCATGGGCAGGAAGACGGCCAGCAGCGGCCTCCAGGCGCCCGAGGGGATGAAGGGGGCGCGACCCTCCTCGGTCAGGGGCGCCCGCAGGCTTTGCACCAGCAGGACCAAGGCACAGACGGCCACCCCCACCGCCAGCCAGAAGGGAAAGAACCCTGC
>Ga0209479_1003191_pt1 | contig 9623 bp, 16 predicted proteins | sample DewCreD2012metaG_2_FD_184112 | JGI IMG/M metagenome (GOLD analysis project Ga0209479, IMG submission 184112) | Hot spring sediment bacterial and archeal communities from British Columbia, Canada, to study Microbial Dark Matter (Phase II) - Dewar... ...
GGGGCCTGTCCAACCTGACCGCCGCTCTTGAGCGTTTCGCCGCCAGGCCCTTTGAGTTGCTCGCGCGCTTGGGGGGGGCGTGAGTTCACGCACCGGCCCTGGTCAGGGGTCGGCGCGGTGTTTGACCGTTTCTTGCTAGTCATGTTATCTTTGGTGTTGCGTTCTGGCAGGCAGGCCAAACGCACAGCCGGGGAGTAGCGCAGTCTGGTAGCGCATCTGCTTTGGGAGCAGAGGGTCGCTGGTTCGAATCCAGTCTCCCCGACCATGCGCTCCAGGACGTGTCTTGTGCGGGAGTAGCTCAGTTGGTAGAGCGTCAGCCTTCCAAGCTGAATGTCGCGGGTTCGAATCCCGTCTCCCGCTCCAAATCTCCGCCCTCCGGGGCGGCTTTAATTTTTGGGCGAACAGCGGTATTTACCAGTTCATCAAGTCTGCTAAACTATCGCTGGCCTGGTTGGGCCCTCGTGCGCCCGTAGCTCAGTGGATAGAGCAGCCGCCTTCTAAGCGGTAGGTCGGGGGTTCGAATCCTCCCGGGCGCGCCAGTCCAGGACGCTAAAACCCCAGCTATAAGCAAGCTGGGATTTTAGTTTGACACCTTATTGACACCTAAACCCTCAACTCCGAATACTCCCCCGCCTTCCCCAGAACGGCCTGCACATATGCCTCATTCCGCTGTCCGGCCAAGAAAGCCCCCGGCCCCACGTTGTAGGCGTGCAGCACCTCACACCAGGATGCACCGGGCAGACGGGTGTTCTTCAGCCAGCGTAGGTAGAGAATGCCTGCAGACACCGCGTACTGAATCCGCACCGGCGTGGGCATGTTTAGCAGGAGCGTTGGATCAAGCCGAACGGTTTTGAACGCGCACGGCTTGACCTGCATGGGGCCAATCTCCGTACCCGAAGCGCAGTTGGCCCCGTTGTTACTTATTCGCAGGGCCTCCGCTACCCGGTCTACATGCGGGTTGAAGGTACTCTCGCGCCAGGCTACCGCCACCACCAGATCGGGGGGAACCTCCAGCCCCTCGGCCTGGGCCAGGGCCCCGGCCACCACCGCCGCCAGCGAGCGGCCCCCGCACTCACTGCACGAGGTATTTTTCAGGCGCGGGTTAGCTTCCACGACACGGGCATAGATGCGATCTATGAGATCCCAGCGGCTCTTATCCAGGGGCGGAGGGCCTGGGGGAGGGTAGGGGCAGGCAGGAGATGGCGACGTGCCAACGGCTCCCCCACTGCGAGGGGCCGAGGCCGCCCGTCCTGCTGCCAGGGCCAGGAGGGCCGCGCCGCCCAGGCCAAGCCAGATGAGTTTATCCTTGCCGCTTTTTGCCATCCTCAGCCCCCCTGACGGTTCGGCAGATACCCTTACGCCCCCGATTTAGGGTCAGATAGCCTGCTCTACCCCTATACCACAAAAATCCATACAGGTCGCTGTAGCTCACCCGCCCAGCGTTTGCACTGGCCCCCCCGTGCAGCGTCCACCACTGGTTGGTGGCCGGGTCAACACTTAGTTCCAGCACCGGCGCTAAAGGTCGGGCCGGCGGTGCGATTCGCGTGCGGGTGGCAGCGGTTGGGATCATGTCCAGCTAACCCCCCACCCAGTAAGCCGCAGTTCGTGCAAGTTGTCCTTGGCAAATTCCTGCCCTGGGTCAAAAACAAAACCAAACGCAAAGAGACGGTCAGCAGCCGAATACCGCCAAGCGAGTCCCATGGCGCGAATGGTAAAGTTGGCTTCGTTTGCAGTGAATGTCAGCTCTTCAATAAACCGCTGTTTTGAGCCGGGTACATAAGCGGCTATACTGGGCGTTTTCAAAAAACCTGTAGCCTGCTCACCCGTGTTGGTGTTGTAATTCGGTGTAAATGTATTCGGTCGCACCCAAAACCCCCAGTTGGTAGCGATGCCCGAATACCCGTATGCACCTCCGGATGCAATTTTGTCTAGCATGCCGATATCTGACGCGGGAAAGTTTAATCCATAAATGCTGCCATCTCCCAGTGCAATGAATTTGCCTGTTCTGGTTCCGATGTTAACAATGTTGATGCTTCCTGGTGTCGCGACCACCGGCCCTACTGTGATGCGGCTAATGTAAATCAGCCGTAGCTGCTGATCCGCGCCGGGCGTCAAAGTGATGGGGTTACCTGAGCCGTCCTTGAATTGCTCGAGGCACATCAGATTGTTACCCGGTGTGGCGCTGCCGCTAAACCCCCAGTGAGTCAAGTTCTTGTTGCCCACCTGGGCGGCGCTAAATTGCCGTACCCGGCGCACGTTGTATACCCCAGGCGATACGCGGGTCACTGTGTCGCTTTCGCCATTAGGCACAAAGTCGGTTCGGGCCTGCTCCACGGCCATGCCGGTGTCGGTGGGCTGTGGTGCTCCAGATGCCTGTCCCACCACCGCATAAGCAGATTGCTGGGTAAACCCATATTGGGCGGCTAGCTGGTCTCGCGCTTGATTCAACACCAGGTTGTGAATTGGGCAGTCCGCCTCTTGCACCACCCGCCCCTGCGCATCCAGCAATTGCCAGAACATCTCGTGCGGCTCCTGCCGCACATGGATCATGGGCGGAGGCGGGGTCAGCTCTCGAATAATCAGTGATCGTGCGGGTACAGGGATTTTTTTAGACAGCATTGTAAGAGCCTCCTAGTCCTGTGGTTAAGAAAGTCCCATCGCTCAAGGCTTCCGGGGTGGCGCTTACGTCATAGACAACCACCACGGTACGGTAGTTGCCTGCCCCGACCACCATCGAACCGTCGGAGAGGTTTTCGGTGCCCACGTCCTGGACGATCACCACCGGGCGGTAGTTGCCTGCCCCGACCACCATCGAACCGTCGGAGAGGTTTTCGGTGCCCACGTCCTGGACGATCACCACCGGGCGGTAGTTGCCGCTACCCAGTACCAAACTGCTGGAGTTGACCAGATCGTCGTGCAAATGCACGGGGTACATTTCAGATCGCACGTTCACCCCGTCCCCTTCTGCTTGCCACTGGTAGCCCAGGGGTGCCAGCAGGTCAAGGGTTTTGGGGCTGGCGTAGGTCTCGATGTGGTGCTCAACACTGTATAGCTCTCGCTGCACACGCATTTTGAGCGATAGCCGATTTGGCGTCAGATACAGCAGCAGAACATCGCTGTCAGGCACGTGATAATTGACTTCTGCGTCGTTGATCAGCACCGGGTCAACTCCGACAAAGGGGCCTCGGTAAACAAACTCTCCGAGTAGGGCATCCCACTGGCGAATGAAGATTTGCTCGCCTACTTCATAGGCCAGCACATGCCGGGCGCTTTGGTCGAAGGCCAGGGCCAGGTGCCGACACTCTTTGGTGGGGTGGGCAATCGGCGGTATAGCCACCTGTTCCCATCCGGTGGGGGTTTCGCCGTATAGCTCAACCTGTTGAGTTTTCTTGTTTAGAATTGCGGCCCAATTGCGACCGAATAGCGTCAGGTAGCTGCCGTCGCCAGTGACCCCCATCTGCTGGGGGCCAGCGGCTTTGGCTACCTCCGGGACGCGATATTTCCCGCGTTTGTATTTGTAGGATTGGGCCTTTGCGGTAAGCATTTTTGGTTACTGGAAAAACACCTGCACCACCGTGGGGCCATCCCCCGCCTCTGCGATCTCAACTAACTCTGCCAGGAACGAGATTTCCACAGCAGCCGCCGGAAGCAAAATGTAAGGCCCCACCCGCGCGGAACCACAGCTAAACCAGACCTGGGCCTTGTTGTCGCCGAGGTTTACCAGGTGGCCTCGGGTGGCGGGCTTGCCCAACAGGCCCGCCAGCTCGAGCCGGTGCGGGGTGGCCTCTGCGGGAATCTGGGAGATCAGGGGCAGCCGGGCCGGGTCGTGCCCGGCCACGTCCCGCCGGGGCCGCCCGTACTCGTACTCCAGGGTGCGCTGGATGGCCGCCAGCCTGTCCTCCAGGCAGGTCAGCTTTTCTTCCAGGGCCTTCACTGCGCTTTGGGCCTGAGTGATGATTTCTTCCGGCTTCATGCCCAAGAGGTTGAACATTTAGGGCCTCCTTCTTGCGGGGGCTGGGTGGGCAGGTTGCCTACGCTTTGCCGAATCAGCAGGGCCAGGATGAGCAGGGCCAGGGCGTAGACCGTGAGGAGCCCCAGGCCCACCCCCACCCCCTGCTTGTAGGCCTGCCAGAGGTTCGTTCCGCTATTGGTTGCCGCTGCCATCTCGTCCAAGGAGGGCCCCCAGAATCGCCAAGATCAGGATAATCCCCAACCAGACCAGCGCTGCGCCTACCACAAAGCCAGCGCCCACCTGCACGCCGTCCTGAAAGTTCACTTTGCACCTCCTGCTTTCTGCTCCATCCCGGTAGCCCGAATGCGCGATAGCGCGGCCTCTACCTGCCGCTGGGCGATATCGCGGCCCAGGCCTGGGGCCATCTGCTGCAAGGCAGAAATGGCCTCCTCCAGCTTGGTCTGGGCCCGTTCTTCAAAGGAAAGGTTACTTTTGCGATACCGTTCCTCAACGCTGAGCACCACCTGCTCGGCCAGTTTGGGAACGCGCTCCGACAGCCAGCGCTCGTAGTTCCCGGCGATGATGCGCACGATCCCCGCCAGGATTGGCCCCACTATGGGAATCTTCCCAAGGAGCGCTATCAAACCGCCAGCAAACAAGGTTATTACGCCTACGGCTAAGCTGGCCTGGAGCAGCCAGACGATCCATAGGTTTCCAGATGGTATAAAGTCAGTCCAGTTCACCCTATCCCCCTAGATGCGATCCCAAATCGGGGTTTGTTCTGTTTGGTTCCAAGCAAGGTCGCTATCGTAGGCAATGGCTATTCTGCCCGCCGTAGCCGGCCCCCCGTGGTTGGCGCAGGCCGCCTGTGCGCTGCAGCCGGACTGGGTAGAACCATCCGCACAGGGCCAGGCTGCCATGCAGGTGATATAGCCTTTATCACTAATCGGGGTTTGTTCTGTTTGGTTCCAAGCAAGATCGCTTTTTCTTTCAACGATGGCTATTCTGCCCGCCGTAGCCGGCCCCCCGTGGTTGGCGCAGGCCGCCCGTGCGCTGCAGCCGGACTGGGTAGAACCATCCGCACAGGGCCAGGCTGCCATGCAGGTGATATAGCCTGTATCACCAGCAGGGGTTGGGGGCGAAAAAGTTTGAGGCGGTTGTTGAGCTTGAGGTGGTGGTTGCGTCGTGAGGCTACTTTCAGACTTCCGTTCAGCCTGGGAAGCGACATATAGCCCCACACCGGCCACGCCCAGACCGCCTACCAGCCACCAGACCCAGTTCATATCTCATACCCTCCAAGCGGCGTCGAAGGGCGGCAGAGGCTTGGGAAGATCGCGCAGGGGTTGCTGAACGAGCCGTAGCCAAAGCCCGGTGCACCCCCGCCGGGGTTCTGATAGTCGGGGTTCCATCCGTCGTTCCAGCCGGAGCCGGGCTGCTCTTGCTGCTGGTTGTCTGGTTCGGCCGGGTCGGTCTGCGCCTGGGGCTGGCCCAGGGCCTTCCAGCCGAAGTACACCAGCACACCTCCCACCGCAAGCAAAACAAGGGTTTTAGCGTCCATTTCGCACCTCTTCTTTTTTCCTGGCCCTGGCCTGGGCCGATAGTTCAACCTGGATCGCCAGGTGTTTTTCTATCTGCCTCATGGACGCTTTTATCTCCTGCAGATCGCTGAAGACCAGCTTCAGAAAAGCCAGAAAGGCCACCACCCCCAGGCCCTTGTCCACGGCGTCCAGGAATTCCATCAGCAAAACACCCCCTGGGCTTCCAGATCAGCAATCCGGCGGCGCAGGTTGTTGATCTGCTGCCGCGCTTCTTCCGCCTGGCGCTGGGCCTCCTGGTACTGGTTGCGCAGATTCTGCACCTGGTTATAGGCGGCCCCGATCTGGCTGTTGATGCGGTCAATGTCCGCCCAGGTATCGTCCCAGGAGCTGCCTTCTTTTTTGGGGTGTTTGCGCTGCTCGAGGCCACCCCCGGCCTGCAGGAAGGTCATGCAGGCGTTGTAGGCGTCCTGGTTGGTCTGGGTGCCGCTTACTGTCCACCATTCGTTGATACCGCATATTGGAAAGCCGTTGCAGTGGTACTGGAAGGTGGGATCCTGGGCGTAACTGCGGCAGTTGCCCTGGGCCAGGCTTTCCAGGTCGCGCATCTTTTTTTCGGCATCGGCCCGCAGGTCTTCGTACTCTTTCAATTTGGAGCGGTATCCGGTGAGCACCTGGCACAAACTGGTGCGCTCCTGCCCTGAAACACCGGGGTGGGTGGGCACCTGGGGCGGGATGCCGGGCACCGTCTCTTCCGCTTTGGGCCGGCTCCTGGCGTAGGTGTACAGCCCAAAGGCGGCCAGGCCTCCGGCGCCCACAACAGCGAATACCTCAATCGGCTTCACGCCCCAACCTCCACAGAATCACGCCGAGCAGGCCCGCGCCGGTAACCAATAACAGCGCGGCCTGGCCTGAACGAGCGGCCTGGTAGTTGTAGTAGATGCGGGTGCGCTGGGTGTCCTCCTGCCAGTAGCCCAGGTCACGCTGGGCTGCGGCTTTGGCTTCCTCCGCCCGGCGCAGCTCGGCCCACTGGGCAATGGCCCCGTCCACCAGGTTCCGCGAGGTCTGAACCTGGGCTCGAGCGGCCTCTTCAATAGCCCTGGCTTTGCGATCTTCGCCAAGAAACCCAAAGAGACCCCCCAGCGCACTTCCGAGAAACCCAAGCAACTCCATCTCAATCCCGCAGCATCAAGACCAACACCAGTACCAGCGCGGCGGCCCCCACCACCCAGACCCAGGCTGGCACCGCGGGCTGGGGTTGCACCGCGATGCCGGCAGCCCTGGCTTTCTCGGCCTCGGCCAGGGCCCTGGCCTTTTCGGCTTCGGCCTGTGCTTTCAGCAGGTCGTACCGGGCCTTTTCCTGGTCGGTGTAGATGTAGGGGTCTAACAGGGAACTCACATCTCCCAGGCCGCCAAGGATCTGCTTCCACAGCGGTGGCTCTGCCGGGCCGCTGGTTGCCAGGTTGTTGTCGTTGAAGGTGATCTGGTAGGCGTTGCCGGTGCTGAAGCTCATACGCTACGCCCTCCTTACAGCCCCGCCCGGTTCTCCAGCTCGGCCAGGCGGTTGATCTGGCCCTTATCCAGCACCTGCACCCGGCGGGCCAGGGCCGCGATGTGGACGTAGTGGCCCGCCCGGTCGTTCCAGACCATGGGCACCTGGGTGGTGCGTACCTCGAGCACCAGCCGGGTGCCCGGCACCAGCTCCACCTGCTGCGGCCAGGCCAGCATGGTTTCCAGGTTGTTCTGGTCAACCGAGTGCATGGTGCCGAAGGACTGGTTGAACACCGTCGCTACACTATCGTCAATCCCGCCCGCGTCCCGGGCCACTCGGAATCGGAACTGGCCGTCGGCGTGGGTGTAGTAAATCTCGATGTTGCTGGTGGTGGGCACACCCGCCGGCTCGGTGAATGTTACCTGGCCGCCGGCGTAGTTCACGCTGGTAATAACGAGTTTTTGCCACACCCCACCCACCTGGGCCCAGACCACCACATCGGGGTGGTAGGCAGAGGGCAGGGTGGGGGCTTCCTGGGCGCTCTTGATCAGGTAGGGCAGGTTGACGGTGCGGGCCTGGGGTGCGCCCAGGTTCTGCCCGGCCACGGTCTGCTGCCCCTTCAGGTAGACGCGCAGGCGTTTCTCCCCCGCCATAACGCGGAAGTGGGCGGTCTCGGGGGTGCGCATCTGGGCCAGCGGAAACCACTCATTGGCCCGGAAGGGGAAGCCGGTGCTTTCGATGTCCTCCCCGTCAATCCAGGCAAAGGCCCAGTCGCTCATCTGCACCGCTGCGGGTGCCGGGCGAACCGGTGCAGCCGCCTGGGGGTTGGAGGCCTCCAGGCGGGGCAGGTCGCGGAAGGTGTCCAAGCCACGCCGAAACAGGTTGCCAAGGTTATCCAGGATAGCCATCGTTCCTCCTGCCTAGATGGTGGAGTTGTCCACGCCCACCGGCAGTTCGATCCGGGTACGGGCGTCGGCCAGGGCGGGCGTCGCGCTGGATTCCACGTAAACTTCCAGAATGTCCCCCTCCCGGAAGGCAAAGCCCTGGGGGGTTACCCCGCCCTTGGCCGGGCTCAGGGTGGCGAGGATGTTCTGGTAGTACTTCGCATCGCGCTGTTGCGCCTCGCTCAGGTCGTAGTACCCGGCGTACTGGATTTTGCCCAGGAACTCCGGCGCATCGAAGCCACGGGTCTTGCGGGCCAGGAAAACGTCGGTGTCGTGGGGGAGCTGGTTGCCACCCGTATCGTAGAGCTTCAGCACCACGGGCAGGGGGTTGGCGATAACCCACGAAGCCCCCTGGGGCACCACGAACTCCGCCACCTTCACCCGCTGCCTGCCGGTGTAGTCGCGGTAATCCGGGCCGCCCTTGATCAGGGTGATGGGGCGGGCGCTGGGCCGAATGGTTTTGATGCGGTTAAAAGCCTCCTGCATGTTTCCTCCTAGTTATTAGTCAATGGCCAGCAGGGTCATGATCAAATTTGCGAACGACCCCGCCGCTACTCCCAGACCGATGTAGTCCACCATGGGGTCATCGGTCAGCTTGTTGTTGATGAGCAGGGTTCCGAGTAGAACGCCGCCCAGGTTCAGCAGTAGCCGATTGGTGTAGGCGTTGGGCACTTCCGTGGTGGTGGGCTTCCCGTCCCTGCCCACCTTGTAGTAGCGCACCTTGCCATCCGAGCTCTTAGCGGCCCAGCCAAACAGGTCACGCCGACTGGTGTAGATGGTTTTGCGGGCCATATAGGCCCCCAACACGCCCAGGGAGGTAGCGACCACAATCGGGTTCTGCACCACCTCCAGCGGGTTGGAGGTGCTGGCTAGCTTTTGCATGTCCCGGCCCGCTTGAATCGCCGCCTGTTCTGCCATTACTCCTCCTTACCGATACCAGCGTGGGCAGCCGCTGGCCTGAAAAGCAAGCGCAAGGGGAAGGTGCAAAGCGGCAGGTCAAAGCGGCCCTAAAGTACACCCCGGCAGGCTGCTTTGACCTGCCGGGGTGTACTTGTTGCGTCTGGCTCTACAAACGCACCCACATCCTGCGCCGGGGGTTTTGGGGGTTGCGCAGCACCAGGCCCCCCTCTTCCCGATCCAGGTTCTTTACACCGTACTCCGGGGGCAGGCCGTCGTCCGGGCGGGCCAGGCTGCGCACCCGTTCGCCCAGCTCGGGGAAGTGCTCGGAAACTGCCCGCACGTCGTTGGGCTCGGTGACCCGGAAGGTGACCAGGTGGGAGGCTTGCTTGCGCACGCCGGGGTCTATCCCCCCGGTGAGGCCCTGGAGCATCTGGGTCACGAAGATGGCGTTGTGCCCAGCCTCGCGCCCCCCGGTGAGCACCTCAAACAGCCCTTTGGGCACTGCCCCCCTAGGGAAGAAGTGGTAGGCCTCGTCCATCAACAACAAAACATCCCGCTGGCCCATGATCTCCGCTCCCAGGGCATCCAAAAAAGAGCGCGGGTCGTATCCCGTAACGTGGAAAAAAACCCTGCTGTAACGCTTTAAGACCCGGCTTGGATCGCCCGCTTCCTTCACCCGGAAGCGGGCCTCGCAAAGGTCGGAGAACTCCGTTTTGCGGTTGACGATGACCAGCTTTCGGAAGCGCCCCATCATGCGAAGCAGGATTTGACGGGCCAGGGTGGACTTGCCCGAACCCGAC
>Ga0209479_1003193_pt1 | contig 9617 bp, 13 predicted proteins | sample DewCreD2012metaG_2_FD_184112 | JGI IMG/M metagenome (GOLD analysis project Ga0209479, IMG submission 184112) | Hot spring sediment bacterial and archeal communities from British Columbia, Canada, to study Microbial Dark Matter (Phase II) - Dewar... ...
CTCAAAACTTGCACTTATGCACCCTGGGGATAGTTATGCTCGGGGGACCACTTGAAAGGGGCCGCCGGTTTCCCGTCTGATGACGGGGGCCATGACCCAAGCAGCCCTATCCCTACTTTGGACCATCCTGACCCTCATGCCAACCCCCCACCTGCGGGAATCCTTGAAGGCCCTGTTGTTCCTTTTCCTCACCGGTCACGGCAAGGCTAGACCCCAGCACAGCAAGACCAAGTCCCCCTCCGCCCTCTCCCGCTTCCTCAACCGCTACCCCTGGCCCACCCGCGCCCTCATCCGCCTGGTCCGCGAGGAGGCCCAGAAAGCCCTGGACCGGGCCAGGCGGAGAAAGGGCCCCAAGCCCCGCCTCCTGGTGGTCCTGGACCTGGTCACCCTGGAGAAGCGGGGCCGCTTCCCGGCCCTACCCCTCTCCTTCTTTCACGGCAAGTGGGGCCTCCACCTCGTCGTCCTTTACCTCGTCTACGGAGACCTCCGCGTCCCCTGGGCCTACCGTCTATGGCGGGGCAAGGGGGAGAAAGGCCTCTCCCTCCTGGCCCTGAGCCTCCTGGCCTCTCTGCCCCTCTGGATGCGCCGGACCTTCCGGATACGGGTGGCCGCGGACGCGGCCTTTGGTACGGCCTGGTTCCTCTTTGGGGTGAGGCGGTTGGGCTTGGAAACGGTGGTGGGGATGCGGCGGGACCGGAGGCTGCGGGGAGGGGGAAGGCTTTTGGACCTCAGGCGGCAGGGGAGCCGGGTCTACCTGTGGGGGCTTTCCTTCCCGGTCTGGGTGGCCTGGTACCGCTACCCCCTGCCCCAAGGGGGCTGGGAGTGGCGGTACGTGGTGGCCACCTTTCCCGCCACGCCCCGGACCATGCTCACCTGGGGAAGGAGGCGGTTCACGGTGGAGCACTTCTTCCGGGCTGCGAAGAGTGAGTTCTCCCTGGGGCAGTTCGGGCAGCGGACGGCCTTGGGGGTGCACCGCTTTCTGGTGCTCTCCCTTCTGGCCTACCTGCTGGCCCACTGGGTGGGGGTGGAGGGGAAGGGGAGCTGGCGGGAGGCCAGGGAGGGGGCAGCTCGGGTTCTCTTGCCCGAGCTGGTGGTGCAGGTCATCCTGCGGGAGCTCCACGCCCTGGGTCTGGGGCCGCCCGGGGGAGGGAGTGAAGGTTTATGCGGGGTATGCGGGAGGTGCAAGTTTTGAGTGAGCTAAACACAACCTGGTCGTCCAGTTCCAAGAGGCGTTCGAAGCCCGTAAATTCCTGGGCATACCGGTTGCCTTCTATAAAAAGTATGTGACGTCGATCCACTTCACGAATGGCCGGAATAAGTCTACTGAAAAAGTCTATCACAGCCTCGTTGTTACGCGCATATGGTTCGTTGAGCACATCATAACCGGCTACAGTTGGTTCGTCCCTGTACCTGTCAGCCAAGAATTGCCATAAGGCGATGAACCGCTCCTGATAGTGGGCCTCCTGCCAAAACAAGGCCACGCCGTAAGGGTTATCGGAATGCCAGCCAGGATTCTGCCAACCTGGAGCCGCATGAAAGTCCAAAATCACATACAGTCCGTGCTTCTTGGCCCAGGCTATGGCGCGATCTAAAAAGCCAACATTCTCGGGTTGCGCGTAACGCCAATGAAAAGCCAACCGGATAACCGATGCGCCAAGCGAGCGAATATATGTGACATCTTCTTCGGTAAAGAAGTGCTCGCGGATCGCCTGGAGAAACGCTACTGCCACCTCTTGACCAAGTTCCTCCCGCAGTGCCATCAGCCATGAAGATTCGTTGCCAGAGTAGCCATTAATAAAGTTCTCCGTGTTAAGCCATCCCCCAATAGCAAGACCTCTTATACCCTTTCTTGTTGTATTCTTCGTCCATGACCGTGGCCGACCACCTGACCCTGAACGAGCTGTGGCGGAGGGTCAAGAAGGCCAAGGACCCGATAGAGAAGCATCGCTTCCTGGCCGTCTACCACGCCAAGCGGGGACTCACCGCCAAGGAGATCGCCAAAATCACCCTCAGCTCCATCCGCTGGGTCCAGGAGACGGTGCGGCGCTACAACCGGGAAGGGCCGGAGGGCTTGAGGGACAAGCGGCACCAGAACCCGGGCCAGAAGCCCAAGCTGACCCCGGAGGAGCAGAGGAGGGTCCTGGAGGCCCTCCAGGGCCCCCCACCCGACGGGGGCCTGTGGACGGGGCCCAAGCTCAGGGACTGGGTGGAGCGGGAGCTGGGGAAGAAGCTCTCCCTCTACCCCATCTACCGCCTCCTCCACGAGATGGGGTTCGCCTTGCGGGTGCCCCGTCCCCGGCACGCCAAGGCGGACGGGGAGGCGCAGGAGGCGTTTAAAAAAACCTCTCCGCCCAGGTCCAGGAGGCGAGGGCCGAGGGGAGGAAGGTGAGGCTTCTGGCGTACGATGAGCATCGGTTGGGGCTCAAGCCGGTGTACCGGCGGGTGTGGGCCAGGCGGGGGGAGAGGCCCTTGGCGGTGGGGGCGCACCGGTACCGATGGTTTTATGTGTGCACCTTTGTGGAGCCGGAGACGGGGGAGAGCCTGAGCCTTTTGGTGGACGGGATAGACACGGAGGTGATGGGCTGGGTTTTGCGGGAGCTTCGGGCCTGGCTTGGGGAGGGGGAGGAGGCGTGGGTGGTCTTGGACCGGGCGGGGTGGCACGTGTCGGGGCGGGTGGAGGTGCCGGAGGGGGTGCGGCTGGTCTTCCTGCCGCCCTACAGCCCGGAGCTGCAGCCGGTGGAGCGGGTGTGGCCCTTGGTGAACGAGGCGGTGGCCAACCGGTACTTCCGGGACCTTGAGGAGATGATGGAGGCGGTGGCTGAGCGGTGCCGGGTCCTTGCCCAGGACCCCGAGACCCTCAGGCGGCACACCCTGTTCCACTGGTGGCCTAGGACGAAGGAATTAGCATAAAAGGGTATCAGTCGGCATTGATAGAAGCTCATGTATCCCCGGTTTGAAAACCGGGGGATTATAGCCCCCACCCCCTCTTTTCTAGAGGGGAAAACGTGGGATGCCCTCGCCTCCCTGCCCTCCTGGCGGAAGATCGCCGGTGTACCGGACAAAGACCTGGAGCTCAGCCTCTGGCGCTGCCCCCGGTGCGGGGTCCGGGGGTTCGTGGACCTGGAGGTGCTCCAGACCAGGCTCCGGGGCGAAAGGGGCGAGGAGACCGCCCGCCGCCTCGTCCACTACGCCCCCCTCAACGGGGAGGCCCTGCGGCGGGCCTTACAGAGCCTGGAGCAAGGGGGCGGGGACCGTTAAGCCCCGTGTAAGGTCCCGCCTTCATGCTAAGAGGAGAAAGGAGGTTGGATGAGAAAGCTCAGGAACCTTTGGTGGTTGGCCCTTGGCCTTGCGGCGTGCGCTATCCCGTTCAACTACCCCTTGGATCTCCTGTCCTACCTAGAGGTGGAGGGCACCTTCCAGGTGAATCAGGGGGGCATCAGCCCCAACCCAAAGACCTTGGGGCCGGTACAAGTCACCTACACCCCCGACCCCAGGATCACCCTCTCCGGGGCCACGCTGGAGCTCAAGGTGTGCTTCACCTCGGAAACACCAGGGGCCACCTTCAGCGGCGACCTGAACTACGCCGCCTACCTGGGGGGCGATGCCGGGAACCTCTTTGACCCCGGGAACCAGGTGGCTCAGGGGAGCGGGGACGTGAGCGGCCTCAACAACGGCCCCGTGTGCGTGGAAAAGCAGGCGAGCCTAAGCCCCACCCAGCTGCAGGCGGTGCAGAGCGGCGTCTTCTACGTGGCGGCCCGCATCTCTGGCACGGCCCAAAGCAGCCAGGAGGCCACCATCCGATACCGCGCCGAGGTCTTCCGCCTCCACCTGAGCGGCACGGCAGGGCGATAGGAGGGCGAGATGAAACACCTGGTTTGGCTCACCGCCCTGTCCTCTTGGGCCTTGGCCCAGTTCGGCCCGCTCCCCGGCATGGGCCAGCCCCTCCCCAACCCAGCGGGGGGTCAGGTGTACCAGAACCCCGCCCTGGGCCTGGTCTTCCCCGTCCCCCAGGGGTTCCAGCTGGCCCAGGAGCTGCCCCAGCAAGGGGGGATGGTGGTCCTCTTCCTGAACCCCATGGGGGCGGAGCTCTACGCCTTCAGCCAGCCCCTGCCGGGCCCCATGGACCTCCAGGCCTTCCACCAGTACAACCTCCAGCTCCTAGCCCAGCGGGACCAGAACCTGGCCGCCCAGGGGGGGCAGGCCACGCGGCAGCCCCTCTCCGGCCTCACCCTGGCGGGGCGGCCGGCCCTGGGTGTCTACAGCCAGATCCTCTACCAGGGGCAGCAGTACCTGGATCTGGCTGTCTACACCGTGGAGGGGAACCGGGTCTACGCCTTCCAGCTCACCGCCCCCGCCCAGGTCTTCCCCCAGGTGCAGCCCCTGTTCCAGCAGCTCCTGGACCAGGCGAGGATCGCCCCCGGGGGCCAGGCCCCGTTCCCCAGTCCAAGCCCCATCCCCTTCCCCCCAAGCCCCGGACCGATGCCTCCCGGCCCGAGCCCTACACCCTTCCCCCCAGGTCCCGGACCGGTGCCTCCCGGTCCCGGCGGGAACTCCCTTCTCCCCTCCTTCCCGGGCGGGGGGCAGTACCCGGCCCCACCCCCCATCGCCCCCCAGCCCCCTTCCTCGGGAGGCGGAGCCCCCCAGGCCCGCCCACCCTTCACCCCGCCCACGGACCGGGTGGTGGAGCTCCGCTACGGGCGGGAGCGAGGAGACGGGCAGCGCTACGCCGTGGCGGTGGGGGGGCTTTCCTACCGCATCGAACCCGCCGGGAACGGGCACTGGCGGGTGACAGAGGTGGTGGAGGACGAGGGGGGCAAGGAGCAGAACACCTTCCTCCTGGACGCCCTGGGGCTCCAGGATGGGGAGGACGTCCTCCTACCCCCGGTGTGGCACACGGGACGGACGGAGTACGGGGGGGAACGGTTCACCCGCGCCGCCCAGGGCGGCCTCACGGTCTACCGCTACCAGGATGAGAAAACCCGCGTGGAGTTCGCCTACCGCCCGGACGGCTGGCTGGCCCACCTGGTCTACTGCGACCTCACCCGCAAGCAGAACCCGTGCACCCGGTACACCCTCTTGGAGGTGCGCTGATGCGCTATGCCCTGGCGGCGCTCCTCCTCCTCGGCCCGGCCCTGGGCCAGGCGGTGCGCACCACGTTGACCCCTGGGGAGCTGGAGCGACTCCTCGCCTCCCTGGGTTGGAAGTACGAGCAAACCTTCGACTGGGGGGCATCCGTGGAGTACCGGGTGGAGGTCCAGGGGGATAAGTTCGGCCTCTTCCTGGCCAACTGCGAGGGAAAGGAGCCCCGCTGCCTAAGCCTCATGCTCCGGGCCCGGCCTGACCTCCCCGAAGGCCCCTCCCTGGAACACCTCTTCCGGGTACTCCAGTGGAACCGGGACTACCGCTTCAGCCGGGCCTACGTGGATGAGGGGTTCTACCCCGTTCTGGAGGCAGACCTCCTCCTGGAGGGGGGCGTGACGGACCGTGCCATCGTGGCCTTCTTCCACACGTTTCTGGAAAGCTGGCAGGAGTTTGTGGCGTACGTCAGCCAGAAGGAGGGAAAGCGATGAAGAGAGCGTGGCGGAGGCTGGGGGGCTTGGGACTCCTCCTCTTGGCTTGGGTTCTCGCCCAGCAGTTCTCACCCCCGCCGGATTTCGGTCAGTGGGAAGCGGTGCGGCAACGGGCCCACGCCCAGTGCCAGGGGTACCTCTCCCAAGGCGGCGGCCAGGGCATTCAGGGCTACTTCGCCTGCCTGCAGCAGGCGGCCTTCCAGCTGTGCCCAGGGGGGGTGCCCTTCCAAGGCCCCACGGACCCCATGAGCTACGCCGCCTGCAACGCCGCTGCCACCGCGGGCTATCCCTACCCGGTTAAGCCCGTCCTCACCGGGCCCAGCTACCGCGTGGAGGTGGTGGGAGGTGTGGAGCGCGAGCGGGACCCGCGCACCAACCAGGTGATCCAGGAGAGGCCGGTTACCCCCAGGCTCCTCTTCACCCTGGAGCGCACCCCCCAGGGCACCTACCGGGGCGTAAGCTACGGCCAGAACGGGCAACCCCTGAGCTACTACTTCGTAACCCCCGCCTGCGAACTCCTCACGGCCAACAACCAGCCCGCCTGGGATGGGATCCTCTGCCCCCTAAACCCCAGAAAACCCTACCTGGTCACGCCTCTCCCTTCCCCCATTCCAGGCATGCCCCCCAACCCCCGGTTCTTCCAGGCGGGCCGGCTTCAGGACGATTTCGACGGCGATGGCGTGGTGGAGGAAGGGTACCTGGCCACCGGGGGAAGCGGGGGGCGGAGCTTCACCTCGGGCTGGGCCGAGGCCTGGGGCTATGACCCCCGGACGGCGCGGCTGAAGTTCTGGTACTCCATGGCCGCCCGGGAGTCGCAAAGCGCCGCCACCACGTACAACATGGAACGCCTGCTCCTCTTGCGGGTGCGGTGAGGACCCATGGGCGAGCGGCTGACCTACCAACCGTGGCAGCTTCGGGCCGCCCGCTCGCGCCTCCTCGGGGGAGGCCTCGCCATCCTCCTTCTCCTTTGGCTCGCCCTGGCCGGCGGGGGCTTCCTCTCCCTCCTCGCCCTGGGAGGAGCGGCGCTGGGAGGGCTCTACCTCCTCCGCACCGCCTGGGAACCCTTAAGGCGGCGAAACCTCGTGGTGGAGCTCGTGGCTGAGGGAGCGCGGGTGAACGGCGTCCTCTACCCCAAGGAGGCCTTCCAAGGAGTAGAGGGACCCCGGGGAAGCTGGACCTGGCTGGAGAAGCGCCCAAACAGCCTCCAACCCTACAAGCTTCACCTCGCCCCCCCCTGGCAAAAGGGCCCCCTCTTCCGCCTCCGCTTCCGGGAAGCGAGCCTTCCCCTCCCCCTAGACCTCCCCGGCTGGGACCGGATCCTCCGCCACCTGGGCCTTTCCTGGCGGGACCACCCCGGGCTCGTCCGCTACCTAATGAGCGCCACGGGACCCGCCTGGCTCAACGGCCTCCTCTATCCCCCGGAGGAGGCCCCGCCGGGGTGGGAGGCGGCCCGGAGGCGCTACCGCGCGGCCTGGGCTTGGCTCTGGCTCGGACTGGCCCTCGTGGGGGCATCGTTCCTGGCCGTGGACTACCAGGCTCGAGGCCTCCAATCCCGCCTGAGGGAGGGGGAAAGCCTGGCCCTGGACCCCCAGCCCTTCGTCCCCCTCTTCGCCCTGGGCCTTCTCGGACTCCTGCTGGCGGCGGGCGCCTTTCTGCGCCACTTCAACCTGGGGCGGGGGCGGCCCGGGTGGGTGGTGGCCTATAACCCGTTGCAGACGCGAGGTGACCATGGCAAACCAAGCTAGGATTCGGCTTATTTGGCCCAAGACAGGCCGGGACTGGCTGGCGTTCCTCCTAATCCTCGGGCTCATTCTGGGACTCGTGGGGAACCTTTTGCCCAAGGGGCAAAAGGAGGTCCAGGCTGGCTCGGTGCGGCTCAAGGTTCCCCAAGGCTGGGAGGTAAGGGAGATCTCGGGTGGCTGGGCTTTGATAAGTCCCCTGGAAGGGAAAGGGGATGCCTTCCGGGAAAACCTCACCCTCCTTCGCGAACCCCTGCGCCAGCCCCTCCCCAGCCCCCTTTACGCCCAGGTGGTGGCCCAGCGCGCCGCCCAGCACCTCCAGGATTTCGCGCCTGGAAGGATCGCCCGGGTACGGCTGGGATCGGTGGAGGCGGTGGCCTTCAGCGCCCAGGGAAGATACGGGGGTCGGCTTCTAGAGTACCTGGTCTACGCTTTCACCGTAGGCCAAGAAGGGTACCAGATCACCCTGACGGCAGAACCGGGCAAGCTCTCCCGCCTCCAAGGTCCCTTGCATGAGGCGCTCTCCCCCCTGGCGGCGCTGTCCTCCACGGCAGAAGCCCCTCCAAGCAATCCCCCGGCCCCCTCGGGCAGCCCGGACTGGGAAAACGCCCCGGCGCCCGAACCTGGGGTCTGGAGCCCCAATCTCCCCTCGGGCAACGGGGCCCTGCCGGCGGAACCCGAGGCCCTTTCCGGGTCCCAAAGCCCCGAAACGCCGGGCCTCAACGGCTTTCAGGAGGTTCCGCCCTCAGGAAGCGACTTCTGGGAAAGCTGGCAAGGGGGGGAGAACTTCAACACCTGGATGGCGGAGGAGTGGAGCCAGCTCCTTTCCGGGGAAACCCCTGAACCCACCCACCAAGACGAGGCGGGAAACCTCTACTGGGAGGGGCCATCGGGGATTCTCCACGAGTGGGGGGACTATAGCGGAGAATAGGCCCACTAGGCCAACACCCTTGCAACAAAGCGTAGGGAAAGACACGGAGTGGCCCAGCGGCAAGCCCCCGGGGTGGCGCTGGTAGAGCTGGTTGGCGGGGTTCTCGCTATAGGGGGAAGGGTGGGTAGAAGGTGCCTTTCCGGTCCCTAAGGAAGCAGAGGCCCACTAGGCCGAAGGTGGTCATGAGCTTCCTGGGGTAGTCGCCGTTCTTGGGGCCACCCTCTCTTCCCGAAGGAAGGCTTCCCAGTCTAGTTCCAGTAGGTCTTGGATCCCCTCAGCCACGGTTTCCCTCACCGCCTTCCCGGATAGTGGCCTTCAGGGCACTTTGGTCCATGAGGTACCCCCTCGTTTTCCTCAACAGAACCTCTCCTACAACCAGACAGGAAACCCTCAGCCCTTTCCAAGACCCCCGCTACATTTTCCCGAGGGGGAGGGCGTAAGTGCAAGTTTTGCGCTAGCCGTCCAGCACGGCCTTGCCCTTCACCAAGCGTCCATAGTGCTCCTTGGGGTGACCAGCTGGATCGGTGGAGCGTACCAGGAAGCGACCCTTCTGGGTCATCTTCAGGCTCCGATAACTCTCCACTTTCCGCGGGGAGAAACCTTGGGCGGTGATCTCCGCAAAAAGGGCAGCCAAAGCAGCTTCTTCCTCAGGGGTGGGAGGATCCGAAAGGGGCTTGAGGCCCTCACCGAAGGCGCAGTATTCCACCTCTAGTCCTGCGATGCGTATTTTCATGGCTTCTTTCCCTTACTGCCCCCAGGGAGCAGTTCTAGTGGCTCGGGCGGTACCCAGCATGCCGCGCCGCTTCTTCGTTCGGGAAGCAGGCTACCGCTTGTGTACGGGAGTAGTAGGGGTCGCTCGGGACGTGGTAGATGCGGGCTTTCGAGCCTTTGATGGGCGCCTCCTTAGGGCACGAGCCATCCGGGTTCGCTCGGGCGGTTTGCGTGGCGTAAGCAGGGGATGGTCGGGTATCTTGGCCAAGCGCCGATAGTTTCTGTTTGGCCTCCAGGGTGAGGTGGAATGTTCTTGGATAGCGTGACCCGAAACGGAACGCTGCACATCCATCGGCAGGATCACCGCAGACAGCCTTGAAAGCTTCGATCCAGTTTTTGGCGATAGCGCGTTGGGCAGTTTCAAGGGACAGTTCCCCGTGGCAGACCAGGTAGTGCAGAGCATTTTCCAGCCGATCCTTGACGTGGTAGTTCCAGGGAACGGTAAATCCTGCTTGCGGCCAGAGATTTTTGACCGAGTTAGAGCCGCCCAGCTCCAGGGAGATCAGGTGGCTCAAAACTTGCACTTATGCACCCTGGGGATAGTTATGCTCGGGGGACCACTTGAAAGGGGCCGCCGGTTTCCCGTCTGATGACGGGGGCCATGAC
>Ga0209479_1003194_pt1 | contig 9611 bp, 11 predicted proteins | sample DewCreD2012metaG_2_FD_184112 | JGI IMG/M metagenome (GOLD analysis project Ga0209479, IMG submission 184112) | Hot spring sediment bacterial and archeal communities from British Columbia, Canada, to study Microbial Dark Matter (Phase II) - Dewar... ...
AGGTCTCTTAGCATTTCAGGATTTGACTCTTCAAAATTGTATTTTGAGAACTCAACTTCTGTTCTGTGGTGTATTTCTCCGTAAGTTATTCCCTTTGTCCATTCAAGCTCAAAGACGTTTTCAACTCCTTGAAGATACATCGCTATCCTTTCTGTTCCATAGGTAATTTCAGCCGAAACAGGCTTAAGATCAAATCCCCCTGCTTGCTGAAAGTAGGTAAACTGGGTGATCTCCATGCCATCTAACCAAACTTCCCATCCAAGCCCCCAGGCGCCTAGCGTTGGTGATTCCCAGTCATCTTCTACAAATCTGATATCATGTTCTTGTGGGTTTATCCCTAGGGCTTTGAGGCTTTCTAGGTAGATTTCCTGTATATTGTCCAGAGAAGGTTTTATTATAACTTGGAACTGATAATAGTGTTGAAGTCTATTTGGATTCTCACCGTATCGTCCATCAGTAGGTCTTCTTGAAGGCTCTACATAGGCTGCACGCCATGGCTCCGGTCCAAGACATCTAAGAAAGGTTGCCGGGTGAAAAGTTCCAGCTCCCTTCTCTAGGTCGTAGGGTTGTAGGATTATACAACCCTGCTTTGCCCAGAATCTTTCAAGTGTTAGAATTACATCCTGAAAAGTCATAACTTCCCTTAATTCTTGTTAAAGAAGATATAGAATAATACCATTATTTATTCTAATTTGAATAGTATTTCAATTGAGTTTTAAATTCTTTTATGCTGCTTAGGGCTCTTTCCACAATAAAGCTTCGGCTCTTGGATTTCGGTATGCCATGTGGAGGAGGTGGAAATAAACCAAAGTTTATATTCATGGGTTGGAAATCACTTGTATGGCTCTCTGTAATATATCGTAGTAGAGAACCAATTGCGGTCTCGGGTGGTGGAACAATGGGCTTTTGTCCAAGTGCAATTCTTGCTGCGTTTATTCCTGCTACTATACCCATTGCTGCAGATTCTACATAGCCTTCAACCCCAACTATTTGTCCGGCAAAGAAAATCAGCTCGTTCTTTCTGAATTGAAGTGTGGGATAGAGGAGTTTCGGGGAGTTTATGTATGTATTCCTGTGTACACTCCCATATCTCATAAATTCAGCGTTCTCAAGACCTGGTATCATTCTAAATATCCTTTTCTGTTCTGGATAGGTAAGCTTTGTTTGAAATCCTACCATGTTGTACATGGTTCCCTCTTTGTTTTCCATTCTTAACTGAACCACTGCAAAGGGTGTTCTTCCTGTCTTTGGATCAACTAACCCAACTGGTCTCATTGGGCCGAATCTCAGTGTGTCTTTTCCCCTCTCTGCCATTACCTCTATTGGGAGACATCCCTCAAAGTATATTGCCTTCTCAAAATCTTTTGTTTCAACCTTTTTTGCCTTTATTAGTTCTTCTACAAATCTGTAGTATTCCTCTTCATTTAAAGGACAGTTGATGTAATCTCCTTCTTCTTCTTTCCCCCTTCCGTATCTTGAGCCTCGAAACACCTTAGAATAGTCTATGGTGTCGGCATCTACTATCGGAGATATAGCATCATAGAAGTAAAGATATGAGGAACCTGTCAATCTTTTAATATCCTCTGAGAGGGAATCTGAGGTTAGAGGTCCTGTAGCTATTATTAAGGGACTATCTAGGTGATCAGGTATTCTTTGTACTTCCTCTCTTACAATCTCTATAAAGGGGTTTTCCTCTATCTTCTTTGTTAAATATAGTGAAAAGCCTTCACGGTCAACAGCTAGTGCCTTGCCAGCTGGAACCCTATTTTGATCCGCAGCTTCTATTACTATGGAATTTAACCTTCGCATCTCCTCTTTTAGTATTCCACTGGCATTTTCCAAGGAGTCTGACTTAAGAGAGTTACTGCAAACAAGCTCTCCTAGGTAGTGGGTTTTATGAGCTGGGGTTGGTCTCTTGGGCCTCATTTCAAACAGCTTTACCCTAAGCCCAAATCTTGTTACCTGATGGGCTGCTTCACATCCAGCAAGACCTCCACCTATTATCGTTATAACAGACCCTTTCATTACCTAATAAAAATACTACCTGAACAGGGTTTTGTATAAAAGGTTAAGGGTATTTTATAATAGTTATTGGGTGATTTTATATGGTAAGGATGAAACCAAGACTTATTGTGGTACCCGGTAATGGCAGGAAGAAACGTTCCTTCCGCAGGATTTTTTTCTTCCTTGTTGTTTTCTGTGCAGGTGTGTTTCTTGGAGGGGAGATTGTAACCCGTTACTTTGGAGTTAAGTTGGGGAAACACACGGATACGGGTAAGGAGCATAAAGAAGTCGTAGTTTCTACTGAGACTGAAGTTGCTACTAAGATGAATGTTCATGCTGCCAATAATAGGGCAGAAACCATTGGAGGAAAGGATATTTATTCTAAACTACCGGTTGATACTCCCAGATCCTCTTTTGAAGGGGAATCTGCCCAGGTGGGTTCAGTCCAAAAAGATGTTTTTGCGGAATCTGGCTTTTTATATACTGTTCAGGTTGGTGCATTTAGGGATCATGAGATCGAAAGAGCCTTTAAGCTTATCGACAGGCTAAAAGAAAAGGGATACGATGCTTATATTTCCTTTAGCAATTCAGCTGAGGGTAGTAGGTGGAATACAGTAAGGGTTGGTAGATTTAAGACAATTAAGGAGGCAACCGCACTTGCTAAGACCCTAAGGAAAGAAGAGGATTTGGAAGAGGCTTTTGTGCTAAGGTTCAGTGGGTATTAGCTAGTGCGTAAAAAAAGCCCACTCCAGATACTTTTTGTTGAAAATTCTAGGGAAATTATAGCTAAAATTGTGTTTGCAATTGCGAAGAAAAATCTTGACAAACGTGTATATATAACTTAAATTTGTTGGTACTATATCTTGCATGCCCCCTCGGAGGAATGGAAGAGATGGTTGAAAGTGTAATTGGGAGAGCAGTTTCTGCTGAGGGTGTTAAAAAAGAAGAAAACAAACAAGTAGGGGATATTAAGGAAAGGTCTATTTTCCCTATTTGGAGTATGGGTATTGAGCTTTTAGAGGTTCAAAAGGATCTTTTATTTGATTTGGAAAGGGGCTACTTAATGTCTCTAAGAAATCTTTATAAGGGGTTTTTGGATTTTGGAATTAGGGCTATAGAGCTTGCAAGCAATAGGGTTGATGATGCTTTCCTGTTTCAGAAAAATTACGTTGAGCTGTTAAAGTCTATAGAAAGTAGGGTTCTCAGTAAGGTGTTGGTTGTTAACCGGGTAAATGCAAAGCTAGCTTTTGATTGTTTAGATACATATCTTAATTGTTTCAAAGTGTTTTTTTAAAGGCATTTTGTGTTTTTAAAAACCAAAGAGAGGGAAGGGACAACAATGGAGATAAAATACATGGAGTTTGAAGGAGGAACTTCAGAAGACGAGCTTGAGGAATATATCCAGGATAAGGGGGGAAGCTATTCATCAGGGATTAGCATTATAAAAGAAGACGATTTGATGTTTGATTCAGACGGATTAGGATTTGATTTTGATCTCGGTGAGTCTCAGGGAGATATTAGGGAAGAAGAAGAGTGGACTCCAGATGAGCAGTTTAGACTCCTTTATGCCTATTTTAAGGACATGGCAGCTGAGCCTCTTCTTACACCAAAACAGGAGATAGAGGTTTCGGCTAAGATAAAAAAATGTGAAGCAAAAGTACGAGAGATAAAAACGGTAATTAATAAGCTTTTGAAATCTAAGCAAGCTCTTATTAACAAGAATGGTCACAAAGGCGAAAGGAATAGAAGGAAACTGGAGGAGATTTCTAGACGTATAGACAGGCTAAATGCTTATATGAAAGTTTATTCAGATAAGGCAAAGGAGTTAAAAGACAGGTTTGCAAAGGCAAATTTAAGGCTCGTTGTAAGCATAGCAAAAAGATACATGGGGCGTTCTCTTCCACTTTCTGACCTGATTCAGGAGGGAAATGTTGGTTTGATGAGGGCGGTAGAGAGATTTGACCATACAAAGGGCTTTAAGTTCTCAACATATGCCTCCTGGTGGATACATCAGGCTATATCAAGGGCTCTTCTTGATCAGACAAGGACCATACGGGTTCCCGTGTATGTTCTTGAGCAGGCAAGCAAAGTCTATAGAATAAGTTCCATGCTTCATAAGGAGATGGGCAGGAAGCCGCTTCCGGAGGAGGTAGCGGAGAAGGCTGGGATATCTGTTGAGGGTGTAAAGAGGATACTTGAGGCAACAAACGATACTGTGAGGTTGGACTCTCCTATACTTGATGGTGAGAAGGCAACGCTTTTGGATTTTGTAGCGGATGAGAATTCACCTTCTCCTGATTCTGTTATAGCAAAGGAGGCTCTTACAAAGAGGATAAGGGAGGCTTTGTCTTTGCTTACTCCCAGGGAGGAGGAAATTCTAAGGTTAAGGTTTGGTATAGACCAGGAGACCACCTATACTCTTGATGAGATAGGGAAAAAGTTTAACTTAACCAGAGAAAGAATAAGACAGATTGAGAAAAGGGCTTTGGAAAAACTTCAAACCTCGGAGTTGGGTGAAATCTTAAGGAGTTTCTTGGAATAACCCTAACCTTAGACTTTAATAGTTGGTTTTTCATCTTTTATTAAGCTTTATTCTAACCTTATTAGGATTAAGTCCCTTTCAGACTGGAACTCTATCCTTTTAGGTCTTAAATTAAAGTATGGGAAACTTATAAAGGGAGGTGGTGATGTGATGAGGGCTAGTATTCGCAAGATTATTGCCGCTTCTGAGCCAAAAGGTAATAAAGAAAATGTTAAGAAGATGCTGGAAATAGCTGAAAAGGAACAAGCCGATGCTATTGTTGTACTGGGGGATCTTGCCGGCCCATCACAGAAAGCAGAGGCTTTTGCGGAGTTGTTTAAACTTCTAGGTTCTGCAAATCTTCCAGCATACTATATACCCGGTCCAAACGATGCACCTGTTTCGGAGTATCTAAGGGAGGCTTACAATATAGAGCTGGTGTATCCGTATATGCACGGTGTTCACGGTACATTTGCTTTTGGTCCTGGACATATAGTCTTTGCAGGAATGGGTGGGGAGATCAGGGAGGATAATCAGGCTGTGCGCGATGAGATTAACAGGCTCTGCTATTTAGGTTGGGAAGTAGAGTATAGGTTAAAGATACTAAATGAGCTTAAAGATTATCCGAAGGTCTTTCTGTTTATCACAATGCCTCATCATCGTGGGTTGGCTCAACCAGGAAGTGAGGTCCTTGCCCAACTCATAAAAACTCATAATCCCCAGCTTGTTGTGGTTCATGGCTCGGATTTCTTTGAAGAGTGGTTAGGTTCATCTCTGGTTGTTAGCCCCGGGCTTCTAACCAAAGGGCAACTTGCTGTTGTTGATCTGAGGGAAAGAAAAGCCAAGGCCATTAGCTTAAGTTAAGAACCTATTGCACTACCGTATGTACCTGTGATAAAATAAGTTCCGTTTAGATAGCGGGAGAAGAGACCTTGGTGATAAAAGAGGGAATTAAGCAGAGGTTTTTGGCGGCAGCTGTTCAAGCTGCCCCAGTTTTTTTGAATAAAGATGAAACAATTGGAAAGGTGTGCAGTCTAATTGAGGAAGCGGGAGGAAATGGGGCACAGCTAATAGTTTTCCCTGAGGCTTTTATTCCAACTTATCCCTTCTGGCCCAAGGACCTTGGCTCAGGTCCCGAGAGAAAACTGGTTTTAGATGCCTTTACCGAGCTTTACAAAAATTCCGTAGAGATTCCAAGCAGCGATACAGACAAGATATGTGAGGCTGCTAAGAAAGCAGATGCATATGTGGTAATAGGGGTAAATGAAAAGGAAGGTGGAACCCTTTACAATACCATGCTCTTTATAGACAACAAAGGTAGCATAATGGGTAAGCATAGAAAGCTACTTTCAATTGATAGCGAGAAATGTGTCTGGGCAGGTATGGGAGGTGCGCAGGATGTAAGGGTATTTGAAACGGAGCTTGGACGTATAGGGGGCTTTTTCTGCTATGAGCACCATTTAACCCTTGCAAAGTATGCTATGTTTATGAAGGGAGAGCAGATACACGCGGGTCTGTGGGCTGGCCATGGATTTGTTAAACCCACTATGGACTTTGCAAGCCGTCAGTATGCCTTTGAAGGCCAGGTATTTGTTATAGTCTCTTCTATGTACGTTGACGAGGGTATGATTCCAGATACCTTTCCTTTAAAGAGCTATACCAAGTGGGATTTCCCAGGGGGAAGCGGAATAATAAATCCCCGGGGAGAGTATATTGCTGGTCCTCTTTATGATAAAGAGGGTATCCTGTATGCAGAAATTGACATGGATATGATTATAAGGGCTAAGGCTGTTATAGACTCCGTAGGGCACTTTTCACGACCGGACATATTTCAACTTGTTATAAAGGATGAACAAGGGGAAGGGCAATTAAAATTCAGTGAAGAGTACAGGGAACTTAAACACTATATAGATAAGCTTTCTAAAAGGCAGGATAGCATTGAGGCAAAGTTGGAGGAGATTCTAAGTAAGCTCTCAAGTTGATAGGTAATTAACCATATAATGGGTGCTAGGGTTAGGATAAAAGAGTTTTTTAAAGACAGTACTTTTATAAGTTTGATTCTTTGCTTAAAGTCCTTTATCCTCCTTTCCTTCCTTGCCTTATTCTTTTCCTTTATTGTTTTTTATCTCCTGGGACCCCTTTATTTCTGATATTAAAAAAGACTTATCATACGGTCTCTTTGTGTAATATAATTAATCACCTAAACGAACTATAAAAGGAGGTGCATGAGATGAGACTTAAAGATAAAGTTGCCCTTATAACGGGAGGAAGCATGGGAATCGGAAAGGCAACTGCGATACTCTTTGCAAAAGAGGGGGCAAAGGTTGTTATAACTGGGAGAAACGAAAAAACCTTAAAAGAGGCGGTAGCAGATGCTGAGAAAGAAGGGGTAGGTATTGACTATGTGGTAAGTGATGTTTCCAAGGAAGAGGACTGTAAAAAGGCAGTTGAGTATACAGTAAGCAAATACGGCCGAATAGATATTCTTTTTAACAATGCCGGTATTCTTCCTTTGGGGATAACACATGAGACCTCGGTAGAAGATTGGGATAATGTCTTTAACATTAACGTAAAGGGTACCTTTCTTATGTCAAAATACACCATACCTCATATGTTGAAACAGGGAAAGGGATGCATTGTAAATAACTCATCTGTACTTGGACTAAAGGCAATACCTGGTGCTGCGGCATATAATGCCACAAAGGGGGCAATCACACAGCTTACAAGGAGTATGGCTCTTGAATACGCAGACAAGGGAATACGTGTAAATGGTATATGTCCAGGAACCATCTGGACTCCTATGGTGGAGGGGTTTTTAAGAGAGGTACCTCAGGCAAAACAGTTCCTTGAAGAGATGCAGCCAATTACCAAGTCACTGGGGCGTTTTGGTAAACCGGAAGAGATTGCTCATGCTGTTCTTTTCCTCTGTGATGACAATGTTCAGTTTATGACGGGAACTATGCTTTCTGTTGATGGTGGCTGGATTGCAAAGTAGTTGTCTTAAGAACGGGAACGGGTAGCAGTACCCGTTCCCGTAATTAAGGTGAATTTTTATGCTTGATTATTTTTTAGTATGTGTTATTGGTTTATACCGTAAATGAAGAAAAAAAACCGATTTAAAAATCTAAAGAGGTTTATTACGTGCTCACTGGCATTAGTCTTTATCCTTTCTTTAGGGCTTCACAACCACGCTTTTTATCTTCTTGATTCCTCCCTTGGAAAGGTTTCAAAGTCTGAGTCTTTATATCCAGGCCATTCTAAGGAATTCTGTTCAGCATGCCGCCTTGGCGGAAATCTTAAGCCCCAGGAAACCTTTACTGAAGATTTGGGGTTTCTTGGGATTTTTTTAGCTTTTTTGAACCTCGATGTTTTAATCCCATCTTTATATTTATCGGTAAATAAATCCCCCCGTTCACCTCCAGTGTTTTAGCCCCTACAAGTAAGCATTTTCTTATATTTAAGGATCTGGTTTATCTAGCCAGTTTTGTCTAGGTACTGGTGATTAGTCTTTGGTTTGGAGGTGAACTATGGGTACTAGATGGTTTATTACGATACTTTATACCGTAGTTTTTACCTTTTGTTATGCGGGTATCCATGAGGGGGCCCAGGGTGATGAAAGGGATGAGCTCAGAAAAGAGATAGAACAACTTCGCTATCAAGTGGAGATTATGCAAAGAAGATTGATGGAGCTTGAGGAAAAAAGCAGGTTACTTGAAGAGAAGGCAAAGCAACGGGAAACGAAGGAAGATCCCGGGAGGGTTACTGCTGAAGTTGTTTCTCAACGTAAAGAGGGTTTTGCTCAGAAGTTTATAGGAGCTTTTAATCCAGATATAAGCGTTGTAGGAACGTTTGCTGCAGCTTACTTTTCAGAGGATGAGCCCCATGGCCGTGCAGAGGCTGACCCTGAAAATACAGGGATTAACCTTCAGGAAATCGAGGTTGCCTTTCAGGGTTCTGTAGACCCATATTTCAGGTTTGATAGTTTCTTCTCTATCGGAAGAGATGGAGTAGAGACCGAAGAAGCCTATGCTACTACTCTTCTTTCTCTTCCCTTAAATCTGCAGGTAAGAGCCGGTATAATGAGAAGCAAATTTGGAAGAATAAACCTTCAACACAGGGAACTTCAGGACTTTGTTACGCTTCCTCTCCCTGCTGTAAGTTTTCTGGGGGAGCATCTAAATCCGGTAGGAGTTGAGTTTAACTTTCTTATCCCGCTTCCCTGGTTTTTAGAGCTAAGTGCCTCCGTTAATAGCCCTGAAGTAGAGGTGGCTACTTTTGATCGTGATGAGAACGCAAATAATATTGGCAGGCTTCTCTACATATTCCATCTCTCAAACTTCTTTGAGCTCTCCGATGCTCTATCTTTTCTTATGGGAGGTTCCTTTGCAACAGGTTCTAACGGTACAGAACCGGGTAACCGCTCAAATCTCTATGGGATAGACCTGTTTGCAAAGTATCGTCCTCTGAGGAACAACCCTTACCAGGAACTTTGGCTGCAATCAGAGTTCATTTATAGACAGGCTGAAGTTCCTAGAGGCAACCTGGACGATTGGGGGGCGTATGCACAGCTGGTTTATAGATTTGCTAAAAGGTGGAATGCCGGGTTTAGATTTGATTTTGTGGATACCGGTGACCCAATTAAATTGGAGAAGGAAAAGGAACTTGAAATGGAAGATATATCTGGTTTTATTTCCAGACAGCATGAGCACGGAGAAGAAGAAAGTATCCTTGGTCTTTTCGGAAGGGAGAAGCGTTATGCTTTTATGCTTACATTTAATCCAACCGAGTTTTCAAGGATAAGGCTTCAATACGAGATTTCTGATCCGGTTTTTGAAAAGCTCTCACACGCGGTTTTTCTTCAGTTTCAGTACTCAATTGGTCCTCATGGGGCCCATCCGTTTTAATAAAGGGGGAAAAATACAATGGGAATATATGGGTTTGTTCGGGTGCTTGCTTTCTTTGCCCTTATATCTATACCTGCTCTGGATGTGGTTGCCAAGGTAAGGATAGTGAGTTCTATCCCAAACCTTGCATCAATTGCAGAGGAGATAGGAGAGGAAAGAGTTGAGGTAAAAAGCCTTGCAAA
>Ga0209479_1003195_pt1 | contig 9610 bp, 8 predicted proteins | sample DewCreD2012metaG_2_FD_184112 | JGI IMG/M metagenome (GOLD analysis project Ga0209479, IMG submission 184112) | Hot spring sediment bacterial and archeal communities from British Columbia, Canada, to study Microbial Dark Matter (Phase II) - Dewar... ...
CCCTGCCCGATGACCATACAAACCATCCTCCACCAACAAAGTGCCCGAAGCCATACCCCCGCGACCATTATGCTCTACCCACTGCCGCAATAACCTCCCTTCATCCGCATACGCCTCCCCCAACGATAATCCCATCACCCATAACTGTCCACCCTGCCTATAACCCATCACCGTCGCTTTCACCTGCGCACGCTGCCGACGCACCGCCGCCCCACGCAAATACTGCGACACAAACACCCCAGCATACCCAAAACCCGTGCCGTCCACAAAAGCACACCGCGTCGCACCAATCGGCTACTCTCACGCGATACCCTGCTGTGCTAACCAAGTGAGCAACTGCTGCAGCCGTTCCTGCTGGAGGTGATGGAAGCGGTAGACAAGTGTGCCTAAGGCAGGCAAATCAAACTCACTCAGCAGTTCGGGGGCAATGCCAAAGAGCAGGCGTCGGTAGGAAGCGTGTTCGCGGATGCGCAGCAGCAGCAAGGTGAGGATGAGCGCTTCGGGGTATTGGTAGGGTCTTGCGCGTCGTTTGGGCAGAGGGTGTAGTTGGCAGAAGCGTTGGATGTAGTGGTAGATGCCCCTCACGGGGAGGGTGGTCAAGGTGACGTGTTTAGGGTATTGGTGTTTCATAGCCATTTATATACCCGATATCCACCAACTTTTTGAACATCCTCCTTTGACATCATTCGTCAAACCGCCACTCTACGTCATAAGCCCCCCCACTTTGATACTCTGTCGGTTCCATAAACTCGTAGGGTGGAACCACAGGACTATCCTGTCGCTCTCTGCCCATAGGCAACCTGTCCGTATTATAGACCATGATGTGGTTTTCAAAGTAGGAACGATCACCGATCCTATAAGAACGGGTAAGATCACAGGTGGAGATAATCGCCCAACGCCCGTTGTTAGAAACTGCGTGAGGTTGAATGACGCCAGCTACATGTTGCCCATCCATCAGCAGACGAACACCACCTCTCTTACTGTCTAGGAACAGCTTCGCTTTAGTAAACCTACCTCGTGGTATCTCAATTTGGGGGTCATAGGGCTCTGCACGCAGGCGCCACTGTCCATTGCGGGAGTAGACGCAAAGCCTCGGAGGGTCAAGGGGTGCTTTATACCACCAGGGATTCAGGATGTTCCACCCTTCCTGAACATGGCGTATCTGAGCGGAACCCAGGCGCCAGCGTTGGTGTGTACGGATGTCCATACCGTACCAGACCACAGCTTTTCGTTTTCCCAACACTTTACACCAGATGGTACGGCTGTCCGGATACCATCCGGTTGCTACACAACCATTTATCAGTTTGGTTGCCTTTGTCGTCGCACACTCCACCAGCACTAGGTCATACCAGTTTGTTATTCCCAACAAGTAGCGCCCGTCCGGCGAGAAACGGGGGTAATATATTGGGTCAGAGGGGAACTGAACAGTGCGCCACTTGCGCGGGTGAGACTTGACATCCGCGATTGCCATGCCTAGCCCAACCGCAGTGATCGCCACGTATCGCTTGTCCAGGGACATACCTACCCAACGGTCATCCAAGCTTCCTCGGCGTAGCAAGGGAACGATCTTTCTCTGCCCTCTCTCGAAGCGAAGGATTCCCAACGTGCCTTGCTCCTCTGTTAGGTACCACAGCCTTTCGAAAGGCGGCATCTCCTTCAGGGACTGCCAGTATAGCTGCTGGATGCGCGCGGGGAGGCTTCTGATGTAAGTCTCACCATATTTCTTTTGGATCTCTTGCATCATCACACCTCACCGCAGATCTACAGTGACGACTTCCCGGAAGTATTGCTCTATAGGGAGGAAATCCTCTACCTTGACCACTTGCTCGTTGGGAAACACACGAACATCCCCACCGAAAGAAGGCGTCCATTGTTGCCAGCCATTACAGAATACCTGCACCTCGTTTAACTCCTCGAGGGTTATCCGTGAAACGTAACCGACGCCAATGTATCTGGCAAACGAACCTGTACGTCGCCAGCCGTCCTGGTCATCTTTGGGAATCCCATTTTGAGCCATCGAAATCACACGCCGCACTCGAGGATTGCCTCTCGTAAAATCTGGCACCTTTGCAACACCTACGAAGGTGTGTTGGTAATACGGAGAGTCTGGGTCGGTATCTATCAGGTATCGCCATGCTTTGATTTCCAGAACAGCTGACTTTTCTCGAAACCTTGCTTCACTGTTGATACGCAGGTTTATATCAACGACATAGCCGTATTGTACCATGTCCCATGATAGGTCGCTTCGCGTTGTCCCTACTACGGGGATGTATTTGTCAGTGTCGGTGCCTTGTTTGCGAGGCTTCTCAATGCGTATCCTCATATATGGCATCCACCTTGCATAGCTGGGGGGTGGCGAACCGGGATCTTTTCCTTCTTCCCTACCGTTTCTTCGCACACCTCTTCCCCTGGGATGGTAACTGATACCGCCTTCGATATCTACTCTTCCGCCTCCCGCAGCATCGTAAGCGATGCCGAAGTATACGTGAGGGGTATCGCGTGTATTTGCATGCGTATCACCTGACACAAAAACATACCATTGAGGTAGAAAGAAGTTACCCCTTGCCCCAATACAGGGGTGCTCGCTATCCGTACGGATGCGACGATATGGACCGGTATGGTCGCGCTGCTGTAGAATGCTCGAGATGCCCTCTCCCTTGTCCTCCATCTGTAGGGGCATCAGCAAACCGCCGTCCGAAGTCTCCACGACACCCTGCGCAGTGTTGTACTGGAGGGGAGCAGGTGACTCACTCTGGACTACGCCTCCAATGCTAGAATAGTACACGCCATCTGGCGAGAGTACGCTTATGTCGCCATAATCATTGCCGGTCAGGCTACGAACCGCCCGCAAGATGCTGGCTGCATCCCCCGTATCCCACGGTATCGCCCCCACATGCGGAACCGCGCTATCCTCCTCCGATGGAGCACTCCATACCCCGTTGCGCTCCGCCTCCACCACAAAGTAATACTCCTGCTCGGAGGTTAAACCCGTGACGCTTAGCATCCGCGCGTCTCCAGACTGAACCGAAGACACGTTGGGATATACCCCGCTTGCTGTGCCCCAGCGCACCCGATAACCCGTTGCACCGGGCACCTCGTCCCAATACACCGTCACCTTGTTCGCCCCCGTCGGCGCGGCGAATATCCACGGCACAGAGGTCAAAACCACATCTTCACCACGCAACCAGTGGCTCGCCTTCGCCTGAACCGTATATGCACCCGCCGGCAGGGTCAACTCCACGTCCACCTCTGCCGACGGGGCAACGATACTCACCGTTTTAACGTATACCGGCGCATCGGGGTTACTCTCCGTGCCCACCGCCTTCGCGCGAAACTCCACGCTGATCACACGGCTCGGATGACCGCCCCAGTCGCCTAAACGCAACCGCTCAAGGGATGTCAACGGCATCTACTGGCAGGGCCGATACCACCAGGTAACGCATCTGCCCCTGGATGGGCACTTCCACTAGGTAGCGTTTTCCTGTATCGGATGGAGGCATATCCTTTTGCCAGAAGAACTCGTCTAGTCCGAGATACACTCCCTTGCCGTGTTTCGCCCAGCGTATCAAGTTAAAGTGATAAAAAGCCCATCCCTTCGACCAAGCGTTGCCAACACCTCGCACATCTTGGTAGTAGTGTTTCCCCTGTTCATTGACGAAGTGCAGACGAGCAAGAAGATCGTGCTGGCGACGCAACCGATTCTGTTCAGTGCGCGTGGGATCAAAAAAGACCGTCCACTTGCTATTTGGAGAGATCAGCAAGTGCTGTCCTGCAGGAGCACCTTGTGGCGTTTGGGGTCGCACCGGGTCGGCATCGGCGTACTCCCTACCGTACAGTTTACGATATAGCCTCAAGGCATGACGAAATGCCCTTCCCATCAGACGGTCCATGTGAGAGGGCTCGAGCGGACGGATTTGCTCGCCATTTACGTACACACCGTAGAATCGCTGGTCGTCTCGTCCTTGCCTCACACCATAGACTAGATACCGACTATCCAGTGACCACAAGTAACAGTCGGCTCTGTCTGTCAGCTGACGTGCTTGCCCAGAGGTTACATCTACCAGATATAGCCCTGACTCGTGTCCCCACCCTGTTGTTGCTACGTATTTACTGTTGGGCGACCAGCGCCAGTCGCCTTGGTAAGCAGCTGGCGTCACACGGCGGATAAACAGGTTGGCTGTTTCACCGACAGCCAGTGCAATCGGCTTTGGACGCCCTCCGGCTACATCCGATCGTGGGATGAATGATGCAGCCAGTCGTTTCCCATCCGGTGAGAGCTTTACCTCCCCTAGGTTATACAGGTCGCCCTCATAACTGTTTGGAAATAAGCGTCCAGCCACGTGTTTCCCGTTGCGAAAGATTTCTAGTCCGAAAACAGGCTGTTCATACATGGCAGTCGCCCGATAGGTAACTATCAACCCTGAGAAAGACAAATTAAGCACCTCGATCTTACCTCCTTTCTCAGTTAGTGTCTGATATTAACAGTCTCGCTGGTAGGACTACCTCCGGTAGGCGATGTCGTTACAAGCAAGTTGTTACCTACACGTGCCGCATAAGGTGCGTATCGTCCACTTGTCTCTGTTCGTGGCAGGTCCCACGGTACTGTCTCCATACTGTTTCTTAACTGCAGGGAGCCATCCAGCCATTGGGCTCCTCGTATATAAGAACCTGTTGGTAAGTAGTACCGTGGTCCATATGAAGGAGCAGGATCGAAAGCCGTTAGACCCGGCGTGTTTGATGGCAGGGATTGGGCCATCGAATGAACCCGTTTAAAGCGAAGAGGAGCCTCTTGCCGGATATTTGGTATGCGTAGGGCGAAGCAGAAAGTCTGAGAGTAATACAGACCATACGCATCAAAAGCGTCTACCAGAAGCCATCCAATACGAGGTTGTTGCCACGTATACACCCCTATAAAGACATAGTTGCCCAGTTCAGAGTCAGCCCAGATGTAGTTGCCTGTACTGGGGTTTTCTCCCATCACCAAGAGAATGAGATCGTTAGGCAGAGGCTTACCTCTCCACTTTCTACCGCGATCATTCACAACCACAAAGGCTTGCCAACGATTAGGCAAATTGGGACCGCCATAGCCTGCGCGATGGAACATGATACCTGCATCAACCTCTAAGTTATCGCCTGTTACCCCTAAATAGATGAAGGGCTTCTCTTCCGAACGCTGCAAGGAGAGATTTGCTGGTTCAACCTTTGGTAGGTACACAAATCCAGAAACGCCTTCATATTGCTCGTTGTTGTACTGACTTCTGCTCACTATTCTCCGAAAAGCCCCAGCGTCGATTTTCTGAGGTTGTCTAGACTGTCCCTTTATTTGCTCTTGCTGTTCAAAAGTCAAGCAAGATGGCATCGGAATAGACATTCCTGACAGCACCAACTGCGAGTTGTCTGTGTCCACATACCCGTCGGGAGGAAAAGCAATCTGGTAACCTTCGATGTAGACCGAACCATCTGGAGCCATTACCCGTAGTCCTCCTGAGCGATTAGAGACGTATCTCCGCACTGTTTGCAGAATACTAGTGGGAGACTCATCCCATGGAATACTTTGTGCATCTGGCACGTCGCTGTCTTCGTCAGACGCTGTGGAAACAGTATTGTTCGAGCCGTTGGCTATAGCCTGAGCCACATAGAAATACTCTACCCCCATGGAAAGTCCTGTGTTTGTCCATCGGAATGTATTATTGCCTACTGTAGCAACAGGTTGGTCGTAGTCGTACACTCCTGATCTTGTAGACCGGAAGATACGATAGCCTGTGGCACCAGGGACTGGGCTCCAGTACACTGTTATTTTGTTAACACCTGTTGCCGCGGCAAATATCCAACTGGGCGGGGTTACTATACTCCCCTCACCCCTCAACCAGTGGCTCGCCTTCGCCTGAACCGTATACGCACCCGCAGGCAGGGTCAACTCCACATCCACCTCTGCCGACGAGGCAACGATACCCACCGTTTTGACGTATACCGGCGCATCGGGGTTACTCTCCGTGCCCACCGCCTTCGCACGAAACTCCACGCTGATCACACGGCTCGGATGACCACCCCAGTCACTCAGCTGCAAACGCAAGGGAACAGTCAAACCCTCTTCCATCGGCTGTTCCACGCCCGTCAGCGCGTCTACCCCAATCTCGCCGAAGTGGTTCACAAGGATGCCGAAGTCAAACAGAGTGACCTCCGTGTCCCCGTCCAAATCCGCTTCAGGGGTGAAGCCGGGGTCTTGCTCGCTCAAGCCGAAGTTGGCAACCAGGATGCCGTGGTCGAAGAGGGTCACTTCGTTGTCTCCATCGATGTCGCCGTTGAGAAGGGTCATGATGGGTGGCTGCTGGGCGTTAGCCAGCGTCGCCCACAGGACAAAAAGTGTAGCAAGAATTACATTGAGTGGGGGGGGAGTAGCGAAACCGGTTGTACGCTTGAACATTGTAAAACCTCGTTTGCGTGAAGTGTTCAAAATGCTTGTTACATCGTTCTGTTTACAGAATAACAGAGATAGCTGGGTTGTGTCAAGGAGTTTGGCGAGGGTGTTCGAGAATTGTTGAGAAGTTGGTTGTCGCGCAAGCAGAGAGGCGTTCTTGCTACCTCTTGTCTTACCTCACCCCCGTCCCCTCTCCTACGAGGAGAGGGGGCGTTCCCCCTTCCCTCACAGGGAAGGGGGCTAGGGGGTTAGGTGATCTATCCATTCAACCACCCATTTCGAACACCCTCAGGGATTTGGCAAGATTCTTGGTGAGGATAGTGCTCTTGTGCTTGCAGCCAGAACCGCCTGGCAGAGAGGCTGAATTGCTACGGCTCGCTGCCGACGAGAACCTCAACGCGGACATTCTGCGCGTTCTGTTGCGTCGCAAGCCCGACCTGGACACTGTGCGTGTGCAGGATGTGGGTCTTTCGGGAGCCGACGACCGTGTGGTATCCAGCGGGCGAAAATTACTCCTTCACCAATGTCACCACCACCCTGCACTCAGGATTCAGATACTTCTCCACCGTGCGGCGGATATCCTCGGCGGTCACCGCCAGCACGTTCTTCTCGTACTCGGTGGCGAAGAGGTAGGTATCTATCATTTCGTAGAAGCCCAGCGTGTTTGCCTGCCCTTCCGTGGTCTCCATCCCAAAGAGGTATTCGCCCAGTATCTCTCGTTTGGCGCGCGCCAGCTCTGCATCGGTGACCGGCGTCTTCGCCAGCTGCTGCAGGGCACCCACGACCATGGCTTCCGCCTGCTGAGGGTTGCCGCCCTCTGGAAGCTCCACCACAATGCTGAAGATGCCAGGATACCGCTGGGTGAGGAACTCCGTAGTGACGCGCGTGGCAACACCCTGTCCCACCAGCAGCCGGGTAAGCAGACCGTCCCGCCGCCCCAGCAGGGCAAGCAACAGGTCGCACGCGCACACATCCTTCACCTCTTTCACCGACGGCGCCATGAAGCCGATGCCCACCACCGGAAAACCCCTGCGCACCTTGAACTGTGCATGGCGGGGCGCGCCGGGCGGCGATTCGGGTTCGGGTTCCGATTCAGCGATGTCGCGTCTCTTCCATCCGCCGAACAGCTTCTCGACCGCCGCGAAGGCTTCTGTCGCGGTCACATCGCCCACAATCACCAGCGAGGCGTTGTTCGGCACGTAGTACTTCCGATAGAACTCCACTATCTGCTCGCGCTGGATGCGGATAATGGAATCGCGCGTGGCAGCGACGGGCAGGCGGTATGGATGTTTCTGGAAAAGCAGTTCCGCCAGACGCTGGTTGGCATCACGCACGGGGTCATCAGCGGCGCGCGCCAGCTCGTCCAGAATAATCATCTGCTCGCGTTCCACGTCCTCGGGGCGCAACGCGCTGTTCTGCACCGCATCGGCAACCACCTCCAGCGCGTTCTGCCAGTATCGGCTGGCAACGGTGGTGTACAGGTGCATCCAGTCGCGCGACGTGGTGGCGTTCAGGGTAGCACCCAGTTCCTCGATATCGCGGTCTACCTCACCTCTGCCGCGCTTTGCGGTGCCACGAAAGAGCAGATGCTCCATAAAATGCGCCACGCCGTTGGTTTCGGCGGTCTCCCGCGAGGAGCCAGCGCGTATCCACAGGTCTATCGTCACCAGAGGAGCCTCATGCGCCTCGCGCACCAGCACGCGCAACCCGTTCGGAAGGGTTTTCAGCTGGATCGACTCGGCTGGCAGGCTATCCGCCCGAACAAGAACTACCGCCAGCAACCAAAACAAGCACCATGCAACCGTTCTGGACACAGAATAACTCCCGTGAGAGAAGATATTTTATTATACTACGACCCATGCCACTGAAACACCGCAAGGGACTGTGCGATGTAAAGGGACACAACCTGCCATTCTGAGCCAAACGAAGAATCTCTAAGACTTTTTGCTAACGCGCAGAACGACAGTTTATGTCGCTTTATATCCCCAACTATCGCGCGGTCCTCTGACTGCGTAACTCCTGGAACTCTACAAAATGGTTTCAGACAGGGAAGATGTTCGATAAATCATGTAGACACCCCGTATCCATAAACACCACAAAAAACTGCCATCCCCAACGAACCGCACCACTCCCATACGCCCCCTTCACACTCCCAAACAATTGCTCAATTCGGTAACGCTCCCTGAAAGCCCAACTATACTGCTGCGAACGCAACCGAGCACGACACCGAGCATCCGAACGCACACACTGCCACAAACCATCCCGAACACGCGCCACAGGCAAAAAACCAACATCCTCCAATAACCGCAACAACCCTGCCCGATGACCATACAAACCATCCTCCACCAACAAAGTGCCCGAAGCCATACCCCCGCGACCATTATGCTCTACCCACTGCCGCAATAACCTCCCTTCGTCCGCATACGCCTCCCCCAACGACAATCCCATCACCCATAACTGTCCACCCTCTGCCGATAACCCAACACTGTCGCTTTCACATGCGCACGCTGCCGACGCAACGCCTCCCCACGCCGATACTGCGACACAAACACCCCAGCATACCCAAGACCCGTGCCGTCCACAAAAGCACACGGTGTTTCACCAGTCGGCGTCTCTAACGCGATACCCTGCTGTGCTAACCAAGTAAGCAACTGCTGCTGGCGTCCCTGCTGGAGGTGATGGAAGCGGTAGACAAGTGTGCCTAAGGCAGGCAAATCAAACTCGCTCAGCAGTTCGGGGGCAATGCCAAAGAGCAGGCGTCAGTAGGAAGCGTGTTCGAGCGTGTGTAGCAGCAGCAAGGTGAGGATGATCGCTTCGGGGTATTGGCAGGGTCTTGCGCGTCGTTTGGGCAGAGGGTGTAGTTGGCAGAAGCGTTGGATGTAGTGGTAGATGACCCTCACGGGGAGGGTGGTCAAGGTGAGGTGTCTAAGGTATTGGTGTTTCAATACCCGATATCCACTGATTTTTCGAACATCCTCTCAGACAGAGCACGCTGCGCTTTGCACGGGTTACCACCTACGGTGACCCCCAAACCCTCTTGACAAACTATATCTATCTACGCTAGGATTCTCACAGTCAACCCGAAGTGACGGCGACCAAGAAGGGCGGAGAGACCCCCCTGCTACCCACCATCTGCCTTCCTGCAAGCCCTCACCTCTTGTTGACCATATTCTTTCCAAAAGGAGGGTTTCA
>Ga0209479_1003220_pt1 | contig 9507 bp, 9 predicted proteins | sample DewCreD2012metaG_2_FD_184112 | JGI IMG/M metagenome (GOLD analysis project Ga0209479, IMG submission 184112) | Hot spring sediment bacterial and archeal communities from British Columbia, Canada, to study Microbial Dark Matter (Phase II) - Dewar... ...
ACCTACGGGAAGATCAGGGAGGGGCTGGCCGAGCGGTTCAAGACCTCCCTGCCTTAACCTGCCGCAAGACGCCTGCGCAGCGTCCAGGTTTTGTTCAGGTTGGCCTGGTAGGCTCTCCCGCGAGGTTATATCGATGCGGGGAGCGGAGGATGGCCGAGCGGAGAGACCGCCGTAGGCCCGGACAAGAAGACGCGGGGATTCCCGGCGTATGAGCCGCCAGGCCCTGGAAGAGGTCCTGGCAAGGGCCATGGAGGACGACGGCTTCCGGGAGTGGCTCCTCGTCTCCCCGACGGAGGCGTTGGACGGCTACGACCTCTCCGCGGAGGAGCTCCAGGCGTTCCTCGCCGGAGACCTGCGCAGCGTGCTGCTGGCTATGGGCCGGGAGGGACGGGGCGGCGAGGGACCCTGAGGGCCCGAAAGCAGTGGGCGCAGCGCCCCACGGTTGTGGTCAAAGCACGAGGAGGGAGAGCGATGCACGACGCGGGCACTAACGAGAACCGCCTCCTGGCGGCGCTAGGCTATCCCATCGGCATCATCGCCCTGGTGGTGCTCGTGAGCGACATGAAGCGCCAGCCTTATCTGCGCTACCACGCGGTGCAGGCGCTGGGTTTCGTCGCCGCCGGTATCGCCGTCATGTTGGGTTGGTCCCTCGTACTGACCATCCTGGGCGTCGCCCTGCCGTTCCTCTGGCCACTGGCTTTCGTTACCCCGGTCCTGGGGATGGGTTGGATCGCCCTGACGTTCCTTTACGCCTACCGCGCCTACCAGGGCCAGCGCTTCCAGATCCCCGTGGTCAGCCGGCTGACGACGCGCTACACGGCAAGCACGTAGCCCCGGGAAGAGCACCGGGAGCTCATGTGAGGAGGTTCATCCGACAGTGAAGGGTTACAGGATCGTGCTGCTTGTCACACTGCTCCTGCTGGCGGCCGGCGGCATCCCCTGGCCCTCTGAGGCCGCGCCCACCGGGGATGCCCGGATCGGCACCATCACCTTCACCGACAGAACGGAAAACGGGCGTCCTGTGGGCGAGGCGACGGCGTTTGCCGCCGGCACGCGGCGCATCTACGCGGTCTTTCGCTTCGAGGGCCTCCAAGCCCAGGAGCGCCTGGAAGGCCGCTGGTTGTCGGGCAATCGGGAGGTGATGAAGCAAGCGACGACGCTTGGTGATATCTTCGGCACGCAGATCCCCAAGAATGGGCGGCTGTGGTTCTGGATCCAGTGGGACGACGGCGTGCGGCCCGGAAAGTACCGCTTCGAGCTGCGGATCAACGGGCGTCTTGCTCGCGACGGGACATTCGAGGTCAAAGAGCAGTGACTCCTTGACCAGTGCTGCGGCTGGCAGAGCTCGCTTCGTCACCTGAGCCATCGACGTGCAGGCTGGACGATGGGTAGACATCCCCTTGCGCCGACCGCTAGGTTGAGGATGATAGGGGTGTAGTCTACCAGCCCTTCGGTGCCGCCACCGAGCCGACGGCGGAAGACCCTCTTCGGCCTTGCGCCGGCGACGCCCGTAGGGGGAAGCAAGAATGGTACGTAATCCACCCGAGCGAAGGATCCGCTGGCTCTGTGCCGCAGGCGGTGCGGCGGTCCTGGCGTTCGTGCTGGGCCTTTTCTCGCCAGCCGTGGTGCGCGGGCACGCCCGGCTGGTGCGCAGCGAGCCGGCGGCCGGGGCCGTGGTCAGGGTCGCTCCCGCGCTGGTCCGGGCGTGGTTCAGCGAGGAGCTCGACCCGGCCCGCAGCGTCATCAACGTGCGCGACGCCAGGGGTGTGCTGGTTGGCAGCGGCGGGGTAGACCTCAACGACCTGGAGCGCCGCAGCATGGTGGCGAAACTGAAATCCCTGCGCCCGGGGACCTATACCGTCGCCTGGCAGACCGTCTCCGCCCTGGACGGCGACCTGCTGCGCGGCCGGTTCCGCTTTACGGTTGCCTCCTCTGGAGGAGAGGTGGCTCCGCAGCAGCGCATCTTCGCTGTCGTCCACCTCCAGGAGGACCGCTGACTACGGCCAGCAGGCGCGCGCGCTACCTCTGCGTGGTGGTGCCGCTGCTAGTGGCGCTGCTAGTGGCGCTGGCTGTGCCGGCGCACGGTCACGCCATCCTCGAATGGTCGGCTCCTGCGGCGGGAGCGGCCCTGGACGCCGCGCCCCGTCAGGTCGTCCTCCAGTTCAGCGAACCCCTGGACCCGACGTTCAGCGGGGCGGTGGTCCTGGACGGGCAGGCGCGGCAGGTGGCGCGGGGAGGCCTTCTCGCCGCGGACCGCCGCCAGCTGCGGCTGATCCTGCCCGACCTGCCGCGCGGCCGCTACACCGTGCGCTGGCGCGTCCTATCGGCGGTCGACGGCCACACAACGAGCGGTGCGTTCGTCTTCGCCGTCGGAGAATCCATCCCTGCTGGGCCGGTTGGTACCGCCGCGGCCCCGCCTGTCCCCGCGGTGGTGGTGCTGCGCTGGGTGGCGTTCCTGGCCGCCATGCTCCTTGTGGGCAGCCTGCACTTCCAGATGCTGGTCGTGCATGGCAGCCTGCGCGGGCTCGATGCCCGGGCCGCGACCGCAATAGGCGCCGCGATCGCCCCGCCGCTAGCCCGCCTCCAGGCGGGAGCAGCAGCCTCCCTGCTTGTCGCCGTCGCCGCCGGCTTCGTCTTCACCGCCCTCTCGCTGGGGGAGGGCGCAGTGTCGTCGCCTGGCGCCGGCCGCCTCACCGCCCTCCTTTTAACCACGAAGGTGGGCTGGAGCACCGTGGCGCTGTTGACGCTCGGCGGGCTGCTGCTGGCACATGGCCTGGTGGCCTCCATCCGCCGCCCTGCTCCCGTGGACCGGACCGCTGTGGCCGCCGCTGCGGCCCTGCCGGCAGGCTTCACCATCTCCTCCCACGCCTCAGGCTCCGGGTGGCTGGCGATGGTTGCCGACTGGATCCACCTCCTGGCCGCGGCGCTTTGGATCGGGGGCCTGGCAGCGCTGCTGCTGGTTGTGCGCGCCCTGCGCACGGCGCCCCGGGAGAAGGCGGGCACATCAACAGCGACGGCGGTGCGGCTGGTGGTGCGGCGCTTCTCCAGGGCGGCCGGTGTCTGCCTGGGGGTCCTCCTGCTGACCGGCCTGTATGCCTCCTGGCTGCACCTCCCCGGCACGAGCGCCCTGGCCGGAACGCCTTACGGCCGGGCCCTGGCGGTGAAGGGGTTACTCGTCCTCCTCCTGGTCGCGCTGGGCGCCGCGAACCACTTCCTCATCCGGCCGCGTGTGGAGGCGGAGGGGCGGGAGGCAGGAGGCGGCTGGACCGCGTCGCTGCGGCATCTGCTCTCCCTGGTGCGCGGCGAGCTGGGGGTGGGCGCGACTGTCCTGCTGGCCGTGGCCGTGTTGACCATCACGCCGCCTGCCCGCAGTCCCCTGCTGCAGCCACCGGGCGAGCCGCTGGTGCTGGCGGGCCTGGCCGGCGAACTCACGGTCCGCCTGGCCATCACTCCCGCCCTGCCCGGCCTTAACCGCTACACGGCCGAGGTCACCACCCCCGGCGGCGAGCCCATCGTCGGCGCCGATTTTCGGCTTCTCTTGCGGGCGAAGAAACTGGACGAAGACCTGACCCCGGTGACGGTCGCCCTCCGGCCCGAGGGCCTCCGCCACACCGCTATGGGAAGCGAACTGGCCCTCCCCGGCTGGTGGGAAGTGGAGGTGGTCGTGCGCCGCCGTGGTGTGCCCGACCGCTCCACCACCTTCCCCCTGCTCCTGGGGGAGGAGCGTCCCTCGACCTCCGACCCAGCCGCAGTAGCGCTGCTCGAGGAGGCCCGCCAGGCGACCAGGGCGCTGCGCGCGTGGCGGGAGACGGAGCAGCTCACCGACGGCAAGGGCAACGTGGTCGTAGCGGACTACGACCTGGTCCCGCCCGACCGCCTGCGCTACCGCACCTCCGCGGGCACAGAGGCGGTGATCATCGGGAGCAGACGGTTCACGCGGGTGGGGGGAGGCCGCTGGGAGGTGGATACCCTTCCCCAGGCGGTTGCCGTCGAGGGGCCCCTGCTGTACATGCGCGGCGCTGAACGGGTCGCCCTGGGACGGCGGGAACGTTGCGACGGCGAAGAGTGTCAGGTGGTGCTGTGGGACCTCCCCGGCGGGTCCGCCTCCTTCGCCGCCTGGGTCGGGACCACCAGCGGGCGGGTGCACCGCCTGCTCATGGTGGCCACCGCCCACTACATGACCCTGCGCTCCCGGGACTTCAACGCTCCGGTGGTCATCAACCCGCCTCTCTAGCTACACCGTGGCCACCAACGACTTCATGCTGCGCGGCGGCGACGGCTACAGCATGCTGGCCTCCGGCCAGGTGCTGGTCAACCCCGCCGGCGGCCCCCTGATGGTCGCGGTGGTGATCGAGGCCATCCAGCGGGCTCGCACTATCAGCCCGCGGGTGGAGGGACGGATCACGCTGGTCCGCTGATCTCTGTAGCCTGTAAGGGGAGAGGGCGGATCGGCCCGGTGCGCCGGCCCGTCAGGCCCGCAGCCGGGGGTCCAGGGCGTCGCGCAGGGCGTCGCCCAGGACGTTGAAGGCCAGCACGGCCACGCTGATGGCCAGGCCGGGGAAGATGGCCATCCAGGGGGCCCGTTGCACGAAGTCCACGGCGGCGCCGCGCAGCATCAGCCCCCATGCCGGCGTGGGCTCGGCCACGCCCAACCCCAGGAAGGAGAGCGAGGCCTCCAGCAGGATCGCCTGGCCGAGAAACGCGGTGAGCATAACCAGGTAGGGCGCCGCCACGTTGGGAGACATGTGGCGGAAGATGATCCGCCAGGGCCCCGCCCCTATGGCGCGCGCCGCCTCCACGTACACCATCTCCCGCACCGCCAGGGCACTGGCCCGCACCACCCTCTCGGCCCGCGGGACGAAGGAGAGGGCGATGGCCAGGATCAGGTTTACCGTGCCGGTCCCCAGAAGGGCGACCACCGCCATGGCCAGGATGATGATGGGAAACGCCATGACTATGTCCAGGAGCCGCTGCAGCCAGAGGTCCAGCCTCCCGCCGAAGTAGGCGCTGACCACGCCGATGACGGCGCCCACGCTGGCTCCAAGGAAGGAGGAGCCGAACCCCACCAGCAGGGCGGTGCGGGCACCGAAGAGGATGCGGCTGAGCACGTCTCGGCCAAACGCGTCGGTGCCGAACCAGTGCGCCCGGCTGGGCCGCTGGAACATGGCGGCGAAGTCGTTGGCTACCGGGTCGTAAGGCGCCACCACCCCGGCGAAGATCCCCACCAGCAGCATGGCGGCGATCAGGAACGCACCCACCGCGCCCATGGGATACTTCCGGATGAACCGGGCCAGCGGGTGCCTGCCCGCAAGACCCGACCGCCGGGAGAGGCGGGTCGTCTCCAGCACCGCGTCGCTGGCCATCAGCCGTACGTGATCCGCGGGTCGAGCCACGCGTACAGGATGTCTACCACGAAGTTGGCCAGGATGTAGCCGGCGGCCACCACCAGCATCAGGCCCTGGATCAGGGTGTAGTCGCGCTGGGCGATGGCCTCCACGGTGAGCTTGCCGACGCCGTTGAGGTTGAATACCTGCTCCGTAACCACCAGCCCTCCGATGAGAAAGGCAAACTCCAGGCCGATGACGGTGACCACGGGCAGCAGCGCGTTGCGCAGGGCGTGGCGGCGGATGATCACTGTCCGCCCCAAGCCCTTGGCCCAGGCTGTGCGCACGTAGTCCTCCCGCAGCACCTCCAGAAGCGCAGACCGGGTCATGCGGGTGGCCACCGCGGAGTAGCGGTAGCCCACCGCCAGCGCTGGCCAGATAAGCTGAGCCAGGTTGGCCTTGGGGTCCACCAGCAGCGGGGTGAAGATCAGCGGGGGAAGGTAGTTGAAGTACGTGAGCAGGAAGAGGATAAGCAGGATGCCCAGCCAGAATGAAGGGATGGAGAGGCCGGCGACGCTGAAGAGCTGCACGGCCTGGTCGATCCACCTTCCCCGGTACACCGCCGCCAGGGTGCCCAGGGGGATGGCGAGGGCCACCGCGATGAGCGTGGCCATGATCGCCAGCTGCAGGCTGAGGGCGAGGCGCAGGCCGATCTCGTGAGCCACCGGGGCTCCCGACCACATGGAAAGCCCCAGGTCGAGCCGCGCCAGGCCCGCCAGGTAGTCCAGGAACTGGTTCCACAGCGGCTTGTCCAGTCCCAGCCGGGAGCGCTCCGCCGCGATCACGCCCGGGGTGACGTAGGATCCCCCCAGGACCAGGCGCAGCTCGACGATGTCGCCGGGGACGACGCGCATGAGGAGGAAGATGAGCACCGCGACGGCCAGCATGGTGGGCAGGATGAGCGACGCGCGGGTGAGGATGTAGCGGCTCACACCGTCACCCCGGGGCGGAGGGGGGCTCTGTGCCCGCGCCCACCGCAGAGAGCACGTTCTTCACTGGCTGAGCCAGTAGGCCTCCATGTCGGGCTCCACGTAGTGATTGGTGGTCGTCTTGTAGCCCTGCAGCGTCTTCCAGTAAGGGATGATGCGCTGCCACCAGAGGATGTACATAGCGTAGGCCCGCTCGTCGAGTAGCCGCCTCTCGAACTGGTGCACGAGCCGCAGCCGCTCCGCCTTGTTGGCCGTGCGGCTCTGCCGGAAGTAGAGGGCGTCCAGTTGGCGGTCGATGTACCCCCCGTAGTTCAGCGGGCTGACGTCGGCGGAGACGAACTTGGCCAGTTGCACGTCCGGGTCGTCCATGAAGTCGCAGGCGAAGTCCACCGAGGCGTCGTAGTCGCCAGCGCGCTGATCCGCCAGGTACTTGGCGGTCTCCTGCTGCACATGCTGCACGTTCAGCCCCACCTGTCGCCACTGGTCCACCAGGAAGACCCCGGCCGGTTCGTAGGGCATGGGCACCGAGCGGTTCTTCAGCGTGAAGGTGAAGCCCTCGGGGACGCCGGCCTCACGCAGCAGGCGGCGCGCTTCCTGCCGCGCTGCGGCGATGTCCCGCCCGTACCCCGCCAGCTTGACCAACTCCGCCTCAGGCATGGCGAACTCGGACCCCGGGCGCATCACCGCGCCTACGGGCCCGAGGAAGGCGATCTTGCTCAGGGCCGCAGAACCGCCCCAGCGATCGACAGCCAGGGTCAGGGCGCGGCGAAACCTGACGTCATCGAAAGGCTTCTTCTTGGTGTTGAAGGCCACAATGAGGTTGCAGTTCCAGGGCTGCGACTGGACGGCGACCTTGTCACCCAGGGAGCTCACCAGTTCGTCACGCTCGGCGGGCGAGACCCCGCGGAACTCGATCAGCGCCTGCCCGCTCTTCAGGGCCGCCATCATGGCCGAGCGGCTGCTGATGAACAGGGCCCGGTAGCCGTCGAGGTAGGGCAGTCCCGGCTTGAAATAGTCGTCGTTGCGCCGCCCCACCCAGTGGGATCCCCGCACGTACTCCACAAACTTGAACGGTCCCGTGCCCAGGATGTTGCGCTCGTAGAAGGTGGGGTCGCGCTCCAGGATGTCGGCCTTGTACACGAAGTTGAATGGCGAGGCCAGCTTCTCCACGAAGCTTGGCGCGGCGTACCTTAGCCGGAAGACGACGGTCTGCGGGTCGGGGGTCTCGATCCGCTGCACACTCTGGTAGATGACCTGACGGGCGCTGACCACTCCCTCCTTGGGGAAGATGATCTTGTCGAAGGTGGCCTTGATGTCGCGGGAGGTCAGCGTCGAGCCATCGTGAAACCTCACCCCGCGGCGGAGCTTGAAGGTGTAGGTCCGCCCGTCGTTGGAAGCCGTCCAGGACTCGGCCAGGTCGCCCACCACCTTGGGGTAGTTGTTGGTGTCGAACTTCACCAGGTAGTTGTAGTGCGGCTTCACCGGGTGGAGCATGGCGAACGTGGTCTCGCGGTGACCGTCGAAGGACGGAGGGAGGGCGGTGACGATGTAGGTGAGGGTGCCGCCGCGCCGCGGCTGCTGCGCCATCCCGGGAGCGGTCAGGAGGACGGCCAGCAGTACTGCCAGCGCTACTCTAAGCAAGGCGTCCACCTCCCTGCGGCGGAGATATGTTCTCTCTGATTCGTCCGCAGGCACCAAGACTCCTTGCGCTCCGAGCCCCAGCCAGGAGCGCAGAGACCCCGCCCGCAGGCGGATTGTGGGGGTCGGTTCAGGCCTCCAGCTTGTCCAGCAGGTCTAGCAGGTGCTTCTTTCCTCCGGCGGGGGGATGCCAGTCCAGGTCGACGACGGCGGCCCGCTGCTCGCGCAGGCTCTCGGCGAACAGCTCCAGGCCCACGTTGATCACCTGCGGCGGCGCGGAGAGCAGGGGTAACAGCGGCGCGGCGTCGGGTAGCGCCACCTCTGGTGGGCTGACGTCCAGCGGGGGCAGGGCCCGCACCTCACCCTTTCCCGCGACTGCCGCCAGGATGCGCCCTGCCAGGCGGGCGGCCCGGGCGTTGCTGCTCTCTACCAGCACGCCCGCTTCGACCAGCATCTCCTGTTGCGCCCGCAGGCCCTGGGGATCCTCCTCGGTGCCGCACAGCGCCCCGACCACACAGAGGTAGCGCCCCGCTGCCAGCGCCCGGCGGCGAGCCTCGACCACCGCCGGGGCCAGCGTGCGGGCTGGGTCCCGGTCGGCGCCGAAGCCCAGGACGACGTCCAGGAGCAGCACCGCCACCTCGGGGTCGGCGGCTTCCTGCGCCAGCCGCTGCAGCCGCAGCGTCGGGTCGATCATGGGGTGGAGGCGGCCCTGCGTGAACTCACTGGCGCCCATGTCCAGCACCACGTGGCCGCTGCCGCGGGCCAGGCCATCTACACGATCCGAGGGCTCCAGAGGCGCATTGGAGCGGACCGCCCCCAGGTAGCCGCACAGCACCACCTGCGCCTCCGCACAGAGGGTCCCGCCGCTGTACAGCCCGCGCAGCCAGCGCTGCCCCGGCGCCAGGCGCGCCGCCTCCTGAGCGGGGAGGGCAAGCGAGGGTGGCAGCTCGGCAGTCCGCCCTGTGGCCAGCCGCACCGCCGTCAGGGCCGCCTCCTCCAGCGTCTCCGCCCCGCTGACCGAGCCGCGGGACCTCAACCGGCTGCCCAGGAAGCAGGCCACCACCGGTTTTCCCGTCTGCTGCGCCGCACCCAGGACGCGCGCCGCCACAGTGGGATGCGGCGGCTTGGCCAGCAGCACTATCACCCGGGTCTGGGGGTCGGCCGCCAGGGCGGCGATTCCCTGGAGCATGGTCGCACCACCCACAGGTGGCGAGAGGTCGCGCCCGCCGGTGCCGATGGCGTGACTGACGCCGCTGCCGAGGCGGTGCACCAGGGTGCTCACCTCCTGCAGCCCCGTTCCCGCCGCTGCGACGATCCCCACCGGACCCCGCCGCACGCTGTTGGCGAATCCCAGGCCGACCCCGCCGATCAGGGCGCTGCCGCAGTCAGGACCCATAAGCAGGCGGCCGCGGTCGGCGGCGGCGCGCTTCAGCGCCACCTCCTCCTCCAGCGGGACGTTGTCGCTGAAGAGGAAGACATGCAGACCCTCCTGCAGCGCTTCGCGAGCGACCGCAGCGGCAAAGCGTCCGGGGACGGAGATGGCGGCGATGGTGGCG